>Ga0187848_10000165_pt1 | contig 60057 bp, 44 predicted proteins | sample June2016WEW_4_40_FD_132424 | JGI IMG/M metagenome (GOLD analysis project Ga0187848, IMG submission 132424) | Peatland microbial communities from SPRUCE experiment site at the Marcell Experimental Forest, Minnesota, USA - June2016WEW_4_40 | ecosystem: Environmental > Terrestrial > Soil >... | reverse complement strand
TGGCGGACAGGCCCACGAAAATGCCGTGGTTCGGCAACAAACAGCTCCTGATCCGCTTCGCCTAGAGCCGTGAAACCAGCGAAATGTTAGGTCAAGGCAGTACCGTGGAAATCGAGGCTAGCCAACGGCCACCCCTCTGAGAAAGCTGGCCTTTCGGGCAGGTTGTCGGATTCCTGCGCAGAGCCGGAAATTCAGTGACGTATCGGCGGGCAACCGCTCCTTGACAGTCGCGGCTCTGACCGGGGCTGTCGTGCGAGGTCGCGGACGATGGGTGTGAGGCGAGGGGCTGACGTTCGCGCGCTACGCGAGGCGGGGTGACTGAGGGGCGGCGGATTGCAGGCCGAAAACGCCTGCGCACAAAGGAGCTGAGTGAAGTGGATGGCAGACCACCAAGAACGATGGTCTGCCCCACAGCTTTGGGTGCCTAGTAGTAGAACACTTGCAGTTGCATGGTGAACTCGTTGCTTGGGCGGATGGGGGAACCGTTTTGCGGCAGGGCTCTTGTATACTGCAGCGTGCACTTGAGGTTTTGACCGTGGATGTAATAGTTGACGCCGGTGCCCCAGCGGTGGATGTCTTTGGCGGCGTTGGCGGCTGCTACAAAATCCTGGGCTTCGAGCTTGGCGAAGGGCTGCAGCTTGGCTTTGTGAAAATAGTAGTCCCCTTCTAAGGAGTAATCATTTTGGTCGGGGATGGCGGTGAACTTATCGCGGCCGTCCCAATGAAAGTAGCTGAACTCGAAACCGATCTCGTCGCCGCCGCGGACGGGCGTGTCGTTGGATAGGTTGGCGGTCTCGGAGCGATAGCTGCCTTGCTTGTCGCCGCCTACGTCGATGGCCAGAATCTTAGTCTTGCCCAGGGCGGTGCTGGTGTAGGTGTACTCTTTTTCGGGCGCGAAGAAATCGTATTGCAGGTAGAGAGCCGGGCGCGGGGCGTTGCGGCCGTTGGCGTCGCGTTCGCCGTCGAAGACGCCGCCGCGGTATTGGAAGTGGTCGTGGAAGAAGTAGCCGCGGGCCTGAAATCCTACGTCGCGGAGGCCCGATTCGGTCAGGGCGCTATTGGCGACGGTGGCGAGGGAGCTGAGGTTCACGGTGTAGAAGGTCCACGGGTTTAGCAGGCCCAGGCGGGAATTGGGGACGAACATTTCGCCGCCGGCGAGTTGCAGTTGATTGCTGACCCGGTATTGCACCCAGGCGTCTTGAATGATGAAGCCGGGCGAGGTCGTATTGCCGGTGGTGAGGGTCTTGGTAGCGGTTGAGCCGGCAGGAGACAAGCCGAGCTTCGGATCGTCAGTCTGGAAGAAGTAGGTGATCTTGTCGCCGATGGTGCCGCCAAACATTAATCGCGCCCGCAACAGGTAGAAGTTCTGGGCATAGCCTTGCGGGCCGGCGGAAGCCGCGGTGGCGTCCTGGGTCCAATCGGCCCAGAATTGGCCCAGAAAACCGAACCTGACGCTGGCGTCTTCGGTTTTGAGTTGGAACTGCGCGTATGCAGGTGCGGAAACCAGCGCGAGGAACGCCGCCGAAGCCATCATGCGAAACACCGTGCGTTGTGGAAGATCGTGATTAGACATTCAGCCTTTCAGGTCTGTAATACTCTTATGTAGCATAATTCCGTAGAATATTGCCACACATTCTCGGTTTTTTGGAGCAAATCAAGCGACGCGCATTTGCATGGCGCTGTCCTTTTTTATCGGCGGAGGCACCCAATCGCATTAGTAGGTCCAGGCGGCTTCGCCTACAGGCTTTCCTCGCCCCGCGGCGACCGTGTTACGATTCGGTCGATGAGAGCGGTCAAAATTGGGTTGATTTTGCTGGCCGGGGCGATGACGCTGGCGGCGGCCGGCAAACTGGAGATTTATTCGATTGACGTGGAGGGTGGGCAGGCGACGCTGTTCGTGGGCCCGGGCGGCGATTCGATGCTGGTGGACACCGGCTGGCCGGACAACAACCACCGCGATTCGGTTCGTATCGCGGCCGCGGCCAAGGCTGCCGGGGTCAAGAAAATCGATTACCTGGTGGTGACCCACTATCATGCCGATCATGTGGGCGGGGTGTTTCAGATTTCGCAGGTGCTGCCGATCATTCATTTTGTGGACCACGGTCCGCAGTCGGAAACCGGCAAGAACCCCGAGATTCTGTTTCACGAATATCTGGATGCCGCGCGGAAAGGCGAACGGATCACGGTGAAGCCGGGCGATACGATTCCGGTGAAAGGCCTGGAGGTGAAGGTGCTGGCGGCCAATGGCGACGCGATTCACTCGGCGCTGGCGGGCGCGGGGCAAGCTACGGCGGAGTGCCAGGGGTTTGCGCGGCCGGCCGCCGACGCCACCGAAAACGGCCGTTCGATCGGCATGCTGATCTCCTACGGCGATTTCCGGATGCTCGACATGGGCGACCTGACCAAGGACCACGAATACGACCTGGTTTGCCCTAATAACCTGATCGGCCCGGTGGACTTATTCCTGGTTTCGCATCACGGCACCAACCCTTCGAACTCGCTGCCGTTCGTGCACGCGATCGCTCCGCGCGTGGCGATCATGAACAACGGACCGCACAAGGGCGGGAACCCCGAGGTCTGGCAGACCGTGCGCGATAGCCGCGGCCTGATCGACTTCTGGCAGATTCACTACGCCATCGATAGCGATAAGCAGCACAACTCGCCGGATAGCTTCATCGCCAACGTGGATGCGGAGTGCGAAGGCAAGTGGATTCGAGTGAATGCCCAGAAGGACGGGGCGTTCACGGTGTATAACAGCCGCAACAGGTTCGAGAAGACGTATCCGAAGCGGTAAGTGGGGGGAGGAGTGGGGCCGCTTGCAGGCGAAAACGCCTGCTCCACGAGACCAGTCGAGTGCATGGCAGACCACACAAAACGATGGTCTGCCCCACCGGCTCCGGCCATCAGTCAGTGGCACTGGGGTTAGGGGTTTGGGGGTGCTTGGGCACTCCGCGGAAGCATAGCGCGATGGGGATGCACAGGAGCGACAGGAAGCCGAGCAGGCGGAAGTCGTCTACGTAGGCCAGTAGAGATGCCTGCTGCTGCACCATTCCGTAGATTTCCGCCAAGGCGGTTCGGTGAGCGGTGTAGGCATCTAAGCCGGTGAGGCGGAGCTGGGTTTCCAATCCCTTCAGCAAGGCGGCGGCGGTGGGATTCAGGGTGGCGATGTTGGCCACCAAATAGTTCTGATGGACCTGGGCGTTGCGCACCAGCAGGGTGGTGACGCTGGCGATGCCGATGCTGCCGCCGATGTTGCGCACCAGATTATAGATGCCGGCGGCATTGCCGATTTCGTCTTTGCGCAGCCTGCCCATGGCCATGGTGGTGAGGGGAACGAAGATAAAGCCGCCGGCGAAGCCGTTGATGAAGTTGGGCAGCGCAACCGTAAACATCGAGATATCGAGGTTGATGCGGCTCAGCATAAACGTCGAAAGGCCGAGGATGCTGAAACCGCACACGAGCAGCAGGCGCTCGTCGATGTAATTCACGAGCGTCCCAACCACCAGCATGGCAAGCATGGAACCGAGGCCGCGCGGGCTGACGGCCAGGCCGCTATCCATGGCGGGGTAGCCCATCAGGGTTTGGAGGAACAAGGGGAGGGTGGCGGTGACGCTGTAGAGAACCACGCCGTAAAGGCCGGTGATGAGGGTGCCGACACCGAAGTTGCGGTGGGCGAGCACGCGCAACTGTACGATGGGCTCGCGGTCGGTGAATTCGCGAAGCACGAAGGCCACCAGGGCGAGGGCCGAGACCGCCGTCAGCCAGCGAATCCAGATAGCGGCGAACCAATCCGCCTCCTGGCCTTTATCGAGCACGAGCTGCAAGCTGCCGAGCCAGACGGCCATCAAGCCAAAGCCGAGATAATCGATGGCGCCCCGAAACGCCCGCTTGATGTAGGGAGGGTCTTCGATAAAGGTGTTGGCCATGAACAGAGCCAGGACGCCGACGGGCACATTGATGTAAAAGATCCAGCGCCAGGAGTAGCTATCGGTGATCCATCCGCCCAAGGTTGGGCCGATCACGGGAGCGACCACGATGCCGATGCCGTAAGCAGCCATGGCGGTGCCGTGCTGGCGGGGCGGGAAGCTTTCGAGGAGGATGGACTGAGCCAGCGGTTGCATGCCGCCGCCGCCGACGCCTTGCAGAACGCGGGCGACGATCAGCATGGGCAGGCTGATGGACATTCCGCAGAGGACCGAGGCGGCGGTAAAGACGACAATCGACGCCATGAGCAGGCGCTTGCGGCCGATGCGGCGGCTGATCCAGCCGGTGGCGGGGAGCATGATGGCATTGGAAACCAGATAGCTGGTCAGAACCCAGGTGGCTTCGTCGGTGGAAGCGGAAAGGTTGCCGGCGATGTGGGGCAAGGCCACGGTAGCGACCGAGGAATCGAGCACCACCATGAAGGTGGCGAGCATGACCGAAACGGCGATCCACCAAGGATTCGCGGAAGGGACCCACTCGGGAGGCTGCGCTGCGAGGGCCGCGGGCGTGCCGCTCATTCGCCGCCTTGCTCCGGCCGCGGAGATGGCGGGACGCGGCTTATGCGGGATTGCGTCTTTGGCGTGCCGGCGGCCACACGGTCATTTTATCGGCATTAAGCGGGAAGGGGGCAGAATGTGGCCACGGATGGACATGGATTGCAGCCTAAGCAGGAGCGTAAAATGGAGTGACCGAAAGCGGCGCTTGTGGGGCAGGATGGCATCCTGCCGCCGATTGTCAATCGGCGTTTCGCGGGCTGGTGAGCAACTGCCGAAAGCGGGTTGCCAACCCGCTGCAGGTTACCAACCTGCCCCACAGATTCCGGCCATCTGTAACTGTAATCGACTGATGTCGGCAACCGCTCCCTTTGGTCGCGGCTCGGTGGGGCTACCCTAATGGATCTTCCAACCGATCCCGATCAACACGTCCACCTGTTCCTGAGTGGAGTAGTAGGATGGCCCGTCGCTGAAGTAGCCGTTGATGGGGGTGCTGGTCCAATGGGTGTAACGAACCTCGGGCGAGAACCGTAGGCGGCCCAGGCCGAAGCGAACGCCGCCGCCCACGACCACTCCCACGCTGGCGCTCCAGTTGGTGCTTTGCGTGTCGCTGAGGGGCGTCCGCTGGCCGGTCATGATGTTCACGCTGAAACCCGATTCCGCGATGGCGCCGGAGATGGTGCGCGGCGCCACCCCCACCTCGACGAAAGGTTTGACTTTGGGCAGCGGGAGCCGGTACTGGAGCAACATGGGGAACTCCCAGGAATTGGCGCGCTCGCTCTCGACGACGGAGTAGGCGAAGTTGCCGTATGCGATCTGGTAGCCGTTGCGACGATAGAGCGCATCCGCCTCGACGGCAAAGCGCCAGGGGAGTTCCAACTCAATCGTGGGGCCGACGACGTAACGTCTGGATTCGGGTGTAGCGCCGGAAAGGTCGTCGGTGAGCCGCTCTCCGCCGGTGACACCGATGGAGAGCGGCTGGCCGAAGCAAATCCAGCCGCTTAACATAGCAACGATAACCCGAAAACCAGGACGCACGATGGGCAGACCTCCATGACTAAGACCCGCGGCGGGGTGTTTCCACTACAGGGGGCGGGTTTTTTGTAGGACAAGAAATTCTGCTATTGCTTCCTTCCCGGCGTTGTGCCGGGGTCTTTGCTTTCCTTGGTCTTGTCGTCGGAGAGGGGGGCGATGGGTTGGGTATCGAAGGTGATGTCGGAATCGGCGGAGTACTTGCGATAGATGCGGAATTCTTCGTCGAGGCGCTGCAGGCTGTCGCTGGCGGTCATGAGGATCTGGGCTTTGAGCGGCAGCAGAAACTGGCGGCCGGATAGCTCGGTGTAATCGTAATCGAGCACGTCGGCCGCTTTCCGCACGGGGAAGCCCGCGGGCAGAGAATCGGCTTCGGTGGTGACGCGCAGAATGACGTGGCTGCGCGGATCGACTTCCACCAGGCCGTGATAGGCCGCGATGACGTGAAGGTCGCTTCCCTCCGAAGAGATCTCGAACTTCGACCGGTCTTGCCGCACCTGGTAGCGAAACGCCATCACCCGCTTGCCGCGCAGCGTGCCCCAGTGGTCCCATTCGAAAAAAGTTTCGGTGGAGGGTTCGAAGATTTCTTTCAGCATGCTGCCGAATTCGCCGAACGACTTGCTGCCGCCCACCTTGGAATAATCCTTGTTCATGATCGCATTGTTGGCCAGCACTACCAGGTATTGCTCTCTCTGGTTGAAATAGCTGAGGCGAATCTGCAGCGTGTCCTGGAAGTACCAGTGCGGGTCGCTGCCGGGCGGGCCGCCATTTTTGGTTCCGGGCAACGGAGCAATGGAACGGCGCTGGACTTCGGTGCAGATGAAGTCGGGCAGCGAGCTGCTGTAGTTGAGGGCATATTCGCGCACCTCGCTGACGATGGCGGCCTGCTCTTCGGAGGAGGGCGGCGGAATCGGCGCCGGCTTGGGCGGAGGCTCGAGCCGTCCCGCCGTCGCGAGATTTTCGGAACGGTCGCGCAAGGCTTTGAGCGCGGCCATGGTCCGCGGACCGATCTCGATCTGGCCTTGGAGGTCTTCGAGGATGGCGTCGGTGAGCCGCTCTTTGAGTTTGATTTTGGCCAGGTAGCCGGCCTCATGCGCGTCGGTCTCCTGCTTCTTTTGGATGAAATCGGCCTCCGACTTCAGGAATTCGGCCAACTTCTGGATGGTCAGGGCTTGCGTCTGGCTTAGCCCCGGCAGCGAGGCCAAAACGAAAACGGCCAGAATCCGAACGCTCATGGTTCTATTTTCCCATGCTGGCCGGAGGGCTTGCCGCGCGATCGTCCAGGCACGGGAGGTGAGATCGCTCTACTCTCTTTCGCGGGCTTTCTTGAGGCGCTCGCGCAGCACCGTGGAGAGCCCGCTTTCGATTTCCGCGGTGATCAGCCCGGCTTCGTCCAGGTCCTTTAAATGCGCTTCGTCCTTGGCGCGAAAGCTGGTGAGTTTCATGCGGACCAGGTCCGCCAGCGGGATCAATCGAACGCCGCGGAGGCTGACATGAGGCCCCAAGTTGGGAACCGCTTCGGCGTACTCGCGCCGGACTTTCTCGCCGGCGAAAACCAGGTGAACCGCTCGCCGGGGGGAAGGGTCGGAAGCGCTGACGAGCATATCGGCGCCCGCCGCACGGCGATGCGCCAGACCGAACGGCTCGGCGGCCTGCGCGATTTTCTCGAGGTCTTCGCGCCGCACCGCGATATCGATGTCTTTGGTCAATCGGCCGGAATCCGGTTCTACCTGCTCCACGTAAAGATAGGTCGCCAGGCCGCCAACGATTCGGTATTCCAGGCCGGCGGAAGAGAAGATTCTCTCCACCAGTTGGGCCAAATCAAAAAGACGTTCCACCCGTTCCTCGAAAAACGAATTGACGAAGGCGCCCACGGCGATCTGCCTGATTCCTTGATGTTAGTACAGCGCGAGAAGAGATATGGCCACGGATGAACACGGATGAACACGGATAAGGCAAGCAACGAGCGTAATTCCTAGCCGCGCTTATCGGTGGTCATCCGTGGCTCGATTGAATTTGGCTTCCAGTTGGATGCCTTCTCCCAGTGCGGCATAGCCGGGGATGGTCACGGGCAGATGGCCGCGCACGGGGATTTCGCCCCACAGCGCCTTCGCCGCGGCAACCTCGGAGGGGGGCACGGTGCTGAAGGTGGCCAGGTAGGCGGCGACGTTGGGGAAATTGCGCAGCAGGTACGGATTCCCCATGGCGATCAAGATCAGCGGACGGCCGGAAGCGGCGAGCGCCTCCATGGCATGGGGGAGCTCACCCGCCATGCCCACCGATCCTCGATAGGCGGCACCGGCGGAAAACGCGGCCACGGCGTAGGTATGGCACGAGCGGAGGCGATCCATGGAGGCGTCCACATCGGCGCGCGACATGGAGGGGTCGAAAGCCGCGATTGACGCCCGCGGCGAGCGTTTGCGCACCTCCGCGGCGAAAGCCTGCCCTTCAGAACCGTAGCGGTTTTCCGCCATGGTCACAAAGCAGGTGGTGGCGGGATCGGCGAGGGGCACCAGGTTGTCGCGGTTGCGCACCAAGGTGACTGCGCGCTCGGCAATCTGCTGGGCGCGCTCGGCCGATTCGGGGGAATTGAGGACGTCGCCCAGCGCTTCCAGGTCCACCGTACGCTTCCGGTCGAGCCCCAGGTTTTGTTTGGCGGCAAGAATCTTCACCACGCTCTGGCGAATGCGCTGGCGCGTCAAACGGCCGCTTTCGACGGCTGCCGCCACGGCGCGGATCGCGGCCTCCGGATCGGACGGCATCAAGAGCGTATCCGCGCCGGCTTCGAGAGCGCGCACGGCGGCTTCGGCGGTGGTGAATCCCTTGGCGATGCCGCCCATCTCGAGCGCGTCGGTAATGACCAGGCCGCGGAAGCCGAGCTGGTCGCGCAGCAGGCCGGTCAGGATAGCCGGCGAAAGCGTCGCCGGCAGGTCGGGCGGCGCCAGCGCCGGGACCGCGAGATGCGCCGTCATCACGGCATCCACGCCGGCTTCGATGGCGGCGCGGAACGGCACCAACTCCACGCGCTCCAGGCGCGCGCGGCCGGCGGCGACGGTGGGCAGATTAAGGTGCGAATCCACGGCCGTATCGCCGTGGCCGGGAAAATGCTTGGCGGTGACCAGCACGTAGTTGCGGCGGCCGGAATGGGCGCCCTCGATGAAGGCGCGCACTTGGGCGGCTACGGCGGCCGGGTCCTCGCCGAACGAGCGGATGTTGATGATGGGGTTGTCGGGGTTGTTATTGACGTCGGCAACCGGATAATAGATCCAACCGACGCCCAAGGCGCGCGCCTCCCGCGCGGTCGTTTCGCCCTCGAACCGCGACAGCTCGGGATCGCCGGCGGCGCCGAAGGCCATGGCATGGGGAAACACGGTTGTGCCTTCCACGCGCATGGAGGCGCCGCGCTCGAAATCGCCGCCCACGATGAGCGGCACCTTGGCCAGGCGCTGGATGCGGTTCAGGAAGGCGGCCAGCGCATAGGGCTCGGCCTTTTGGATGGTGTGTCCGTTGGAGACGTTGGTCAGGATGAGGCCGCCGACTTTGACGTCGCGGATCAGCCGCTGGAATTTGAGATACTCGCGCGATGCCGAGTTGGGAGATTCGCCGTGGAAGGCGATCAGTACCAACTGGGCCACTTCGTCGCGCAAGGTCATGTTGCGCATCCAGCGCCGCACCTGGGCGGAAGCTTTTATGGGAGCGAGTTTTTCCGCCTTTTTCGCTGGGCCGTTCAGCGCGCGGGCGGGCAAGGCCGGCGCCATGCATAGGACGCATACAACGGCCCACGCGGCGGCCAAGGCAGTGGGACAGGCCTTCCGGCCTGTCATCCGGGCGCCGCGCGGCTGGTCCTGCGTAGACAGGCCAGGAGGCCTGTCCCACAAGCGCAGGTTTCGCATTATGGCTTAGACGGCCGCGGCGCGTGCCTGCGGGAGCGGCTTCTGCGAGCGCGCGGGTTTGCGCACCGCCGTGCGGTTGACCAGCCGTTTCACCCATCGCATCAGGTGCGCCGGCTCGTTAGAGGTCTTGGCAATCACGGCGTCGGCGCCGGTATTCTCCTCGGTCAGGCCGAGCGGTTCCACCATTCCCGAGAGCAAAATGATCCGCGCCTCCGGCTCCAGCTTGCGGATCTGGCGGATCAGTTCGATCCCGTTCATGCGGGGCATGCGGTAATCCGTGATGACTACATCGAACACGGTGGGCTGGAACAGTTCAAAAGCCTCCGCGCCATCGGGCGCGGTCACGACGTGATATCCCTGCTCTTCCAGCAGTTGTTTGCGGACGATCAAGCCGTTTCGGTTGTCGTCTACCAGGAGAATATTCGAGGTGTGAGTGGCTAAGGCTTTCATGAGTGACGTTGGGGAGAGTAACAGAGGCTTCATCCGCCTGTCAACGATTTTGCATCGTACACATAATCGGGAGGATTCAGTTCTTGACATGCGGACCGGATGTTGCTCCCGATTTTCGGAAACGTTTTCGCGTTCGCACGTTTGCGCGCGAGCCCATTGGCGCGCCGTCGCGCTGGTAGGATGTTGTTTGGACCGTTCATGAAAATTCGCGATCTTGCCGACCGTCTGGGATGCCGCCTGGAAGGCGACGCCGCCATCGAAATCACGGGTGTTGCCGGAATGGAACATGCCGGGCCCGGTGAGCTTACCTTCTTAGCAAATCCCAAGTACGCGCACAAAGTGAAGCATACTCGAGCATCAGCCATCCTTGTATCTGAAGTTCTAATAGGTTCTGGTATTACCTGTATTGTCTCGGACAATCCGTATCTCGACTTCGCGCGCTCTCTTTCATTTTTCTACAGTCCTCCGCATCCTCCTCAGGGAGTTCACCCGATGGCGTATGTGGCGCCGACGGCCGTTGTGGGCGAGGGTTGTTCGATCGGACCGTTCGCGGTGGTGGGTGAGCGTGTGCGGCTGGGCCGCAATGCCGTACTGCACCCTCACGTAGCGATTTACGAAGGCGCCGAAATCGGCGACGACTTCCTGGCGCATTCGCATGCCGCGGTGCGGGAATTTTGCCGCATCGGCAATCGCGTCACCTTGCAGAACGGAGTGGTGGTGGGTGGCGATGGATTTGGCTTCGCCAAACGCGCCGACGACACGCATTTCAAAATCGTCCAGTCGGGAGTTACGGTACTGGAAGACGACGTCGAGGTGCAGAGCCTGACTTCGGTGGACCGCGCCACTGTGGGAGAAACCCGCATTCGTCGCGGCGCCAAAATAGACAGCCTGGTCCAGGTAGGTCACGCCTGCGTGGTGGGAGAGGACAACATCATCTGCGCCCAGACCGGTCTGGCGGGGAGCACGGTGCTGGAAAGGAATGTGCTGCTGGCCGGCCAGGTAGGGTCGAGCGGCCATCTTACCGTGCATGAAGGCGCGGTGGTGTATGCCCAGAGCGGCATCGGCGGCGACGTGGCGCCGGGAGCGCGCATTTCCGGATCGCCGGCTTTCGCGGCCAACGAGTGGCTGCGCGCCATCACCGCCTTTCCCAAGCTCCGGGAGATCCTCAAGAGCCTGCGCGACCTGAAGAAGCGGCTCGAACAATTGGAGAGAAAATGAGCCAACTCACGCCGCCGCATGGCAGCCGCCGTCCGGTCGCTTACTTGAATGAGGCGTTTCTGAACACTCCGGATGCGCGGGCGATCCGAATTCTGTCGGAGTTTCTCGAACCGCTCGCGCACTTCCGCCGTGAATCGATCCGCGACACGGTGGTTTTCTTCGGCTCCGCGCGCATTCGCGAAACCGGCCCGATGGCGAACTACTACCAGGATGCCCGTTCGCTGGCCCGCCTGCTGACAGAGTGGGCGGAGCAGTTCACTAACAACACTCACCGCTTTGTGGTGTGTTCCGGCGGCGGGCCGGGAATCATGGAGGCCGCCAATCGGGGCGCGTCGGAAGCCGGCGGCAAGACCGTGGGACTGAATATCGGCCTGCCCTTCGAACAATTTCCCAATCCTTACATCACTCCGGAACTGAGCTTTGAATTTCACTACTTCTTCATGCGCAAGTTCTGGTTCGCTTATCTGTCGAAAGCCCTGGTGGTCTTCCCAGGCGGGTTCGGCACGCTCGACGAAATGATGGAAATCCTGACGCTGACCCAGACTCAGAAACTGGCCAAGAAGATCACCGTCGTCCTCTACGGCTCGGCGTACTGGAAGGAAATCGTCAACTTCGATGCGCTCGTCCGGCATGGGATGATTTCCGCCGGGGATCTCAACCTTTTTGAGTATGCCGATACTCCCGAGGCCGCTTTCGAACTGCTGAAACGCGGTCTCGAGATGTACGCGCACCAGCCCGAAACGCGGGAATTGCCGGCCATCGCCAGGTCGCGCAACCCGCAGAAACCGGGCGGCGAGGCCTGAGTATTCAGTTTCGCGGTTGGGGTGACAGATTCAGCCACCACTCCCGGAGGAGCTGTGAAAAAACTGATTTCGAGCCACGGATGAACACGGATAAACACGGATAACCTCTTCCCTTTCTTTATCTGTGTCCATCCGCGTTTATCCGTGGCTATATTTCTTCACACTTTCTCAGGGTCGCGGCTCGGTTATAGTCGGAGTGCTTTCCGAGCCGCGACCGTGAGAAAGTGTCACCGCCTGGACGTATCGGCCGAGGTGATCGCCTTACGCTTCGCAATCAAAGCGCTGAACTGGGTTCCGTGCGTTCGGCCGTCTGGCCGGCAGCGAGGTAACGGGTCAAGATTTCGGACAGGTCCCCCATCCGGACCGGTTTCGAGATGTAGTCGTCCATGCCGGCGGCGAGGCATTCCTCGCGGGCGCCGGCCATGGCCTCGGCGGTCATAGCGATAATCACCGTGTGGCGGCTTGTTCCTTCCTGCTTTCGAATCGCCCGGGAAGCCTCGTAACCGTCCATTTCGGGCATCTGACAATCCATCAGAATCACGTCGTAGGGCCGCATGGCCACGAGATCGAGGACCTCGCAGCCGTTGCCCGCCACATCGGCGCGCAGGCCCAGCTTCTCGAGCATGCGCACGGCCAAGCGCTGACTGACGGGAGTGTCTTCCGCCACCAGGATGCGAACCGTGTGCCCCAAGGGCAACTTGGCGGCGATGGGCTTGACTCTCGCCCGGTGGGGGACCGGCACCGCAACCTCCTCGATTTGCGCCCCGTGCCGGTTGGCCCAGGCCGTGGCAATCGTCTGCAGGAGTTGGGACTGCCGCACCGGCTTCACCAGGTACGCGTCGCAGCGCGCGGCACGGCGAGCCGCGCCGGTCTGGCTGACGGAAGTGAGCATGATGACCAAGGTATCGCGGGTGGAAGAAGTGTCCTTGATGATCTCGGTAAGCGCGCTGCCATCCATGCCGGGCATCTGGTAATCGACGATCGCGATCTGGTAAGGATCGCCTTCCGCGCAAGCCGCCATCATGGCGCGGAGCGCTTCCTCGCCGGAGGCAAAGCAGCCGTCGCGCATCCCCCAACTGCCGATCTGTTCGCGAACCACGCGGCGATTGATCTCGTGATCGTCCACGACGAGGACACGGACTCCGCGCAGCTCTTCGGCCGGCGCGGCCGCAACATGAGGCTGCGAGTCCAGCGCGAGGGGCAGCGTAAACCAGAAGGTGGAACCGACGCCTTTACGGCTCTCGACCCCGATGGTGCCTCCCATCAAGTTGACCAGGCGTTTGGAAATCGCCAGCCCCAGGCCGGTGCCGCCGTATTGCCGCGTGGTCGATCCGTCCACCTGGCTGAACTGCTCGAACAGGCGATGCATCTTTTCCTCGGGAATGCCCATTCCTGTGTCCGTCACGGCCAACCGCATGTGCGCCCTTCCGGCTTCCTGCCAATCGCAGCGCGCTTTCACCGCAACATAACCCGCTGGGGTGAACTTGATGGCATTGCCGACCAGGTTGGTGACCACCTGGCGGATGCGGCCGGAGTCGCCGATAAAGTGGCGCGGGACGGCGCGGGGATAGTCGAGCGCCAAATCCAGTTTCTTCTCCTCCGCGTTGGTCGCCAGCATTTCGTGGACTTCCTCGATGACCTGTCTCAAGTCGAAGACCAGGGACTCGAGCTGCAGCCGGCCGGCCTCGACTTTGGAGAAATCGAGAATGTCGTTGATCACCGTGAGCAAGGCCTCGCCCGAGCGGCGCGCCGTTTCGGCGTACTCGCGCTGCTCCGCGGTGAGGTCGGTATCGAGCAACAGCCCGTTCATTCCGATGACGCCGTTCATCGGGGTACGGATTTCGTGGCTCATGTTCGCCAGGAACTCGCTCTTGGCGATGCTGGCAGCCTCGGCGAATCTCTTGGCGGCGCGCAATTTCCGCGCCAATATCAGGGTCGCCAGGAACGTCGGCACGATGACGACAAGACCGATGAGAAGCATGACCTCGTAACTGCGGGCGCGTTGATAGGCGAAGATCGTTCCCGCTTCCAAACTGATGCGCGTGTTCCAGCGAAGGTCGATGATGGCCAGCGAATTGTCGGTGGACATTCGGCTGATTTCGTCGCTCAACATATCGGCGGCGGTGCTGGCTTCCGCGTCGCCCTTCCGCGCGCCAATGCAGTACCAGAAGCTCGCTCCTTCGATGGGCAGAAACTGCAAGGCTGTGTTGCTGCACTGAACGGCATTTCCGGGAAACGTAGAGCTTAAGGTAATCAGGCCGGCCTCGGCGGCGCCGGAACATACGGCGGGGACTACCGCTTCCGCGCTCTCCACCGGAACGACCGTGGCAGTGGGGAAATACCATCGCGAAATCCGCGTGTCGGAAGTGCTTTCTGTGGCCACGGCCAGCCTGGTTGCGCCGAGATCCTCGGGACGTGAAATCCGGGCCGGCGGCCGGAATACGAGCGCGTGACTCAGCTTCGCCCAGGGGGTGCTGAGGTGAGCGACCCGGTGCCGTTCGGGGAGGTCCACCATGATGGGCCAGAGCTCCACGCTGCGTGTGAGGAAGGCTTGTTCGGAACCGCGCGGATCGTAGACCCACTTCAGGCGGATACCTCTGCGCTCGGCGGCGCGGCGGATCACGTCCACCGCGACGCCCGTGGGCAGGCCGTCCGGCCCCGGATAATTCAGGGGCGGCGTGTTCTGGTACCCGATTGTCAGAACCCGTTTTGGGGTGCGAGGGGCGAATCTATTCAGTGCCCATGGGATGCACAGAGCGATCGCAGCCGCAGCCAACCAAAGGCGGAGCTTCGGCGAGCCCAAATTCTTTCGCGGGTTTAACATTTAATGTGACGACGCAGTAAATCTCTGCTGGTGTACACATCGGCTATAATCGCGAAGAATTACTGGGAGTGTGAATAGCCATTTCGTTACGTCTAAGATCTTAACCTTAGTTATGACTATAGCTGGATGCGCTTCCTGGCGGTACCACTAGGGCTTTGCCCTTCCGCAAGATCGGCGAGTCCGAGGCACGACCGTCAGGGACCGATAGCCGGAGGACGTCGATTACGCTCCAGATTGCCTCGCGTTCCCCCGGGGTCGGATAACCGCTTGCCGGGGCCGCCTAACTTAATCCCGGTCCAGCTCATACCGCAAGGCGCGGTAGAGACAGGGGATGCAGATGGTCGCGGTGGCTCCGACGCCGCGGCGGATTTGGTGCGCTGTCTCCATCTGACATGCTTTGCAAAACTTCATGATTTTGGGCAGCGCTTCTTGAGACGACGCGGGCTCTGTTCTGGCACTCATTTTTCCTCTCCGTGGATTCGATTCTGCATCCCCGGCGCCGCATTTACCAGTAACAGACGGGGTAATAAGTACCGGAACACCGGGGATGTGGTACTAAGGCCGTACTTTTATATCTATCCATCGAGGCAATTATCGGCGATGCTTTTCAGTGGATGGCGGCAAACGGAGGTAGGCCGCCTCCGGCGCCGGTGGCCCGGCACCTTCCTCAAAATCACACCAACCAACCTCAGACGTAGAGGCGCGAACTCCGCGCGCCTCTGCTGTCAATCCAGTCGACAACCGCGAGCGCGGCACTTAATTTCGGGTGGAGATCACGCGGTGGGTGAGGTAGTGAACATCCAGGGCGGAAGTGCCGTAGATGGTGGCTTGAACGACAACCTGATAGGATGCGGGAAATCCTGAGATGTGCTCGCGCTCGAATAGGCGCAGCAATTCCTGCAAGTGTTTTGGCGACGAAAAGAACTCGGCCGCCGCCTGGGCGCCAGCGGCTAAGCTTCCGGAGAAGACCACGATTCGCGACTTGCCGTCTCCGCCAATCATCACGGTGATCAGACCGAATGCCGCACTGGGCGTGGCCCTCTGCGGCGCCGCCGCACTCGGTTTGAATTCGACCGGCTCGCCCGGTCTGGGGTTCATGTTCCGAATCGCAGGCGGTTGCTCCTCATTGGTAGCGGGAATGCGAAAGGGCTTGTCGCGAAGGTAAAAATCGATGGCTCTGCTATAAGACGGCCGGCCGAACATCAGAACGTTTCGTTTATTGAGCGCCGGCATCTCCACGGCCGATTCCGGCAGGATCTCCGGGGTTACCCCAGCTCGGGCGAGGACGTTGCCTACGGTGAGAGCTCCGGCTACATCGCCCCAAAACGGCGAATTAAGGGAGCGTTTCAGGTACCTCGGGTCGCCGGGAGGGACTCCCAGAATTTCAAGGTACTTCCGCAGGTCCGATACGGCCACGTTCGGCTCATTTGGATTCGAAAAGGGCAGTTGGCTGAGAGACAACTGGGGCTGGGTCGCGATGCAAATCAGGGGAAATGCGTCGCTGTCGAGAAGAGAGCCCCACGCTTCCCGAACGATGACGGGTACCCTGTCGTGCCCCACATACAGGAGTACGGCGGAAGCCAACACCAGGGTGACTGCGCACAGGGCACATGCCGCACCCAGCGTCAAGGGCTGCCGCCAGAGACGCGCCGGAACCGGCCGGCGCGGCGCCGGTTCGCCAACCGGGCTTTCCGCCGGCCTGACGAGGTTGCGCTCAAAGGCCGGACAGTAGGTTCCTTTCGCGAGCACAATCCGGACGGGCTCGTCGGCGGATTCGTAATATTGTTCCAACCGCCGCCGCAGAGCATGGATGCGGTTTCGCACCGCTCCGTCGCCGACGGCCGAATAGTCTTTGGCTCTCCCCAAACCCTCCACTGCAACCCGATATTCGTCCAACGAGCCGCCGTGGCCGGAGATCTCGATTTCGCAGATATATCGCAAGAGAGACTTCAACTGATCGGAGCGTCGAAAAGCCGGGCTGGCAAGAACCCGGTTCAGTGCCTCGCGCTTCTCAGCTTCCTGGACGGTGGAGAGAAATGTCTCCATGTTCACAACTCTTCCGGCTTTACAATATCACAGGCGGCGCATCCCCATCGTGGCAGAGTGCTCCTAACGCGTTGGAATCAGCAAACTTTCAAGGGCCCGGACCGGGCCCAAGGATGTTTGTAAACAGTTTGCTGCTTATGTGGTCCGCCTTCGAGCCAAAGACACGTTTGTGAACAGTTTGTAATCACCAAAAGCACTTCTCTGAAACGGAATGCTGCCGTAATATGACAATTTGTCTTCCGGCGCGCGTTGACCCCGGTCGAGAAATGCCACCTTGTGAGCGACGCTAGGAACGGTTCCATGACAGAGCATCTTTCCACCCGCGGATGCGATCTGTCTTCCCGCTCGCTTCCTGCTTGTTCCCATTTCGGCTTTGGGCGGGAAGCGGTCGATAACGAGCCATGTACTGAATCGTACGTGACCGGCCATAACGGAAACATGGGTTACCGAATCGTGCATCGCAGACCGGCCGCACGGGCAGGGCGCTCTGAAAAATCCGTGCGGCCAATACCAGATTTTCGAGTCGAAGCCTGTGCATTTTGCACGGATTTCGCAGGAAATAGTGATAGACTCTGACATATCAGTTGTGGGAGGTAGTCTATGAAGATGAATTCTTGGCGTTGTGGCTCTGTGTTGCCCGCCCTCACGATGAGCATCTTGGCCGTCATCACAGTGTCGACGCCCCAACGCTGCGCAGCCCAGTTGTTGCAGGGGACAATCGATGGAAACGTGGTCGATCCCAGCCAGGCTTCGGTAGCGAATGCTGCCATTACGGTGGTGAATCCAGCCACCGGTTTTACCCGCGCGGCAACAACCAATACCCAGGGTGGATTTACTCTGGCGACGCTGCCGCCCGGAACATATAATCTCACAGTCAAGGCGCAAGGGTTTCAAACCTACACCCAACAGGGGATCGTGGTCAACGCCAATGCCATAGCGCGCGCCGACGTGACGCTTACCGTCGGACAGGTCAATCAGTCGATGACGGTCTCCGCCGAAGCCGCTGCCCTGCAGACGGATCGCGCCGACGTGCGCGCCGATTTAGGGACGCAGAGTCTTAATAATCTGCCCGAACCCTTAGGCCGCAACTACCAGATGATTGTGGCCGTGGTGGTCCCGGGCATCTCGACGCCGTCCAGCGGCCAATCTTTTGGAGCCAATCCGTCCCGCTCGGTTGGGTATTCGGTAAACGGCGCCAGCAGCGTGACCAATGACGTGAAGATCGATGGAACGAGTTCGGGCAATTTCAATGCGCCCGATAAACCCATGTACAGCCCGGCGCTGGAGGCGATTGAGAACGTCAACGTGGTGACGAACTCGTTCGACGCGGAGCAGGGATTGGCGGGCGGCGCCGCCACCACCGTGACCACCAAGTCCGGCACCAACGCCATTCATGGCTCCCTGTTCGAATACCATACGGACCAGCATTTACAGGCTTACCCCTATGCCGGCAACCGCACCGTGGCAAAGCCGAAATACATCAATAACCAATTCGGCGGCACGGTCGGAGGGCCAATCAAGAAAGATAAGCTGTTCTTTTTTGCCAGTTACCAAGGCACTTATGTTCCCGTGGAAAATCCGGTTTATGCGGAAGTTCCGACCGCGGCCATGAAGACCGGCAACATGTCGGCCTCGGCCATAGCCGTTTACGATCCCGCGACCGGCGCCGTGAACGGGACGGGTAGAACGCCTTTTCCCGGCAACATCATTCCCACAAACCGGATCGATCCAGGCATCGCTGCTCTGCTTGCGTTTGCCCCTTGGCCCAATCCAAACCTGCCGGGGACAGGGAGTTCAGGTCTGGCTCGAGACTACTTGAGCGCGGGGAACAGTGAAGAAACCCAAAATCAGTGGGATTCGAAGCTCACCTGGACTCCGACGAATAAGCTGAGCATGTTCGCCCGATTCGGGCTCGATCACTTCACTTGGTTTAATCCCCAACAGTTCGGAGCGCTCGGAGGCCCGGGCATGAGTCCATCCAACACGGCCGTGGGAACCGGCGGCGGCTTTATTTACAGCGGAACTCTTTCCGGCGCGTATATCTTCGGTCCGAACCTGATCGTGGATGCCTACTTCGGGTACTCGCGCGACAATGCGAACTCGTCGCAGGAGCAGTTAAACCAGAATCTCGGCTGGACGCTGATGGGGATTCCCGGCCTGCAGAGTTCGGAGACCAGGGAGGGCGGCTTGCCCGCGCTCGAAATCGACGACTTCGGAGGCACCGGATCCAATATCCCCGAGGCGACTCTCGGACCCGCCAACAATTTTCAGCCGCAGTCGTTCCGCGAACTGGAGCGGGAATGGGCGGGGAATGTCACCTGGATTAAGGGAACGCACAACATCCGCGCCGGCGTCGACTACGTTCAGCAGCATCAAACCGAAGATTTCGAGGAAAACACCGCTTGCACGTATTGCACGGGATCGGGAGGTTTCCAGTTCTCCCTGGGACCGACAAATCTCAACGGTGGACCGTCTGGAAACGACTATAACATCTTCGGGGCGTTCCTCCTGGGGCTGCCGAGCAATGCGGGCAAAGTAACCCTGATTCCACCGAACTATTTCGAATTCACCAACATCTTCGGCGGGTACGTGCGCGATCAATGGCAAGTTTCGCACAAGCTCACCGTAACCTACGGCGTTCGGTTCATGGATTATCCGTTTCCAACGCGTAACAATCGCGGCATGGAGTACTTGACTCCTCAAGCCACTACGATGATCATTTGCGGAGTTGGCGGGAACCCGAAAAATTGCGGGATTACCAAGGACACGCACCGTTTCGAGCCAAGGGTTGGAATTGCGTACCGGCTTACCAACTCGACCGTGATTCGAACGGGATATGGCCTCAGCACCGATCCAACCAATATTGGCGGAGTGTTGGGCGACCGTCAGAATTATCCCGATATCGTCACTTCGACGCTTGCCGCGCCAAACTCCTACTCTTGGGCCACCACGCTGCGTCAAGGACTGCCTCCGGTTGTGGCGCCGAACTATAGCTCCGGAAGCGTGCCGATCGGCCCGACCACCGCCGCCTGGACCGTGGACAATAACAACTATGTTCGCGGTTATGTCGAATCGTGGAATTTCACGGTGGAGCAGCGGTTCAAAACCTGGACGGCGTCGGCCGGCTACGTGGCGAGCCGGTCTATCGATCCGATCATCGTGCTGAACGAGAACTGGGGCTCGGTAGGCACGGGATCGGCGGGCCAAGTGCTAAATATATTGGCGGGCCGCACCGCGATAACGGATGGTATCGGCACCGAAGGCAACTCGAAATACGATTCCCTGCAGGCGCGCATCACCCACCGGTTTACCCAAAACTTTCTGTTCACCGGAACCTATACTTTTGCCAAAGCGCTGGGTTACTCGACTCAAGTGGCCATTCCGTACGATTTCGGATTGAACTATGGCAACTTAGCCAGCATTGCCACCCACACGCTTGGATGGACTCTGGCCGCCGACACTCCGTTTGGGAAGAACCAGCGTTGGATGCGGACTGGGATGGGAGGAAAAGTGTTGGGCGGATGGCAGCTCGAAGCGGTATCCACCGTTCGCACGGGTACTCCGTTCACCGTGACTGCCGCGAATACCTCATTGAATGCAACGGGATCTACCCAATTCGCGGACTGCATCGCTCCTCCCCAAGAACTCCGCGAAATCTATACCTGGTACAGCAAATCGACTTTCGCCGTTCCGTCTTCCGGGCGGTTCGGAACCTGCGGCACCGACAACGTGTGGGGACCGGGGCTGGTCGATCTCGATGGAGGGGTATCCCGTAACTTCGCCCTTACCGAACGTTTCCAACTGAAGTTTCGCGTGGAAATGTTCAATACCGCGAATACGCCTCACCATGCCAACCCGACCAGCAGCATTAGCAGCAGCACCTTTATGCAGGCCCTGGGTATCGCCAACACCGGTCGAGATGGCATCGACCAGCGCACTACTCAATTCAGTCTGCGGCTGGGCTGGTAAGGGGGAGCGCCGCGGGGCGCCTCCTCCTGTATCACTTTCCGTAAATCACGACGACGGCGAACGGCGCGAGATCGATCTCCTGCCCCGCTAACGCCGTCGTGCGCGGCGGTGCGGACGAATCGACCACGGCGAGCTCCGCGTCCTGCCACGCCTCCCTCAGCCGGAGGGAGCTCTGTGCGTTGTGCTTGTTCACTACCAGCAGCGCTCGGCCCCGCGGAGTGAGGATTGCCTGCGCCAGCACGTCGCGGGGCGCGCCGCGTGTCTCGACCAGTTTGTCCCCAGGCGCGAAGTGGTCGTGGATCAGCTTGAGCGCCCAGAAGCGCGCATTCGGCGCCCCCGTCTGCCAATCCAGCATGCTTACGGTGGGGAACTGCGACGGGTACCCGACAAGCTGCGACTCTCCAACAATGTCGATTCCCATGCGCATCGCCTGCAGATATACGTACGCATAGAGCGCCGCCGAGGCGTTCCAATAGAGATCCGGAATCGTCTCTTTCCCAGCCGGGTCGCCCGGCAGAATGCTGCCGATTTCATTGAGTGTCGTCCGCGTGGTGGGCGACAGCCGCTTGCGGATCTGCTCGACGTAGCGAACGGTATTGAGGAATCCATCGGCCTGGTCGAAGAAAGTGTACTGCCAATCTTCGAGCGTCTCAAATGGCGCCGGGCTTGCGTAGAAGTGATAGGAGATCATGTCCAGCGGTATGCCGGGACGGTGGTGGCTGTGATCCAGGAAGTACTCGAACATTTCGGGATGCGCGCTGGGAGCCGCCAGCGCGAGCCCGACGAATTTGGTTTCGGGCGATACCCGGTGGATCGCGGCCACGACGGCGTCATAGCGCGCGGTATAGTCGCGGGGCGGCGTTCCATGCTCGAAATCCGGCTCGTTGAAGACTTCCCAATACGGGATTTTGAAGTGGAAGCCGGAGACATGCCGCTGCCCCTTGCGGTCGGTGAAGCCGCCCTGCGTGTACCAACTCACCAGGCGTGCGTAGTAAGCGGCCAGGTCCGCCATGCCGCCTTCCCGCAGGTCTTTGCCCTGGGTGTAGGTCCACGTGGCTTCGTCGGGATCTGCCGGATAAGTCACGGGCTTGTCCGTGCGGAAGAGCCACGCAGGAATGGTGCTGAAATTGAGAATCGTAGGGTGGCCCTCGGTGGCGTGGAAGAAATCGATGGTCATCGGGTCGATGAGCGACGTGTCCCACACACCGGGCTCGAGCTCGGCAACGGCGAGCTTTGGGTACGGGAACCAAGGCACGTATCGCACATAGTCCGCGCCGAGATCACGCAGAGTCCGGAACGCCGCATCGTGGATAGCCGATCCCGGCCGAAGCGGCGGGTTGACCACCACCTGCAGCGTGGCGGTGGTCTGCGAAACCTGAGACACGCGGTCCCAGCGAATCTCCAGAACGGGGCCGCTCTGCGCGTAGACTGGCGCTACAGGCGCGGAGCAGATCAAAAGGAACAGGAAAACGATTGCCGGTCGCATGGTCAGTTCATTGTAGATGGTGTAGATGGTGTTCTCCTGCGGCCTGCTCACAGGAAGAGGTCCGCCGACAAGTTAAAGAACTCGGCGAGCCTGCGGATGTGGTTCTTGCTGAGTTCTCGCCGGCCGTTTAGAACGTCCGACGCCACGCTGCGGGAGCCGAAGATGGGAAGCATGTCCGCTTGGCGGAGGCCTTTGTGCTCCATGAGGTGCAAGACGACTTGGTGCGGTGCGAGGCGCGGCAACTCGATTCTGTCGTCATAGTCCTTCACCAGTCGTTCCAGAAGCGAGCGGAGCGCCTCTTCCTCCGGGCTCAGCGGTTCGTCGGTCTCGGCTCGATCCAGTTGTTCCATGATTTCGACGTAGCGGTCAAACTCTTCGCGCGTCTCGATGACCTTCGGCAAAGTTTTCGCCAACAGTTTCCCGTATTTGCTTGGGCTGATTTCGGCTACGGCCATTTGGTTTCCCAGTCCTTCCTGTCGTATTCCTTGTGGTTCAGCAAAATGCTAACAGGCTGTGCAAGCATTTTGCGAACATCCGATGGCGAGGTGCTGGGATTTGGCCGCTACCCGCGAATGGGGGAATTGTCAATCCACCGCGTTCTGCAGTACAATCAAGTCTTGGATGCGGATCATCTCCATCGCGGCGGCAATTCTGGCGGTAATCGCGCTGTTTTTCGGTAACTGCCTGACTTGTCCGCAAATGGCGGCATCGCATAACTGCTGCCATGGGAACCAGCGCTGCCACCATAACCAGCCGGTCACCCAGGTATGCCAGGCGCAGGCGCTTCATCAGTTCGTTAAAGGCGACAAAGTAGATAGCGCGGTAACTCTGTCCGTGGTGTCGCTTGCCGCGCAAACTGTCGGACGGCTTGGCGCCGCCGCTCCCGGCGATGCGGCTATTGCCCTCCCGGAATACGCGCCGCCGGATTTGATTTCCCTCCATTCCAGCCTTCGCATTTAGCTTTCCCCTTAAGACGTGGGACAGGCCTCCCGGCCTGTCATTAGGCAATCTCTCTATCTGGTAAGGCTCGCGCCAACCGTGGCGCGGGCCGGGGAAAGGTAAGTGCGATTACGCAATTGGATTTTGGTGGCACAGGCTCTAGCCTGTGGTCTGTCAGTGGCAACGCTGCCGTCGGCGGCGCAGCCGCTGCCTGAGCTGATTAGCCAAGCGCTCGCCGGCAACCGCGACATATTGGTAGCGCAGAAGCGTTATGAATCGATGGCGCAGCGGCCGCAACAGGCTTCGAGTCTGCCCGATCCGACCTTGTCGCTGGGCTATGTCTCGAATGGCTGGCCCTGGCCGGGAGCGGGGCTGGGTCACTCGCCGACCAGCAATATCGGCGCGACGGTCTCCCAGACCATGCCATTTCCGGGCAAGCGTTCGCTACGGGGCGAAATCGCCGCGAAGGAAGCTGAGGCTACCCGCCAGGAGTATCTCGCCATTCGCCTCCACGTAATCGCGCAACTGAAACGGGCCTATCACGAATTGCACCACGCCAACGTGGCTGTCGGCTTCATCGACCGCTACCAGGAGCTGCTGGAGAATATCCTGCGCGGCTCCGAAGCGCGCTACGCCGTGGGGCGCGCGGCGCAGCAGGACGTGCTGAAGGCGCAAACCCAACTGGCGGTCTTCGAAACCCAGCGCGAGCGCTACCGGTTGGACCGTACCAACCGCCGGATCGAAATCAACGCGCTGCTGGACCGGCCGCAGAACACTCGCGTGGCCGTGCCGGAGGACGTTCCCGTTGGCGAGCTGCCATACGCGCTCGACGACCTGCTCGTCCACGCGCGCGCTCCAGAACTGGAACGCGGCCAGAACCTGGCCGAGCGCAGTGAACTCGCCGCCAGGCTGGCACGCAAAGACGCCTATCCGGACTACACCGTATCCGGCGGCTATTTCAACCAGGGCGGCATGCCGCCGATGTGGCAGGTGAGCGTGGCTTTCAGCCTTCCGGTCCACTACTGGCAGAAGCAACACGCGGCCATTGCGGAGCAGGAATACGCCGCGGCCGAGGCACGGCACGCGTACGAATCGTCGCGCGTCTCACTCGAATCGCGGATCCGCCAGGCGTACGCAGAAGCCGAGACGGCGCACCGGCTGACAGTGCTGTATGAAAAGTCGGTGATTCCCGAAGCGCAACTCACTCTCGATTCGTCGCTGGCCGGCTATGAAACGGGGAAGGTCGATTTTGTTTCGGTATTCTCCAACTTCATGAACGTGGTGGATTTCGAGCTCATGGATCACGAGGCGATTATGCAGTTCCACGTGGCGCTGGCGCGGCTCGAGGAGTTGGCCGGTATCGAGGTCAAAGAATGAAAAAGCTGTCGCTAGGTATCTTGATCGGCGCGGCCTTCGTGGGCGGCTATGGTTACGGCCGCTGGTATGGTCCAAGGGCGCCGCGCGCACAGGCCGCCCCGAAAGTCCTCTACTGGGTGGACGCCATGCACCCGTGGTACAAGTCCGACCACCCCGGCATTGCGCCCGATTGCGGCATGAAGCTGGTGGCGGTCTATGCGGGCGACGAGCAGAAATATGCCGCGGACAACCCCGGCATGGTTGGCGTGAGCGCCCGCGACCAGCAGTTGATCGGCGTGGAATACGGCACGGTGGCATACGAATCCATGGGCGAGCCGATCCGGGCGGTGGCGCGAGTGGCGCTGGACGAAACTCGTGTAGCGAAAGTGCAGCCTCGCCTGGAAGGTTGGATCGACCGCGTCTCCGCCGATTTCACCGGCAAGTATATTCGGCAGGGCGACCCTCTGCTCACCTACTACAGCCCGGACGCGGTGGCGACCGAGCAGGAATATCTGTTGGCATTGCGCGCCCAGCAGGTGGCTCACGAGGCCATGCCCGGCATGGCGGCGCACGCCGACAGCTTATTGGCGGCGGTGCGGAAACGGCTCGAGCTGTGGGATGTCACGCCCGTCCAGATCGACGCCATGGCCAGGGAAGGGAAGCCCATCGAAAGCCTTACGCTGGCGGCGCCGGTTTCCGGCTTCGTGATGGAGCGCAATGCGTTCCCCAAACAGCATGTCACTCCGGATACGGTGCTTTATACTATCGCCGATCTTTCCAAAGTCTGGGTGATTGCCGACGTGTTCGAATACGAAGCCGCCGGCATACGGCTGAACCAGGGCGCCAGTTTCACGCTCGATTACTTGCCCGGCCGCGTGTTTTGTGGGCGAGTGAGTTACATTCTGCCCGAGGTCGACCCGGCCACGCGCACGCTCAAAGTGCGGATTGCGCTCGATAACCCTGGTACCGTGCTCAAGCCCGACATGTTCGGCCAGGTCGAGCTGGCCGCGGGAGTGACCCGCCGTTTGGCGGTGCCGCAATCGGCCGTGCTCGATTCGGGCGATCGTAAAACGGTCTTCGTCGATCGCGGCAACGGCGGCTTCGAACAGCGCCAGGTCGAAACCGGCGACGAGAGCGGCGATCGCGTCGAGATTCTTTCCGGCTTGAAAGCGGGCGAACGCATCGTCACTTCCGGCAATTTCCTGCTGGACTCGGAGAGCCGGCTCAACCAAGCGAATAGCGGGACCAAGCAATGATCGATCGCATCATCGAGTTCTCGGCCACCCATCGCTTGCTCGTCGTGCTGGCGGTGGCCGCCGCGGCGCTAGGCGGCTGGTGGGCCATGCGCTCGATTCCGCTCGACGCCATCCCCGACCTGAGCGATACGCAGGTGATCGTGTACTCGCGCTGGGACCGCAGCCCGGACATCGTCGAAGACCAAGTGACTTACCCCATCGTCAGCGCCATGCTGGGTGCGCCGCGGGTGAAGGATGTCCGCGGATTTTCCGATTTCGGCTTCTCCTACGTCTACATCATTTTCGAAGACGGCACCGATCTCTACTGGGCGCGTTCCCGCACGCTCGAATATCTCTCCAAAATCCAGGCGCGCCTTCCCGCCGGCGTCGAGACCGAACTGGGGCCCGACGCCACCGGCGTAGGCTGGGTCTTCCAATACGCGCTGGTCGATACCGGCGGCCAAAACAATCTCGCCAATCTGCGCACCACCCAGGATTGGTTTTTGCGCTACCAGTTGCAGTCCGTGCCCGGCGTGGCGGAAGTGGCGTCGCTCGGCGGATTCGTACGGCAGTATCAGGTGAACGTCGATCCCAACCGCCTGGCGGTTTACGGCGTGCCGATATCCCGCGTCGTGGCCGCGGTGCGCGGCGGCAACAACGACGTGGGCGGGCGCTTGGTGGAATTCTCCGGCCGCGAATACATGGTGCGCGGGCGCGGCTACGCGCGATCGAAAGCCGACCTGGAGGCGATCTCGCTCGGTGTCTCCGCGGGCGGAGTACCGATTCTTGTCCGCGACGTCGGCACGGTGACCCTCGGTCCCGACCTCCGCCGCGGCGTGGCCGATTGGAACGGAACCGGCGACGTGGTCTCAGGGATCGTCGTCATGCGGCAAGGAGAAAACGCCCTGCGCGTGATCGAGCGGGTGAAAGCGCGCCTGGCTCAAGTGGCCGCCAGTTTGCCGCCCGGCGTAAGAGTCGTCACCGCCTACGACCGCTCGGAGCTCATCCTGGCTTCCATCGACAACTTGAAAGGCACGTTGCTGGAAGAGTTGTGCGTCGTCGCCCTCGTCATTCTGATTTTTCTCTGGCACGTTCCCAGCGCGGTGATTCCCATCCTCACTATCCCCATTGCGGTCCTGATTTCGTTCCTGCCCATGCGCGCCGCGGGAATGAGCGCCAACATCATGTCGCTCGGCGGCATCGCCATCGCCATCGGAGCCATGGTGGATGCGGCCATCGTGGTGGTGGAACAAACTCACAAGAAACTGGAGACCGCCCGGCCGGATTGGACCCGCGCCCAGTATCAACGGGCGATTGTTGACGCAGTCAAGGAAGTGGGCGGCCCCAGCTTTTTCGCGCTGCTCGTGATCGCCGCCGGCTTTCTGCCGGTGCTCACCTTGGAGGCCCAGGAAGGCCGCCTGTTCCATCCGCTGGCCTGGACCAAGAACTTCGCCATGATCGTGGCCGCGCTCCTGGCCATCACGCTCGACCCGGCGTTGCGCCTGCTCTTCTTCCGCAAAGACCGCTTCCGCCTGCGTCCGCGCTGGCTGGCCGGATTGGTCAACGGCATCCTGGTGGGCTCCATCCACTCCGAGGAGAAGCACCCCATCAGCCGCGTCATGATCCGCCTGTATACGCCCATTGTGGATTGGTGCCTGCACTGGAAATGGCTGGTCATCGCCGGCGCGCTCGCGCTCATGGCGGCGACGGTTCCGGTCTACCTGCGCCTGGGTTCCGAGTTCATGCCGCCGCTCGATGAAGGCGACCTGTTGTTCATGCCCACCACGCTGCCGGGAATTTCGGTGGCCCAGGCGCAGCACCTGCTCCAGGTCCAGGACCGCATTCTGATGCGGTTCCCGGAAGTGGAAACCGTAATGGGCAAGGCCGGCCGCGCCGAAACCTCCACCGACCCGGCGCCGTTTTCCATGGCGGAAACCGTGATTGTGCTGAAGCCGAAATCGCAATGGCGCAAGGTGCCTACCTGGTACGGCAACTGGCCCGAATGGCTCAAGCCGTTAGCCGCGCACATTACCCCGGATCGCATCGCCACCGACCGCCTGGTGGAAGAAATGAACCAGGCCCTGCGCCTGCCCGGCGTTTCCAACGCCTGGACCATGCCCATCAAGAACCGCATCGACATGCAAACCACCGGCGTGCGCACCCCGGTAGGCGTCAAGATTTACGGCGCCTCGCTCGAGCGTATCGAGCGCATCGGCGCGGAGCTGGAGCGAGTGCTCGGCCGCGTCCCCGGCACCCGCAGCGTGTTCGCCGAACGCACCGGCAGCGGTTATTTCCTGGATTTCGATCTCAAGCGCGACCGATTGGCGCGCTACGGCCTGAGCGTGGACGATGCCGAGACGGTAGTGACCAGCGCGATCGGCGGTGAGAACGTCAGCACCGCTATCGAAGGCTTGGAGCGCTACCCCATCGACGTTCGCTATTACCGCGACGATCGCAGCTCCATCGGCCGGCTCGGCCGCGCGCTGGTGCCCGCCATGGACGGGCGCATGCAGATTCCGCTGGCCGAAATCGCCAGCCTCAAAATGGCTCACGGCCCCGCCATGCTGCGCAACGAAAACGGCATGTTGAGCGGCTATGTATACGTGGATGTGAGCGGGCGCGACGTGGGCCGGTATGTGGCCGATGCCCGCCGCGCCGTCGCGCGCGAAGTTTCCTTGCCGCCCGGTTATACGATCGCCTGGAGCGGCCAATACGAGGCCATGGAGCGCGTGCGCGAACGGCTCAAGGTAGTGCTGCCGCTCACTCTTCTGCTGATCTTCGTATTGCTCTACTGGAATACCGGTTCCACTTCGAAGACCGTGCTGGTGTTGCTGGCAGTCCCGTTTTCCGCGGTTGGCGCGATATGGCTGCTGTATTTGCTGGGCTACAACATGAGCATCGGCGTTTGGGTGGGTCTGATCGCGCTCATGGGCGTGGACGCCGAAACCGGCGTCTTCATGCTGCTGTATCTCGACCTGGCATACGAAGAGGCGCGCCGCGCCGGCCGGTTGCGCGGCATCTCCGATCTCCGCGCCGCCATCGTACACGGAGCGGCCAAGCGCATTCGCCCGAAGTTCATGACCGTGGCAACCATGTTCGTCGGCCTGGCGCCGATTCTCTGGTCGAATGGCGCCGGTGCGGACGTCATGAAACGCATCGCGGCGCCCATGGTCGGCGGAATCTTTACGTCGTTCTTACTCGAGCTGGCGGTGTATCCGGCTCTTTATGAGGTTTGGAAATGGCACTCTGTCAAAAAGCAGGTTGGCTGATGCTAGCGTCCGCGCTGGCGTCGTATGCGGTTGAGTTCCCGGTGCGCCACGCGCACTGGCGCAAAGGCTGCGCCGGCACGATGACGGTGGATGCCGGCGGCATCCGTTTCTCAGGTCCGGCCGGCCACGCGTGGAGCTGGAAACTCGAGGATATCGAGCGGCTCGACCTGGCGCCCGATTTCCTTCGCGTCGTCACCTACGAAAGCGCCAAGCTGCCGCTCCAAGGCGACCGCGCCTATACCTTCACGGGACGTATTCCGGCCGCCGAGCTTGGCGCGCTCCTCGCCCCGCGCATGGATCGAAAGCTGGTGCTGGAGCTCGCCGCGCCCGCCGCTTCTGAGGCCTGGTTCGTACCCGTCAAGCAGCTAGCTCGCAACCGCGGCTCGCAAGGCACGCTGGCGTTCGGGCCGGAACTCGTGACATATCTGACTTCCGCGCGCGACCAATCGCGGACATGGCGTTATGCCGACATTCGGTTTCTATCGAGCGCCGATCCTTTCGAACTGACCCTCGCCACTCGCGAGAGAGACTTTCACTTTCAATTGAAGCAACCCATCGACGAAGCCCGTTACAACCAACTCTGGCTTCAAATCGAACAAAAAAACAGGAGAATAGAACCATGAAGAAACGGATAGCCATCGTACTCGCTGCGGCCTCAATGGCGGTTGCGGCAGACAGAACCTTTACCGGCACGATAACCGACACGATGTGCGGAGCCAGCCACAAAGGCATGAATATGGGCACCGACCCGCAGTGTGTCATCGAGTGTGTAAAAAGCGGCGACAAGTACGCGCTATGGGACGGCAACACGGTCTACGTGCTCAGCGACCAGAAAGGCGCAGCCCCCTTCGCTGCCAAGAAAGTCACCGTAAGAGGCACGTTGGATCAAACGGGAAAGACAATCCAGGTAACATCGATCGCCGCCGCTAAGTAAGTCGGAGTACCTGAGCTGAGTCTTTCGTTTCGTTACTTCAGCCTAGCTCCGTGCTACCCATTGGTTTCACCCATCCCAAATTGAACGGCAATTCGGTCATCGGCCCCTGCCATTCGAGCTCCCGGTCGATATCCGGATGCATCCGGTACTTCTTGCGAACATCGGCGAGCTTCACGCCGACCACGTCGATCCGGGTAGGGTCGAACTGGCCAAGGCCCATCTGGCCGCAGTACTTCACGTAGCCAAGCCATTCGGGATCGATGCCCATGGCCTCGGCGCCCACCCGGTCCGCCGCCACGTAATCCGCGGACGCAATAGCGATCCGCGACGGCACCGGCGTTCCCGAATTCGGGCCGTTGCCGTCCATGCCCTCGAAGCCGTCGATCAACGACGCGCCCCAGTTCAGCCGCGCGGCCGTCACCAGCATATTGTAATGAGTCTGCCGAAGGCCCACATGAAATTTACGCTTGTCGTCCCATCGGGACCTCTCCCCGTTCGGGTGATGCAGCGGCGCCCCCAGCACCATGTTCTTGATCGACATCGACGCGATCACCGTATTGTGAGTCTTCAACATAGCGGACGAGATCACGAACGCTTCCGGATCGAGCAGGCGGGCGGCCAGGCGGCAGGGAACGATGTGCAGATCGGCGTCCAATAGCGTGACAGTTTCGAACTTTGCCTCGTCGTTCAGATCGATCAGCTTGACTTGCTGCCGGGAATACTCTCTTGTCAAGGCCGGATATTTGAAGTGATCGAAGGCCACTCTCGTATCGCCGGCTGAAGACTCGGCGATCGCCACCGGCCCTTTGAAGCTCTCTGCGAGGTAGTCCAGAATTCCGCGCATGGCGTCGGCGTGGCTCGACGCAAGCTGGTTCTCGGGGTTGACGAAGTTCGGCTTGATCACCACGTACCGCTTGCTCTTCATCTTCTCCCGCAACTCTTTGTCGATGGCCTTGAGCGCGCCGTAGACGTTCCGCCGCCGGTCCTGACCCTGCACGACGGCAACTGTCGATCGGGCCTCCCGAGCCGGAAACGGGAAGGCTTGGGCTGGAGGCCGCGACTGCGGAGCCGCCCCAACGGAGCGGCGCAATAGGGCCGCCGCTCCGGCTAATTGAAACAGGCTCCTGCGCCGAATGCTCGCCATATGACAATTCTCCTCGATATGATCTAAAATTGGATCTTAACATCCTGTACTCTTCTTTTGGAGAAACCATATGGATCGCACCGCGTCCCGCAGGAACTTCCTGACGGCTGGTCTGGCGCTTCCCGCCGTCGCTTCGGCTTCGCGTCCGCAAGACGCTCCGCAACCCGGCCCACGGCCGCTCTCGGCCTCGAAAAAAGAACCCGTGTTTCAGTACCGGACATTGGGCAAGACCGGCTTGAAGGTGACCACCGTCGGCATGGGCTGCATGATCACCTCCGACGGCAGCGTTGTCGAGCGCGCCGCCGACCTCGGGATCACTTATTTCGATACCGCCCGCGGCTATCAGCAAGGCAATAACGAACGCATGGTCGGCGCCGCGCTGAAGGGCAAGCGTAAGAACCTGGTGCTTTCCACCAAGACCGAGGGAAGAAACAAGGCGGACGCGCTGGCCCAGATCGATACCAGCCTGAAAGAGCTGGGCACGGACTTTGTCGATATCTGGTACTTGCATGGCAGGAACCGTCCCGCGGAAGTTACCGACGAACTGATCGAGGCGCAACAGATTGCCAAACAAGCGGGTAAGATTCGTTTTGCCGGAGTAAGTACTCACAGTGGGCATACCGAGATCCTGCCGTTTTTGGCGAAACACGAGAAGATCGACGTCATTTTGGTTGCATATAACTTCACCATGCAGCCGGCGGTCTCGGCGCTAGTCGAAGAGGCGGCGAAGGCGGGTAAGGGAATTGTGGCGATGAAGGTGATGGCCGGAGGAACCGGGACCGGCAGAGGCCGCCCCGCGCCCAACGCCGAAAAGCTGAAGCAGCCGGGCGCCATGGCCGCCGCGCTGCGGTGGGTGACGCACAACACCAATGTCGATACCACCGTCCCCAGCATGACGGACATGGACCAGTTGGCCGATAACATCCAGGCCGGAACGGGGCCGTTCGGACCGGCAGAGGAGAAACTGCTGGCGCTGCACAGGGAATGGCTGCGTCCGTTTTATTGCAACATGTGCGGCAGGTGCGAAGGTTCGTGCCGCCAGGGACTGCCGGTTGCCGACGTATTACGGTTTGTAACCTATGCGGAGGGCTATGGTCAATTCAGTCTGGGCCGCGAGCGCTTCCGCGAGTTAAGTACCGCGCATGCGAACGTGCGGTGCGGCGATTGCCCGGCGTGTACCGTGGTCTGTCCGCACGGCGTTCGCGTGGCGGAACGGCTGATCCGGGCGCAGGAGTTATTCGCTTGAAGCTGTTTTGTTTGTTGGGCGTTCTTGCCGGCGTCCTCGTGGCTGGGGACCAGCCGCTGGCGCCGGCCTGCAATCTCGTTCCCGGTTGGACTCAGACTGGCGACCCTCGTACTTACACGGCCGATAACCTCTTTGAGTATATGGACGGTAACTCAGAGGGTTACTTCCGCTATCATTTTCAAGAGATGCACGGCGTCACCTGCCTTCAGGGAGATACAACTTTCGTCATCGATATCTCCCAAATGGAGAACAGCGACTTCGCTTACGGCCTGTTCGCCACCAACCGCGACTTGCGCGAGCCCGAGTATCCGGTGGGGATGGGCGGCCAGATCGTGCCGCGAAGGCTCATTTTCGCCAAGGGCAAATACTACGTCGAAATTGCCGCCAATCCGGAGGGAGACTACACGGCCGCGCTGAAAACCTGGGCCGCGGCGCTGGAGAAAACGGTGCCCGGAACCACGGCGCGACCGGCTGTGCTGTCTTGGTTCCCGAAAGATAAACTGGAGTCCCTTCGCTTGGTGCCGGAAAGCGTCTTGGGGCTGCGCATCCTCAAGCGCGGCTATGTGGCCCAGTACGATTACGGTAAGGCCTTCGTAGTTTTGGAAGATTCTCCCGCCTCGGCCAGCGCCGTGATGGCGCAATTGAAAGCTCGTTTTGGCGACACAACGCCGGCCAAGTTAGGCGACGAAGCGTTCGAGACAACGGACCACTACCTTGGCCGGTTGTATGTATTTCGCAAAGGGCTTTATATCGGAGGGTACGCGATTGCGGCTGGCGGCGTGGACCCCGCCGCCTTCAGCGCCGCACTCGCCGCCAAGATCCGGTAGGGCCACAGCGACTGTCAAGGAGCTGTTGCCCTGGTATACGTTACTGAATTCCGAAACTGGGTACCAAGCTACTCCTTTCCGCCGCTTCGTAGTCGCAGGCCGATCGCGCGGGTCAGGTTGTAGGCGGCCGCTCCCAGCCAGGCGGCGCTATCGGGCGCCTCGCGGAGCAGCGGGAAGGGGTATGGTGAAAGCATGCCTGCTCCGCAGGATGATGAGGATGTGGAACGGCCCGCGGACGCGTCGGCTTCACGGGCTCGCCAATGGTGCCGGGCGGCGTTGGCGCTGGGGCTTCTGTTCGCGAGCTTGCCGCTGACGGGCAGGCTGTTTCTGGGCAGTTGGAGGTTCGACGGCGCGACGGGCGTAGCGTGCTTGTGCCTGGTCGCGGCGGCGTATCTGTATTTTGTCGGGCGAGAGCGCCGGCCTCCGATCCCCGATTCCGCCGCGATTCTCGACGAGGCCATCCGGCTGGCGGCGTCGGGGGAGATCGGCCGGGGGCTGGCGCTATTGGACGAGTCTCTCCGGCTGAGCCCCCGCCTTTGGCAGGCGCGCCAGTACCGCGGCCAGATGCGTCTGGGAGAACCGGACGCCGCCGAGTCCGCGCTCCAGGACTTCACGGAGGCGATTCGACTGGCACCCGACGAACCGCACCTTTACATCCTCCGCAGCCACGTCTTCATCCTGCTCGGGTGCGATTCGGCCGCCCGCGCCGATTTGGAGGCCGCCGCCCGACTGGGCGGAGACAACGGAGACCCGGCTGGACCGTAGCCGAAATCACGCGAACCGCGTGCGCGCCGCTCACCGCCACGCGCGGTCGAACCCCAGTTCTTCCGGCACCGGTGGCGTGGGGCGCCGAACGGTGACGACTGCATGAGGAACGGGCGCGCCCAAAGGCACCCAACGCGCCTACCGAACGATCAAATCTTTGTCGATCGCCACGCCCAAGCCCGGACCTTGGGGCAAGTTCAGATAGCCTTCCTGGTCCACCAATGGCGGGTTCTCCATAATCGCGAACCCATTGGTATACGCGGCGACGGGCGGGTCGTGCAGGATCTCGATCCAGGGCGCGTGCGGCCAGGAGGCGATGGCGTGGAGCTGGGCGATGGTTCCGAGATTGCCTCCGCCGTGATGCGGAATCACTCTCTTGTTGTGCGCCTTGGCCAGGGCCGCGATCTCGCGAAAGCCCGTGACGCCGTCGGCCACCATAATGTCGGGCTGCAGGATGGCGAAGACATCCTGTTCCACCATCCAGCGGTATTCGTGCACGCCGCGATTGTTCTCGCCCCCGGCGATCGCAATGCCCACCCGGCGGCTCAACTCGGCCAGTTCATCGAAAGCGTAGCGCAGCCGCGGTTCTTCCAGCCACAGGCAGTTCAAACGATCGAGTTCCCGGGCGGTCTCCAGCGCGCGGTGGAAATCCCACATCACGCCCGGCTGCCACGTGCCGAAGGACTGCGCCTGGTTCGCGTCCACCATGATCTCCATGTCGTCGCCCACCGCTTTGCGTACGGCTTCGACCAGGCGCACGTCTTCCTTCAAGGTCTGATAATGCGCCCGGAGCTTGATCGCTTTCCAACCTTGCGATTTGAGCTGGACCGCCATGCGGACTCTTTCCTCCGCGGTGGAAAGCTGGATCATGCTGGCATAGGCCGGCACGCGGTCCTTGGCCGCACCCCAGAGTTTGTAGAGCGGTTGGCCGGCGGCTTTGCCGATCAGGTCCCAGAGCGCAATTTCCAGACTCGAAACCGTCCGTGGGCTTTGGCCCGCGTAATAGCGCAGCGGACCGGCCAGTTGCTCGATGCTGAACGGGTCCATACCGATGAGCTGCGCCTTGCCCGACTCCAGGGCGCCGCTGTCGATCGCCGGCCCGATACCCGAGAGTCCCTGATCGGTGTGAATCTCGATTACCGAGCCGCCGCCGATCCGGTGCGTGGTCACGGTTCCTGGGTTCCACGCTGCTTCCATCTTCCCGGTCTCGCGAATGCTCTTGAGATTCACGATGCGGATGTCGGTGATTTTGAGCCGGGGCGCAGAGCGTAACTGCGGCATCAGAACCACGGGCGGTACAAGGCTCAGAAAATCTCGTCGCCGCATAGAGGTCCTCCAGCGAGAGAGTACCAGGAATTGCAGGCCAGGTTTTCCGCCTTCCCCGGTCGGCAGGCCGTGCGGACGCGTCCCGATCAGTCGGGACGCTGCAGGCACGAGTGCCCGCGCCACAACTGGCATATGACAAGTCATAGACGGCCGGGCGCCTGAAATGTCAGCAAAAATTTCGGGGCTAGATTTTTGGGGTTTTCGGTGTATACTGTCACAAATCGCTTAATTCTGGAGGAAATCATGCCATCCGGACGCGCCCTTTCGGCGCTATTCACACTAGCTGTATTTGGACTTGCTTCGAACATCTGCCAAGCTCAAAATGCCGCCACGGGGGCTGTCCTGGGGGCGGTGACCGATCCGAGTGGAGCGGCCGTGGGCTCGGCGCAGATTGAGCTTTTGAATAGCGCCACCGGCGCCAAGACGCCGGGCATAAGCAGCGCCCAGGGCGACTACGCTTTTCCCAACGTCGCGCCGGGGAGGTACTCGGTAACAGCCAGGGCCAAGGGTTTCCGGACTACTGTGATCAACGACGTCAGCGTTCAGGTCAACAGCAGCACGACCGTGAATGTCAGTCTGGAGGTCGGCGAGATTACCTCGACGGTCGAAGTGAGCGGATCGGCGGCACAGGTCGATTTGCAGCGCGCCGACTCGACCGTCGGAGATGTGATCAGCACGCAGCCGTTGCTGCGGCTTCCGACACGTTTGCGCCAAGCGCAGGAATTGCTGCTTCTGCAGCCGGGGACCACGCCGCAGACTGGAAGCGATAACGGCGGGTCGATCGCGGGCGCGTTGAATGACCAGACAACCTTCACCTTGGACGGGATCGACATCTCCGATAACAACACGAACTCGACCATCAACAGCGACCAGGGAGCGCGTCCCACGCTGATCGTCTCGGTCGAAGCCACCGACGAATTCCGCGTCGCCACGGCGAATGCCAACGCGACGTTTACGCGCGCCTCGGGCGGCCAGGTCTCGCTGATGCAGAGGAGCGGGACCAACGATTTCCATGGGTCGCTGTTCTGGTACACGCAAAACAGCGCTCTAAACGCGAATAGCTGGGACAACAACCGGCTCGGACTGGCCAAGCCGCACGTGGAGGACAATCGCGGAGGCGGCCGGCTGGGCGGTCCAATCATCAAGAACAGGACGTTTTTCTTCACCGAGTACGAAACGCGCCGCTACCCGGAGACATTCCAGGTCAATTATGTCGTGCCGACGCCTACTCTCAAACAGGGTATTCTCCGCTTCAAGGACTCGGGTGGCAATATCGATTCCTACAACCTTGCCACGTCCACCGGTTGCGGCACGGCGGGCAACGCGGCCTGCGATCCGCGCGGGATCGGCATGAGCCCGACCATGCAGGCGATGATGGCCCTCGATCCGCCCGGAAATAATCCAAATGTCTCGGGGGTCGATAACCTGAACACCACCGGATTTACAGCCAATGTGCAGTCGCCGCTCAGCGACGATTTCGGCACCTTCCGGCTGGACCATAACATCACCGACAAATTGCATTTCAACGGCAGCTTCAGCTACTCGCGCGATCTGTCTTACGATACTTCGCCGCTGGTGGTGGATCTTCGCAACCCGAACGGCGTTCTGAACCAGGATTTCACGCCGGCCTGGACCAGTGCCGCGATCTTCGGGCTCACGTACATGGTGTCACCCCACGTGGTCAATACGTTTCGATTCGGAGACGTTCGCAACCGCAACGGGGGCATTCGCCCGCAATTATCGGCGATCGCCACCGAGCTGGGCTTGCCCGGCACGAATACCTCGGACGGATACGTGGCCGTCACGCCGAATGTCTTCGCGCCTCCTATCAGCATGAGCAACTCGGTTCGGTCGCAGTTTAACAACGACGTCAACGATCAGTTTGTCGACGATGTGAGCTGGACCAAGGGGACCCATCTCATTCAAGCCGGCGGCGATTTCCAGCGGATGCCGATGTTTCACCTTCACAGCGGCAAAGTGGGCGGCGCGGTGAACTCGCTGAACGCGACCACCACCGCCGATACATCTTTTTTGGCGATCCCGGCGGCGGACCGGCCGCCCACCTGCGGAGGGTCCATCACCACCCAGTGCCTGCCGTCCTCGCAGAGCTCCACTTGGGATTCGCTGTACGCGAGCGTGCTCGGCCTGATGAACGACGACAATACGCTCCTGGTGCGCAACAGCCAGTTGCAGCCCCAGCCGTTTGGAACGTTCATCGACATGAATGCTTTGAGTTACTTCACCTCCTTCTACGGGCAGGACACCTGGCGAATCCGGCCCTCGCTGACGTTGACCTACGGCTTGTCCTACAGCTTCCAGACGCCGCAAAACTTCGGGAACCAGGAGGAGACCATGTTGGTCGATACCAGTACGGGCCAGCCGATTTCGGGAACGGCGTATTTGAAAGCCAAACTCGCCGCCGCCATTCAGGGCCAGATTTACAATCCGCCGATAGGGTTTGAGCCGGTGACGCAATTGCACCGGTCGGGCCCGTACAACACGGACTTTGGCGACGTCGCGCCTCGCGCCTCTTTGGCATGGAGCCCGCATTATACCCATGGTTTGCTCGGAAAACTGCTGGGCGGGAACAAAACCGTGTTTCGCGGTGGATTCGGGATCTTCTACAACCGCCTCAGCGGCGAAGACAGCGTGGTTTCCGCGGGGCTGAACGCCGGCTTCAGCTCGACCATCACCACGGGGTTGACGGCGTGCAATGCGACCGGCTCGGGCGGGGCGGGCTGCAGCGCCTCCGCTACGACCAATCCCGCGCTGAGCGCTTTCCGGATCGGCGTGGACGGCTCTATCCCGCTTCCGACGTATCCGCAGACCATCACCACTCCGTATATCCCGGCCGGGAATTACAGCGAGCTCTACGCGCCCGGCATCGATCCCTACCTCAAGAATTCGCGTATTTACACGTCGGATTTCACGGTCCAGCGCAACTTGGGCCACGGCGTATTCCTGGAGGCTGCCTGGACCGGCAGATACGGCAGGAATCTATACTCTTACGCGCAACTGAACGGGAGTCCTTACATGTTCAAGGACACTTCTTCAGGGCAGACGTTCGCGCAGGCCTACGATGCGGTCGCCAACGCCTTGCGCGCGGGACAAACGGCGCCGGTGCAACCGTGGTTCGAAAATCAGTTGCCGGGGCTCGGCCCGAAAAACGGTTTTGCCAACAGCACGGCATTTCTCGCCAGCAAGGACGCTTCTTACTTCACGCTCGGGTCTACGTCGAGCCTGTTCGACAGCACCAGCGCGAGCACGCCCGGTCTGAATCTCTTGCGCTCGCAACTCGGCCTGCAGCAATATGACGAGACACAGGTCAACGAGCTCGCCCAAGTAATTAACAACGGGTGGTCGAATTACAACGCCATGGTGCTCACGCTTCGTCATACCGGCACGAATTTCACTTTCGACGTGAACTACACGCTGTCCAAATCTCTCGATACCGATCAAGGCGTGCAAAACGATTCCACCACGCTTGGCAATCCGCTCGAGCCGGGCGTGGATTATGGTCCCTCGAAGTTCGACCATCGGCATATCTTCAATGCGCTTTTCGTGTACAACCTGCCCAAGACCTACCGGGCTTTGCCCGCGGCGATGAACTACGTTGTGGGCGGATGGTACGTCTCGGGAATTATTACGGCCCTCAGCGGTTCCCCGCTGTACGTGACGGAATCCAGCGCGGTTTGGGGCGGCGGGCAGCGGTCGCTGTTGACCATTCCCGCGGTTCCACTGGTTGCGCCTTCGTCCCTGAACCCGGGCTTGCACTCCAACGTTGCCGGCTCGGGCAGCATCGGCACGGGCGGAAACCCCGCCACTGGCGGAACGGGACTCAACCTGTTTGCCAATCCGCAAACGGCCTATAGCGACTTCGGTTACGTGCAACTCAGCCAAAACATCGATGGTTACGGGCACCCGCTGTACGGCCTGCCTTTCTGGAACGCCGACGCTTCGGTTGGGAAGCGGATTCCGATTCGGGAGAGGGTCACCCTTGGCCTGTCTTTCGACTTCTACAATCTGTTCAATCACGCGAATTTCGCCAATCCGAGCCTGCCCTTGACCGGCAGCAGCATCAGCAATTTCGGAGTGATCTCCAGCACGCTGGTTCCTGGCAACCGGCAGGCGAGCAGCCGTTGGATCATGTTCGGCGCCAGGCTGGAATTCTAGCCGTGCGATGGCTGATTTCGGTTCTGCTGGGGTGCGCGTGGGGCGCTTCGCTCCATGCGCAGGTCACGGTCCGCGCCTCGACCATGCTGGATGGAAAAGGCGGCGTCCGCCGCAACGTGCGCATCACCATCGAAGGATCGAAGATCGTTCGCGTGGATGCCGACAGCAAAGGCCCGGTGAGCTACGATCTGACCGGTCTGACCATGATGCCCGGCTGGATCGACACGCACGTCCACGTCAACGGGCACTTCAATAAAGACGGGCGCGCCGATAACCGCGGCGAATCCCCGGCCGAGTTTGCGCTGCGCACCGAAGGGACTCTCTGGGACACGCTCCAGGGTGGATTCACAACTGTGCGCAGCGTGGGCGCCAATTCCGACAAGGAACCTCGCGATCTGATCGCGGAAGGCGTTCTGCCCGGACCGCGGATTCTCACCTCGCTGGCGACGTTCAACGAGCATTCCGGCACGCCCGACGAGATTCGGGCGAAAGTCCGCGAGCGGGTCGCCCAGGGAGCGGACGTGATCAAACTGTTCGCCACCGCCAGCAGCCGCGACGGCGGCGCTCAGACCATGAGCGATGCGCAGATCGAGGCCGCTTGCAGCGAGGCCAAAGCGCTGGGACGTCCGGCGGCGGTTCACGCCCATGCCTCCGGCGGCGCGAAACCGGCTGTCCTCTCCGGGTGCACCAGCATCGAGCACGGGACGTTTCTCACCGACGAAGTGCTCGATCTGATGGCCCAGCACGGTGTGTATCTCGACCCGAACCTCTCCAACGTCCCTAACTACATCAACCACAAACAGGCGTTTCTCGGGCTCGGCAACTTCACCGAACAGGGGTTCGCCGAAATGGCCAAGGATTTGCCCATCCGCTTTAAACTGATTCAGCGAGCCATGGCCAGGAAAGTCATGATCGTGTTCGGCACCGACGCCGTCGCGGGCCTTCCCGGCCACAACAGCGAGGAATTCATTATGCGCGTCCAAGACGGCAAACAGCCGCCGATGGATGCCATCGTCAGCGCGACGTCGCGAGCGGCGGAGTCGATCGGATTGGGATCGAAAATCGGCGTCATAGCCCCCGGTATGGAGGCTGACCTGGTGGCGACCGAAGGCAATCCCATCGATGACATCACCAACATCCGCAAGGTTATCTTTGTGATGAAAGGCGGAAAGGTTTACAAGAACGTGGCCCGGTGAGCCGGGATCGTGACAGCCTCGGGGAATGGCGGCCTGGGAGGCCGCCGCAGGCTGGGAGCCTGCCCCACTTCTTTGCCATACTATCCTAAAGCGCAGTTGAGAGATCCGGGAAAATACTATGTACTTGAAACGCACGCTCGTCTTTTTTCTGGTTCTGTTGCCGGCATGGGCCGCGGTCCCCACGCCGGAAAGCCACTTCGGCCATAAAATCGGTGTCGATAATGAGTTGCTCGACTGGGATAAGGTGGTCACCTATTTCCAGGCGCTCGAAAAATCGAGCGACCGCATCAAGTTCAAGGAACTCGGCAAGACCGTCGAAGGGCGCCCGCAGATTGCGGTGACGATTTCCTCGGCGGCGAACATCAAGAATCTCGATCGTTATCTCGATATTCAGCGGCGCCTCTCCGACCCGCGCAAGCTGACGCCTGCTGAAGCGGCGCGCCTGGAAGACGAGGGCAAGACGATCGTCATGATCACCTGCTCGATCCACGCCACTGAGGTTGCTTCCACCCACACCGCGGTCGAGTTCGCCTATCGCCTGCTCACCGAGGAAAACCCGAAATTCAAGGCGATTCTCGATAACGTGATCCTGCTGCTGGAGCCTTCGCAGAATCCGGATGGAGTCGATATTGTCACGCGCTGGTACCGCAAGACGCGCGGTACGCCGTACGATGGCTCCAATCCGCCCGAGCTCTACCACCACTATGTCGGCCACGACGACAATCGCGACTGGTACATCTTCACCCAGCCGGAAACGCGGAACACCGCGAGCCTCGAGAACCTGTGGCATCCGGAGATCGTATACGACGTGCACCAGATGGCCCCCAATGGAGCGCGCCTGTTCGTGCCGCCGTGGATGGATCCGGTGGATCCCAACATCGATCCGATTCTGGCCAGCATCTGCAACATGATCGGCACCGGGGTCGCGACCGATCTTTACGCGGCTGGGAAGACAGGCATCGCCATCAACGGAGTCTACGATTTCTGGTCGCCTGCGCGGCAGTATCAGGCCTATCACGGGGGCGCGCGCATTCTCACCGAATCGGCCAGCGCGAGGCTGGCATCGCCGCTGACGCTGAAGCCCGAAGACATCGCCGAGAACGCGCTCGGCTACAATCCGCGCGAGCGAAGCTGGAATTATCTGGTGCCCTGGATGGAGGGCACCTGGCATCTGCGCGACATCATCGATTATCAGGAAATCGCGTGGGAATCGCTGCTCTATCAGGCCGCGACCAAGCATCACGACATGCTGCGGTACTTCTACCAGATCAATCGGAATAACGTGGACCGCGCCGCGCCGAATGCTTTCGTGGTTCCCGTTTCGCAGAGTGATCCCGGCGCAGCGAAAAAGATGCTGGAAACGCTGGCGTTCGGCGATGTCGAGATCGGGCGCGCCAGCGAAGCGTTCACGGCGGACGGCAAGCAGTACGCGGCTGGAACCTACGTCGTCAGCATGCATCAACCGTATTCGGGATGGGCGAAAACGCTGCTGGAAAGGCAGGATTATCCGGATCTGCGCCTCTATCCCGGCGGTCCGCCCAAACGTCCCTACGACGTGACCGCGCAGACGCTGCCGATGCTGATGGGCGTCGACGTCGACACGATTAAGGACAGCTTCAAAGCCACGCTTCGGCCCGGCGCGCAATTTACGTTCGATCTCGACCACGCCAAGCCGCAAGGCGGTTTCGCGGCGAGCGACGTGGACTCGTGGAAAGCGGTAGCGAAAATCTGGACGTTGGGAAAAGCGGCTTACCGTGACACCACGACCGGCGATTTCTACACCGAGCCCGCGAGCGGCCGCAAAGCAATCGCCGCCCCGCGCATTGGCATGTATCAGAGCTATAACCCGAGCATGGACGAAGGCTGGACGCGCTGGCTGTTTGACACTTTCGGTATCGCGCACACGGCCATGCACAACGCCGATATTCAAGCCGGAACCCTCGGGCAGCGTTTCGACACGATTATTATTCCCGATCAGCCGCGCCAGCAAATTCTCAATGGCCACCGCGCCGGGACTATGCCTCCGGAGTATTGCGGGGGAATCGGCGAAAAAGGCGCCGGCGCGCTCAAGAAGTTCGTCGAGCAGGGCGGCACGCTGATTCTTCTGAATCACGCCGCCGATCTCGCCGTCCAGGATCTCGGCGTGAAAGCCAAGAATGTGTTGAACGGCGTGGCGACGCGCGATTTCTACTCGCCAGGCTCTCTGTTGAACGTGAGTCTGAACCCTAAAAGTCCCTTGGCTTATGGGATGCCGGTGCAGATCACGCTATGGAGCGAGCAGAGCCCCGCGTGGGAAGCCCCGGACGAAGAAGTGGTGGCGCGCTACCCTTCAGATCATGTGCTGGCGTCGGGCTGGCTGCTGGGCGAAAAATATCTCACCGGCAAAGCGGCGTTGCTCGACGTGCCAGTGGGCCGCGGCCGGATCGTTCTATTCGGAATGCGCCCTCAATATCGCGGCCAGAGTTACCAGAATTTCAAGCTGCTGTTCAATGCGCTGGTCTACCGGTAACCAAGGGCTTCGCCCTTGATATCCCTTCGGGATATGGTAGTCAGGAGTCAGGAGTCGAGGAAGTCAGAAGGTGGGACAGACCATCGTTCTTCGTGGTCTGTCATGTCCTGACTCTCGCCGGGCCAACCGCTCGACAGACGACAAAAAACGAGCGTCTGTCCCACCCCCCTGCGGCTACGCCGGCTGACCTGCGAGCCGGAGCGCGTCCTCTACCTCGTAAACACGATCCTCGAGGATCCGAGTCGGGGCGCCGGCCGCCTTGGCATCCTCCAGCTTCTTCTTGGCGTTCGCCAGTCTCTTCTGGAGAGCGGCTATCTTCGGATCGGGCTTGTGCTCTTTCGGTTCCGGGCGGGCGATCTCCGGAGCCTTGCCAGCGTGCTGCTTGCCGGCCCTTTTCGATTTGGACTTGCCGGAAGCCTTGTACCGAAAGGCGGTGACGTTAGGGGGCGGCTTCAGGGCTGCGCCAAAATCGGCGCGGTACTCTTCGGCCAGAGATACCGCTTCGGTTAGCAATTCGCGAAACCGCGATTCCATCGCCTGCCTGGCTTGCATCTTCAGATTTTCGCCTTGCTGTTTCCACTTCTGATAATCGGAGATCACGTCGGCCATGAGATTGGTTTTACCACGCTGCGATCACTGAGCGTCCGCGACACAACGGAACCCGACGGCTCCCGACCGGTCGTAACTCGGGGCCATCAGCAGTAGCTTCCCATGCCGATCGTTGCGGTAGGCCTGCGGAAAGTACCAGATCGAGCCCTGCGGCTGATAGTAACTGCCTCCGCGCAGGATAGCGGCGCGGGTGCGATCGTCCACATATTCGTCGGTCCATTGCCAGACATTTCCAACCAGATCCATGACTGCGAACGGACTCGCCCCCGCCGGATGCGCGTCCACATCGGCGGGACCTGCCATGGTCCGGTCTTTCTGCGGAGTGGGAACGGCTGCCGGCTGCCAGTCATTTCCCCACGGGTAGCGGCGCCGGTCCGTGCCTTGAGCCGCATACTGCCACTCCCATTCGTGAGGCAGGCGCTTACCGGCCCAGGCGGCATAGGCGCGTGCGTCCTCCTGAGACACCCAGGTCACGGGCTTATTCGCCCAGCCCGATGGAAACGTTCCGTTCTTCCAATCGCGCAGAAAGTTCAGATCGTCCTTGGGACGATAGTGCGCCGCATCCAAGAATCTCTTAAATTGCGCATTGGTCACGGGATAGCGGTCCATGTAAAAGGCGCCGATCGGAATGCGATGCTCGTGAAAGCGGCGTGGCGTGGGTTCCCACGGGTATTGCACGTCGACGCCGATATCGTTGAATCCTTCGATTTCAATTCCCTCCACCTGGAACAGGAAATTGGCAGCGGGAATCTTGACCATGCCCTCCGGCGTGGAAACCGCGGGCGCCGTGGGCCGGATCTCCACCTGCTGCTGCGGCAGCACCTTCCATTCCGCGGAGTAACTCGACAAAGGCTGCGCCGTCATCGCGCGCATCTTCTCCATCAACTGGCGCTGAGCGGTTGTTGGCTCAGCATGCGTGGCCAGCACGGCGCCATACCCCAGCGGTTCCAGATCGAAGGAGAGCACGTCGCCGGCTGCTTCTTGCTCCGCCTTCAACTCCGCACCGCGATACAAGTCGAAGTAGCGGACACCGTCGCGGTGCGGGACGGTCATCTGCCGGCCCTCGATCGAGTACTCGCTACGATTCACGACGGTCCAGACCGTATCGCTTCCCACCGGCCAGCGGCTGGCGAAAACGCCGTAGCGATGCATGGGATAGAAGGGCTCCCATTCGGGGCTGCCCAGGAAAGGAGCGATACCGCGCTCGATGGCAGCGACACGGCGAGTGGCTTCGCCATCGCGAGGCGTAATGCCATTCCAAATGCCCCAGATGTTCTCCCAGGATTCCCAACCCTCGCCGTTGAAAAATGCGTACTGCAGATTGTTGGTCTTGCTTCGATTCCAACGATCGGAAATGTGAACCATGTGCCGCGGTTCGAGCCAACGATACCTGTCCACGCCCGGCACAAAATCGTATTGGCCGCCATACTGGCCCCAAGTCATCAAATTCCACGCCAGAGCTTCATCCGATGGGCTACCCTCCGGCTCAAATACCAGCGAGTGACCGGTGCGATCCGCGGCCAGCGAGAAGGCCACCGGCACGCCGTCCTGTGTGTCGCCGTTGATCCCATCCGCGTCGATTTCTTTCATGAGGGTAGCGATCGCGTCCGGCCACGGAGCATCGGGCTCTCTGGTGCCCTGGTCCCACATCATCATCGGAAAAAGAACGCGGACGCCCCGCCGGTGAAAATCCGCCACCATCTGCTTCACACCGGAAATGCCGCCCGGCATACTGCGCAGCATGTCGAGTTGGTTGCGCGTGTCGATGCCCATATTGGGGTAGGTCGACCAGATCAGCACGGAATCGATGCCGCCGTAGCGCTTCTCGAGATCGTCGAGATAGCGGTCCACCGTGTACTTGCCGGAGGCCGGGTCGTAGAAATAGCGGTCGTGGACCATCATCTGCGGCTGGATGAAGCTGGATTGGATCCACCTTGACTCCGGCAGCTCATAGCGAGCGGGATTGTATCCGATTCGGATCCTTCGCTCCATTCGCCAGTGCTGGACGTCCCGCAGCCAATTCGTATGCATTGCTTCGGTGCAGGAAGTGGAGGCGGCGCCCGTCCACGCGCCCTTCAGCGTCAGGCAATCCGGGCCGGGAATAAGCTGGTTCCTGGGCCGGTAGCCTCCGTCTTGGGCTCGGCCCGCAGCCGCCAAAGCAAGCAGTAATGCTGCCACGGTGGCGGAGCGGCGCGGTAGAACCGCGGTCTTTCTCATGCAGTGTTCCTTTCGATGCCTGGTCTTTTATTACATCGCGTCCCGCGGCGCTCCGGCACAGGCGCTCGCGGCCGCTATTTTCGTACATCGGTACCTTTTACTCTCATCCGCCTTTACCCTGGACGTGAAATTTGTTACACCCAGGTTACAGCGAGACGCTGCCCAAAAGTCTCCGAAGGCGTCCGCTGACAGGGAGTCATCACGATGAAGAAAGCGCCTCCGGAAAAAGTGTCGCAACAAGTGGTCAGCTTCAATGTCGATGAGTTGGAGCCGCTGTTGTCGGGCCCGGTAATGCGAATCCCGCCGTTTGAACCGGCTACGGTTCAGGTGAAGGGTGGCGAGACGATGTTGATTCGCCCGCTCGAGCAGGCCGAAGCCCCCGCCTTCCTGGCCTATATCAGGAAGCTTGTGGACGTGGACCACGACTTCTACGACATTGTGGGGGCGCGCGTTTACGCCGAAGTTCTGGGATGGGTGCGCAACCGGCTGAAGGATCCCTACCAGTTGATCGGCCTCATCGATGGACACGCGGTGGCGTTCTGTAATGGCCGCCTGATGAATGAGGACATCAACATCAGCCTGCACAGCATGGCGTTCCGAAGGGGCCTGCGGGCCGGGGCGATCATGTACTACGCCAAATGCCAGTACTGCTTCGAAACCCTGAAACAGAAAGTATTCTGGGCCACCTACGAAAGCTACAACGGACTGAAACGGTGGGGAATCGGGATGGCGCAGCCGTCTTATCCCTGGCCCGACCGCCAACATGAGCTGGGCGGCGCCAAGGTCTTCTACATCACTCGCGAATATTGGCAAACCACGGTCAAGGATTATCTGGAGCAGATGATTCAGACCCGGTTGGTGAGACCGGCGACGGCTGAGATATTGAAGGCCAACGCCTGCCTCCAAATGCCCGAGAAGCTGGAAGAAGAAGATGTACCCGTTCCGGTGACGGCATAAGATCGGCGGCGAGGCGGCCCGCGCCGCCCGGCTGGAAAGGTCTACCTTTCCCATGATCGAAGTGCTGGATATCGGCGATCGAGTCGAAACCGGGACCTACCGTTTGCACTCCCGGTTTCACGGAGCGCTGGCCTTCGTGCGAAACGGGAGCGGCAGCCTTGTCTCGGTGGTGGACGAGACCAAAGGCGCGGGTCCGGTGCATATCGTGGTACGCGGTCTTGATCTTTCACACACGGACTTTCTGGCAGTCGCTCCCCACACCGTCTTTCTCGGCTGCGCGGCCATTCCCGTCGAGCAGCGCTCCGATTCACGGCTCCAACCGGTGGATCTCAATGCCACGCGGCTGAAGCGGAATCTTGGCGCTTTGCGGGAAACCCTGCTCTCCTGGTCGCGCAACCGCTCGGATCGAGGTCCAATTCAGCAGGCAAAGAGCGGGACGAGGGCGTCCCGCGCGGGCCAGGGTGCCCGCCCTACTGGCGGTATTGCTTTCCTCCTGCACCAGCACCCGGCGCCTATACCTTCGTCCGCCTTCGAAAGAGAGTTTGCCGACCGGTTCCGCGGCGGAGTCGAGCGGCTGGTTTCCGGCGATCTCGAAGGCGCCTCGGCTATCCTTGGCTTGGGGCCTGGCTTGACCCCTAGCGGCGACGACTTCCTGGCAGGGTTCCTGCTCGGGCTGTACGCGCTCGAAGCCGCGGGCCGCGCCTCTCTCGCTCCCGAGCGGCGAGCGATTGGCGAAATGGCGCGGAGCCGCAACCCCTTTTCCGCCGCGCTGCTGAATTGCGCCGCCGAAGGCCGGTGCATCGAACCCGCCAGGTCGCTCATTCATAGCCTCTTCGCGGACTCGGAACCAACCGTGATCCGCCACGCGCGGCGTCTGGCCGCCGTGGGCGCCAGTTCCGGCGCCGATCTGGCTACCGGCGTATACTTCGCCCTGAAATCGCGCCAAGGAGCCGGAACATGATCGTCGAAGGCGAGATTCGCACCGGCATGTATTTCGATTCGGTCACCCTCATGCTTGCCGCGCGGGACCTCAACACCGCGACCGGCGTTCTGGATGCCGCGGTGGTGATGGGCACCAAGGAGAACAAGTCCATTCTGAAGTCCGCCGGGCTCTGGCTGGACGCGTTCGATGGCGCGGGTGAAACGGACCTGCTTCTGGCCGTGCGGGCGAATGACGCCGCCATCGCCGCCGCGGCCTTGCGAACCGGAGCGGAGCGGCTCAACCAACGGCGGGCGGCGAGCGGCGCGGCCGAAGATCGCCGGCCGGTGAGCCTTGCCGGCGCCATCGAAACTCTGCCCGGCGCCAACTTCGCTTTGATTTCCGTGGCCGGACGGTATGCCGCCGATCTGGCGATGCAAGCTCTCGACGCCGGCCTGCACGTGATGCTGTTCTCGGACAACGTGCCCCTGGCGCGCGAGATCGAGCTGAAACAATTGGCGCAAGCCAAGGGCCTGCTGATGATGGGCCCGGATTGCGGCACCGCCATTCTCAACGGCGTGCCGCTGGCCTTCGCCAACGTGGTGGCGCGCGGCGATATCGGAATCGTGGCCGCCGCCGGAACCGGTCTGCAGGAGATCAGCTCCATCGTTTCGAATCGCGGCGCCGGAATTTCCCAGGCCATCGGAACGGGCGGCCGGGACGTAAAGCGGGAAGTCGGCGGCATCATGTTTCTGGAGGGCATTCGGGCCTTGCGCGAGGATCCCTTGACCCGCGTGATGGTGCTGGTTTCGAAGCCGCCTCACGAATCGGTTCTCCGCCGCATCGGTCAAGCCGCGGCGGAAATCGAAAAGCCCATCGTCACCGCGTTCCTGGGTATCGATCCCAATATCGTTACCGAGCTCGGCATGACGCCCGCCGCCACGCTGGAGGAAGCGGCGCTGATGGCGGCCGCGCTATCGGCCGGACAAAAAGCAGAAGCCGCGACAGCCGCGTTGCGCGCGCGCGACTGCGCCATCGAGCAAGAGGCCATCGAATGCGCGGCGCAGGCCGGCCCCGGCCAGAAGTATATTCGCGGTCTCTACAGCGGCGGCACTTTCTGCGCGGAAGCGCAAATCCTTTGTCGCGAATTGAATATCGCGGGGGTGTACTCTAACGTTCCCATACCCGGCTCCTGCCCGCTCGAAGATCCCTGGAAGAGCCGCGGCCACGCCCTGATCGATCTCGGCGACGACGCATTCACGGTTGGGCGGCCGCACCCCATGATCGACTATTCGTTGCGGAACCGGCGCATTCTGGAGGAAGCCAACGCCGCCGAAACCGCGCTCATTCTCCTCGATGTCGTGCTGGGGTACGGATCGAACCCCAATCCTGTCGGGGAACTCAGTCCGGCGATCCGGGAAGCCATACGTACCGCGGACCGGGCCGGGCGCCGCCTGACGATCGCCTGCTCGGTGACCGGCACGCCTCAGGACCCGCAGGACCAGCCCAAGGTCGCCGCCGGGCTCCAGTCCGCCGGCGCTAGCGTTTTCCCCAGCAACGCCGCCGTCTCGCGGTTTGCCGCGCACGTGGCGCACACTTTGGGAGGCCGCTGATGGCGATTCGCGATCTGTTCCAGTCCGAACTGAAGGTAATCAATATCGGGCTCGGCTCATTCCGGGAGAGCCTGGATCGGTGCGCGGTTCCCTCCGTGGATGTCGACTGGAGACCGCCGGCTCAGGCCGATCCCGCCGCCATGGCTGTGCTGGCATCGGCCAGGGCCGCCATCGACGAAGCCAACCAGCAGGCCATGCAGACGATTTTCTCCGGCAAACCTTGCCTGGTGGGAATGGCCAAGGCTTTGGACGCCGTCCCCGGGATGAAGCAAAACCTCATCCTGCACGCCGGGCCGCCGGTCGTTTGGGATCGCATGTGCGGCCCCATGCGCGGCGGCGTGATCGGCGCGCTGCTCTACGAAGGCATGGCCGGCAGTCCCGAGGAGGCGGAAGTGCTGGCGGCCTCCGGCGCCATCGAATTCGCGCCTTGCCACCAACACCAGGCCGTCGGTCCCATGGCAGGCATCGTGTCGCCTTCCATGCCGGTCTTCATCGTCCGGAACGACGCCTTTGGCAACCATGCTTACGCCACCATGAACGAAGGTCTGGGCAAGGTCTTGCGCTACGGCGCGTACGGCGCGGAGATCACGCGCCGGCTGCGCTGGATGGAAGAAACGCTATATCCGCTGCTCCGCAAGGCCATCGAGAGGCTGGGCCAAGTCGATCTCAAAAGCATCATCGCCCAAGCCCTGCACATGGGCGACGAGCTACACAACCGCAATCGCGCGGCTACGTCGCTGCTGTTCCGGCTGCTGACTCCCGCGGTGATCCGCACCGCGCCGGACGCCGAGCGGGCGGCCGAAGCGCTGGAATTCATCCACGGCAACGATCATTTCTTTCTCAATCTCTCCATGGCCGCTGCGAAAGCCACCCTGGATGCGGCGCGCGGAATCCCCGCCAGCAGCATCGTGGTCGCCATGGCGCGCAACGGCACGGATTTCGGCGTACAGTTGGCCGGCACCGGAGGCGCGTGGTTTACCGGTCCGGCGCCGGTGCCCGACGCGCTCTATTTCCCCGGCTTCAGCAAGGCGGATGCGAATCCCGATATCGGAGATAGCGCCATCACGGAGACCTGCGGATTGGGCGGCTTCGCCATCGCCGCCTCGCCCGCCATTGTGCAGTTCGTGGGCGGCACCGCTGCCGACGCCCTCCGCTATACCCGCCAGATGTACGAGATCACCGCGGGCGAGAACCCCTCCTATCGGATTCCCGCCCTGAACTTCCGCGGCACGCCCACCGGCATCGATGTCCGAAAAGTAATCGAGCGCAATCTGTTTCCTGTCATCGATACCGGGGTGGCGCACAAGCAGCCTGGAATCGGACAGGTGGGCGCCGGTATTCTCAGCGCCCCCGCCAAACCTTTCCAGGACGCGATTGCCGGTCTTGCGAAAGCCCTGCTGGAATCCAGGAACAACCTAAAGGAGACAACATGAAAACCGACCAAGCCACCGTGAATTTCCTGAAATTCATGGCGAAGGTCAAGCTCTACGACCTCACCCAGCGGCTCAGCGTGCACACTCCGCCGTGGCCCAGCTACATGCCGCTGTCGGTGCAGTATTTCAAGCGCATCGCCGGCGCGCATATGGGCCAGGGCGCCAATGGACAGATTATTCAGACCAGCAACCACGTCGGCACCCACATGGACGGCGAAATTCACTTTCACTCCTGCGGCCGCTCCATCGGCGACGTTCCCATGGAAGAATGGATTGGCCCGGGCGTGGTGGTCGACATCGGGGATGAGATGGGCGATTACGATATCTATTCGCCCGAGATGCTGATGCGCAAGGCCGACATTCGCAAAGGCGACATCCTCATCATCAATACCGGCTATCACCGCTATGCATGGGATCAGCCCCAGGCCGACGAGCTGCGCTATTTCTGCAAGCATCCCGGCCCCGGTCCGGACTTCCACACCTGGGTGGAAAAGATGCAATTCAAGTGGCTGGGGCTCGATTGCGGCAGCGCCGACCACCCCATGAACACCATCATCCGCAACTGGCACCCCAAGCTGTTCGCCGAGGCCGACCGGAAGCTGAAGGCCGCAACCGGCCAGTCCTGGGACGAAATGTTTCCGCTCGAAACCTACTACCAGGTGATGCATATCAAGCTCTTCCCCAAGAGAATCGTGCATGCGGAAAACCTGGGCGGGGATATCGACCGGCTCAACAATCGCCGCTGCTGGGTCGGCTGCTTCCCGCTGAAAGGCATCGAGCTCGAGTCGGCCATGTGCAGAATTGTGGCGTGGAGCCCCAAGTAGGCAAGCTCAGCGGGGCGGTGGAGGTTTTGTGCCTATCACTTGCGAATTCGAATACCTCAAGCCCAAGGATCTGACGGCGGCGTGTGAGATGCTCGCCCGCTACGGCAATAAAGCCGCCGTGCTGGCCGGCGGGACCGACCTGCTGGTCTGGCTCAAGGAAGGCATGCGCGCTCCGGAAGCGGTAGTGGATGTCAAAGCTATCGGCGAGCTGCACCGTCTCGAAGTTCGCCATGGTGCGCTTCTGGTGGGCGCTTCTGTCACTTTTACGGAGATCATCGAATCGGCCACGGTACGGAGCGAGCTTCCCCTGCTGTGGGAGTGCTCTCACAGCATGGCGTTCGTCGGGGTGCGCAATCGGGCGACCCTGGCCGGCAACATCTGCTCGGCGGTTCCTTGCCTCGATGGCGCACCCGCTCTGTTGAATTATGGAGCGGACGTGCTGGTCGAAAGTGCGGATGGCCCGCGAGAAATCCCGGTGACCGACTGGTTTCTAGGGCCGCGGCGGACCGCCATCCGGCCGGGCGAGCTGGTGGCCGGAATCCGCATCCCGCTGCCCGCCCGCAAGCATGGCGCCTGCTACGCGAAGCTTGGCCGTTATCGCGGCGAGGACCTGGCGCAGGTTGGCGTCGGCGTCTTGGCTCTTGAAGGCGACGAGTATCGCGTCGCGTTTTGCGCCGTGGGGCCGGTGCCCGCGCGGGCCCTCAAAATCGAAGCGCTACTCAATGGGCATCCACTCCACGCGGAACGAGTCCGCGCGGCGCAGGACCTGCTGCCCGAGGAGATCCGTCCCATCACCGATATCCGGGGTTCAAAGGAGTATCGAATGCACATGGCGCGAATCATGTTGGCGCGCGCTCTCGATGCCGCCGTGGCGCGCAGGGCCGGCGAAGGTCCGCCTTTAGGAGAAAGCGTCCTATGAGAATCCCCATTCGGTTCCAGTTGAACGGCATGGCGCGGTCGGTGGAGGTCGAGCCCAACGACACACTGCTCGAGATGCTGCGCGACGGGCTCGGCATCAAGAGTCCCAAAACCGGCTGCGACCGCGGCGATTGCGGCTCCTGTACGGTGCTGCTGAACGGCCGGAGTGTGCGCAGTTGCCTGGTGCTGGCAGCCGAAGCCGATGGGTGCGAAATCCTGACCCTGGAGGGGATTTCCGCGCATCCCACCGCTTTGCAGGAGGAATTGGCCCGGCACAACTCCTTCCAGTGCGGGTTCTGCGCGCCCGGCCTGGTGCTTTCCGCTACCGAGCTGCTCGCGCGCAACCACCATCCCACGCGGGCGCAGATCCAGGAAGCCATCGGCGGCAATCTGTGCCGCTGCACCGGCTACACGCCCATCGTCGAAGCCATCGAAGCCGCCGCCGGGAGGGAGCCATGATCGAAGTCGAACCAGAACGTTCCCTGCGCCAGGAAACCAAGGTCGTCGGCCAGCCGGTGGAACGGATCGACGGCTGGGAGAAGATCACCGCCGCGGCAAGATTCGTGGACGATCTGGAATTCGGTCCGGCGTTGCTGCATGCTTGCGTGGTGGAAAGCCCCCATGCCCACGCGCGCGTCGTGCGCATCGATACCAAGGCGGCCGAAGAGATCCCCGGCGTCGTCAAGGTGGTTACCGGGCGGGATTTCCCCTTCAAGTTCGGTCTTTACATGCAGGACCGATACGTGTTCGCGCAGGATCGGGTGCGCTTTGTGGGCGAGCAGGTTGCCGCGGTCATCGCCCGCGACGCCAAAACCGCCGCCCGCGCCGCGGCCCTGGTCCGGGTGGAATACGAACTGCTGCCCGCCGTGCTCGATCCCGTCGCCGCGCTCGAAGAAAGCGCGCCGCTCCTGCATCCGGATCTCGGCGGCTATCGTCACGTGCCATGGTTTTTTCCGCAGCCGGGGAGCAACGTGGCGCATTGGCGCAAGATCCGAAAAGGCGATGTGGAAGCGGGCTTTAGCGCCGCCGACCTGATCCTCGAAGATACCTATCGCGTGCCGCGCTACGCCCACTGCGCCATCGAGCCGCACGGCATGGTCGGTTTGTTGGACGCCGCCGGCCGCCTCACCATGTGGACGGCATCCCAGTCTCCCTTCACCCAGCGCCACGTATTCGCCGAGGCGCTGGCTCCGCTCGGCCTCTCGCACAAAGACATCCGCGTGATCGCTCCTTCGGTGGGCGGTGGGTTCGGCGGCAAGGCCGGCGTCTCATGCGAAATCATCGCCGCCGCCTTGGCTACAGCCGTCAAAGGCCAGCCGGTCAAGCTGATGTGGTCCCGCGCGCAAGAGTTCTACAACACCTACCAGCGCCAGGGACTGGTCGCCAATGTGAAGCTCGGCGTAAAACGCGACGGATCGATCACCGCTCTCGAGCACACCCTGTATTGGGATGCTGGCGCTTACGTGGAATACGGCGCCAACGTGGTGAATGCCGTGGGCCTCTCCGCCACCGGCCCCTATCGGGTAGATAATGTCAAAATCGATTCCATCTGCATGTACACCAACCTGCCCCCCGGCGGCCCCTATCGCGGTTTCGGCTACTCCGAATTCTTCTTCGGCCTGGAATCCCACATCACCCGCGCCGCCGAGCGGCTCGGCATCGACCCGGTCGCATTCCGGCGCCGCAACATGATCCGCGAAGGCGATACCCTGGCCTACGGCGCCCCGATGAATGCGAACGGCCTCGCCGAGGCAATCGATCGCACCGCCGAAGCCATCCGCTGGGGCCAGATGGAAACGGCTTCGGCCCCGCACAAATCCATCGGCAAGAGCTTGGTGCTGTTTTGGAAAGCCCCCGCCATGCCGCCCAACGCCGCCTCTTCGGCGTTTCTGAAATTCAACGAAGATGCCAGCCTGAACATCCTGATTTCGGGCATGGATATCGGCCAGGGCTTATTGACTGTCATGGCGCAGATCGCTGCCGAGATCCTCACCGTGCCGGTCTCCAAAATCCGAGTGGAAACCCCCGATACCGACCGCAACCCTTACGAGTGGCAAACCGTCGCGTCGCACGTCACCTGGGGTTGCGGCAATGCCGTGCTGAAGGCCGCCACCGATGCGCGCGAGCAAATCTTCGCCTTGGTCGAGCGCGCGCTCGGCTTCGATCGAACCTCGCTTTACCTCGAAGACGAAAAGGTCAAGTGCCACGGCCGGCCCGAATGGTCGCTGCCGCTCCGCGATTTTGTCATCACCGGCATCCAGGTGCAGGACCGAACCTTCAAGGGAGGCCCCATCATGGGCCGCGGCGTGTTCATGCCGGAGTTTTCCTCCGCTGAAAGCGATCCCGAAACTGGCCAGGGCGGTCATCCCAACGTGCACTACACCACCGGCGCGGGCGGCATCGTGGTGGAGGTCGACCGCGAAACCGGCAAAACCAAAGTCCTCAAAGCGGCGCTGGCGGTAGACGTGGGCCGCGCCATCAATCCCGATCTCGTCCGCGGCCAGATCGCCGGCGGCCTTCTCCAAGGTCTCGCCACCGTTCTTTATGAAGACATGCGCTTCGACGCCGCCGGCCGTCTCCTCAACCCGAACTTTTCCGATTACAAAATCCCCACCGCTCTCGATATCCCCGAAGAGGTAATCCCGATCATCGTCGAGACCGCTCAAGCGGACGGCCCCTTCGGCGCCCGCGGCATGGGCGAGCACACCATGATCCCCGCCGCCGCCATGGCCGCCAACGCCATCGCGGACGCCACCGGCGTTCGCATCGATACCATGCCGGTCACCGCGGAGAAGATCGCCATGGCGCTAAACGCAAGGCGTCCCGAATGCCCCTGACCAAGATCTACTATCCGGAAGATAAAATCCCTCTCGCGCGGTTGCTGCCCATGGGCCTGCAGCACGTCATCGCTATGTTCGGCGCCACCGTGCTGGCACCCCTGCTGATGGGGTTTAACCCGCAAGTGGCGCTGTTCTTCTCCGGTGTCGGAACGCTCATTTTCATCGCCATCACCCGCTCCAAGGTGCCAAGCTATCTGGGGTCGAGCTTCGCCTTCATCGGCTCCGTGCTGGCCGTCACCCGCGGCGACCCGTCCAGGATTCCTTTTGCCCTTTGCGGCATCGCCGGTGCCGCTTTTCTCTATGGCGCTGCCGCTCTGGTCACCATCCGCCGCGGGTCCGCGTGGATCGATCGGCTCATGCCGCCCGTAGTAACCGGATCGGTTGTGGCCCTGATCGGCCTGAACCTGGCATCTTCCGCGGTGGCCGATGCGGTCAACGCCCAAATGACCATCGCCGGCAAGGCGGACGCCGTTCGTCTCGCGATCGCCGCAGTCACCTTCCTTGCCGCCGCGCTGGTTTCCATTCACCTGAAGGGTTTCCTGCGGCTCTTGCCGATCCTCATCGGCGTGATGGTGGGATACGCGCTGGCGGCCGCGCTGGGCGTGCTCGATCCAGCCAGCTTGGCCAGAATCGCCGCGGCGGGTTGGATCGGCCTGCCGCCGTTCCAGACGCCGGCCTTCAGCCTGGGCGCCTTGGCCGCCATCGCTCCGATCTTCATCGTGCTCCTGGCGGAGAACAAGGGTCACCTCGCGGCCATTTCCGGCTATATGGGCCGCGATCTGAACCCGCACCTCGGCCGCGCCTATCTGGGCGACGCGCTGGCAACCCTGCTTTCCGCCTCCGGTGGCGGAACGCCGCAAACTACCTACGCGGAAAACATGGGGGTCATGGCCATGACCGGTGTCTTCAGCATCTCCAACTTCGTCATGGCCGCTTCGATCGCCATCCTGCTGGGCCTCTGCCCCAAGTTCGGCGCCGTCATTCAGTCGATTCCCAGCCCCGTACTCGGCGGCGTCACTCTGATCCTTTATGGTCTGATCGCTCTAATGGGTGTGCGCATCTGGATCGATGCCAGAGTGGATTTCTCCCGCCCCAAGAACTTCCTGGTGGCCGGAGCCTCCCTCATCAGCGCCACCGGCCTCGGCGTAAAAGGCCTTACCGTCGGCGGCGTGAATATCGCCGGCATCGCGTTCGGCACACTGCTGGCGCTGGTCCTGAATGGACTGCTCTCCATGGGCAGCTCCCAGGAAGCGTGAGACTCGGGTGGGATAGACGATCGTTTTTCGTCGTCTGTCGAGCGGCTGCGGCGTCGCAAGGGCCTGACAGACCACGAAACACGATGGTCTGTCCCACCCCGCACCGCCGAAACCGAATGCTCAGTACGTGCCCGAGTCCGTCACCGGCGTGAACGCGATAGGCACTCGATTCGCATTCGTGAATTGAATCGGGACGCTCACCGATGCGCCCGGCGCCAAGTCTCCGGTCGACACCGTGATGTACGGACTGCCATTGTGCGTTCCCGTATTGTTGGACACCGAAACGCCGTCTGGCAGATTCGTCAGCACCACCTGGATCGGCCCGGCGATCTTGCTGGTTCCGGTGTTCTGAATGGTCATCGTCGCCGCCCAGACATGCGTCGCGTGATTGACCACAAAGCCGCTGTGGGTCACCTTCACTTGCGACGACACATCGACGACCTCCGCGTTCGCCGGACGAGGCTGCGCCAGCGCAATAACGGTCAAAATTCCTAAGAGAAGGCGAAGTGAGAGAGCCCCAGTTTGCAGTGCTCCTGGGTGAACTTGTGGCGTGAGAGAAGAAACCTGAGTCATAGGCATAAGCATATCATGCCATAGCGGATTACCCAATTGGGCTGCAGAGGCTGCCGGCGCGCGCAAGGCGCTCAGTGCGAAGCCACCTTTCCCTTGCTAATCACCTTCTTCAATAACCACGCGCCTGGCAGACAGCACGCCATGATCAGCCCCGTCCAGCGGAACATGTCCACATAGGCGCCCAGGTTGGCTTGCTGCAGCAGAATTCCGTGCAGGAGCCCATAAGCTTGCATGGACGCTTGCGGGGCGGCGGAATACTGCCCCATCCCTGCCGTGAAAGCGCCTAGCGCCAATTCACGTCCATACTGGCCTTGGCCAAGGGACGGCACACCTAACATCATTTCGGGATGCGCCGCGAAATACTCATTGATGTAAGCGGGGCCGTCTTCGGTTTCAATCGGGCGTAGGTCTTCCCACGCGTGCCCTGTCGGTCGGGCCGTGGCTTCGCGCTTGCGGAGAAAGAGAATATCGGCGGTAACGCTGGTGCCTGCGTTGGCCTGAAACGCCGTATTGGGGAGCCGGACAGCTCCCAGCAAATCGGCGTTTTCCCCCAGGTGGCGGTGATGTGTGGGCTGCGTTTTCGCTCCAGGAATGACACGAACTCCTGCAACCCCGACTCATGTCTCACCAGCCCGAACCCCAGGCCGCGGCGCATCGCCAGGTAGTCTCGGACAGCTTTTCGGAGTCGATTCATCGACCACCCCCTGGCCACGGCAACGCCAAGGTGTGCAAGGCGGCCCCGTCGACCTTGGCGTAAATCGCCGTCGTGTTTGGGCTTTGATGCCGCAGTAACTCGCCAATTTCATCCAGCGAACCTCCGTGCCGAAGCAGGTTCTGCTAGCGAGTGCCGAAGCACATGGGCGCCGGTGTGCGGCGATTCCACGCCGGCATGTTTCAGAGCGCGCCTGACGAGCGAGGAAATCGTCGGCGAATTTCCAAAGCCGACTAACGGAGCCCGGTGACGAAGGAACACTCGGCGAGTGGCCGAACGCGGGCGGTCGTGACGCAAATAGGTGGCCAGGGCCGCGCCAACGTCGGCGGCCAACGGTAGCTGGGCCGATTTCCCGCCCTTTCCGCGAATGGTAATCTGACCAGCGCTCCAATCGATGTCGTCTAAGCTCAGCCCAACGACTTCGCCGGCGCGTACGCCGAGCCTGGCGAGCCGCAACAAGATCGCATGGTTCCGCCGGCCAACGGACGTCTTTCGATCGCAGCGCTTCAGCATACGTTCCACCGCGGCAGCCGGAAGAAACCTTGGAAGCGTGGAAAGCGGCCAGTTGGGAACGCTGGGCACGCAACCAGCCAGATCGGTAGCGATTGCTCCGCGGTTTCGCAGATAGCGAAAGAACGACCGAAGCGCCGTTACCATCATGGTGCCTCACGCAGTTGTGTCGGCCGGCTCTCAAACTGCCTCACCAAGATCGTCGCTGAAGCGCGCAAGCTCCATACGTCATGAAAATGGGCAGACATTAGCCGGTTAAGTCGCGTTCTGGGAGATGAGGTTTGATCCGCCCTCGCCAGCCCGCTAAATGCCCGCCGCGTTTCCGCCATCTGTCCGTGCGCCCTCCGCATCCGGGTACGTGCTGTTTCCGCACCGCCGGCTCGATTGTTAATGGGCTGTTGCCGCCAGCTATCGTTAAACACTGCGCGACCAGGGAAGACGTGTTTCCGGGAACGCCGTTTGCGGCAAACTCACAGTCGTCGGGCAGACCTGCGAGCGTAAATCCTATCGCATGTCAGAGTTCGCAGCGCTCATATGACCGCGCCATCCGGAGTTCCTTTTCTGAGCCAAACCGTGAAGGCCAAGCCGCTCCTGTACAGTGATCGACCGATAGTGTAGGCTCAAAGAGCGAGAGCGTTTCGGTTGGGCTCCGCTGTTTGTTGTTGTCTCAGACGATGGATGTATGATTTCTGTCAACGTAGTCTTCAGCCCCGACTGGTGGAATCGGCGCTTCGGCATCTCGTTCGAGGAGCCATTCTATCTGGATCTTGAGACGAGAATCGCGAACGATCTCTTAATGCGCCGTGCGCTCTACGAACTATTTGGGATCGGAACACCAGACCCGAAGCCGCGTCCCGTAATCGGCTCGCGCCACATCGCGGGAGGATTCGTCATGCCCGCGCTTCTGAGTGTCCACATCCGGTTTGAGGAGGGACAGGCGGCGTGGCCCGTTCCTAGAAACCTCGATCGTGACAGCGCGATGGAGCTTCGTGCGCCAGACGTCACGAGCACCTGGCCTATGAACGCACTCATGACGCAGATGGAAATGCTGGAACTCAGGTTCGGCCATGTTACGGGGGACTTGAATACCGGGGGACTTTTCAACAACGCGATGGAATTGCGGGGAAACGATCTTTTCTGCGATCTCAAGGAGGATCCAGAATTGACGGATCACCTTTTTGCGGTCGTCGCTGAGACCATCGTGACTGTGAGCCGATGCATACGGCGACGGACAGGTACCACCTCGATTGCTGTCAATCGGTCCATTCTGAGCGTGGACTCTTCCATTCATCTCACCAGTAATTGCTCGGTGAGCATGATCGCTCCCACGCTTTACGAATCACGGATATTGCCTTACGAGATGCAGGTAGCAAAGGAACTCGCACCTTTTGGTATCCATCACTGCGGTGGCAATCTACAGAAGTACGCAGATCAGTACAACCAAGTGGATCCCAAGTTTCTTGATGTGGGTTTCGGCTCGGACCTCGAAAAGTGCAGCAGGCTTTTCCCGTCTGCTTTTCTCAACCTTCGGATGAGTCCCGTGCATCTGCTGGAATTG
>Ga0187848_10000162_pt1 | contig 60622 bp, 45 predicted proteins | sample June2016WEW_4_40_FD_132424 | JGI IMG/M metagenome (GOLD analysis project Ga0187848, IMG submission 132424) | Peatland microbial communities from SPRUCE experiment site at the Marcell Experimental Forest, Minnesota, USA - June2016WEW_4_40 | ecosystem: Environmental > Terrestrial > Soil >... | reverse complement strand
ATTTCTCATCGAACGGCGATTACCCCCTTAACTTCGTGTCTCACTCCAGGGGTTCACTTCAGCGATCGGTTCCAGCGTTTCCCCGCAAACAGACGGGGGAAAAGAGCGGGACGAGGGCGTCCCGCGCGGACCAGGGGGTCCGCCCTACTAACGATGCCGTGCTGGCTGCTTGCGAGAAGCCCGCCTCACAAGAAGAAGCCACGGCAGCCCCGGTGCCCGTCGCAACATTACAATGGAACCGTGCCAAACGCCAACGGTTTCATCCGCGATCTTTTGGAGAGGCTCGAGATTGAGCCGGTCAATTCGGGGGCCTGCTATGGCGCCTGGATTCCCGATTGCTCGGGCGGCGAACTGGACTCGGTGAATCCCGCCACGGGGGAAACGCTGGCTCGCGTGCGGATGGCCGGGGTGGGCGATTACGATTGCGTGGTGGAACGGGCGCGCGGGGCATTTGTCGAATGGCGAATGATGCCGGCGCCGAAGCGGGGCGAGATTGTGCGCGAGATCGGCAACGAGCTGCGCGCGCGCAAGGCGGACCTGGGCGCGCTGGTGACGCTCGAAATGGGCAAGATTCTGGCCGAGGGTCAGGGCGAAGTGCAGGAGATGATCGATATCGCGGATTTCGCGGTGGGGCTCTCGCGCCAGTTGTACGGGCTGACCATGACGAGCGAGCGTCCGGGCCACCGCATGTACGAACAATGGCATCCGTTGGGCGTGGTGGGCGTGATCAGCGCGTTCAATTTTCCGGTGGCGGTATGGTCGTGGAACGCTTTCATTGCGGCGGTGTGCGGCGATTGCGTGTTGTGGCGGCCGTCGTCCGAGACTCCGCTCACAGCGATCGCGGTGGAGAAGATCTGCAATCGGGTGACGGACCGGCATGGCCTCGCGGGTATTTTCAACCTGGCGATCGGGCCCAGCCGGACGGTGGGCGAGGCGCTGATCGGCGATGCGCGCATTCCACTGGTCAGCTTCACCGGATCGACGGAAGTGGGCCGGCATGTTTCCGAAACCGTGGCGCGGCGGCTGGGCAGGAGCATTCTGGAGCTGGGCGGCAACAACGGCGTCATTGTAATGAACGACGCCAATTTCGACCTGGCGCTGCGCGCGATCCTATTCGGCGCGGTGGGCACGGCGGGACAGCGCTGCACTACCACGCGCCGCGCGTTCCTTCAGCGCGCGATCGCGCCGCGCATGACCGAGGCGCTCATTAACGCGTACCGGCAGGCGCGCATTGGCGACCCAATGGACGCGAGCACACTGATGGGGCCGCTGGTGAACGGGCGCGCGGTGGACGACATGATGGACGGGATGCGCCGGATTCGGGAGCAGGGCGGCGAGATTTTGTGCGGCGGCGGGAAGATGACGGGCTGCTTCGTGGAGCCGACGCTGGTGCGCGCGCGGCCCGACATGCCGATTCTCAAAGAGGAGATCTTCGCGCCCATCCTTTACCTGGTGGAATTCGACAGCCTGGAAGAGGCGGTGCGCTGGCACAACGACGTGCCGCAGGGGCTCTCCTCGGCGATGTTTACTACCAGCCTGATCGCGGCGGAGACGTTCCTGAGCCACCGCGGCAGCGACTGCGGGATCGCCAACATCAATCTCGGCACCAGCGGGGCGGAAATCGGCGGAGCTTTCGGCGGGGAAAAGGACACGGGCGGCGGGCGGGAATCGGGCAGCGACGCGTGGAAGGCGTATATGCGGCGGCAGACCAACACCATCAACTGGTCGGAACAGTTGCCGCTGGCGCAAGGGATACGGTTTGAGGTGTAGTTACTACCGGCGGGTCTAAACCCGCCGGTTTTCGGGCGGTCGGACTTTAGCACCGGTGGCAGCTTCGATTGCGGATGTGGCGCGGCATTTGAGGCCGGAAACCAAGCGCCCCGATGAGTCGGGACGCGGCAGACTGAGAGTCCGCGCCACGTAGCTATAGCACGCCTTCGACGTGGGGGATCTCAGCGCTCGGCTGGCCGCCGCCTACGCTGATTGTCGCTTTCGCCTTCGGTAAGTCGCCGGGGTTCACCGTGAACTCCACTTCGCGGGTCTCGCCGGCGCGCAGGTGTACGCGCTCAAAGCCGCACAGGTCGCGGATCGCTTCGTCGGCGCCGCCAGCGATGTAGAACTCGACCACTTCGTCGCCGTCGCGGGCGGAATCGTTTTTCACGCTCACCTTGACGTGGCCGCCAGCGGCGTCACGCAGGGCCTCGAGGCCGGAGTAGTGAAACGTGGAGTAGCTCAGGCCGTAGCCGAAACCGTACAGCGGGTCGCCCTTGAAGTAGCGATAGGTCCGGCCATTCATGTTGTAGTCTTCGAACGGCGGCAATTGGTCCAGGCCGCGGTAGAACGTGACCGGCAAACGACCGGCGGGGTTGTTGGTTCCCGCCAGGGTTTCGGCGATGGCGGTTCCGCCCTCTTCGCCGCAATACCACGCTTCCAGAACGGCGGCGGCATGTTGGGCGGCATAGGTCACGGCCAAAGCGCTACCGCTGGTGAGCACCACCACCACCGGCTTGCCGGTAGCGGCGGCCGCTTCCACCAGCTTCTCCTGATTTTCGGGCAGTTCGATATCGGTGCGGTCGCCGCCCTTGAAACCGGGAATGTCCACGGGCATCTCTTCGCCTTCGAGGTTCGGATTCAAGCCCACGAACACCAGCGCCACGTCCGACGCCTTGACTGCTTCCACGGCTTCGGGCAGCAGGACATTGGCCGGCGGCAGCCACAGCAACTGCGCGCTGGCTTCGGCCGTGCGCGGCCGGAACTCGACGCGCAGCTTATAGGCGCGGCCGCTCTCCAGGAGCACGTGCGCCGGCGGCGGAATTCGCCGCGAGGCCACACCCGTGGCGCCGACTTCAGGCGAAGGCGGGGGCACCAGCTCTTTATCGTCCAAGAAGACGCGCATGTTTCCGCCCCGGCCGCCCCTTCCCGAGATGCCGTACTCGCCGGCGCCGGGCGCGCGCAGCGTGCCCGTCCAGCGAACCGAGCCGCGCCCCGGAACCGCCGCGCCGGGCATGGCTGCCTGTTGGTAGACACGCGGCTCCACGCGCTTCACCTTCGGTTGGCCCTGAAGATCGGGATTGTCGAAATATTCCGCCAGCAATCCATGCCCTTTGCCATCGGGCGGCGCCAGCGCCATCTCGGGCACCAGCGACAGCGTTTCGGCGGTGTAAGTCGCGCCGGGCGCAAAACGCACCTCGGCCTTGCCGGCAAACTGGTGCTCGATGCCTTCGAGCGGCGTGACCAGCTTCTTCGAGAACCCGTTGTAGTTGCCCATGGGCGCCACCGGGTCGTCGGCCGAGGGTCCCACCACGGCGATCTTTTTCACCGAAGCCGGCAGGGGCAGGGTCTGGTTCCGGTTTTTCAGCAGCACGATCGATTTGCGCGCCGCTTCGAGCGCGGTCCGGCGGTGCTCGGCCGAATCCACCTCGCTGTAAGGGATTTTCGAGAACGGCACGCGCTCGGGCGGGTCGAACATGCCCAGCTTGATGCGCGCCACGAACAGCCGCTCCAGCGACCGGTCGATCTCGGCTTCCGTGATTAGCCCCGCGTTCACCGCGTCCACCAGCGACTTGTATTCGGTGCCGCAGGTCAGGTCCGTGCCGGTCTTCACCGCGATGGCCGAACCGGCGGCCGCGGTGGGCTCATAATGGTGCGCCGTCTCATTGTAGATGTCACGGATGGCGCCGCAATCGCTGACTACGTAGCCCTGGAAACCCCACTGTCCGCGCAGCGTCTTTTCGAGCAGGTCCGGGTTGGCGCACGCCGGTTTGCCATCGACGCTGTTGTAGGAGCACATGATCGAATCCGCCTTGCCCTCCACCATGGCGGCGCGAAATGCGGGCAAGTAGGTGTGGTTCAAGTCGCGCTCGCTCGGGACCACGTCGAACCGGTGCCGGATCGGTTCCGGGCCGCTATGCACCGCGTAGTGCTTGGCGGTGGCGATTACTTTGAAGTAGCGCGGGTCGTCTCCCTGCATGCCGCGGACGAAAGCCACGGCCATGCGGGCGGTCAGGAACGGGTCCTCGCCGTAAGTCTCCTGCCCACGGCCCCAGCGCGGGTCGCGAAAGATATTGATGTTCGGGGACCAGAAGGTCAGCCCGTAATCGCGCGCGTGATTTCCCTCCCGCTGCGCCTGGTTGTACTTGGCGCGCGCTTCGGTGGAAATAATTTCGGCCACGCGGTGCATCAGCCCGGTATCCCAGGTAGCCGCCAGCCCGATGGCTTGCGGGAACACGGTGGCATCGCCCGCGCGCGCCACTCCATGCAGCGCCTCGTTCCACCAGCCGTAGGAAGGAATGCCCAGGCGCTCGATGGCCGGCGCCTGATCTTGCATTTGCAGCACCTTCTCCGCGAGGGTCATTTTCGACACCAGATCGGCCGCGCGTTTCTCCGGGGTAAGATCCGGGTTGCGATAGGCCGGAGAGTCCGTCGATTGACCGAACACCGTCAAGGCCGCAAGGGAGAGAATTGTGCAGCGAATCGTCATGTGCGTCAGAATATATCACGCGTCGCGAGGCGAAGCGCGGCAATGCGCGTAGAGTGCTTAACCGATCTGGGGATTTCGCAATTCAGGCGCGTGAACCGCTCCCTGACGGTCACGGCTCGGTTACGGGTGCTGTGCGTTTGCAGTCACTTACCGAGCCGCGACCGTTAGGGAGCGGTTGAGGGGAACGGATTTTCGAAGTGGGCTAAACACCCTCGCCGGGAGAGGGCCTGACAGACCACAAAAGACGATGGTTTGTCCCACCTTTGGAGCACCAGCGAAGGCGGTATCGGAAGCGCGCCCGAAGCACCTACAGTGGGCTACGTACCGCTCGCGCCCGCCGCACGGCCATCAACTCCATCGCGCGCTTCTCGGCGCCGTGCTTCACCAGGTCGAGAACGATCGAGTAGCGGTCGCCCCGGATCGCCGACTCCACGAATTCAAACGGCTTCCCGTTGGGCAGAAAGGTCACCCGCTCCACCGCGAATACCGGTGAGCCCCGCCGAATTCCCAGCAGTTTGGCGGCGGAAGCGTCGGCGGCGGCGGCGAAGTAGGTCTCCTTCGCCCGCGCGGCAAACAGGTGATAGCGGCGTTGCAGAACGTCATAAAGGGATGCCTCATCCGCCAGTTCCAGTCCGGGCACGAGAGCGGCGGGGATGTGGGCCGTCTGAATTGTCATCGGCTCTCCCTCGGTGAGCCGCACGCGTTTCAGTACGAATACGAACGAATGATGCGGCAGCCCCAGCGCCTCCGCCGCGCGGCCGCCCGCCCGCTTCACCGACTGCGCCAGGATGCGCGAGGCGGCCACCAGGTTCTGGCGCCGCATCTCCTCCGTGAAGCTGGTGAGTTCGCGCGGGCCCTGTTCGAATTTGCGCCGGCAAACGAAGGTGCCCCGGCCGTGCTCGCGGCGGATGTAGCCCATATCCGCCAGTTCCTGAAGAGCCTGACGGACGGTGATTTTACTGACCCCAAAGAGTTCGGCCAACTCGGTTTCGGCGGGGATCCGCCCGCCAAGCGGCCATTTCCCCGCTTCGATCTCCGCCTTCAGAATTTGCTGGAGCTGATGGTAAAGCGCCATCGGCAGATCTTTGTCGAGCGGGCTTCCTATTGACATCCTCTGTTTAGAATGACATAATCTTCTGAACTTGCAAGATAGAGTTTTGGGTCTGAATTCGTAATGGAGGCTGTATGGGCCGTCTCGCGTCATTTCTGTTCCTGATCTCCGTGCTGGTATCCGCGTCACTGTTCGGACAGGAAACCAGCGCCGGAATTACCGGGCGAGTCACCGATTCCACCGGCAGCGCCGTCGTCGCCGCTTCCGTGAAGGCCAAGGACCTGGATCGGGGCACCGATTGGACCACCTCGACCAACGAGGATGGGATTTTCGCCTTTCCGCGCGTTCCCAACGGCAGATATTCGCTGACCGTGGAAGCCAAAGGCTTTAAGAGTTTCGTCAACCCCTCTCTCACGCTGGAAATCGACCAGCGCGCGCGCGTCGATGTCAGTCTGGAAGTCGGCGCACTCAGCGAAAGCATTGAGGTCACCGGCCAAGCCGCTCTGCTCCAGACCGACACCACCCAGGTCGGCTCCACGGTCGACACCAGCCAGATCGACCATACGCCGCTTATCAGCCGCAACCCGGTCGCCCTGTCGCTGCTCACCGCCGGCGTCACCAACCCGGATCCAACCAGCTTCAACAGCGGCCAGCGCTCCGCCGGCGGCGGCCGTCCCTATGTCAACGGTAACCGCGAGGAAGCCAACAACTTCCTGCTGGATGGCGTGGATAACAACTTCACTTCCGACGACCTGGTTTCCTATCAGCCCAACCCGGATGCGATCGAGGAGTTCAAACTGATCACCAACAACGCCTCCGCCGAATTCGGCAACTTCCAGGGCGGCATCATCAATACAGTGATCAAGTCCGGAACCAACCATTTCCACGGCGATGTGTTCGAGTATTTCCGCAACGACAAGCTGAACGCCAACAACTGGGGCAACAACTGGAGCGGAGTGTCGCGTCCCGCGCTGCGCTGGAACCAGTTCGGCGGCGTGGTCGGCGGCCGCATCGTCAAGGATAAGCTGTTTTTCTTCCTCGACGAGCAAAGCCTGCGCCGAGACACCCCGCCATCGGTTTCCTCCGCCACGCTGATGCCGATGGCTTGGCGCAGCGGCGACTTCTCCTCGCTGCTCGATACCACCCAAACCGCCGGCAAGGTCATCCAGCTTTACAATCCTTATTCGCTGAACACCAGCACCGGCCTGCGCGCTCCCTTCCCGAACAATCAGATCCCTACCAGCACGCTGGATCCGGCGGCGTACAAGCTGGTGAACGACACCCAATTCTATCCCGCGCCACAGTATGCCCGCTTCACCACTCCGAACTTCTACTACGGTTCCTGGAGCCAGTTATACAGCGATCAAGGCGACGTGAAGGTGGACTGGCGGCCGGAGGAAAAGGATTACATCACGACGCGGCTCTCCAAGGCCCGCCAGGACAATCCGGGCCTCAACACGATGCCGATTCTCTTCGGCAGCTTCAACACCTCGCCGTTCGCCAATGGCGTTCTCAACTGGACCCGCACCATCAGCCCCAAGATCGTCAACGAAGCGCGCGTGGGCGTCAACTTCGTGACGCTCAATAACGGCGGCGCGGATGAAGGCTTGGGGAACCTGGCGCAAACGGTGGGGATCAACAACGCCGGCACCGGGCTGCTGTACCTCGAGGGTTTCAATTATCTCACCGCCGTGGGCAGCGAGAACATCGGCACCCAGCAGGACTTCGCCAACACCACTTTCCATTACGCCGACAACCTGACCATTATCCGCGGCCGCCACATGATGAAGATGGGCGGCCAGTTACTGCGCGAACGGATGGACGTTTTCTATTCCGGCAATAACGGCCGCACCGGTTACATCAACTTCACCGGCCGTTTCACCGCCCAGAACGCCACCAGCCCGTCCGGAACGCAACTCGGCGAGGTCGATTTCATGCTGGGCCTGCCGGACGATTACGGACGCGGCCTGCAATCGGGCACGTGGGGCCAGCGCTCCAACGTCTGGGGCTTTTATTTCCAGGATGACTGGCGCGCGACGGACAGTCTGACGTTAAACCTCGGCCTGCGCTGGGAATACCGCTCACCGTGGGTTGAGGTGGAAAATCGTCAGGCGAATTTCGGCCAAGTCAGCGGCCAATTGTTACTGGCCGCGCCGCTGCCGGCCGGCCTGGCCGCGCCTCCGGGACCGGCGCCGCTGGTCGAAAGCGGAACTCCGGGCCTGTACAACTCCTACAAGAAGGATTTCCAGCCGCGCATCGGCTTCGCTTACACGCCGGATATGCTGAACAAGAAACTGGTCCTCCGCGGCGCCTACACCATTTCCTCGTACCTGGAGGGAACCGGAACCAACCTGCGCACGCCGCTGAATCCTCCCTTCGAGCAGGAGTTCGCGACGCTCTATAACACGCCGGCTTACACCCTGCCGGGCAGCACGCTCGACCAGGGCCTGTTCGGCTTGAACCCGAAGAACCCTTATGCCGGCGCCACCATTCGGCTCTGGGATCCGAACGTCCGCCCGGCCGAGGTCCAGCAGTGGAACTTGTCGACGGACCTCCAGGTGCCCGGCAACAACGTTTTGACCGTCGGCTACGTCGGCCAGCACGGGACCCACCTCATGGTTGCCATGCCCTATCTGCAAAATATCGTGACCAATGGGGTGGTTACGCAAGGCCCGTATCTTTCCGGCAATCCCGCCCTGCGCAGCGAGATCGCGCAGATTTCCGGCACCTCATCCATCGGCAGGCAGGGATACGATGCGCTCCAGGCCACTCTGCGCAAGCGCTTCAGCATGGGCCTGGAGTACCAGATCGCATTCACTTACTCGCACGGCATGTCGGATTCCATCGGTTATTATGGCGAGGGTGGCCAGGCGGGCAGCCAATCCGCGTACTGGCAGTATCTCTATTGCCAGTCCTGCGAAATGGGTCCGACTTACTTCGACAGTAAGTTCATGTTCGTCCCGTCCTTCACTTATCAGCTTCCCTTCGGCCGCAGCCGCCATTTCGGATCGGCCTGGAGCAAGCCCGTGGACGCAGTGATCGGCGGCTGGCAGCTCGGCGGCATTTACACCGCTCACACCGGCTACCCGCTCACCATCAAATACAACCAGGATACTTCCGGCACCGGCCAGCGCAGCTATCGCGTCAATGTTAACGGCGCGCCGAACGATCCGCGCCAGATCGGACCGGGCGCGGAGTGGCTGGACATCTCCCCGTATTCGGCGCCGCCCAAGGGAACCTACGGCGATATCGGCGTCGGCACCGATCGCAGCCCCGGCATGAGCCGCCTCGATCTTTCCCTCAGCAAGCAGTTCCATCTCACCGAGGCGAGATTCTTCGAGCTGCGCGGCGAAGCCTTCAATCTCTTCAATACGCCTATCTTCCTGAGCCCGGCATCGCAGACCATCACGTCTACCCTGTTCGGCCAGATCCGCAGCTCGGAAGGCGAACGCAACATGCAGATCGTCGCTAAGTTCTATTTCTAGTCAAGTTCGGTTTCTATCGGCAGCCGGCCTCCGCAAGGGGGCCGGTTTCTTTCGGCCTTTCGCCGGGGCCTCGCAGGTATTCCTGACCAGGCCCCGGCGGCATCAGTTCTTATAAATAAGCGATTACATCGATCTCCACAAGGGAATTGCCTGGAATGCCGCCGGCAGCGGCGATGGTGGTGCGCACCGGCGGTTCCGGCCCGAACTTGCCCAGGAACACCTCGTTCATTCCGGCATAATCTTTCAAGTCATTCAGAAACACGCTGCACTTGAGAACCTTTCCCATGGAGGATCCGACGCTCTCCAGTTGCTCCTTGATGGATTCGAGAACATGCTCGGTGTGAACTTTAATATCGCCCGCCTCGTGATAACCCACGCCGGCGATGAAAATCAAGTTTCCGTACGCCACGGTGCTACTGAACAGCGGCGTCTTCTCCGGCTTCTTCCCATTGCGGTAAATCACCCGCTTGACGGGCTTTTCTTGTGCTTTGCCGGCGGTTGCGGCCGCGGTTACGGCTACGGCGGCAGCGGCGCTCCGTCCGATAAACTTCCGTCGATTGGTCTCGCTCATGAATTCTCCTTTCACGATCCGATTGACTGCTGTGCACTATGAGTTATACACTACATCCCCGTGGAGAGAAGATTTTTCTTGCAGCTCGCGGCGGCCGCGCCGCTGGTTGGCGGACCGGGCGATCAGCCGTCCTATCGCGTGGTGACGCGGTTTCAGCCGGCGGCGAAACCTGGCATGCCGGGGCCGTATCCGGGGCGCGTGGTGCGAGTCCATGCGGAGCGCTCCATCGACCCGCAAACCGACGCCGTCAATCGCGAGGTGGTTCGGCAGATGCTCGCGGCGGGCATGCAATCGCTTACCGGCGAGCGCCGTCCCGCCGATGCCTGGGCCCGCTTCATCGCCCCGCAGGACGTGGTGGGGATCAAGGTCAATTGTTCCGGGGCGCCGCAAATCCGCTCCAGTCCGGAGGTGGTGGCGGGCATTGTCGAGAACGTGATGGCGGTGGGCGTGCCGGCCAAGCAGATTTACGTGTATGAACGTTTCGCGGACCAAATGCAAAGCGTGAACTATCCCTCCTACCTTCCGGCGGGGGTCAGCGTGGTGGCCGCCGAGGGAAAGCTTCAGCGGGGCACGGTTCTTGGCTACGACCCCCGCACGTACGTGGAAACCAGCTTTTTTGGAGAAGACGATACGCGGTCGAACCTGGTGCGGCTCATCTCCGACAGCCTCACCAAGATCATCGATGTTCCCAACGCCAAGGAGCACCAGGCATCGGGTGTCACGGGGTGCCTGAAGAACATTTCTTATGGCAATTTTTCCAACGTGGCCCGCTCGCACGAAAAAGAGAAGACATTCACCTATTCCTTCATCGGTACGCTCGCGGCCGTCGAACCGGTGCATTCGCGGGTGGTGCTCAATATCATGGACGGCCTAGCGGGCGTATGGCATGCCGGCCCGTTCAGCCAAAACCGGCGTTTCCGCTTCTATCCCAAGCAGCTCTGGTTCGGCACGGATCCGGTGGCCATGGATCACAAACTCATCGACCTGATCGAAGCCAAGCGCAAAGCCGAAGGCGCGATCTCCATTTTCGACCAATCCCGCGCGCATCTGGGCGACAATCGCGACCCCAACTTCAACCGTTACATTCGCGAGCCCGGCCATGTGGAGTATGCTTCGAAACTGGGCCTGGGCGTCTTCGATGCCGCCAAGATCAAGGTGCAGGAGATCGAGCTGTGATGCTGCTGATGCTGGCGGTTTTGCCCGGCCTGTTCTGGGAGGAGCCGCCGGATAGCGCGGCGGCGCTGCGGGAGGCGGGCATCGTCTCCGCGCGCGTTCCCCCGGCGCAGCTCGAAGCATGGAAGCAGGCCGGCCAGCTTTCGGTCGAGGCCGCCGATGTTCGCAACGCGGTGAAGGTGCCGCCGCCCGGGGTGCAGTACCGACCCAACGAAGCTTCCGCCACCCACTCGCCGTGGCTCATCGCCAGCGGCTGGCGATTCCTGCGGAATCCGCGGGGCAGCTTTCTGTACGACGCGCGCGGCGCGCAGGTCGCGCTGGCGGCGGCGGAAGCATTTTGTTTCGGCGCCAATGCGCTGGTTCGCGCCGACCGCGCCGGCCTGAAGCCATTCGCGGAGATGCTCGACTTTCTGCGCGGGCTGGGCGAAAACACCGGGCCCCCGGTGGCGGATATCGGCTTCATCGACGACGGTTCCGGCGCGGCCGGTGAAGTCATGAACTTGATGGTTCGCAACAACCTTCTGTTTCAGGTATTCGCGCGCCCGCCGCGCCCGGCCGACGCGCGCCTCAAGCTGATGGTGCAGCTCGGCTCCAGGGAGTTTCCGCTCGAAGACGCCAAGAATCCCGGCATGACGGCGCACGAAGTGCGGGCAAAACTAACCGACGAGAAACGCTCGATCCGAATCTACGGCAGCGCGGTGGTGGTGGCGCGTCTCACGGTATTGCCGGACGGCATCCGCGTTCATCTGCTGAATTACGCCGGCGGCGAACGAAAGGTGGACGGCCTTCGCGTGCGCGTCCTCGGGCAATATGCGAAGCATCGCCTGGCAGCGGCCGGCAGCCCGCAGGAAGAGCTGCTCGATTACACGGCGGAGGCGGACGCGACCGAGTTCACGCTGCCCGAACTGAAGACTTACGCAGTAGTCGATCTCTCACGGTGAAAGAACATGGGACACAGGCACGCATTGGTTATGCTCTTTTTGTTGTTTAGCCCGCTCTACGGGCAGCCGCGCTACGATCTGTTGCTCCAGGGCGGCCACGTCATCGACCCCGCCAACGGCATCAGCGCCACCCGCGACGTTGCCATTCAGGGCGGCAAGATCGCGGCCGTCGCGCCGCATCTCGACCCCAAAGACGCGCTGAAAACCGTAAACGCGGCCGGTCTATATGTAACGCCGGGCCTGGTGGATATCCACGTCCACGTGTACGCCGGCACCGGCGAGCGCAATTCCTACGCGGGCGACAACAGCCTTTATCCGGATGGCTACACCTTGCGCGTGGGCGTCACTACCGTGGCCGACGCGGGTTGCGCGGGATGGCGGAATTTCGAAGATTTCAAGCAGCGGATCATCGACCGTTCCCGGACGCGCGTGCTGGCGTTTCTGAACATCGTAGGCAACGGCATGCGCGGCGCGAAGTTCGAGGACGATTTGACGGACATGGACGCTGCCCCGGCGGCCGCCGTCGCCAAGAGCTACCCCGGCCTGATCGTCGGCTTCAAGACGGCCCACTATTCCGGTCCGGAGTGGACCCCGGTGGAGCATGCGGTCGAAGCGGGGAACATGGCCGGCATCCCCGTGATGGTGGATTTCGGAACCGATCATCCGGAACGGCCGCTGGCCGATCTGGTGACCAAGAAGCTGCGGCCCGGCGACATCTACACGCACTGCTATTCGGGGCTTCGCCACGAGCTGACCGATGCGGGCAAAGTGAATCCGGGAATGGTGGAAGGGCGCCAGCGCGGCGTGATTTTCGACGTAGGGCACGGGGGCGGCAGCTTCGCCTGGCGGATCGCCGTACCGGCCATTCGGCAGGGCTTCCTGCCCGATTCCATTTCCACCGATCTGCACATTGGCAGCATGAACGCCGGCATGAAGGACATGCTGAACCTGATGAGCAAATTCCTGGCGTTGGGCCTTTCGCTGGACGACGTGATCCTGCGCTCGACCTGGAATCCGGCCAAGGAAATCCACCACCAGGAACTGGGCAATCTTTCGGTGGGATCTCCGGCGGACGTCACGGTGTTGCGCCTCGAGACGGGCCGCTTCGGGTTCACCGACATGTACGGCGCGCGGATGGACGGCAATCGGAAGCTGACCTGCGAGCTGACCGTTCGCAACGGCAAAGTGGTTTACGATCTGAACGGCATTTCGCGGCCGGAGTGGACCACGCTGCCGCCCAACTACACCGCGGTGGGCGACCCCGCCTGGGACGCGCTCAATCCCAATCGAGCGGCGCGGGCGGCGGGCAAGCAGTAGCCCGCTGGTGGCTCCCAGACGGGTAAATGTGGCGCACGCACTCTTGCGTGCCGCGTCGGCACTCATGCCGACGCCCGCTGCCACAGAAGCGTCGAGTAGAGACTCGACGCGGCACGCACGAGTGCGTGCGCCACGGCGGCAGTTGAGGTTAATCTTGCGTGGCTCCTTGCGGAGCAGACCACAAACAAGGATGGCCTGCCCAGGTCTGTCCCACCGGTTCCGCTATCCGCGGCGGTTGCCGGAGTATGGGTGCCGGGTCGCGGTCCAGCGCGCCTCGCCATACTCGCCGAGCGCCACCGTGCCGGAGAGTTGGCCGCCTTCCAAGGTCCCGGAGAACTGAAACGAGACGCGGGTTCCCTCGGTTGCCAGCGAGCTCTGGAACCGAACGGTGTTGGCGGCCACCGTCCCGCTCAGATCGCCGGTGGCGAATTCGCCCTCGTGTGCGCCCACCAGCTTGGCGCCGTCCTGTTCGAAAACCAGCTTGTGACGGGCCAAGCCATAACCGAAGTCCAACTGCGCGTCCCAAATTCCAGCCACCGAAACCGCCGCCACATCCGGCGCGGCGTCGGGAGCGGCGATCTTCGGCGGCTTGGAGAGCAATGCAAAGAGCCGCTCCGCCACCACCTTCTCATCGCCCGGTTGCATCTGGTAAGGAACCACCGCGACATAGCTCGCCATGTTGCCGGGCCGGATGCCGCCGGCTCGCGCCAGGGCAATACGCGGCTCCGTATCGAGGGCGATCTTGCTCAGCTCCTGGCCGGTGATGCCGAGTTTGGCCCCATCCCAGCGCACGACGAGTTCGGGCGAGCGGTTGGAGAGGTCGGCGGAGGGTTGGTGGATCTCGGCGGTCACGCCATCGACGCGCGTCGCCGAAGCGGCGATGGCGTTGAGCCACGACTCCCATTGCGACCATTCGGCTTTGTGGTCGCGTCTGACCCACATCTCCACGGCCGCCAGCATGCCCATGATCTCCTCTTTACCCACCTTCAGGGAGCGTCCGAAGGCATGATGCGGCGCGCTGTTGATCCAGGCGGCCTGAAGGAAGCGCTTTTCGCCCAGCAGCAGACCGGCGGCCTGCGGGCCGCGAATGCACTTGCCCCCGCTGTAAGCTACCGCGGTGGCGCCGCGGTCCAGGTGGACGTTCGGTTTGAGGGTGAGGATCTCCGCCGCCGCATCCACCACTACGGGAACTTTTTTCGAGCGGGCCACCTGCGCGATCGCCCTGGTGCCGAGCGGCCCATCGTCGTGCGGGCCGGCCAGAATGTAGACCATGGCGGTGCGTTCGGTGAAGCTCGGTTCCAGCCCCGCGGGGTCGCGCACCACCACCAGCTTCACCCCCACCATGCGCGCGGCGTGATCGTAGACGTTGCGCGAGTAGGCCGGAATAACGACTTCGTCTTTGAGCCCGGCCAGGTCGGGAAGCCGCTGCATGCGCTCCGGGTTGCCGCCGGCGATGGCCGCGGCCGTGCAATTGGTGACGGCGGCGCAGCACCCGGCGGTGACAATGCCCCATTCGGCGCCGGTCAGTTCGGCCAGGCGCTGCCCTACGCCGTCCATCAACTCGTCCATGTGGACGAAGCTGCGCGACGCAATGTCCATGGCGCGCTTCACCTCGGCTAAAGTTTCCGAGCCGGTGATGATGGTGTACGTGCCGCGCGCGTTGATGAGCGGCCGCACGCCGATGGACCGGTACATGTCCGGACCGAGCTCGAGCGGCGCCGCCATTGCGCGCATGCTGCCACCGAATGCCTGCGCCGCGGCCAGCCACCCGCCGCGCCGGAACAGGTCGCGGCGGCTGAATCCGCCCCAGGGCTGTTTGACCTTTTGCCACCATGGATTCGTCATATTCACCTCGTATGCCGCCAGGTGCTATTTTACGCCCAAGGAGGTGCAATCCATGGATCGGCGGAATTTTCTGGGTAATGCGCTCGGCGCGAACGTGCTACTGGCGGGCGCGGGCACGGTGGCGGATCAATCGCCGGAGGCGGCCGGCGGCCCTGCCGCGGGAATCGTGGTCGAGAGGCCCGTAGCCGGCCATCCGCATGCGGGAAAGGTGCTGGCAGCCATCCAGCCACACGCGGACGATATCCCCCTGTTCGCCGCCGGCGCCGCCGCCAAGCTGATTGACGAGGGCTACACCGGCTACCTCATACGCGTCACCAACGACGACATGACCGGCCCGGGCAGCGTCGGCGATGGCGTCGCGGCCAACGAGAAGGACAACCAGGCGGTTGCCAAAGCGCTGGGCTGCCGCCAGGTGTTCGACCTCAATTACAACAATCACCGCATGGACGAAGTCTCGATGGGTGAACTGCGCGCCCGCTTCATCTTTCTCATTCGCCTTCTGAAAGTCGACACGGTAGTCTGCTACGACCCTTGGAGCAGCTACGAGGAAAATCCGGACCATTACGTCACCGCCCGCGCGGTGGAATCGGCCTGCTGGATGGCCGCCATGCGCAAAGACTATCCCGAGCATTTCGCGGCGGGGCTTGAGCCGCATGGCGTGCGGGAGAAATACTATTTTGCGCGTGGACCGCAACTGGTGAACCGGGTGGTGGATACGTCGGCCAGCATCGAAAAGAAAATCGATTGCCTGTGCGCCAACGAGGCGCAGGGCCCCGCGGGCGGCGCCGGCGCGCGTTGGAAAGCCCGGCTGGCCGCCGAAAATCTACGGCTGCCGCTGCTGGGCAATGACGATCGCACCGCGAACCGCGAATATATCCGCCGCTTCGTGCTCGATACGGATGCCGCGCTGGGCCGGCAATATGGCCTGGCTTTCGCGGAACAGTTTCACTACATCGGGCCGGCGGAATCGACCGTCGAGGACGAAATCAGAAAAAACGCAGTGCCGCTCAGATAGCGACTCAGGCGGCGGCTTGCGACAGAACTTCATGCAGGCGCCGGGCCACGATGGCGTCTTCACCGGGTTCGAGCATCCAGACGCCCACCACGATGGTGTTCTCGTCGGAGGGCAACCCTCCCTGGCGCACCCTGCCGGTGACCGGATTGAGCTCGATGCTGGGGCTCCTCCGGCGCAACTCCGTCATGACCGCGATGGGCGAAATCTTCACCCGCTGCTGGTCATAACGGACGAGCAGATGCGGAACGGCATTGGCGGCGACATCGGGGATGGCTGTGCTGCATTCCACGGTCGGAATGTCCTTGAGTTGAGCGGCGATTCGGTTGGCGCGGAGACGGAACTCTGCCTCCATCGCGGCGTCGGATTGCGCCAGGAACCAATCGAGCGCCGCCACCATGCCGACGATCTGTTCCTTGGCGACCTTCATGCCGCGCCCAATGGTGTCGGAGATGGGCGCATTGTTCAGCGCCGCCGCGGCGATGAGCTCTTTCTTTCCCAGCAGCAGACCGGCATTTTGGGGGCCCCGTATCCCCTTGCCGCCGGAGAAAGTTACCAGGTCGAATCCCATTTGCGTGTAGTTCCAGAGATTCGAAATCGGCGGCACGTCGGCGGCTGCATCGTTGAAGCACGGGACTCCATGGGCGTGGGCCACGCGGATCCAGTCCTCGCGGCCGATCCCGCCGCTCTCCGCGGCGTTGAAGAAATGCGCCATCACGGTGCGGTCGTTGAAGGCGGATTCGTACTGGGCGAGCGTTTCCACTTCGACGAAGCGGGCGCCGCAGTTGCGGATGGCGTGGTCGTAATCGTAGCGGTGCGCCTTCTGCACGATGACCTCGTTGCGGAGGCCGGCAAGATCGATGGGAATGTTGTGGATCGCCGCCCGGTTTGCCCGGGTCATGCAGGCGGCGGTTCCCAGCGTGAGGGCGCTGGCGGCGCCGTCGGTCACCAGCGCCGCTTCGCAGTGGAGCAGGCGGGCGATGTATTCGCCGGCTGCATTCTGCAGCTCCGACAGGCGTACCGGCGACTTTGCCGCGCGCGCCACGGCGGCCTGCACGGAGGGCGGCATAATGGAAGCCGTCAAAGCGGTATATGTGCCCGCCGCATTGATGATCTTGGTGACGCCGAGTTTCTGGTAATAATCCTCGCCCTGCGGCTCCGGGCGCGAATCCGCCGCCACCAGGGGCCGGGCGGCCATGGCGCTTCCCGCCAGCAGCCAGTTGCTCCAGCCTAAGAACGTTCGCCGTGTAGTTCGAAACAGGTCCATAAGGCTCCTTTTGGAAATACTCTACCGCGAACCGGGGCTGGCCGGAACGCCAAGCCTTTTCATTAAAGGCTAATGCCACTTCGTAGGGCGGGTCCCCACAGGCGTTAACTTAACGGATTGCGGACCAATCCGGCCTTAACAGGATTCGTTTCGACGTACGTTCGAATCCTCTCAAACTCCGGAGGCGGGCGTCGAGACGAGTCTCGACGCGGCACGCACGAGTGCGTGCGCCACGTTATACCGGGGAAGAGCCGGCCAGGGGGTCCGCCCTACTGCACATCCGGCGCAAGGCGCTATGCTGAACGCTCTGAATTAGGAGCTGAACTCATGTCGTCCCGAGCATATGGCACACGCATCGGCGCCGCTCTCGCGCTGGCGGTTTTTCTGAGTTGTCTCACCGCCGCTTCTGCTGAGGTCCGCGTCTGGCAGGGCACGCTCACGCTGCCGACCACCGTCGAAGGGCCGCCCGACCCCAACCCTCCCTTCGACATTTTCGCGTCCACTCGGTTCAATTATCCCTATACGCTGCGCGAGAACCTCACCGGCCAGCAGAAAGATATCGCCTGGCGCGCGCTGTTTCTCGAAAACGAATACCTGAAGTGCAGCGTCCTGCCCGATATCGGCGGTCACCTGTACACCTGCGTCGATAAGATCAGCGGGCAGCCGATGTTCTATGCCAATCCTTCGATCAAGAAGGCGCAGATCGGTTACCGCGGCGCCTGGGCGGCATTCGGTGTCGAATTCAATTTTCCGGTTTCGCACAATTGGGTGTCGATGTCGCCGGTGGATTGGTCCCTCAGGCAGAACGCGGATGGCAGCGCTTCGATTCTGGTCGGCAACATCGATCGGCCCTACGGCATGCAGTGGACGGTGGAGCTGCGCCTGCGCCCCGCGAGCACACTGCTGGAAGAACACGTAACGCTTTACAACCGCAGCGACGTGCGTCATCGCTATTACTGGTGGAACAATGCCGGGGTGCGGGTCTGGGACGATTCGAAAATCTGTTACCCGATGCGCTGGACCGCCAGCCACGGCTTCACGCGCGTGGACACATGGCCGGTGGATTCCAGCGGCGCCGATCTCAGCGTGATTCGCAATCAGACCCGCGGTACCGTGTCGCTATTCGTGCATGGCAGCCGCGAACCCTTCATGGGTGTTTACCATTCGCACACGCAGGCCGGAGTGGCCCATTATGCCGATTTCGCCGAACTGCCGGGGAAGAAGATCTGGTCGTGGGGCGTGGATGCGGACGGCCTGGACTGGCGCCGCGCGCTCTCCGACGACAATAGCGCCTACGTGGAAGTGCAGGCCGGGCTGATGCGCAACCAGGAGACCTACGCGTTTCTCGAGCCGCGCCAGACCATCCGCTTTACCGAGTTCTGGATGCCGGTGCGCGGAATCGGCGGTATCGCGCGCGCCAATCTGGCCGGCGTTTTGAATTTCGAGCGCGACGGCGGCAAGCTGGTGACCGGTTTCAATGCCAACGAAGCCCTCCCCGGCGCCAGAATTCGTCTTCTGGACGGCACTCGGACGGTTCACGAGGAGGTCGCCGATCTCACCCCCGCCCGAACCTGGTTGCATGAAGTCGCCGCGCCGCCCGCCCGCCTGACTTTCGAGCTGCGCCGCGGCGATGGAACGACTTTGATGCAGCAGACCGAGGGCGTGTACGATTGGTCGCCCGAGACCGAGATTCAGCTCGGCCCTCAGCCGCGCGATGTGCCCAGCGATCCTCTGGAAATCGGCACGCAACAGGAATTGAACGGCAATCTGCTGGCGGCGTATGAAACCTATACCCGGGCGCTCGACGGATCTGCTCCCGGCTTGGCGCTGCGGCTGGCCGCCGGACGCCTTGCCGCTTCGCTGCTGCGCTACGACGATGCGTTGCGCTGGCTGGTTCCCATCGAGGCGCATTTCACTGCCGAGCCCGAGATTGCCTATTATCTCGGCATCGCTTTCGAGGGCCTGGGACGAACGCGCGAGGCCCGCGCGCAGTTCGAAGCCGCCTATCGCATGCCGGCTTTCCGGGCGGCCGGTGGGCTTAAGTTGGCCGAACTCGCGGCGCGCGAGGGCGATCAGGCGCAAGCCGTTCAGTATTTGCGTGAGGTGCTGCAGGCCACTCCGAGCGACTTACGCGCCACCGAGGAACTGACGGAGCTCGAATCCCCGGCCGCTGACCCACCGGAGATGAGCATTCTCCTGCGCGCGGCCATTCGGTCCGATCCCGAGCGCTTGCTCATGGCCGCGGGTCTGCCGATGCGCCTGGGCATTTGGCGCGATGCCCTCGCAGTGCTTTCTAGGCAATATCCCGACGTGCCGCCGGAGCAGAAAGAGCCCGGCGCACCGCTGCCGCAGAACGACCCGATCGTCGCCTACTACCGCGCCTATTGCCGTGAGAAGCTGGGCGAGCCCGCCGCGGCGGATTACGATGCCGCATCGAGGCTGTCGACCGCTTACGTGTTTCCCAACGGCGCGCAAACGCTCGCCGTGCTGGAAGCGGCCGTGCGCGCCCGGCCCAGCGACGCCAACGCTCATTACCTGCTTGGGAATTTGCGCCTGGCGTCCGGCATGGTGGATCAGGCGGTGGATGAGTGGCGGACCGCGCGGCGGATCAACCCCTCAATTCCGGTTCTCGACGCGAGCCTGGGCCGCGTGTTGTTGCGGATCCGGCATGATCCACAGGCGGCGCTGGAAGTACTTCGCGCGGGGCTGGCTGCCGACCCTCAAAACTTGCAGGTATACGCGGGCATCGATGAAGCGATGAGTATTCTGGGAACGCCTGCCGGCCAGCGTGTGGCTGAGTTGGAGCGCTATCCCGACGGTGCGGGCATGCCCGCATCGCTGGTGTATGAGCTGGCCCTCTCCTATGCCGAAGCCGGTAGCTTCGAGAAAGCCAAGGCGCTGTTCGCGAACCGATTCTTTCCGCGTGAAGAGGGCGGCACCAACGTCCGCCAGGTCTGGGTGCGCGTGCGCGCACTCGAAGCCGCGCGTTCTTCCTGCGACGCGGCCTTGGGAATTCTCGATCGGCTGAGCGACCCGGTGCCGGGCCTGTCTTTCACCCGGGACGGCCTGGCGCCCTTCCTGGCCGAGCCGGGCAACCAGCCGGAGCTCGGATCGGTAGAGGCGCGATGCGGCCGCGCCGCGGCGGCCCTCGAAAGGGTCCAAACGCTAGCGCAGCGCGGCGATCCCGCGAGCCTGGCTTTTGCGTACCTGCTTGCTCGCGGCCTGCCGCGGTTCGATCGAGCCGCGTGGGCGGCGCGCCTCAACGCGGCCGCCGGGCGCGCCAAGGCCAACGCGGATGCCGCCGCCTGGCCGGCCATGGTCTGGGGCCTGTTGCAGAAGGAATTGGGACACTCCGCGGAGGCGGAGGAAACGCTGCGGTCCGTCATCCTGCTCACTGACCGCAACCTGGCACATCATCACAGCCGAATGGTAAGGCTGATGGACCATTAGCTCCGTGGCGCGGGACGCCCTCGTCCCGCGCGGACCAGCGGGTCCGCCCTGAGGTCCGCCCCGGGGTCCGCCCTACTATAATCGAACTGATGGCACAAAACAGTTTTGGCGCGGCGGCGAAGCTGCGTGTGGGCTCCGCCGAGTATGGATATTTCCGTCTGGCGGCTTTAGACGAAAAGGGCGCCGGGCAGGCTACGCGGCTGCCATTTTCCACCAAGATTCTGCTGGAAAACCTGCTGCGCAATGAAGACGGGCGGCGGGTTTCGGCTGCCGATATTCAATATGTCGCGGCGGGGGCCGCGGGCGGCGCGAGCCAAGAGATCAGCTTCATGCCGGCGCGGGTCTTGCTGCAGGATTTCACCGGCGTTCCGGCGGTGGTGGATCTGGCCGCGATGCGGGATGCGCTGGCCGCCATGGGCGCCGATCCTGCGCGCGCCAATCCGCTCATGCCCGCAGATCTCGTGATCGATCACTCGGTGCAGGTCGACTATTTCGGCAACGCGCAAGCCTTCGATATGAACGCGCTGCTGGAATTCGAGCGCAATCGGGAGCGCTACATGCTGCTGCGCTGGGGGCAGACGGCGTTCCGCAACTTCCGCGTGGTGCCGCCGGATACGGGCATCGTGCACCAGGTGAACCTGGAGTATCTGGCGCCGGTGGTATTTACGAACCAGGGCACGGCGTATCCGGATTCGCTGGTCGGAACCGATTCGCACACCACCATGATCAACGGGCTGGGCGTGCTGGGTTGGGGGGTGGGCGGAATTGAAGCCGAGGCCTGCATGCTAGGCCAGCCGATTTCGATGCTGCTACCCGCAGTGGTCGGTTTCAAACTGCACGGCAGGCTGAAGGAAGGCTGCACCGCGACGGACCTGGTCCTGACCATCACCCAAATCCTGCGCAAGAAGGGCGTGGTGGGCAAGTTCGTGGAATTCTACGGACCGGGGTTGAGCGCGCTGAGCCTGGCCGACCGCGCCACGGTGGCGAACATGGCTCCCGAATACGGCGCCACCATGGGCTTTTTCCCGGTGGACGCGGAAACTCTAGCCTATCTGAAATTCAGCAACCGGCCCGCCGAGCTGGTCGCGCTGGTGGAAGCCTATACCAAGGAGCAAGGCCTGTTCCGCACCGACGCCACGCCCGACCCAGCCTATTCCGATACTTTGGCGCTCGACTTGGCCGAGGTGACGCCCTCCATGGCCGGGCCCAAGCGCCCGCAGGACCGCGTGGAATTGGGCGGCGTGAAGAAGAATTTCCACGACGCTTTCCCCGGCCCGGCCAAGAGCGCCGCGGCCACCATCGACGGAGCGAGCGCGACCATAAGCGGCGGCGCGGTGGTGATTGCCGCCATTACCAGTTGCACCAACACGTCCAATCCTTCGGTGATGTTGGCCGCGGGTCTGGTGGCCAAAAAGGCGGTGGAGCGCGGGCTCAAGGTGAAGCCGTGGGTGAAGACCAGCCTGGCGCCCGGGTCGAAAGTGGTGATGGATTATTACCGCAAAGCCGGGCTGCTCGAGTACCTCGAAAAACTGAACTTCCACCTGGTGGGCTTCGGTTGCACCACGTGCATCGGCAACAGCGGGCCGCTGCCGGAGCCGGTGGCGCAGGCGGTGAACAAAGAAAACCTGGTGGTGGCGGCAGTGCTCAGCGGCAACCGCAACTTCGAAGGGCGCGTGAATCCGCTGGTGAAAGCCAACTACCTGGCGTCGCCGCCGCTGGTGGTGGCGTACGCGCTGGCCGGCACGGTGGATCTCGACCTGACCAGCGACGCGCTAGGCACTGGCTCCGACGGCAAGCCGGTTTACTTGCGCGACATCTGGCCGAGCAACCAAGAGGTCGCGGCCACGGTGCGCGCGGCCATCGACCAGGGCATGTTCGAACACGAATACGCCCACGTTTTCGACGGCGATCGGAACTGGCAGACCCTGCCGGTGCCGACCGGCAATACGTTTCAGTGGGACCCCAGCTCGACCTATATCAAGAAGCCGCCTTACTTCGAGCAGTTGGCCGACCCGGCCAAGTCGATCCACGATTTCGCCGGTATGCGCGCGCTGGCGATGCTGGGCGATTCGGTGACGACCGATCACATTTCGCCGGCGGGGTCAATTCCGAAGGATAGCCCGGCGGGAAAATATCTGATTGGCCTGGGCGTAAAGCCGGCAGATTTCAATTCTTACGGTGCGCGGCGCGGCAATCACGAGGTGATGGTGCGCGGCACGCTGGCCAATATCCGGCTGCGCAACCAGCTTGCGCCCGGCACGGAGGGTGGCTGGTCGGTACACCTGCCGGACGGCGAGCAGAAGTTCATCTACGACGCGGCCATGGAATACCAGCAGGAAGGCGTGCCGCTGCTGATTCTGGCCGGCAAGGAATATGGCTCGGGGTCGTCGCGCGATTGGGCGGCGAAGGGTGTGATGCTGCTGGGCGTGCGCGCGGTGATCGCGGAAAGTTTCGAGCGCATTCATCGCACCAACCTGGTGGGTATGGGCGTGCTGCCATTACAGTACGGCGAGGGGGAAAATGTGGCCTCGCTGGGCCTCACCGGCAAGGAGTTGTTCCACATCGAAGGCATTCCAGCATCGCTCAACGGCGGAGGCCGCAAGGCAACCGTGCGCGCGGTGGCGGCCGATGGAAGCGAAAAGAAGTTCGCCGTGACGGTTCGGGTGGATACGCCGCAAGAAGTGGAATACTACCGATACGGCGGGATTCTGCCGTATGTGCTGAGGCAGTTGGCGGGATAAGGGGTCTTCCGGCATTTGACGGCACAGCGCCGAAGCCGTAGACTGACGGCATGGAGATTTCTCTCAACCCCGATCTTGAAAGTAGGCTCTCGCGCATGGCTGTCCAGCAAGGCCGCGCCACGGAGACGCTTGTGCAAGAAGCGATCGAGCGGTTGGTGGACCATGAGGAATGGTTTCTCCAGGAAGTCGAACAAGGACTGGCCGCGGCTGAGAGAGGCGAACTCATCGACGACCGCGACGTCCGGGACTTAATCGACCGCCGGTACGCGGGCTGATGAGGGTTCGCTGGACGAGACCAGCCGTAGTCGATCTGACGCGCATCTGCGATTACACACAAGAGCATTTTGGCGCGGCGAAGGCCCGTAACACCGCCCTCACTATTTACAGGAAGTAGCCATGACTCGCCCTTCGCGAAACCCGAAATCGCGTTGGCAGGGCCAAGCCGCGCCTGCGGCACCCATGTCCACCCGTTGACACCGATGCTCCGGTTTTGATAAACATCGCGGCTTCGGGTTTTGTGACGAAGCGGGATTTGGTTGCGCGGATCGCCGCCGATGCGGCGCTGACACGGGCTCAGGCGGCACGGGCGCTGGAGGCTTGCGTGGCGGGCATTCAGGCCGGGCTGAGGAGCGGGGACCGGGTGATCATTTCCGGATTCGGCACGTTTGGTGTGTTCCAGCGCAAAGCGCGCGTGGTGCGAAACCCACGGAACGGCCGGGCGATCGAGATTGCCGCTCGCAAGGTGCCGCGATTTGCGCCCGGGGTGGAGCTGAGGGCCGCGCTGGACGGAATGGATCGAGGGGACGGCCCGCCGCATCCAAACGGTAGGTGAAGAACCATCGCGTAGCGATCGTAGGCGGCGGCTTTGGCGGGCTGTACGCGGCCAAGGCGCTAGGGAAGGCGCCGGTGGAACTGACGCTGGTGGACCGGCGCAACTTTCACCTGTTTCAACCCTTGCTGTACCAGGTGGCCACGGGCGGGCTCTCTCCCGGTGAAATTGCCTCGCCGCTGCGCGCCGTGCTTCGCCGTCACCGCAACACCGAGGTACTGCTGGCCGAAGCGGTGGATTTCGATGTCGCCGGGCGGCGCGTGATCCTCAAGGACGGGGCCGTTCCCTACGACGACCTGATCGTCGCCAGCGGCGCCACCCACTCGTATTTCGGGCATGACGAATGGCACAAGCTGGCGCCCGGTTTGAAAACCATCGAGGACGCCACCGAGATCCGCGGGCGCGTGTTGGCGGCTTTCGAGCACGCCGAGCGCGAGACCGATCCCGAGCGGCGCCACGAGTGGTTGACGTTCGTGATCGTGGGCGGCGGCGCCACGGGGGTGGAACTGGCGGGGGCGTTGGGAGAGATTGCGAACGACACCCTGCGCCACGATTTCCGCCACATCAATCCCGCCGAATCGCTCATCCTGCTGGTGGAAGGCGAGGATCGCGTGCTGCCGTCCTTTCCGGCAGATTTATCGCGCAAGGCAGCCGCTCAATTGGAAGATCTGAAGGTCACTCTGCGGCTGAATGCGCGCGTGACGGCGATCGACTGCGGGGGCGTCGCCATCGAGAGCCAGGGCGGGAGCGCCGCCGAGCGCGTGCCGGCGCGCACGGTGCTCTGGGCCGCGGGCGTGCGCGCTTCCACGCTGGGGAAGAAACTCGCGGAGCGCACCGGCGTCGCGCTCGATCGTGCCGGCCGGGTGCTGGTGGAACCGGACCTGAGTCTGCCCGGCCATCCGGAAATCCACGTGATCGGCGACTTGGCCAGCTTCACCCACCAGGGCGGCAAACCGTTGCCGGGTGTTGCGCCGGTGGCCATGCAACAGGGCCGCTACGTGGCCAACCTGATCCGCACGAAGCTGCGCGGCGGCAACATGAAGCCGTTCCGCTATTTCGATAAAGGGAATCTGGCGACGGTGGGCCGCAATAAGGCCGTCGCCGATTTCGGCTTTGCCCATGTAGCCGGCTTCCCGGCGTGGTTCCTGTGGGTGTTCGTGCACCTGATGTACTTGGTGGAATTCGAAAACCGAATGCTGGTTTTCGTCGAGTGGGTGTACAACTACATCACGCGGAACCGCGGCGCGCGGCTGATCACGGGAGGCGGGAAGCGGTAAGCGAGTGGGCGGCGGCGCTGGTCTTGTTTTCACGGGCTAAAGCCTGTGCCACCTACAAACTGAAGGCCTGGCGGATCTTTTCGAGGAAGGCTGCTACTCTGACGCGCGGATCGCTGCCGCCGGTGCCCAGAGCTTCAAACGGCAGATAGCCGCGGTAGCCGGAGTGATCGATGATCGCCTTGATCTTGGCCAGGTCGGTTGGCTCATTCTTGCCGTCCCGGCCGACCATCTCTTTGATCTGCCACGACACGGCGTACGGCTCCAGCTTTTCGATTTCGGCGTACGGATCGGCTGAGCGCAGGCTGCCAATATCCAGAATGCAGCCGAACCAGTCCGACCCCACGCCGTCGATCACGCGGATGGTTTCGTCGGCCGTCTTGAGAAAGTCGTTATGCTGCTGGATCGCCACCACCACGCCGTGGTCGCGGCCGAACGCGGCGCACTGCTTGAAATCGCCCACCATCCATTCGACGGCTTCGTCAAAGCTATGCCCGGCCGGGCGCTGGGGGCCGGAGAACACGCGAATACAGGGCGCGCCCAGTTTGCTCGCCACCACGATCCAGTCCTTGACCATCTGCACGTCTTTGTCGCGCGCGGCCTTGTCGGCCACGGCGAAATCGTTGCGCACACCTGTGCCGCTGATGGCGACGCCATTGACGAAGGCCGTTCGCTTCAGGTTGTAAACATACTCGTCGGGTGGGACCTTGGGATAACCGGGGAAGTAGTAACCGGTCGCGTCCAGGGCGTCGACACCATGCTGGGCGCAGAAATGAACGGCATCGGCCAGAGTCATGCTGCCATCGCGTAGTTGCTTGTCGAAGGAGAAAGCGTTTAGCCCGAGTTTGAGCTTGACACCCGATTCGCGCATGACCCGAGCGGGCGCGGGAAGGGCGGCCGCGGCGGCGAGCGCGGCGGACCGGGCGAAGAAATTACGGCGATCGATCGTCATCATAAGAATTCGTCCTACCGGCGTTTAGCATATAACGCATTGGGGGGCCGGTGGTAGGACCGCGCTAAATCGGCTTACAAGAACTTGTTATCTGTTATAGTCGGGTTGGGAAACCGATATGGAACGGACCATTTCCTTTACGTTGAACGGCAAAACGGCGACTGTAAAGACCGACGACGAGCGCATGCTGCTGTGGGTCCTGCGTAGCGACTTGGGTCTCACGGGCACGAAATTCGGGTGCGGCGAAGGTTTGTGCGGGGCCTGCACGGTAATGCTCGAAAACGAAGCGGTGCGGTCGTGCGCCACTCTTCTCAAGGCAGTGGCCGGCAAGCGGGTGCTGACCATCGAAGGGATTGGCTCGCACGGGCTCCACGCCATCCAGCAGGCTTTTTTGGATCACCAGGCGTACCAATGCGGATATTGCACGCCGGGAATGATCATGAACGCGTATGCGCTGCTGGCGAAGAGCCCGCATCCCACGCGCGCAGAGATCGCGCGGCACATGGAAGACAATCTGTGCCGTTGCGGCTCCCACGTTCGCATTTTGGATGCGATTGAGGAAGCCGCCGGCGCGGCCAAGGTAGGTGCGTGATGACCGTGGGCATACCGGTAACAGGCGAAATGAAACGCCGGGACTTTTTCGGCCTCGCGGGCGCGGGGTTGTTCGTCTTTTTTCAGGCGGACCGGGCGGAGGCTCAGGAGCCGGCCAGGCTGCCGGGGCGGCAGGCCGGTCCGACGGATCTGAACGCCTATTTGAAAATCGGCGCCGACGGACGCGTGACGTGTCTCGCCGGTAAAGTGGAGCTGGGCCAGGGCGCGATGACTGAGCTGGCAATGGCTCTGGTGGAAGAGCTCGATGTCGTGATCGATACGGTCGACGTCGTCCTGGGCGACACCGATCTCTGCCCGTACGACATGGGAACCTTCGGGTCGATGACAACGCCGCTGCTCTGGCCGGCGGTACGAAGAGCGGGAGCCGAAGCCAAAGCGGTACTCCTGCAGATGGCGTCGGAACGGTTGAAGGCGCCAGCCGGACAATTGCGCGTTCACGCGGGGACTATCAGCCAAGCGGACAAGCCGTCGAACGCGGTGACCTACGGTCAGCTCGTGGAAGGGAAGCGCATCGAGCGGCATTTGGCGAATGTGCCCGTGAAGACGGCAGATTTCCAGGTGGTGGGTACGTCGCCGCGGCGGAAAGACGGGCGAGACAAGGTCACGGGCCAGGCGAAATATGCCGGGGACATACTGCTTCCGGGCTTGTTGCACGCGGCCATTTTGCGGCCGCCGGCGCATGGGGCGAAACTGAAAACGGCGGATACATCCGCGGCGGAGAAGCTGCCCGGCGTGCGGGTGGTGAAAGACGGCGACATGATCGCCGTGCTGCATGAACGGCCGGACGTCGCGCTAGAGGCGCTGGGCAAGATTCGGGCTGAGTTCGAAAAGCCGCCGGCCGGCCCCGACGACAAGACAATTTTCGACCATATTCAGAAGACGGCGCCCGAGCTCCGGATAGTGGGCGAAAGCGGCAGCCTGGCGGAAGGCGAGCGGCTGGCGGCGAGCGTGGTGGAGCAAACCTACCTGAACAGTTATGTGGCCCACGCACCCATCGAGACGCACACGGCCACGGCGCAGATAGACGATAACGGCAAGGTCACGGTGTGGGCGAGCACGCAAGCTCCGTTCCAGGTGAAGAACGCCGTGGCGTCGGCGCTGGGAATCCCAGCCGAGAAGGTGCGGGCCATTTCGCGCTACGTCGGCGGCGGCTTCGGCGGCAAAACGGAAGCCGACCAGGCGGTGGAGGCGGCGCGCCTGGCGAAGATCGCGGGCAAACCGGTGCAGGTGGTCTACAGCCGCCGGGAGGAGTTTTTTTACGACCGGTTCCGGCCGGCGGCGGTGATGAAGATCCGGGCCGGAGTGGCGGGCGGCAAGATCGTGCTGTGGGACGGCCAGGTGTTCGGAGCGGGGGAGCGGGAAGCCAATCCGTTCTACGACGTTGCGAACAAGCGGGTGGCCTCGGCGGGCGGATGGCAAGGCGGCAATCCTCCGGGGATGCATCCGTTTCGGGTGGGCGCGTGGCGCGCGCCATCGGTCAACAGCAACACCTTCGCGCGGGAATCGCATATGGATATGTTGGCGGCGAAGGCTGGCATGGACCCGCTGGAGTTTCGGCTGAACAACCTGACCGATGCGAGGATGCGGCGCGTGCTTGAAACGGCCGCCAAGCAGTTCGGATGGAAGCCCGGCCGCGCGCCCACCGGACGCGGTGTGGGGATGGCGTGCGGCATCTATTCGAATGTCTACAACGCAACCATGGCGGAGGTGGCCGTTGATCGCGGCACCGGCGGCGTCCAGGTGCGGCGCGTGGCGATGGCGCTGGACGCGGGCCTGGTGGTCAATCCCGACGGTCTGCGGCAGCAGGCCGAAGGCAGCGTCACCATGGGCATGGGCTACGCGCTGACCGAGGAAGTGCGGTTCCGCAACGGACAGGTGCTCGACACCAATTTCGACAGCTACCGGATTCCGCGATTCTCCTGGCTGCCGAAGATCGAAATCGTTCTGGTGGAGAACCCCGAGACGCCCGCGCTGGGCGGCGGCGAGCCACCCATCATCGCCATGGGCGGAGCGTTAGCCAATGCCATCTTCGACGCTATGGGAGCCCGCGTGCCGCAGTTGCCCATGACGCCGGAGCGGGTGAAAGCGGCGCTGGCAAAGGCCTGAAGGTGGGACAGACCATCGTTGTTTGTGGTCTGTCAGCACTTCGCTAGGCCACAACCGCTCGACAGACGACAAAAGACGATCGTCTGTCCCACCGGCTTATCTCACCTATTGCGAGCTCACCACGTAATCCTTGAAATAGCTTGCACTGTCGGTTTTCGACCACAGGCCGATTTTGCCGGAAACGGGCGGGCGGAGCACCGGATAGTTGGCGGGGAACAAAATCCGCATTCGGCGGGCCTCTTCGCCCTGGTTGCGGCTCCGCTGCCCCGTGTTCCTAACCGCGACGCTAACCGCAGCAGTTCTTGTTCGGACCAGAATTTTAGACTAAAATCGAATCGAGATGATTGAGGTTAGCGTCCACGAGGCCAAAACGCAGCTTTCCCATCTCCTGGACCTCGTCCAAGACGGCGAAGAGGTGCTCATTCACCGGCACGGGAAACCCATCGCCCGCCTGGCGGCCATCACGCGGGCGGCGGCGTCTCCGTTCGGAGCCATGCGCGGGGAGTTCGAAGTTCCGGAAGGCTGGGACCGGCCTCTTTCCCCGGAAGAAGCGGATGCCTTCTGGGAAGGCAAGTGGTGAATCTTCTCGACACCAGCACCCTGTTGTGGACCTTGGCGGCTCCCGACCGCTTGTCGCAGACCGCCCGGGAAGCCATCGCGGCGGGCGACCCGGTGCTCAGCGTCGCGTCGTATTGGGAGGTGGTCATCAAGACCAGGAAGGGGTTGCTGCCGATCCCCGATCCAGTGAGTTGGTGGACACGGGCGGTGGGGTTGCTCGGAGGCCGGGTATTGCCGATCCGAGCCAGCCACATTACGGCCCTGGCCGCGCTCCCGGATCTGCACCGCGACCCGTTCGACCGGGTGCTCATCGCGCAGGCCGTTGCGGAAGGCCTGCCGCTGGTCACCAGCGACCGGCAGATCGGGGCTTATCCGGTGCGTGTCGTCTGGTAAGGAAGGAACGTGGGAACCGCGGCCCCGGCACCGGCCCGGCACCAGGTCGCGTTCTATCCCTCTGGCGTGTCGGCATGCCTGCTCGCGTGATTTCGCGCACTGTCGACCCCTCGCCAGGCGACCGCTTGACTGACGACGAGAAACGATCGTCCGTCCACGTCGCTATTGCGGGCTCACCACGTAATCCTTGAAGTAGCTTGTACTATCGGTTTTCGACCACAGGCCGATCTTGCCGGCAACGGGCGGCCGGAGCACCGGATTGTTGGCGGGGAATAGGTCCGCATTCGGCGCGCCTCTTCGTCCTGCCTGTGGCTCGGCGCCGAGTGTGTACTCCAGCGCCAAAGTGCCGTCGAGCCAGGCCTTGAAGGTGGCGCCGTCTACCGTCATCTTCAGCTCGTGCCATGCGCTGCGGTCGAGCATGAACGGCTTGGCACGATCGCTGAACCTCACATTTCGCCGGATGCCGTTGTGGAACTCCCATAGCCCGACGTTGTTCTCGGTATCGTTGTAGCGGACCGCCAGCCAGTCGCCATTCGGCTTCACGTTGAAGAGAATGCCGGAGCAGCGGTCGGAATCGCCGGCAATGGTTTTGAACTTCACGCCGATGGAGCCGTTGGAGAAATTATCGACGCTCTTGAGGACCGCGACCGGATAATACGCAAACTGCTTGGCGTTGTCCATCAGCTCCTCGTTCGACGTGCCATACAGCTTGCGCGCCGTCTGGAGCAGGAGCTTGGTGGGATTATCTTTACTTGCGACCCATGGCCGGCCGTCGATCATGATCACCTTCTCGCCGCCGTCTTCGGCAACGACCCACGTTCCCACCATGGGTTCGAACGCGACCGGCGGCCTGCCGGCCTGTTCGTGGCTCAGATCGACCTTGATATCGGCCGCGCCGGCCGTCGAGACAAGAACAACGGCGGCAAAAAAAACCAATCCACATCCTGCGACTGCCTTCATTTGAACCTCCTTCGTACCAGTATTCCGCTGGCCAGGAATAGTCCCGGCCAGACGCCATAGAAGACGATGCCGGCGCCCTTGGCCGGCACGGCGAGCGGATGCCCGCGAAAAACCTCCGCGTCATTTTCCGGAGGCGGCGCCACTCCGGCGAGCGAGTAAATCGTTTCCAACACGCCTTCGGCCGCGGTGATGCGGCTCATGGTCCGGCGGCCGCCCAGATCGTACCAAATCTCGCCATACCCGGCGCGGGTCTGTTCGAAAAGCCCGATGGAGGTGGCCGATACATACTGCACCTGGAGTTTCGGCATGACGCGGCGCAACTTCAAAAGCGCGTGATGCTCCAGATCGTCCCGCCGCGGGTCCTCCGGCGCCAGGTGCACCTCGATCCGCAAAGGCGCCTGGATCCGGCGGAGAGCGCGCTCGTCGCTTTCGGAGAACGAGTTACTTCGGGCTTCCGATGTATCCCAACTTGGGGTGAGGAATGTACACGCGAAGATGCCGCCAGCCGCGAGCACGCCGATGGCGGCGGATTCGTACACGCGGCGGCGCACGCGGACGCCCAGCCGCATCCAGACCGCCGCGATGCCGAGGCCCGTCAGTATCAGCGCCAGCGCGACGAGCACGGTGTCAAGCCGCAGGAGGCCGTGCTGGAATTCCGCCACCATGGCGGCGGGCGTCAGGCCGGCGGCGCGCTCCCACCAGCCACCCTGGACGGCGCCGAAGAAACTCACAATCCAGGTGCCGACGGTGACGCTGAGGGTCAGGATCGCCGCGGTCGAGGGATGTTCCGCGATGGCCGCCATAGCGGCGGCAAGCCCAATCGTAAGCCCCGCGTTGAGCACATGGCCGAAGGTCAGGGTGACCAGCTCGGGCGCATAAATCGAGCCGCCATAGCTTTTCCATAGCAAGATGGCGCTCAGCGGGGGCAGCATCGCCACCAGCCAGCCCGCCAGCAGAACCAGCGCCTTGACCATGATGCGAGCGAAGCTCGACATGCCTTGTTGGGCTTCCAGCTTCAGGGCGCCACTTGGTCGATCGCCTGCCACCAGACCGATGGCAACGAACGGCAGCAGGAAGACCGCTGCCAGTTCACAGGCGCTGAACGTGGGCGCCCAAACCCCGATGAGCGGCGACAAAGCCTCACCGACGCCCGCCGACGTTCCGTTCAGACCGCTCACTTCCGCATAGGTCCGGACGGCACTAATGAAGGATACTCCCGCGAGCGGTCCGATTCCCAAGAGCAACACCCACCAGGCCCTCGACACCATGAGCTCGCGGCATTCCTTGTCCAGCAGCCAGAGAAGGGTGGACTTATGTGAGCGCAAGAAACACCTCTTCGAGGTCCTGGTATGAGGCTGGGCATGGCGCCGGGCGTGATGCCGACCGGGGGTGCGCCGCGGCCAGCGCCGCCAGCTCGCCAACCGTGCCTTCGCCGCGCACCCGTCCGGCGCTGAGCAGCACGAACCGGTCGCAGAAGCGCGCGGCGTCGGTAATTTGGTGAATCGAGAGGAACAGCGTCCTCCCCCGCGCCGCGTGCGTTCGCAGGGCCGCCGCGGTATCGCGGGCCTGGCGCAGGTCGAGCCCTTCGAAAGGCTCGTCGATGAGCAGGGCCGGCTGGGGCGTCAACAGCCCGATGGCAAGCAGCACCCGCTTCCGCTGGCCCTTCGAGAGCGCACCCACCGGTTGCGGCAGCAGCTCGTCGAGACCGAGCTGCTCGATCACCTCGCCGCGAAGATCCGCCCGGCCGCGAAGGAAACCGATGGTGAAGTCGAGGACCCATCGCACCGGCTGCTTGGGCCACGGGGCGATGTCGTCGGGGACATAAAACAGCAGCGAAGGCACCTCCCGCGCCAAAACCGGCCGGCCATTGGCGCGCACCGTGCCGCTGTCGGACGGTAAAACTCCGGCGATGCATTCGAACAGCGTGGACTTACCCGCGCCGTTAGGCCCGATCAGTCCGAGTACTTCACGGGCTCGAACCTGGAAGCTGACGTCCGCCAGCGCCGCAATCCGCCCAAACCTCTTCGAAATGCCTTCGACCTCAAACAGCATGAATCACCAGAATAGCCGCGGCACGGCCGGCAGGCAAACGAGGCGCCGCTTCGAGATTGAAGGATGGATGCGGCCGGCATATAATCGTGCAGATATCCTTCTAACGCTGCCATGAAGAAAACTTCGATTCGAATTGCGCTCGCCAGTGCTCTGATTAGTATTTTGACGGCGGAGTTACAAGCGCAGCAGGACCGGGTTTCCCGTCCTATCGACAACTCCCGCACGGCGATCTTGAAAGGGCCGATCCATCGCATCCCGCAGGTCGAGGACGACCAGGGCCTGGTCGATCCTTCCATGGAAATCGCCTACGCCACTTTGTACCTGAAGCCGTCCGATGCGCAGCAGGCCGCGTTGGAGAAGCTGCTGGTGGACCAGCAAAACCCGGCCACACCGAACTATCGCCGCTGGCTCACGCCGGAACAATATGCCGATAACTTCGGGCTGAACCGCGGCGATATCGCCAAGATCGTGGCATGGCTCGAATCGCAGGGTCTGACCGTCAACGATGTGGCGCGGGGGCGGCACTGGATCACGTTTACGGCCTCGGCGGGCAACGTGGGGAGCGCGTTCCACACCGAATTCCACCGCTACGTCACCAACGGCGAGACGCACTTTGCCAATGCAACCGATCCCTCGATACCGGAAGCGCTGGCCGATGTGGTCGCGGGCGTCGGCGGATTGGACGATTACGACCTGACTCCGGCTTACGGAAAGAGTTCCCAAAGCGTGAACCCCGACATCACCGGCAGCACGGGAGCGCATTACCTTTCCCCCGACGATATCGCCACCATCTACGACCTGACCCCGCTCTTCAACAACGGCTTCTACGGGGACGGACAGAAGATTGCGGTGGTCGGCAACTCCGACCTTAACCAAACCGACATCCAGAACTTTCGCACCCACTTCCATCTGCCGCAGAACCCTCCGCAGCCGATGCTGGTCGGGCCCGACCCGAATAGCACCGCCAATCTCGGCGAGACCGACATCGATCTGGAATGGTCGGGCGCGGTGGCCCGCAACGCGACTCTGATCTACGTTTATGCCAGAAGCGTGAGCACGGCGGTTCAGTACGCCGTAGATCAGGCCGTGGCCCCAGTGATCACCATGAGCTACGGCGGATGCGAACAAGCCTCGACGCCGTTGTACCAGGCTCTTGCGCAGCAGGCCAACGCGGAAGGGATTACATGGGTGGCGAGCACGGGCGACGTGGGGGCGGCCGGCTGCGAGCGCCAGGAGGAACTGCCGCAGGCTTCCAAAGGGCTGGCCATTCAAATTCCCGCCAGTGTTCCGGAAATCACCGCCGTGGGTGGGACCGAATTCGACGATGCCAATGGCACGTATTGGAGCAGCACCAACGGCCCCAATTCCGGGTCGGCTCTTGGCTATATTCCCGAAATGGCTTGGAACGATTCGCTGGCATATGGGTATCTGGCGAGCTCGACCGGCGGAGCCAGCATCTTCTTTTCGAAACCGTCCTGGCAAACCGGCTCCGGCGTTCCCAACGACAATGCGCGCGACGTGCCCGACATCGCTTTCAGCGCTTCCTGGGACCATGACGGCTACCTCACCTATTCCGGCGGCGGGTCGGGCATCTACGGCGGGACCTCGGTGGCTACGCCCGAATTCGCCGGGGTGCTGGCGATCCTGAATCAATATCTGATGAAGAAGGGCGTGTTGTCGCAGCCGGGCTTGGGCAACGTCAACCCCACTTTATACCGGATGGCGCAGACCACTTCGGGAGTGTTTCACGACGTCGTAAAGGGCAACAACATCGTGCCGTGCATGCAGGGCACGGCCAATTGCGGCACGGGCTCGTTCGGTTTCACGACCAATTCAGGTTACGATCCGGTGACCGGCCTCGGCTCCATCGATATTAACAACCTGATGACGAACTGGACGAGCCCAACCGCAACCACCACCACCGTGACCGCATCGCCGGGCACGCTTCCATTCGATAGCGGCAACGTACAACTGACCGCTACCGTGACCGCCGCTAGCGGCGCGCCCTCGGGCGTTGTCACGTTTCTGTACAACAATGCGTCGATTGGCACGGCCACGCTTTCCGCATCGAGCGCGCCGGCCGCCTCCTTTAGCGCCACGCTGACGATTAGCGCGATCCAATTGCCGGTGGGAACCGATACGGTCACGGCAGTCTATGGCGGGTCCGGCGGTTTGAGCGGCTCGGCCGGAACCGCCGTGGTTACCATAACTTCTCCGGTGGCGGCATCGGCTGTCGTGCCATCGGTCTCGCCCAATCCGGTTTATCAGCAACCGGCGAATTCGAGCGGGTATACGTGGTTCTATACGGTCACGCTTACCAATCAGGCCGGCGTCGCCACCACGCTGACGAAATTCACGATTAATGGGACCGACTACACCAGCTTGTTTGCCGCCACTGCTATCCCGGCCAATGGATCGATTGCGGCTTCCATCGGTACCAGGGGCTTGAATCCCCCGGTCAATCAGGTGTTTGGGTTTGCCGGTGCGGACGCGGGCGGGGCTACCTGGTCGCAGCAAATCACGGTGCCGTTCGTCGCTAGAGTATTGGAGGAGCCGTCCCTTTTGCTCACCACTCCGTCCACGGTGCCGCCGAATGCGGCGGGCAATTCCTCCTGCGCCTGGGCGGAGCCGTTGGTGCTTGAGGAGCGGGGTGGCTACGATATCCGGCTGACGAGCTTCACGTCGGGCAGTTTCAACCTGAGCGGCCAGTTGCAGCAGATGTTCGGAACCACCACCATCGCGCCGTACGGAAGACTCCAGGGTACGCTGTGCTGGAGCAGCAGCTTCGCGGCTGGCACGAAGAGCTTGGCCATCTCCGGCTCGACCACGGAATCCGGCGGCACGGTCAGCTACTCGGCTTCCACGAGCTTGGTTTCGACCGCATCCGCTGCCATCACCCCGTCGGTTTTTCCGGCGTCCGTTAACTTTTCGAGCTCCGGTTCGGCCACCGTCAGTCTCAGCTTCAACGGCGGTTCGCCGCAATGGACCGCGACGGTCTCGCCCTCGAATCTCACCACCGCATGGCTTACCGTCGCCCCAGCTTCGGGTACAGGATCGGCGCAGTTGAATCTCACGGCGTCATCGGCGGGGCTGGCAAGCGGCGTTTATTTCGCAACGCTATTGATTCAGTCCGTCAACGCGACCCCGCAATTCGTCAGCGTACCCGTGGTGCTGGTAGTGGGCGGGTCGTCGGCCATTGGCATTGGCGGGGTATCGAATGCAGCTTCGGGCAAAGTGAGCTTCGCTCCCGGCATGTTGATGAGCGTGTACGGCGCCAACCTGTCGCCAAAAACGCAACATGCGGGCACGCTGCCGCTGCCGCTCAATATGCAAGGAGTCACGGCCACCGTGAACGGCGTTTCGGCGCCGCTGCTGGACGTGTTGCCGGGGCAGTTGAATCTGCAGGTTCCGTATGAGACGGGAGCGGGCACGGCGATTCTCGGCGTGAACAACAACGGCCAGGTGACTTCGTTTCCGTTTCAGGTCATACCTTCGGCGCCAGGTATTTTCATGGACGGCGGAGGCAATCTGGTTCCCTATGCGAGCGGCAAGGCCGGCCAGATCCTGCTGGCGTTCATCACCGGGGAGGGCGACGTGACACCTCCGCTGATTACGGGAGCGAACCCAAACAACCTGCCCACGCCAGGCCTTCCGGCAACGCTTACGGTGGGCGGTGTTCCGGCCACGATCGATTTCATCGGCATCCCGAACTGGGGTGTAGGCGTAACCCAAATCAACTTCACGGTTCCCGCCGGCGTACCGCTCGGACCGCAACCCGTGGTGGTAACCATCGGCGGCGTGGCGAGCCCGCCGGTGACGCTGACCGTCACGCAGTAGAAATCGCCGACCCTTTCGGACGCGCTCCGGAGCCACCGCGCCGGGCGTTAAGCTGGCGTTTATGGTGGGACGCGAATGACGGCTTGCTTATGGCCCAGGGCAGTTCTTCTGCCGGGCCTTCTGTTAGCGCTGGCCGCAAGCGCGTTCGATGGCGGAGAAGCCCAGAAGGGCTCCGTCCCCAGCTCGGTGGCGCCGATCACGATCGATTATCCCGAGGAAGGATCGATTTTTCCGCCCGAGATCACACCTCCGGCGTTCCTTTGGCACGATAACGCGCAAGGCGTGGCATTCTGGCGGATTGACGTCTCCATGGGCGATGGCGCGGCAGCCATTCACGCGACCTCCAAAGGCGACCGCCTGCTCATCGGCAGGATCGATCCGGATTGCGTCGCCGACACGAACGAACCGCCCAAGCTCACGCCGCGCCTGGCGGCGGCGCATTCCTGGACGCCGGACCCGGCCATGTGGGGGGCCATTAAGAGGCATTCGGTGGAGCGCGCGGCGACGGTGAGCATCACCGGCTTTCGCGGCGGCGCCCCGGACCGGGCCGTCTCCGGCGGAAAGGTCGCGATTCGCACTTCCAAGGACGCGGTGGGTGCGCCGATCTTTTATCGCGACGTGCCGCTGATGCCCTCGGAATTAGAAAAGGGCGCAATCAAACCCCTGGCGCAGGAGGCGATACCGCTGGTTGCCTGGAGAGTTCGCAACGTGGGCGAAGCGCGGAGCCGGCTGGTGATGGACAACCTGCCGCTGTGCGCCAACTGCCATTCGTTCTCCGCTGACGGCAAGACCATGGGGATGGACCTGGATGGTCTCGCGGGCAACAGAGGGATGTACATCCTGGCGCCGGTGGCGCCGGAGATGGCAATCCGCAAGCAAGACGTGATTCAGTGGAGCTCGCCCGAAGGGAAGCTGAAGGGGAGCGTCCGGATCGGCTTCATGTCGCAGGTTTCCCCGGACGGGCAATCCGTGGTAACCACGGTCAACCCCGCGGCTTTGCCGGGCGCCGGCGCCTCGGCGGAGCCTCCCAGCAACTACTACGTGGCCAATTTCAAGGACTACCGATTCCTGCAGGTGTTTTATCCGGCCCGTGGCATTCTAAGCTGGTACAGCCGCCGAACGGGAGTGCTGCGGCCGCTCGCGGGCGCCGCCGATCCACGCTATGTGCAGATGGGCGCGGTATGGAGCCCCGACGGGCAGTACCTGGTGTTTGCGCGCGCTCAGGCAACCGGCCCCGATCCGCCCGGTGTGCCGCTGGCGAAATTCGCCAACGACCCGAACGAGCTGCAGCTCAAATATGACCTGTACCGAATTCCGTTCCATAACGGCGAGGGAGGGGTGCCGGAACCGATCGCCGGCGCGTCGCACAATAGCATGAGCAACACGTTTCCGAAGGTCTCGCCCGATGGCCGGTGGATCGTGTTCGTGGAATGCCGCAACGGGGAGCTGATGCGTCCGGACAGCCAGTTGTACATTGTGCCCGCGGGAGGCGGGCGGGCGCGGCGGATGCGATGCAATACGCCGCTGATGAATTCGTGGCACAGTTTTTCGCCCACCGGACGCTGGCTGGTATTTTCGTCGAAGAGCAGGTCGCCCTATACGCAGATGTACCTGACCCACATCGACGCGGACGGCAACGACAGCCCCGCGATTCTCATCGACAACGCAACGGCGGCGAACCGCGCCGTGAACATTCCGGAGTTTGTGAATGTGCCACCGGATGGTTTGCGCCAAATCGGGGGGCCGGTCATCGACTATTACCGCCTGGTGAACAGCGCGATGTATCTCGAGCGGCGGCGGGCGTACGACGCCTCCGCCGCCGATTGGAGGAAGGTGCTGGAAATCGATCCCGGCGACGAGCTGGCGCAGCGCAACCTGGGGACGGTGCTGCTGATGACGGGCCACCGGGAGGAATCGGCGGCTCATTTGCGTAAAGCGTCCGAGATCAAGTTGCGCGCGGCGCTCGAAGCCAACCCCGCGTCCGCGCAAGGCTTCAACGACCTCGGGGTGCTGCTGCTCGAGACGGGGCGCGTAGAGGAAGCCGTCGCGCAATTCGAGAGAGCGGCCGAGCTGAAGCCGGATTTCGCCGCCGCGCGCGCGAACCTGGGCGAGGCGCTGGCGAAGGCGGGGAACCTGGACGAGGCGCTGGTTCAACTACGCAAAGCGCTGGAGGCGGACGCCGCCTATGCGCCTGCGCATTACCGTCTGGGCGTGGTTTTGAACCAGCGGGGGGATGCGCGGGGAGCGATCCGGGAATGGCGAAGCGCGCTCGATCTCGACCCGAAATCCGCGGAGGCCCATGCCAGCCTGGCCGGTGCGCTTTATGCGCAAGGGCAGCCCGAGGCCCTGGCGCAATGGCGCGAAGCGATCCGGCTCGAACCGAACGAGCGCGCGGCGCTCGCCGGGGCGGCTTGGGTGCTGGCGACCTCGCCCGACGCAACCATCCGCGATGGCGACGAGGCGCTTGGCTTTGCGGTGCGCGCGGTTGCGCTCTCCGGCCGAAGGGATGCGCGCGTGCTGGATACGCTTGCGGCCGCGTATGCCGAGAAAGGGCAGTTCGCCGACGCGGCGCTGACGGCACGCCGTGCACTGGCTCTGGCGGCGGAAGAGAACCAGCCCGCGCTGGCCGGCGAGATCAGGATCAGGATCGGGCTGTACGAAGCGGATCGGCCGTTTCGCGATCGGACGATCTCCTCCGCTCGCCCATGAGCTGGCAGCGCGCCTGGCCACGAGAGACAATAGGGCTTTCGGAACGGACAATCTGATATGAAAGTGATCGCTTTTAACGGCAGTGCGAGAAAAGGCGGCAATACCGCGATCCTGCTCCGCTACGTGCTCGACGAAGTGGCGAAGGAAGGCATCGAAACCGAACTGGTGGAGCTCAGCGGATCGAAGATCCACGGGTGCCTGGCGTGCCGCAAGTGCTCGGCCCGGAAAGACCTGCGGTGCTCGCAAACCAACGACGACGGGAACGTCTTTATCGAGAAAATGGCGGCGGCGGACGGGATTCTGCTCGGCTCGCCGACCTACGTGGCCGATGTTTCGCCGGAGATCAAAGCTCTGATCGACCGCGCCTGCATGGTGGGAGGCGCCAATGGCGGCATGTTCCGCCGCAAAGTGGGAGCGGGCGTGATCGCGGTGCGCAGGGCGGGCGCGATGCACGCGTTCGACGCCCTGAACCACTTTTTCCTCATCAGCGAGATGATCATCCCCGGCTCGTCCTATTGGAACATCGGGATCGGGCGCGAAATTGGCGAGGTGGAAAAAGACGAGGAAGGCATCCGCACCATGAAAGTGCTGGGACAGAACATGGCGTGGCTGCTGAAGAAACTGGGATCGTGAAGCGTGGCGCAGGCTTGACAGCCCGCGCCACGGATTATTTCTTGGTTATGTCGCCGTAGGCATGCACGCGGTCGCACACCAGCCGCAGCTTGTCTTCCAGGTTCCCGGACGCGGTCTTGAAGGAGTCGGCATCGATGGTGAGTGGCGCGCCCAGCACCACCAGCGGCGCGCCGTATTCCGGCGTGCGCACGGCTTGCTCCACGGAAAGGCCGCCGACCGCCTGGACCGGCACATCGACCGCGGCAACCACCTCGCGCAATCGATCGAGCGGGCTGGGGTACGGCTTTCCGGCGGCGGCCAGGCCGCGGCGTTGATCGTAGCCGATGTGATGGACGACGAAGTCGCAGCCGAATTCTTCCAGCCTGCGCGCCGCAGCGACCATGTCCTCGGCGCCCAGGTTGTCGCCCATGACGGCAACGCCGAGATCCTTGCCCGCGCGCACCACCATCTTGATGGTTTCAGGGTGAGCGCGCTCCATGACGACGACATGCGTGGCGCCGGCCTTGGCCATCATTTCGGCTTCGAGCCAGCCGCCGTCCATGGTCTTCAAATCGGCAACGATGGGCACGCCCGGGAATTCGGCGCGCAGCGCGCGCACCCCGTTCATGCCTTCGGCGATGATGAAGGGAGTTCCCGCTTCCAGCCAATCGACCCCGCAGCGCATGGCCAGCCGCGCGGTTTCGAGCGCTTCCGGTATGTTGATGATATCGAGTGAAATTTGAACGATGGTTTTCATGATGGTCACCCGCCAAAGTGGCGATCGATCTTCTCTCTCAGAAAGCGGACCGATTCCCGCAAGTCGTCCATGCCGTTCATGCCGTCTTCGATGGAAATCCACGAATCGAAACCGACCGAATGGAGCGTCGAGAAAATGGCGTCGTAATCGTTCATCCCTTTTCCGATGACGCCATGGGAGAGGCGGCTGGCGTAACCGACGGAGTCTTCTTCTTTCCGCAAATCCTCGATGGTTCCGGTTTTGAGATAGCGGTCGCTAGCGTGCATCGAAACCACGCGGTGTTTGATCCGGTCGAGCAGAACCAGCGGGTCCTCGCCGGCCAGAATCGTGTTCGAGGGATCGTAATTGACGCCGAACCAGGGCGAATCGATCTGGTCCACGATCTCAACGAATACATCCATTTCTTGCGCGAACTCGGGGTATTGCCAGTAGTTATCCTTGTAATGGTTCTCCATGTTGAGAACCACGCCGTGCTTTTCCGCAAAGGGCAGAAGGCTCTCGATGACCCGCACGACCTGCGCCACGCCTGCCTCGCGCGTCAGCTCCGGCCGCCGTTGGCCGGAGAGCACGCGGCAGAACCGGCCTCCGAAAAATGCGGCGATTTCGATCATCCGTTTTTCGCGCTCGATCTCGGCTGCGAGCTTCGCGGGGTCGGGTTGGGTGAAATCGGGCGAGCAGCAGAGCATCGGCATGGCGAGGCCGTGTCTCTCCAGTGCCGCCTTGGTTTTATTCAGGAACGCGGGATCGTCTTCCAGAAACCCGGAATAGAATTCCAGTCCGTCGACGCCAAGCGTAGCGGCCAGATCGATCCATTCGAAAAGCGTCATGGTGCGATGGACGCAAAGCTCGTCCATATAGCACTTGGGGAAAGCGGCCAGTTTGGGTTTCATATATGCTTGGCCGGGTTGCGGCCGACGACGGGATATTGTTCTAGATCGAGAATGGCCCCGTTGACCAGCGCGGCTTCGTCGGAGAGAAAATAAACCGCGGCCCAGGCGATGTCCTCCGGCAACAAGAGCCGGCCCGAGGGCGCAAACACCTTGGGGATTTTGGCCGGCCAGTCGTCGGGCAGTCCCTCCCTTTTTTTCAACTCGTATTCGTTCGGCGTCAGGGTCCAGCCCAGATTGAATTGGTTGACGCGCAGACCCTCCGCGCCGTGCGCGTCGGCCAGGTTGCGCGTGAGCGTGGTGAGGCCGCCCTTGCTGATGGAATACGCGAACTGGTTGTTTTCGCCGCAGTAGCTGTTGACCGAGCCGATATTGAGCACCCTCCCGCCGCCCTGCTTGCGAAAATAGGGCAGCGCGGCTTGGATCAGCAGGAAGGGCGCTCTCAGATTGATCGCAATCGTCCGGTCGAATGCCGCCGCATCGGTGTTATCGATGGTTCCGCGGACGATGGCGGCCGCGTTGTTCACCAGTGCGTCCAGGCGTCCGTAGGCTGCCACGGTTTCGGCAATCAGCCGTGCGGGCACAGCCGGATCTTCCAGCAATCCTGCCACGGCGACGGCTTGGCCGCCAGCTTTCTTAATTTCGTCCGCGGCCTTTTCGGCATCCTGCAAGAACATGCCATGGATGGCCACGCGCGCGCCTTCGCGGACAAACGTCCGCACCATGCCGTTGCCGATGCCGGTTGTCGAACCGGTCACCAGGATTATTTTGTCTTTCAGCCGCATATTGGCTCACCCAAAGCGCCGGCAATCAAGGTTTCAGCACTCCCTTGACGATCTGGCCCGAGTGCATCTCCTCGAACGTCTCTTGCCATTGGTTGAGTGGGGCCACCCGATTCGGGAGCAAATCGAGATTGATCTTGCCGCTCGCCAGCAACGAAATGACTTTCTCCCAGATCGGCCAGTTGTGCGAGTAGCTGCCCTGCAGCGTGACGGCCTTTTGCACCAGCGGGTCGAGCGAAAAATTGAGCGGTTGCGCTCCCCATCCCACCTTGGTGATTTGCCCGGCAGGCCGGACGATGTCGAGCGCCGTCTTGAGCGATGCGGAAACGCCGGCCGCGTCGATCACCAGGTCAAAACCGTAGCCGTCGCCAAAATTTTGCACCCATTCCCGGACGTTTTCATTGCCCGCGCCGAGAGTGGTTTCGGCGCCAATCTTTCGCGCTACCTCGAGCCGCTTGGCGTCGGCGGGAATGCCGATGACCGCCAGATGGCCGGCTCCGGCAAGTTTGGCCATGAGCGCGCAGAGCAGGCCGATGGGGCCCGGGCCGATCACCGCCACCGTATCGCCGGGGCGGATGCGCGAGTTGACACAAACCGCGTTGTAGGCCACGCAGCACGGCTCCGTCATGGCCGCTTTCTCGAAAGCGAGAGAGTCGGGCACCGGATGCAGGCAGCGCGCCGGCACGCGCACAAACTGGGCCATAGCGCCGTTGACGCCATAGCCGAACCCGGCCCGGTGCGGGTCCAGGTTGTATAGGCCCTGCCGGATGTAAGCCGAGTCGAGAGGGAGCACGGCCGCGGTTTCGCTGACCACGCGGTCGCCCTCCTGGAAGCCTCGCACGCGGCTGCCGGTTTTCGCGACCACACCGGCGAATTCGTGGCCGAGCACAACCGGGTAATTCACCGGCCAGCTATGGGTGCCCAGGTATTGATGCAGATCGCTGCCGCAGATGGAAACCGCCTGCACGGAAAAGAGAACGTCCTCCTCGCCGATTTCGGGAACCGGTAATTCCCGTAGCTCGACGGAGCGGGCATCCTTGGCGTAGTTGACGAGACCGATCATGAATCCGGAATTATAACTCCGAAGCGGCGGTCGGGCGGAACTAGTGCGTTCGCGGGAGCGCCTGCATTGCTACCTTGCCGTCGCTGGTTCCGATGGCAAGCACCCGCCCGTCGGGGCTGAAAGCCCACGCCGACGATTCGGCGCTCTCCTTCGACATTAGATTCGCCACCTCTCGCCAGGTCGGCGCCTGCCACTGCTTAACCCTCCCCGCCTTATCTATCGAGGAAAGCAGCGTTCCGTCCGTGTTAAACGAAATGGCCGAGACGCGCTCGCCCTGCAAGAGAGTCTGAACGAGACCCCATGTGGCCGTTGACCGGAGCTTGATCGTTTTATCGAGGCTGCCGGTCGCCAGAAGACGGCCGTCGGGGCTGAAAGCCACGTCGACCACCTCATCGTCGTGCCGAAGCGGCCCACCTGCCAACTGCCCCGTCCCCACCCTCCAGACTTTGGCGGTCCAGTCCGAGCTAACCGACGCCAGCAAGCGCCCGTCGTAACTGAATGCGAGTCCCTGGACTGAATCCTGGTGGAGCAGAACCATGGTGACGCGACCTGCCGGTACATCCCACACCCTCACCTTCTCGTCCGTTGCGGACGCCAGCAAGCGCCCGTCAGGGCTCAACGCTAGCGCCACAAGTTCTTTCGTGTCGGCGAGTGCGCGGCTTAAGTGACCGCTTGGCACCTCCCAAATCTTGATTGTCCTGTCGGCGCTTCCTGATGCAAGCCACCGAGAGTCTTCACTGAACGCAACGCAAGTGACGGCCCTGACGTGGTCAGCCAATGTTTGTATCTTGCGTTGTCTGACGACGTCCCGTAGTATGACTGTCCTGTCTTCGCTTGCCGACGCCAGGAGTTGCCCGTCGGGGCTGAACGCGAGATCTGTAATATCCTCGTAGTGCCGGCTAACGACCCGGCGGTTTTGGAGCTGGATGCGCGATCTTCTCAACGACCGTTCGGTGCTCTCCGGGGAAGGACAGAGCCACTCGAAAGCGCCTTTTGTCGGCCTCCGGCACGCCAAGATCGTAGCTCCCCGCAGCGATCAAAGCAACCGCGAGTTGGCCTGGGGACGTCCAAGTTCAGATTTCCCGGCTGTCCCGGGATTCCATATCCTACAACTCTTGCCCGAACGCGGCTTGGTGCCGCGTCAGGAAAGTCTTCGGGTATCGGCCTTCGCCAGTGAGTTTAAATGTGCCGAAGTCCTTCCACCACGGACCGTCGGGAACATCTGGATCGGTGCTGATCCAAAGACGTAGGGCCAGCAAGTCGTCTTGAGTGATCTCGCGTTCGTGCAGCCTTTCCACAAGATGCTGCTTCAGGCCAACTGGGAGCGATTGCCAACTGATCTTCGGCACTATTCGCCGAAGACCTCGCGCACCAGTCGGTCGCGAAGTTGCGCTTCCTCAGCATGGCTTGTCGCACTCTGGTAGCGGTTCATGATCTGGCGGAGATGGCGTTCGTATGCTTCGGTAATTTTGTCGATTAACAGGACCGCGGCAGACGATTCGAATAACTCGGCGAACGAATCGGTCTTGATTTCTCTTAGTGCCTCATGAACCGTTAGGCTGCCAAGCTCAATGGCTGCCTCCCGGATAACTGCTATCGGAATATCGAGCGAGCCATCGGTGCTCACGTTCCACCGCCCCATCTGGCGCGCGCGAGCGCCGAAGCGCCGGGCGAGGCGCTCCACGTCATCCGACGGAATCGAAATTACCGGCTTCGCGTCCGCAATCTCCTCGAGGAGTTCAATGAATGTCGGCACCCTGCCCCTATTGTATTCGTTTCCGAGTCATCGGAAGCCACCGCTCCCCGCTCACGCGTATAGCCACCCCGGATAGCGTTCTCTTACTGGCCCGTCTTTTCGCCCCACCGCGTAAATGCCATCGTCGCGTAGAGAATTCTCCAGCTTGTACCGGTCCAGCATCTGCTTGATCCAGGCGAATTCCGGATGCGGGGCATCGCGGAACTCTCCAGTTTCGAGCAGCGTTACTTCGAAGCCTGAGTTCTCCAGAAGTTGCTGGATTTCGCGCGGGGCATACTCCCGATTGTGCCGCGCTTCCACTTCGCCCGATTCCGCCGGTTTGATGTAGGACGCGAAAAATCCCGGATGGTAGCCTTGCAGGATCGCCGAAATCGCCCGCCAGGAAACCGCGTTGGGCGTGGTCAGCACCAAATGACCGCCCGGCTGGAGCACGCGGTTGATCTCGCCCATCATGTGCATGGGATCCGCGAACAGGTGTTCCAGCAGCTCGCAGCACAGCACCGTGGTGAAGTATCCGTCGGCGTAGGGAAAGCAATTCTTCTCGGCGTCGAACAGCTCGATGTCGCAGGAGAACGTCTCGCCGCCTTCCGCGCGGAGCTCGCGGTGCTCCACTTTTCCCGCCGGGCCGTAGTAGCACCCGCGCACTTCGCCATATCCGAGGCGGGTGCGCAGGGCGGGCGTCATCTGAAGATAGGCGCCCATTTCCAGGATGCGATCCTCCGGCCCGCCTCTGGGAACGATGGCCATGGTCTTTTCGAGCCGCGTTTGGTGCGTCTCGAGGTACTTGAGCGACTCGCGATTCTGCGCCCAGGAATTCAGGTACGCGGTGGTTTCTTCCGCCGATTGCGGTTCGGCAACCGGCGCGGGTGCGGCTCCGGGGACCGCGATTTCTTCCGGCCATTCCTTGCCCTGCCAGACGGCTTCCAGGAATTCCGCATAGCGCCGCGCCACCGAATCCCAATTGCACTCCGCGGCAACGTATCGCTTCGCCTGCTCCCCCATTGCGCGCGCCGCTTCCGGACGCGAAACCAACAGGTTCAGGTACTCGAAAATCAAATCCTGCGCGCCGGGCCCAGGCGGCACTTTCAGGCAAACATCCTCCGGCAATTCGGCGAACGAACCAAGCTCAGAGACGAGCACGGCCTTTCCCAAGCCCATCGCCCGCAACAGCGTGCCGGAACTCTCGCCCACCGTGGGGTAGCGCAGGTTCAAGACGATGTCGCAGGCCGCCAGATACCCCACGAAATCGTCGATCGGCGCGAAACCCAAAACTCGCACATTGGCGGAAATGCCGAGGGAGCGGATCAGGCTGGCCAGCGGCAGCTCGGGATGCGGCTCACCCACCAGGATCATCTTCGCCTCCGGCGCCAGCCGCGTAAGACGGCGAAACGCGCGCAACGATTCGGCGATCCGCTTGTAAGGTTTGAGAAAGCCGAAAATGCCGATCAGCGGGGTGGTCTCATCCAGTCCCAGCCGGTCGCGAAAGGCATTCCGGTCCGCCGCGGGAATCCACGCGCCATGCGGAATTACCGCCACCGGCCCGCTAAAGCCGGCTTGCCGCATTTCGTTCCGCATGAAGCGGCTATGGACAATCACGCCGCGGGCGCGCTCGAGCAAACGGCGGGTCATCGCGACCCCTTCGTAATCCGGCCCGGCCTCGAGCGCCCTCACCCGCAAAGCGAACTCGCGCGCCGCCGCGCCGCCGTGATATTCGCACTCGCGCACGTAGGCGTCCCAATCGTCGTGCTTAATGGTGAGCGCGGCGATCAAATGATGCAGGTTGGCTTCGTGCATCACCACCACGCCGGGATGCGCCAGCGCGGTTTCGTAAACGAACTCGTGATGCTCGTTGTTGCCGATCTGGTAGAGCGCGATATCGAAGCGCGCCGGATCGTAAGTTTGGCTGGAACCGGAAAACACCTCGACCTGCGCCAGCGGCGCCAGCGACCGCACCAGCGCCTCGGAATAATCGGCAATCCCCGACCGCGCCGGCGGCATGGGAGAGAAAAAAGCTACGCGCATGGCGCCGGTCTCACTGTCCTCATGGCTGGTAGGGCGGACCCCCTGGTCCGCAGCCGGCCCCCTGGCCTGCTCTTCGCCGGCCTCGGAAACTGCATTCCAGGGAGAAAAGAGCGGGACGAGGGCGTCCCGCGCGGACCAGGGGGTCCGCCCCACTGATTACGCGCGCCCGCTCGCGGGAAAGTAACTGGCATCGGACTATGTCGCGAACTCCACTACGGCAACAGCTCCAGCGACAATTTCCCCATCTGCACGGGAATGCGGATGGCCAGAGGCGTGCGCGCGGCGTCGCGGGCGAAGAACACCTCCACCGCGGTGTCCGATTTGGGCCCCTTCAGGGAAACCGTCACGTGATCGGTCACGGCCGGCTTGCCCCCGACCTGCAGCTTCTCCTCGCCCACATAGGTCAGATGAACCGTGTAGGCAGCGCCGAAGTAAATCTCCTGCGGCGGCGGCACGCGCCCTTGGCCGAGTTCCGCGCGCGCGTAATAGACATAGGCCACCGCGTCGCGCGCGCACGATGGGACCGTGAAGGTGGATTCGCCGCCGCCGGCGGGGAACTCGGTCACCCGCTTCGCCGAACCGCCCATCTGGTCGAAGCTGGTCTTTTCCGTGTCCATCTTGCCGCGGTGGTCGATCGAGCGCGTCAATTCCTGCGAGCACAGCCCGCCATCGGAGGTCGCGTGATAGCTGTCGTTCAAAGTGAAGCCCGGCAGCGCGGCATTCACCGAAACCGTAAACACCCAGCCTTTGCCGGCCTTGTGAGCGGCCATGGCGGCTTCTCCCAAGTTGAGCCCGCTTTGCCAACTGATGCTGTAGCGCAGGGTTTCGTCTTGAAACGGAAACCCGCTCTGCGCCGCCGCGGTCCACGCCAGAACCAGCAGCGCAATCCACGTGACGCCGCCACTCTTGGCTGCCGCGCCGAGACTCCTAACTTCTGAAGGCGCCAGGCACTTTCCGAGTAGTCGAGGCGGGGAAACGAGTGGGACAGACGATCGTTTTTTGTCGTCTGTCAGGCTCTTGCTCGGCGAGGGATTGACAGACCACGAAAAACGATGGTCTGTCCCACCCTGGATCGCCGAAAATTGGCTCAATCCAAGTTCCACAATATCAGGGGTTCGGAACCAGCGCCGAGATGAGTCTCGGCGCGGCAGGCGGAGCGCCTGCGCCACCAGCGCCAATCCGGGGAAAATATAGGGTTCGGAATTCATCGGTGTGTAACCGTGGCGGGCGCCTCTTGCGGCTCGGAGACCGCGCGGCCCGCCACCTCGCGGAATACATCCAGGGTACGATCGGCAGTTCTCTGCCAACTGAAGTGTGTGGCCCGCTGCGATCCCAAGCGCTCCATCCGGCTCCGCAAGTCCGCATCCAGCAGCAGGTCGGCCATGGCGCGAACCATCTCGTCGGTGGAGTAGGGATCGAAAAGGATCGCGGCGCTATCCACCACTTCCGGCAGCGCCGTCACGTTGGAACAGGCCACCGCGCGGCCGCAGGCCATGGCTTCCAGCGCCGGCAGCCCGAAGCCTTCGTAGAAAGACGGGAACACGAACAGGTCGCAGGCGTTGTAGAGGTGCTGCAATTCCGTATCGCTGACGAAACCCGTGAACTGAATGCGGTCGGCCACGCCGGACTCCCGCGCGGCATCGCGAATCCGGTAAGCGAACCAGGTCTCCTTTCCGGCCAGCACCAAGCTGTGCCGCAATTGCGGATACGCGCGCGCCAAACGGGAGAAGGCCCGGATCAGGCCGATGTGGTTCTTGCGCGGCTGCAAATCTCCCACTGCCAGCACGAAGGGCGGGGAAATGCCGAACCGCTCGATTACATGCGGGGCTGCCGCCTCGCGGGGGAGGGGACGGAACGCCGGGGCCGCCGCATTCGGCACCACCACCACTTTGTCCTCGTCCAGATCCCCGTAAACTTTCAAAATCGACCGCCGCGAGAATTCCGTTCCGGTCAGAATCCTGGCCGCGCGCTCCACCGTTCGCCGCACCGTGAACTGCAACTGCCGCGCCCGCCCCTGAGGGAAATATTCCGGGTGCTCCAGAAAACTCACATCGTGCACGCTGACCACCACCGGCGCCCCGCAGCCCAGCGGAGCCGTGTACTGCACGTGAAGAAGGTCCGGCCGATCGGCCCGCACCCGCCGCGCCAGGTCGAATCCGAGACGCACAAAAGGATTGGCGGCAACCCGCCGCGTCAACACAGACGCCGGCAGCGCACTCTCCGCCTCGGCCGCCGAGGTGTAGGCGATGAACTCGCAGTCTCTTTTCACGGAGCCCAATGCGTTCAAAAGACTTCGAACGTAGACCTCATTCCCGGTGAGGTGCCGGCCGATGGCATGGGCATCAACGGCAAAACGCATTATTTGTACCAGTATAACGGAGCACAAAGTACCAGCGGTGTGTCATAAATCCAGATTCCGCCACGACGCCTCCCAGTTAAACTCCTTTTCCAACAAGCATCTGCCAGCCTTACCGAGTGCCAACCGCTCTTCTGTGCAACCCAACAGCCAGGAAACACTCTCGGCAAATGCGCGCGGCGAATCCGCCAGGCAAATGTGCGTTCCGTCACAGACCGGCAACCCTTCGGCGCCCAAGGTAGTGGCGACCACGGGCAGCGCCGCCGCCCAGGCCTCCAGAATCTTGAGCCGCGTGCCGCTCCCGGCCAGCATCGGAACCACCGCCACTTCCGCCCGCGCCAGCTCCCCGACGGCGTCGTCTACCGGCCCGGTGAATTCGACCCGATTGTCGCCTGCTACCAGATGCCGGACCGCGCCGGGGTTTTTGCCCACCAGGCGCCAGATCAGGTGCGGCCAGCGGCGGCGCAGAGTGGGCCAAATCGTTCGGGCAAAGAAGCGTACCGCCGAAATGTTCGGGTGATACTCCAGGTTGCCCGAAAAGACAATTACGTGCTCTTTTGTTTCGACCGGGACTGGCCGCAGAGGAATGCTATTGGGATAGATGCGCAGGCGAGCGGCGGGCGCCAGGCGGGCTGCCTCGCGGCGATCGGCCTCGGAGGTGACCAGCACTTGGCTGAAACGCGGCAACCATACCGATTCCAGCCGCCGTGAGGCGCCGCCAAAAATCCGATGCGCCAGCGCCGGGCCGGCGCTTTCCACCGCCGCGCAGCGCGCATGCAGCACCGACTCGATATTGTGCAGGTCCAATACCGTACGCGCGCACTGCGGCGCCAGCACTTCCAGATATGGCGCACACCAGGAGTGCTCTATGACCCCCAGTTCATAGCGCCGGCCGGCGATACTTTGCGCTACCGCCCGTTCGAACCCGCCGAAGCGGTCCACCAGCGGCGGCACGCGCCGCGCCAACCGCCCCGCGTTGCGCGCCACGCGTGCCGCCAGGCGCCGCCCGTGGGCAGGTAAATCGATCGCGGTCACACGCGCCACCAGTCCCGCCGGCAGCGCCGCCGCCACGTCCGGCCCGCCGGGTTCGCGGAACACCACCAGGTCCACCGCGTAACGTTGGGCGAGGTATTGGACTAGCGACGCCGTACGCAACGCGCCGCCGCCGTGGAGCGGATACGGCGCTTCCGGCGCCAGCACCACCGCCGCGGGTTTGGAGTCAGGGCTTGTCAATCATGCCTTCTCTTTGCACTACTGCCAACCAAATTCTTAGCCCGCCGCGACGATTTGACCGTGGGGCAGACCATCGTTGTATGTGGTCTGCCCCCAGTCCGAGTGCCCCAGCATTGGGGCAGACGGTCCGCCGCCTGGGAGGCATCGCCAAGTTCGTTTGCGGCTTGACGCGATGTGGAGTAGGCTTCTCGCCGTCAACTCCGCTATTTCCCAAATCGCTCGATCGCCTCCCCATAAACTTCCCGCGTCCGCCGCGCCGCGCGTTCCCAAGAAAACTCCGCCGCGCGCCGTAGCGATTTCTCCCGCCAACCCGCGCGCCATTCCGGATCGTTCGCCATCCGCCGCATGGCCTCCGCCAATTCGTTCGCCTCGTCAAAGTAGCAGGCCGCATCGCCCGCGGCCTCGGCCACCGCGCGCGACGCGATCACCGGCGCGCCGCACTGCATCGCCTCTACCACCGGCAGGCCGAAACCTTCATAGTGCGACGGATAAACCAGCGCAATGGTTCCGGAGTACAACTCCGACAACAATCCATCGGCTACTTCGCCGGCTAACTGTAGTCCTGGCTCCGAAGCGAAGATCGGCCCATCGGCGCGGCGCCGTCCCGCCAATACCAAATCCACTTCCCGCGAACGCCTGACTACGCGCCATGCCGCGACCAGGGTTTCGAGGTTCTTGCGCGGCTCGAGCGTGCCGAGAAACAAGAAATACGCGGCGCGACCCGCCGGTTCGCCCGCCGTCCCCACCGGCGCAAGCCATGGCGCGGGAGCTTCGGCAATCGCCACCACCCGCTCGGGCGCCAATCGCCAGCGCTCCAGCACCTGCCGCCGCACGCTTTCCGCCGGCGTGATCACCATGGCGGCACGCTCGCTGCGCAACAGCCACGGCGTGCGCCGCCGCACCCGCTCCGCCGCGCCATGCCAGGCCGCATCCATCCATGGGGATAGATCGTGCACCGTCATGACGCTTGGCCTTCGCGCCAGGTACGGAACCGCGAAATCCGGTCCGTGGATCACCTCCGCTCCCCACCGCCCGGCGGCTTGTTCGCAACCCCATAACCACCAGCGCCGCTCCAGAGCGTTGCGCGGCCCCTCCGCCCGCTCCAGATTCGGCGGCGCATCCTGCGGCAGCCGAAACGCTTGGTCCGAAACCAGAGCGTAAGCGTCTTGCGGGAAGGCTCGCGCCAGCGCCAGGCTCAACTGCTCGGTGTAGCGCGCCAGTCCGCCGCTGGTCATGGCCAACGCAGCCGCCTCAATCGCTATCCGCATGGCCGGTGGAGCAGGAACTGTGGAATACACAGGCTCAAGCCTGTGCCATTCACGAGCAGCCTCTTGCTGGAGCTGCATAATTTGTAGGGCGGACCCCCTGGTCCGCAGCCGGCCCCCCGGCCGGCTCTTCGCCGGTGTCGGATGGTGGGGAAACGAGCGGGACGAGGGCGTCCCGCGCGGACCAGGGGGTCCGCCCTACTAGTGTGCGGTGCCGGCTCCTGCGAAAAGTATGCGGCATTGGGCTTTAGCCTGTGGTCCTGGCAGGCCACAAGCCTGCCAGACCTACCCCACCACCGCTCGGCCGCCATAGTTTCGTTCGTAGTAGGATCGGTACGCGCCGCTGCGCACCCGCGACACCCATTCGCCGTGGCTGCGATACCAATCGATGGTATGCTTCAAACCCGTCTCGAAATCCATGCGCGGGCTCCAGCCGGTCTCCCGCTCCAGTTTCTCGCTCGCGAGCGCGTAGCGCCGGTCGTGACCCGGCCGGTCCTTTACGTATTCGATCAACGTCCTCGGCTTGCCGGTTGCCTCCAGAACCCGTTCCACCACTTCCAGGTTCGGCAGCGAACGGTTGCCGCCGATGTTGTAAATCTCGCCCACGCGCCCTTTTTCCAGCACCGCCCGAATCCCCCGGCAATGATCCTCTACGTACAGCCAGTCGCGCACCTGCTGGCCGTCGCCGTAAACCGGCAGCTTCCGGTCCTCCATCGCGTTTGCGATCATCAGCGGGATCAGCTTCTCGGGAAACTGGTATGGCCCGTAATTGTTGGACGCCCGCGTGATCGCCACCGGCAGTTTGAAGGTGACGAAGTACGAGCGCGCCAACAGGTCCGAACCGGCTTTCGACGCCGAATACGGGCTGGACGGATTCAGCGCAAATTCCTCGGTGGCTTCGAGCGGCGCCGCCAGGCTGCCGTAAACTTCATCCGTCGAAATATGCACGAACCGCTCGATCCCCCGCTGCCGGGCCGCTTCGAGCAGCACGAAGGTGCCGCGAAAGTTGGTCTGGATGACCGGCTCGGGCGAAAGAATGCTGCGGTCCACGTGCGATTCGGCCGCGAAATGCACGATCGCGTCGGGCCGTTCTTCCTCTAGCAGCGCGTCTACCGCCGCATCGTCCAGAATGTCGCCGTGCACGAAGCGGTAGCGATCTCGAAATCGCTCGGCTTCGGTGAGGTTTTCCAGATTGCCGGCGTAGGTGAGCTTGTCCAGATTGACGATTCGCCAGTCCGTCTCGGCCAGCATCATGCGCACAAATGTCGAGCCGATGAAACCGGCCCCGCCCGTTACCAGAACGTTCATCGCCGGCGCCTACTTCCTCTGTGTTTCCCAGTCGTAGTTGATGGAAGCATCGTTGTAGGGAATGCGGCCCTCGTCCTTGGGGTCGTAAAAGCGATCCGTCATGTAGATCAGCATGGCCGTCTCTTCCCCGATGATTTTATAGCCGTGCCCCACCCCCGGCGGGATCAGCACGTGCCACGGCCGCAGCGGCCCTAGGTACAGCGTATTGCGGTGGCCGAAGGTCTCCGAGCCCAGCCGGAAATCCGCCAGCACTACTTGAAACAGCCCCTTGGCGGGAGTCCAGCAATCGGTCTGCTTCAGGTGGTAGTGAAACGCCTTGATGGCGCCCGAATAGTTCAGCGCCGCGGAAACCTGGGTGGTCTCCGGCGGAAAATGCGCCGCCAGCCCTCGCCCCATCCGCTGCACTTCCAGAAAATAGCCGCGATCGTCGGGGTAGACCGAAAACGGCGCTACCTCCACCCCCGCAATCAGGTGCGGCGACTCCACCGATCCGATCGCCGCGCCAATCCCCTTTTCGCAAACCGGCAAGGCGAGCTCCAGATCGCCATACCGGGCAAATGGTTGCGCCGCCGCCTGAACCGTCGCGTTTCCGGCCATCAGGCTTCCACCTCCGCTGTCCGTTTCACCGAGTTGGCCACCAGGTTGGTGGCGCGCAGCAGGGAATCGAACGTTCCGGCGTCGGTCCACCAGCCTTCGAGGAACGAAAAGGTCATCGAGCCCTCGCCGATATAGGCGTTATTGACGTCGGTAATCTCCAGTTCCCCGCGGTGCGAAGGCACCAAAGTCTTGATCTTCTCGAACACCGTGGCGTCGTACATATAAATGCCGGTCACGGCGTAATTCGATTTCGGCCGTTTGGGTTTTTCTTCGATACTCACAATCCGCCCGCCATCCACCTCGGCCACGCCGAAACGTTCCGCGTCTTGCACTTCCTTGAGCAGAATGTGGGACCCGCACTCCTGTTTTCGAAACGCCTTCGCCGCCGCGCCAATGCTGCCTTCGATAATGTTGTCGCCCAGGATGACGCAAATCTTGTGCCCGTCGGCAAAGTGCTCGGCCAGCGCCAGCGCGTCCGCAATGCCGCCTTCGCCCTCCTGATAGGTGTAGTGGATGTGCTTCAGGCCGAATTCCTTACCGTTGGCCAGCAGCCGCAGGAAGTCCCCCGAATTCCGCCCGCCCGTCACGATCATGATATCGGTAATGCCCGCCTCCACCAGCGTCTGGATCGGGTAGTAAATCATGGGACGGTCATAAATCGGCAACAGGTGCTTGTTGGTGATTTTGGTAAGCGGGAATAATCGGCTGCCGGTGCCCCCCGCTAAGACGACGCCTTTCATAGCATTTTCATCATATCGCGACGCGGCCGGTACTACCGGGGCCGAAGGGGTGCATTCCGTGTCCCAAACGACGGAAGTTGCCGGCCGGCTGGGCCTGTGGCCTGGCCTTTCACCCTGGCGGGGCCTGCCGCAGTTGTAGGGCGGACGCCCTCGTCCGCAGCCGGCCCCCTGGCCGGCTCTTTGCCGGTGTCGGAGACTCGATGTGGCAAGCAGTGCGGGACGAGGGCGTCCCGCGCGGACGAGGGGTCCGCCCTACTATACGCCGCGACCGCTCTTGAGAAAAGTATGTGACATTGGCTTTTCAGCCCGCGCCGCCGGCGCCGGTGGGACAGACGATCGTTTTTTGTCGTCTGTCAAGCCGCGGCGCGGATGTCCCTGGCTTCGAGGATTCGCGTGGGCGCGCCGTTCCGGGCCACGGTGAGCATGGCGCGGCCGATCTGCTCCGTGGTCAATACCTGGTTCGGAAGGGCCCATCGTAGAACCGGCAGCAGAGGCTTGGCGAACACGTACAAGGTGCGATACAAGCGCGTCTTGGATTTGATTCCATGGAGGGGCTGGATGATGCCGGGCCGAAACATGTAGGCGGCTTGGAACGGCAGGCGCATGAGCGCGTTTTCGGTCTTGCCTTTGATCCGCGCCCACATCGCGCGGCCGCGCTCGGAGCTATCCGTGCCGGCGCCCGAGACGTAGACGAACGTCATTTGTGGATTGAGGCGGGCCAGCACCTCGGCCGCGGCAAGCGCGATCCCGTAGGTGATGCGTTCGTAATCGGCTTCCGCCATTCCAGCGGAGGCCACGCCTAAACAGAAGAAGCAGGCATCGAAACCGGCCAGATCGCCCTGAATCGAATCGTAGTGCCACAGGTCCGGATGGACGATCTCCCGCAGTTTCGGATGCTGCGCACCGGTTGGCGTTCGGCCGATGGTCACTACGCGCTCCACACCCGCATCGAGCAGGCATTCCCGCAAAACGCCTTGCCCTACCATGCCGGTCGCTCCGAAAATCAGTACGTTCATGAGAGGTCTCCATCCTCGGCGGGGATATCGAAATCGACCAGTTCGCCGCGGAAACCGCGCGTCTTCCAAGCGCCGAAGGCGATGCCCGCCGCCATCCAGACACTGCCGGCGATCAGGGCCGTGCGGCTTAGATTCAACCATAGCAGCAGGCAGACGGCAAACCCGAGCGCTGGCGGAATCAGGTTTCGCAATTTCTTTGCTGGTTCCCGCACGTAGTAGCGTACCAGGGCGGCGGCATTTACCCCCATGAAGGCGATCAACGCGCCGAAGTTCAACATCTGCGCGCCCAGGTCGTAATCGATCGCAAAGGCGCCCGCCAGGCTCACCACGCCGACGAAGACCACCGCGTTGCGAGGGATATGCCGCTTGGGATCGAGGGCCCCGAAGAAGGCCTTCGGCAACGCATTGCTGCGGCCCATCCCGAACAGCAGACGCGCCGCGCCAAGCTGCGCGCCCATGCCGGAGCCGAAATTGGCAACCACCAGGGTGGCTCCGACGATGGCAAACAGCGGCGCCCAAGTCCGCCCGGCGGCGTAGACGAATGCCGTAGTCTCATCGGGGAAAGGCTCGGACGCGGGCCATACAAGCTGCGCCGCATACACCTCCAGCGCGGAGAGAACGCCAATGACCAGGCAGGTGAGCACGGTCGCCAGCAGGATGTTGCGGCGTGGATTTTCCGCCTCTTCGGACAGGGTGGAAATGCCGTCGAAGCCGATGTAAGTCAATACCGCGATGGATGTGCCGCCCAGAACGTCCTTCACGTTGAAGGTTGCCGGATCGTAGAAGGGCCGGGTGAAGAAGTGCGCGCCGTGGAGCGGGTGGGCAAAAAGGAAACGGGCCGCGCAAACGAAAAAAGCCAGGATCACCACCCCCATCCCGGCGGCCAGCACGGCATTGGCGCGGGCGGAGGCGCGAATGCCCTGCAGGTTCAGGCCGGTGAAAAGCGCCGCCATCAGCATCGCCCAGGCCCAATACGGCACGGCCGGAGCGAACACGTGGGCCTGCTGGCTCACCCAGACGATGCAAATAATGGGATTGATCATATAGTCCATCGCCATGCCCCAGCCGGTGATATAACCCAGGGCCGGGTTGATTTCCCGTCCCACATAAGTGAATGCCGAGCCGGCGCTCGGATAGGCGCGCGCCATGCGCCCGTAGCTGATGGCCGTGAGCAGCATGGCCAGCATGGCGACGAGCACGGTGGTGACCACGTGTCCCCGCCCGCGGTTGCTGAGCACGCCGAACACCGACATCGGCGCCGTGGGCTGAATCACGATGACGCCGTAGAGAATCAGATCCCAGAGTCCGAGCGCGCGCCGCAGGCGGACCTTTTGGTTTGGCGGAGTGGACATGATCGCGGCTAAAGTCCAATCATATGCGGAATGAAGCGGCGTTGCCCATTTGCCTGGCCGCGCACCGCCTGTTACTGTGAGCCAGGGATAGTCTATGAACAGACGAACGTTTGTGGGCGCGGTGGCGGCGGCGTCGGTCCTTCACGGCGATGAAGGCTGGATTGAGCTTTTCAATGGCCGAACGCTGGAAGGTTGGCGCCCGAGCGAAAACAAGACATCGTGGAAGGCCGTGGGCGGGGCGCTGGCGGCCGATGGCCCGCGGTCCCACCTTTTTTATAACGGGCCCGTGCACGGCGCCGACTTCAAGAACTTCGAGCTCGAGGCCGAGTGCCTGGCGCATCCCGGCTCGAACTCCGGCGTCTATTTCCACACCCGGTACCAGGAGAACGGATTCCCCATCAAGGGGTTCGAAGTACAGGTGAACAATACCGCCACCGGCGAAGGCAGTTATCGCGAACGCAAGAAGACCGGCTCGCTCTACGGCATTCGCAACATCTATAAGCAGTTCATCGCCGACGATCGATGGTTCAAAATCAACGTCCTGGTGCGCGGCAAAAGCGTGCAGGTGCGCCTCGATGGGATGCTGGTCGTGGACTATGTGGAACCCACCCCGCCGGTCATACCGAGCGGCCCGGAGACCGAGCGGTTCCTGGATCATGGGACGTTTGCCCTGCAGTGTCACAATGACGGCTCGAAAGCGCTGTTTCGCAGCGTCCGCGTGAAACCCCTGCCCGACAATCTGGCAACTCCCGGGGAAGCGCCGGTCGTGGACGAAACCTATCGCCAGATCATCGAGCTCGGCCGTCACAATGTGCCCATGGTCGACTACCACACCCATTTAAAGGAAGGCTTGACGCTAGAGCAGGCGCTGGCAAAATCCCGCCGCGATGGCATCGAGTACGGCATTGCCATCAACTGCGGCAAACTGAATCCGGTGCAAGACGATCGCGGCGCGCGCGAGTACATCGACCGCATGCAAGGCCAGCCGTGCTTCGTGGCCATGCAGGCCGAGGGACGCGAATGGGTCGACATGTTTTCGCGGCCCACGGTTGCGCTATTCGATTACGTGTTCACCGATTCCATGACATGGACCGACAATCGCGGGCGCCGGCTGCGGCTCTGGATTCCGGCGGAGCTCGGCGCCATTCCGGATACCCAGGAATTCATGGATACGCTGGTCGCGCGCGCCGTGGGAATCTTCGAGCATGAGCCGGTCGATATCTATGCCAACCCGACCTATCTTCCGCCGGTCATCGCCAAAGATTACGATGCGCTCTGGACCGAAGCCCGCATCGAGAAAGTGGTAACGGCCGCGGCCAAAAACAACGTGGCCATCGAGCTCAACAATCGTTATAAGATCCCAAGCGTGGCCGTGGTTCGGGCGGCCAAAGCGGCGGGTTGCAAGTTCTCCTTCGGCTCGAATAATTCCGGTCCGAAGGATCTGTTGCGCTCCGAGTACGGAATCCGCATGGTCGAGGAGTGCAAATTGACCTGGCAGGATTTCTTCGTTCCGGGAGCCTGGTGCCCGAAGGCAATCGAGCGCAAAGGATCGGCGCTGAGGGGCTAAGCGACAGCACAAATTGGCTTCATCGCGGTGGGACAGACGATCGTTTTTTGTCGTCTGTCGAGCGGCTGGCCTTGCGGGGCTTGGAAAAACGAGGGTCCGTCCCGGTCTGTCCCACGAGCCGCGCCTAACGCGGCGATTCCGTGCGGGCACTATACTGTGGGTATGACGTTCAGGGTCGTTCTGGAACATGATCCCGAGACCGGCGATTGCTCTGCCGTGTGCCCGGAACTCCCCGGCTGCGCCTCTGCCGGCGAAACCGAGGAGGAAGCCAGAGCGAATATTCGAGAGGCCATACAGCTCTACCTGATGCCAGGAGACATCGATCTGCCTCAAGGCGCCAAGCTCTTCGAGGTGACGGTTGGGTGAGCGCAGGACACCGAGGCTTCAGACCAGGTAATCGGAATTCTCCACCACCACGGCTTCATCCGGATAGGCGCTGCGGGCCTAGGCCACTGTGGCGCACGCACTCGTGCGTGCCGCGTCGAGTCTCAACTCGACGCTTGTTTCGCCGCGTGGCAGCGGGCGTGCCTCGACGCCGCACCGGGGAGAGCGCGCCACATTTGCCCGCCAGAGAACGTGAAGCTATTGTCACTCGGCCTCTAAATGGGTGGGGCGAGCGCTGTCGTCCGCGCGCGACCCTGGTCGCTCACCGCGTTCTGACCCGGTTCGCAGGATATTCGCGATCACGCAACGCCAGCCGAACGATCCCGGCGTTCTGGCCACAATCGAAGAGCACGGCACTGGTGGTTGAAATGGGACGCACCAGTTCACTTCGCGCGAAACGGAAAGGTGCGTTGCTTGAGCATACGATCTGCAAGTTCGCGGATCTCCTGATCCTTGTCGCCGGTCAATCTTCGGATCAGGTCCACGCCGCCCGGCGTGTCGATCTGCTCAAGATCTCGTAGAGTACCCAGGCGGAGCGCCCGTTGGTCAGATGTGGCTGCAATGATCAGCCAGGCTCCGTGTTTTGATGCCGGCAGCCCCCGCAAAAGCCGGTAGGCATTGATGGAATAGTATTGGCTTTTGTCCGTTAACTCCTGGATGAGTTCAAGCCCGAACCGCTCATCAGGCGGATCGATAACATCTAGACCAGCCTCCTTGAAGCCACTAAGAATCCACTGAAGTCTGGGAAGACTTTGATGCGCATCCCACCATGTCTTCCAACGCGGGTAGAACATGCCCTGGTCGGTATTTGTAATGGATCTGAGGGCGTCCACGAGGTGGACCTGCGTGCAGACGAAGCCAAGCTTTAGCCCCGGAGGCAGCACCGGCTCAGTCGTCCCATAGTCAATTCGGAGCCGTTCTAGGAGCAACGGCACAGTCTCTTCGTCGCCGATGCCTATCAGCGAAAGGTACGCGTCATGGCGGGCAGCGTCGTTTGGTCCGGGCGGCTGGCGTAGTATGTCGTGCAGACGACGGAGAGCCCGGTCCGTAGACTGATCGCGTTTGGAGAGGTCCTGTGGCTGCGTCGGTTGCGCAGTTGCAACCGCGAACATCAGGGCGTACACTGGAAGACGCATTTAGCGTTGCCTCACCACAGTGCCTACCACGGCATCACGATAACACCTAGAAAAACGATTCGTCAGAAGAATCTGTGGGTGAGTTCCGGCTCGGGCAGTTTGCCAAGTGAATGATAGAGCGCCAGTTCGGTGACTCGGAAGGTTCGGAACCCATAGGATTTTCTCATAGTGACT
>Ga0187848_10000160_pt1 | contig 61272 bp, 46 predicted proteins | sample June2016WEW_4_40_FD_132424 | JGI IMG/M metagenome (GOLD analysis project Ga0187848, IMG submission 132424) | Peatland microbial communities from SPRUCE experiment site at the Marcell Experimental Forest, Minnesota, USA - June2016WEW_4_40 | ecosystem: Environmental > Terrestrial > Soil >... | reverse complement strand
CCGGCTTCGCTCAGGGCTCCACGCCAATCCCCTGGTGGGACGGACGCCCCCTGGCCTTGCGGTTCCGGTAGACAGTGCCCCAAAACGTTAGCTCACTAATTACGGCGAAAATTCAGGCTAGGCTGAGATCTCAATCGTGGCCTGGGGTTCCAAATGAGTATATCCTAATTCGCTTCTGTTTACTAGCATCTGGCGGTCCCGAAACGGCGCTTCGGCGAGTCTGGCCAAGATCACCCGCCCAGCGTTTTACCTGGAACTACGTTCCTCGATCCCGGAAGTTTCTCCGGCTCCAGCAGATCCCGCTCCTTTGCTGCCCTCACCTTCGGTGTCGGCACCGCATTTCGGCGACGTTTGGGCGCCGTGCCGCGCCGGGCGGTCACAGCTTCCGTAAGTCAATTCCGGCGTCCCAGTGCTGTTTGAGGCGGGTTAGCTCTTGCCAGGTAATTTCGTGTTTTCGGTAGGCGGCTTCGCGGCCTAACATCGCCGTCAGGGCCGATTCCACTCCGGTGGCTGCCTGATTGTGAAGCTTGCCGCTCACGATGCTTTCGATGAAAGCTTTGTGCTTTTCTTCGTCCGCATGCGCCAGGTTGTCCTCGAACGTGCCGGCGGCGGAGAACTCACCCGAGGCCGGTTTGTCGCTGCCCTCCCACGCCCAGGGCTCTTCGCCTTCGGTGCCCAGGCGTCCCGAATAGGGCGATTGGGACGAACCGCGGGTGCCGAAGAAGCGCTCGTCGACGTCGAACTTTCCCTTGCCGAACTGGACCGAGCTGAAGCTGATGTCGACCGCGTTGGGGTAGCTGAAGACGACGTCGAAGTGCGAGTACACGTCGCCGGCGCCGTTGCGGCCTTCCGGTCCGCCGCGGCCGATGGCGCTGACCGGATGGGCGCCCAGCACCCAGTTGCAGATGTCGATGGCGTGAATGTTTTGCTCCACGATGATGTCGCCCGAGAGCACGCGGTCCGATAGCCAATTGCGCAGGCGCGCTTGGGCGGGGCTGGCGCCCGGCCAGGCCGGGTAGTCGGGCAAGCCGCAGAAGTAGTGGGCGCTGCCGGCGTGGATCTCTCCCAAGGCGCCGGCATGAATGCGCCGCACCAGCTCGACAAACGGCGGGGCGGAGCGGATCTGAAAGCCAACGTCCAGGCTGACCTTCCCCTCGGCCTTGGCGCCGATCTCCAGCACCCGCCTGGTGCCGTTGACGTCCACCGCTACTGGCTTCTCGCAATATACGTGCTTGCCCGCCGCCACCACGGCCGCCAGATGTTCGGGATGATAGTAGGCCGGCGTGGCGATCACGATGGCGTCCACGTCCGCCGATTCGGCCATCTGGCGATAGGCGTCCGGCCCGGCGAAGGTCCGCGCGACTCCCGCGTAACCTTTGGATTGGGCCAGCGCGTCGAAGCGGAGCTTCGCTTTCTCGAGGGCATCGGGGAATAGGTCCGCCAAGGCCACCACGCGTGCAGTCGTATGTTGGGCAATGCTGGTAGCGTCGGCGCTGCCGCGTCTTCCGCAACCGAGCAAACCGACCCGCACCGCCGAATTCGCCTCGGTAGCGCGCACCAGCCGTGGGGCGACAATCGCGAATGCACCGACCGCTCCGGCCCGCAGCAGGTCCCGGCGGCGATAGGACGGGGTAATCGTTGCCGTAATTTCAGACACCGTTTCAGACATTGTTTCGCTCTCCATTTGCAATACACATAGGTTCCGGCAACCGCTCCCTGACGGTCGCGGCTCGGAAACGCGGCTCTCCGGGGAAGGTGAGGATGACGAAAGCATCCGCGGAACCCATCAGCCGATCAATTTCTCCAGGTAAGCCTTGGCGGCCAGAATATCGGCGGTCTGGCGGGGGCCTTCGGTGGCCTCGCGCTCGATCGTCAACGGATTTCGATAGTCGAGTTTTTTGAGTTTGGAAATCAGCGCCGGGAAATCCACCTTGCCTTGGCCGATGGGAATTTCCTGGCCGAGTTTGGCGGGATCGGTGGGATAGAGGCCGTCCTTGGCGTGGACGCCTTGAATGTAGGGGCCGAGAGTGTCGGCCGCATCCACCGGATTGGCTTTCCCGTACAGCACCAGGTTGCCGCAATCGAAGTTGACGCCAAGGTTGTCGAGACCGGCGTCGCGAATGGCTCGCAATAAGGTGATAGGAGTCTCCTGGCCGGTTTCGCAGCGAAAGTTCTGGCCGCGCTCGCGGCAGTACGCCGCCACTTCACGAATAGCCGCGACGGTTTCGGGGTAGAGCGGATCGCCGGGAAATTCGGGGATGAAGCCGCAATGGCCTTGGACGGCGGGGAGGCCGGCGAGGCGGCCAAAATCCGAAACCGCTTTCATGCGCGCGATACGCGCAGCGCGATATTGGCGCGGCACCAAACCGATGGTAGCCGGACCTTGCATGAAATCGTAGATCTCCGGCCCCGGGCCGGTGGAGACGGCGGAGGTAGCTTCGATGCCGTAGCGGTCGAGAGCCGCGCGCAGTTTATTCGCCGCCACGGCGTCGGTGGCGCCCACGCCAACCTGACACGTCGGCAGGCCGAGGTCGTGAACCCGGCGGATGGCGGCGTCCGGATCGCGCGCTACACTCACGATCAGGCCGAGCCGCATTTTGGCGGGCGGTGGACTTTGAGCCTGCAGCGAGGCGGCAGCAGCGGCGGCTCCGAGCCAGCCTTCCAGAAATTGTCGGCGTTCCAAATGCGTCGCACCTCCAGCTTTTCGGGGACAGGCACGATTTGTTCTGTCACCGCGGCGCCGAAATTCGCGCCGGTCCCTATTTTGCCAGATTCATCTGAAATCGGCGAGAGAATTTCCGCCTTTGTTCTCACTTCTACGGTAGTGGCAGGAAGAGAGGCGATCCGAACCGGAGCAGTCGCCGCCCTGGTTTGGTTGAGCGGCGGCAAACTGGCGGAAGCGATCACGATGGAGATCTCGCCGCCGCTGGCTGAGCGTTTATGCGAAGAGCTGCCGTGGGCGGACGTCGCCTGCGGTGCGCCCGCGGGCGAGAAATCGGGGTCCGATGAGGGCGGGTTTGAATTGTTGCCGGCGGAGGAGGAAGAGAATCCTGGCGAACCGTTTGTCGAAGTTGGCGCCGCCACGCACCTGGGCCATTTGCCGCTCCCGGAGTGGGTTCCAGGGCCGCCCACGGAACACCAGCCGGCCACGCATCTTCCCCCGGCCGTCCGCAGAGCGGGCGAAGTGGGGGGGCCGATTACGATTACGATTTGCCTGGCTGGGTTGGTGGTGAAGGCCGGGTACGATTCCGGGCGAGGCGGGCATCAAAAAAAACGCCGCGCAACGCCAGACGGGCGTCGCGCGGCTCAAACCCGGATCGGAGTTTAGTCTAGTAGTCCATTTCGGGACCGTGACCGCCCGGACCGGCCGGGGCCGACTTCTTTTCCGGAATCTCGGCGATCATGGCTTCGGTGGTCAGCATGAGCGAAGCGATGGATGCGGCGTTCTGCAAAGCCGTACGGGTGACCTTGGTGGGATCGATGACGCCCGAGACAACCAGGTCTTCGTAGGTATCGGTAGCCGCGTTGTAGCCGAAATTCGGGTTCTCGTGGTTGCGAACCTTTTCGACTACGATGGCGCCTTCGGTGCCGGAATTGAGCACGATCTGGCGCAGCGGCTCTTCCGCGGCGCGCTTCACGATGTTGACACCGATCTGTTCGTCGCCGCCAAGCTCCAAGCTGGACAGCGCCTTGGCGGCACGCAGCAGGGCTACGCCGCCGCCCGGCACGATGCCCTCTTCCACCGCGGCGCGAGTGGCATGCAGAGCGTCTTCCACGCGAGCCTTCTTTTCCTTCATTTCGGTTTCGGTAGCCGCGCCCACGCGCACCACCGCCACGCCGCCGGCCAGCTTGGCCAGCCGTTCCTGCAGTTTCTCGCGATCGTAATCGGAGGTGGTCTCGTCGATCTGCGCGCGGAGCTGCTTGATGCGGCCTTCGATGGCCTTCGGATTGCCCGCGCCGTCCACGATGGTGGTGTTGTCCTTGTCCACCGTAACGCGCTTGGCCTTGCCCAGGTCCTCCAGGCGCACGCCTTCGAGCTTAATGCCGGTTTCTTCCATCAGCGCCTTGCCACCGGTGAGGACGGCAATGTCTTCCAGCATCGCCTTGCGGCGATCGCCAAAGCCGGGAGCCTTCACCGCGCAAGCGTTCAGCGTGCCGCGCAGCTTATTCACCACCAGCGTGGCCAACGCTTCGCCTTCCACTTCCTCGGCGATGATCAGCAGGGGACGGCCGGCGCGCGCGATCTGCTCGAGCAGCGGCAGCAGGTCCTTCATGTTGCTGATTTTCTTTTCGTGGATCAGGATGTACGGATCTTCGATGACCGCTTCCATACGGTCGGCATCGGTGACGAAGTAGGGCGACAGGTAACCGCGGTCGAACTGCATGCCTTCCACCGTATCGAGCTCGGTGTGCATGGTCTTGGATTCTTCCACGGTGATGACGCCATCCTTGCCCACCTTGGTCATGGCTTCGGCAATGATTCTGCCGATTTCCGGATCGCTGTTGGCCGAAATGGTGCCGACCTGGGCGATCTTGGCGTTGTCGCTGACCTTTTGGGACATTTTCTTGACTTCTTCCGTGACCGCTTCCACGGCCTTTTCAATGCCGCGCTTCACAGCCATGGGATTCGCGCCCGCCGCGACCGCCTTGACGCCTTCGCGGAAGATGCACTGCGCCAGAATGGTGGCGGTGGTGGTGCCGTCGCCGGCCACGTCGGAAGTCTTCGAGGCCACTTCGCGCACCATCTGCGCGCCCATGTTCTCGAGCGGATCCTTGAGCTCTATTTCCTTGGCAACCGTGACGCCGTCCTTGGTGATGTTCGGACCGCCGAACTTCTTTTCCAGAACCACGTTGCGGCCCTTGGGTCCGAGGGTTACCTTTACCGCGTCCGCCAACTGGTTGACGCCGCGCAAAATCGCCTGTCGCGAGTTTTCCGAATATACGATTTGTTTCGCCATTGTCGTGATTGCTCCTTACGGGATTCCTTTAGGAAGCCTTCTTGGCTGCCACGGGTTGGGCGTCCAGAATACCGAGGACCTCGTCCTCACGCATGATCAGGTACTCCTCGCCATCCAACTTGATATCGCTGCCCGAATACTTGCCGAACAGGATGCGGTCGCCCGCCTGGACATCCAGGGGGACGAGGTTGCCATTCTCCAGCCGCTTACCCTTGCCCACGGCCACCACTTCGCCTTCCTGCGGCTTTTCCTTGGCGGTGTCGGGAATGTACAACCCGCCTTGCATCTGCTCTTTTTGCTCGAGTCTCTTGACCACAATGCGGTCGTAGAGCGGACGAATCTTCATGAAACTAACGCCTCCAATTTGTTGTTAGTTTAAATCGGTTTACCAGAGTGAGGCGGTAGGCCAATGCCTACCGGCCTTACGTTAACTATTATTAGCACATCTCACGCTAGAGTGACAGGATTTTTTTGTAAGTAACACATTATAAACAAAATATTTTTTCTTACAATGTGTGACTCAAGTTTATATGAGTGGCAGGCGGCACGCTAAGACGGGATCCGGCCTATGGCGATTCGAATACACCCAATTGGCGGTTTTTGCGCACGGCGTCCCAGGGGAAATAGCGGCCGTTCATGGCCACGTACACTCCAGGAGGAAGCGTTTGGACGAATGCCAGGGCGGTACCCAGATTGAACATGCCGTCGGAGCTGCCGAACGTGTAGGGAACCATGGCGCCGGTGAGGACCACGGTTTTGCCGGCGATATTGGGGCCGAGCAGAGCCGCGGTCAGGTCCATGGAGTCGGTGCCGTGGGTGACGACGATGCGGTCTTCGCCAGCTTCGCGGCAGCGCTGGAGGATCAAGTGGCGATCGGGCTCGGTCATGTCGAGACTATCGATCATGAAGAGGGTTTCGACGGCAACGGGCAGGCGGCAACGGCCCAGCCGCAGCATGTCCGCCAGATGAGTCTGCTTGAAGAGGAGCTGCCCGGTGAGCTCGTTGTACTCCTTGTCGAAAGTTCCGCCGGTGATCAGGATGCGGATGGCGTCGGGCATGGATTTCTCCAGGGTAACAGGGCCGGGCGGCACTACACTGAGATTTGCCCCGCGCTTCCGAATACCTGCTGGCCGATCAGCGCAAAATGAGCCTGGCGAAGAACTACTTTGCCTGGCAGGCGCGGCTAGTGCTGCCGCATCTCGGCCGGCGCGTGGTGGAGGTGGGGTCGGGCATCGGCAATTTCACCGGTTGGCTGCTCGATCGCGAGCTGGCGGTGGCAGTCGATATCGACCCAGCCGCACTCGGCGAAGTGCGCAGCCGTTACGGAGAGCGCGACAATCTGCGCCCGGTGTTGTGCGACGCCGCCGGTTCCGAGTTCGCCGGCCTGGCGCAATTCGCGCCCGATAGCTGCGTTTGCCTGAACGTGCTGGAACATATTGGCGACGATGGCGCCGCGTTGCGAAACATGGCGCAGATTCTGCCGCCAGGCGGGACGGTTGTGCTGCTGGCGCCGGCCTTCCCCACCCTCTACGGCCCGATCGACCGCAACCTCGGCCACTTTCGCCGTTATACGAGGCGCGAGTTGGTTGCCGTGGCTAGCGGCGCCGGGTTGGCTGTGCGGCGGCTGCGCTACATCAACCTGGCCGGCTGGTTCGGCTGGTGGTGGAACGCGCGGGTAGCGAGGCGCGAGGCGCAATCGGAAGCGCAGATCGCGGTGTTCGACCGGTGGGTGGTTCCGGTGGTGTCGCGAGTGGAGAGCGTGGCGCCGGTGTTGTTTGGGCAGTCGCTGCTGGGGGTGTGGGAGAAGAGGTAGCTTCGTGGCGCGGGCTGTCAAGCCTGCTGGGCCGAGATTCGTCTCGGCCTTTCTTCCCACGAGCCCCACCCACCCAAAAGGTGAGAGCCAGTTCATCCGATGAATGAGTGATTGCGAGGGATTGCGGAGCGCAAGAAAGGCCGAGACGAATCTCGGCCCAGCAGGCTTGACAGCCCGCGCCACGACGATAGTGTGCAGCACGAGCCTTGCCTGGATGGCCAACACCTAATCACCTTCCTGCGGGGCAAAGATCCCGATAGAACGGGCAGCGGTGGCAGTGGTCGCCTTCGCGCAGGGGGAAATCCAGGTTGTGCTGGGCTTGTTCCAGCTCGGCGGCGACTTGGGCGGGGGATTCCCAGAGCGGGGGCTCCGGGTCTACGCGCACCAGGGTGTCGGGGCGGAGGAAGTGCAGCCACGCGCTCGAGACGGGGCGGCCGGCCACCTGCTCGACGGCCTGGGCATAGAGGCGCAACTGCAGGGCGTAGTCTTCGGCGCGGCGATGGGCTTCGTGCGAAGTGACGGCGTCGGTTTTGTAATCGACGATTACGATTTCGCCGTTTTCTTCGAACCACAGATCCACCTGGCCGCGCACCACCAGGTCGCCCACGGCCATCAGAAAATCGAATTCGCGTTCGACGCGCGTGGCTTTTTCGAGACGCCGGCCCAGCGCGCTGCGGCGGAAGACGTCGGCCAGCCGCAACGCTTCGGGGTCGGGGTCGAGAATTTCAAGGCCGGCCAGCAGGCGGTGGACTGCCGTGCCGAGCTCGGCCGCATCCGGCTCTTCGCGATCCGGCGCTGCCAGTTCCGAGGACACTTGCCCGCCTCCGCCGGCACGGCCGGAAAAGCCCAGATAACGGGCCAGCAGGTAGCGCCGCGGGCAGCGGGCGAATTCAGCGAGGCCGGTGACGGTCGCGTTGGAATCCTGCTGCTCGGTCACCGCGGGCGGCCCCAGCCACTCCACGGCATCCGCGACGGGGGCGGCAGCCGGCTGCGCGAGTCGTAATTCAGGTGCGCGATCGGCTGTGACCAAGCGCAACTTCCAGGGATTTCCATCGGGCGCGGTGCGCTCCAAGACTTCGTCGCGGCCCGGGGCCACATCGAGCTGAAACCTGGAGCTAACCAGCTCCGCCCACGAGGCGCGCTTGCCGCCGCTTGAAAAGCTCATGACGAGCAGCTCTTCGGCGCGCGTCATGGCCACGTACAGCAGCCGGTCGCTTTCCTGGCTTTCGCGGCGGGTCAGCTCGCGGCGAATGGCGGAGTGAAACAGATCGCCGTGATCCTCTCCGGTGACGGGATTGCGCCAGCGCGCTCCCAGGCCGATGGCCGGGGAAAACGCCACCACGGGCGCGGAATTCTTGACGCCTTTGTGCAAGGCGGCGATGAACACCACCGGAAACTCCAGGCCCTTGGCCGAATGCACGGTCATCAGTTTCACGGCGTTGGAGGAGTCGTCCGGAGGGGCGTCGGGCTCGCGCGGGTCGGCGTCACGGATCCGCGCCAGATCGTCCACAAACTCGTCCAGCGACATGCGGCCGGACGCGGCGCGAGCCATGGCGAGGAACTTGTCGATGTTGCCGGCGGCGTGCGTCCCGGCTTCCGCTCGATAGCCCACGTCATCCATGGCCGCCGCCAGCAAGCGGTCGAACGATACGGCTTCGCGCCGCCGGCGCCATTCGGCGAGCTTGCGGCGAAACCGATCGAGGGCGGCGAAATCCTGAGGAGAGAAACCGGCGGCTTGAGCGGGAGTGAGGGCAGCGAGGGTCGAACCTAGGTTCCAACCGCCGAACCTAGCGGGGCTTGGGACCGATTGACAATCGGTCCGCAGGTTGCCAACCTGCCCCACAAACCGCAGGGCCAGCAGGCCTTCGTCGGAGACGGCGGCGAGCGGGGAGCGCAGCACGGCGGCGAGAGCGATTTCGTCGCGCGGATTGGCGATGACGCGCAGCAGGTTGGTCAAATCGGCAACCTCACTGGCCTCGTAAAATCCCCTGCCGCGGTTGACTACGTACGGTACAGCCGCTTCGTCCAGCGCGTTGGCAAGCGTGCCGAGCACCTCGGTATTGCGCACCAAAACGGCCACGTCCGCGAAGCGGAAGCGGTCTTCGGCAACCAGGTCGACAATCCGCCGCGCGATCCAACGCGCTTCCATCGCCTGGGCTCGATCGGTGTCAGGCGCGGCGAACGCGGCTACCTCGACCGAGACGTCGCGCGGATTCTGGAACTCTCGCCGGGCTGCGAAAGTCTGCGGCTCGATTCCCCCGGCACCGGCCGCGACAGTCTCCACCGCGCGCAGAATATCGGCGCGGCTGCGGAAATTTTCGGCCAGAGGGACGACGCGTCCGCCGCCCGCGGTGACTTCCTCACGATAACGGCGAAACACTTCCGGCTGGGCGTGGCGAAATCCGAAGATGGATTGGTTGATGTCGCCCACGGCATAGAAGCGGCCGGGCGCGCGCACCAGTTCGAGCAGCCGGGACTGCTGGCCGTTGGTGTCCTGAAATTCGTCCATCAGGATATGATCGAACTGGGCGGTGAGGCGGCGGCGCGTGTCGGGATGGCGCTCGAGCAGGCGGACGCTGGCTTCCTCGAGATCGGCGAAATCGAGCAGGCCGGCGGCGGCTTTGCGCTCGCGATAGATGCGGTCGAAGCGGCGCAAGATCTCGAGCAGGGTGGCGCGTTCGGGAGCGTGGTGGGCGGTGAGGAGGGGGCGCTCGGCTTCCTTCTTGATGAGGTCGCGCAGATCGCACAACTTGTCGCGGAGCGGATTCTTGCCCCGCCGCGGCGACGCGGAGAAAGCCTGGATAGCGGCCAGCTTTTCGCGCGCGGTGCGCGCGCCCACGAAACGCCCGGCGCACTCGCGGACGGCTTCAAACTGCTCGCGCAGGGCCGGCTCGGAATAATCGGGGCGGAGGTTGCGCAGCTCGGCCGTCAGCGCCTCGATGGCCGCCACGGTGCGGTCCGCGGGAGCCGGCTTGGCCGCCACGGTTTCGATGTCCATCCCCGCTCCGCGCATGGCGTCGTAGGCTGCCAGCACGGCTTCTTCGAACTCGAATGAGGCCAGGGCGCGGATGAGGGCGCGGACTTCGGCCGGGCGGGCGGCGAACAACTCGTCCATGGCGCCGGCCATGGCCTCGTGCTGCAGGCGGACGGCTTCGCGCTCGTCGGCAATGGCGAATTCGGGATCGATCGCGGCCGCCACCGCGTTTTCGCGCAGCAGCCGGGCGCAGAAGCCGTGCACCGTGGATACCCAGGCCCGCTCCAGCGCACTGCGTACTCCGGCAGGTTCGGGAAACTGCTCCGCCAGTTTCTTGCGCATGTTGGCGGCGGCCTTTTCGGTGAAGGTGATGGCCAGAATGCGCAGCGGGTCGACGCCCGCCTCCACCAGGCGGCGAAAGTATTCCACCAGCACGGTGGTTTTGCCGGAGCCGGGCCCGGCCACGATGCAGGTGTCTTGCTCGCGGGCGAAGACCTCGACGGCGCGGGCCTGCGCGGGAGTAAACGCGACCGCGTTCATTCGGCGCCCTCCGCGGCTTCGACGATTGCCTGGCGCGCGCGGGACCGGCAGGCATCGCGATAATCGCACTGGCGGCATCTGGACGGATCGGCGGGATGGGGCTCCACGCGGCCGGCGCGGATCTCCTCCACTACGCGCAACGTCTTTTGGCGGGCCGCGGCCAGCCAATCGTCCGGCATCGGCAGGCTATCGAGAAAACCGTCCTCGCTCCAGCCGGCATACTTGACCTCCTTTTTCAGGCCGATGTAGAAGACGCCCGCTACCGGAATGGCGAATTTCTCGCGCGCGGCCATGGCGTAGAGCGGGGCCTGCAGCAGATTCTCGTCGGTCAGTTTGCCGCGCGTAGTGGCGGGGTTGCTGTACTTGTAATCGACTACGTAGGCGCGGCCATTCGGAGCGGTATCGAAGCGGTCGATCTTGCCGCGCAGCACCAGCGTTTCGTCGAACGGAAACTCGAACTCTTCCTCCATCCGCGAGGTGAAGCCTTCGCGCCGCCAGCGGGCGTCTGCCGCAAAGCGCTCCAGGTCGTCGCGGATCTGGTTGCGCAGCCGCTCGGTGTGGTAGAGCAGGGGAACGTTCTTGTCTTCCAAAACCGCTGCGAATTCGGCCTCGAAGAGCGCGGCGATATTCCCTCGCTCGGAATACCAGCGTTTCAAGGTATTGTGCACCACGATGCCGCAGGTGAGGAAATCCAGCCGCTTCTCTGGCGGTTCCGGACGCTCGCGCAAGCGAAGTGTGTGCCGCGCGAAATACTGGAAGGGACAGTTGAGATAAGTTTCGAGAGCGGTGGGAGAGAGCTTGGCGGTGCGCTCGGCCAGCGCGGCGAGCAAGGCCGGCGCAGCGATGGATTGGGCGGACGGCGCGGACGTCACCTGCGCTGGCCGCGGACGCACCTGCCGCGCGGCTTCCTCGGCCAGCGGCAGGTCCTCAATATACAGGGAGCGAAGATTGCGCTCGCCGCGCGCATCGAACTCGGGATAGCTCAAAACGGCGAGAACGGTGGCGCGGCTGATGGCGGCGTCGAACAGCGCGCGTTCGTCCCGCTCGAATTCCTCGGCGGTGCGTACGCCGATTCCGGCCGCGCCGAGCCGCCGCCGCGCGACTTCCGGAAAGAACGGATCGGGGCGGTTGAGACACGGGAACTGGTTCTCCACCAGGCCGCACACGAACACTACCGGGAGCGCCCACTCGCGCGCCTCGGAAGCCGGCAGCACGTGAACCACGTTGCGCCGCCCGTCGGGAAGGCGCAATGGCTTGCGGGCGAGCACGGTCTCGAAGGCGTTCTGAAAGGCGGCAAGGTCCAGTTGGAGCGCGCGTGACATGGCGGATAACGCGGCGGCGGTTTCGCTGGCCGCCTCCTGGAACGACTCCATGGCGATCGTCTGGGCGCGATATTCGAACGCAGTCTCACGGCCGATCGATTCGGCGAGGAGAGGCCGGACGAGGCTGGTCAGCTCCGCGAAACGCGCCGCCCAATCGCGCGGCGAGAGGGTGAAGGATTGCCACTCTTCGAGCGCGCGCATGCGCTCCAGCAGCGGGATCAGCAGCTCGGCCAGGCATTCCCGCGCCAGCTCTTTGAGCCCGGCCAGTCCCGAGCCCGGCATTTTCTCCCGCACCGCGAAATCCCAGCGGTCGGCGGCACTCGATTCGGCGAAGCGCGGGGCCAGACGCACCGCGGCCAGCGTTCGTTCCCAGTTCCAGCCGCTCGCAAGGGCGCGCAGCACAGCCACCAGAAAGCGCGCAACCGGGTGTTCCGCGAGCGGCTGATCGAAGTAGAATCGAGCGGGGATGCCGAAGCGCTCGAGCGTGGTGCGCAACAAGGGAACATAGTTTTCGGCGGAACGCACGATCACGCCGATTTCGCGAAACGGCCTTCCCGATGCCGCCTGCTCCAGGATGCGGCGGGCGATCTCTTCGGTCTCGCGCTCCGCCGATGGCGCACGCACCAACTGGCGGGCCGGCGCCCCACGCCGCGCCGGCAAACGCTCTTCTTGGAAGCCCAGTTGGTGGAGACGCTGGCGCAAGCCGTCGCCGGCCTCGCCCTCCGCCAGCGTGATGGTAACGCCGGCATGCGCGGCCAGGGCGGCGACGACACGTAGTTCCGGTTCGGGAAGAGCGTGAAAGCCGTCCAGCCAAATCGCCTCCACGCCGGGCAATCCCTGCGCGGCGATGCGCCCGGCGGCGCGCTCCAGACGGCGCGCGCGCGACGCCATGCCGGCGCCGTCGAGCACCCGCTCCACTTCTCCATACACGTGGGCGAAAGCGTGGGCGAGAGGAGCGTCGCCGGCCAAGCGTGTCCCCGCCAAAGTTTCTTTTAAGTGCGCGGCATCGCAGCCGGCGGAAGCGAATTCCGCCACGGTGCGCGCCAATTGCGAATGAAAGCCCGCCATGCCGGCGACTCCGGCAAACTCCGGACGGTTCACTCGCCGGAGAGCTTCCGCCGCGACCAGCGCCAGCACCGGATCGCTTACCTCCGTCAAGCCGGCGCACCACGCCTCCACGAAACCGTGCAAGGTTTGAATCGCGTTGCGCCGCAACACCAGCCCTTCGCGCGCCAGTTGATTCTGGAGGTGGATGGCCAGCGTAGCGGTGGGCGCCAGCAAGCGCGTTCCGCCTTGGTTACGGCGCAGTGCCGCGCGCAGATCGTCCAGGGCGCGGGTGGTTTTGCCGGAGCCGGCCGGGCCGATCAGAAGACGCATCTGGCGCATCGGCTTTCAGTGTAGCGCAGGCGAATAAAATACGAAAGATGGCTGGGAAGGGAGGAATGAAGGAAAGCGCAGCGGCGCGATCGCCGCTCGGCATGCCGCCGGCCTGCGGTATTGCGGTGCACAAGGCCGCAAAACACAAAAAGACCAGAGCGCACCAGTTGCGCTCTGGTCTTCGGAGGACTCTACGCTCGGAAATCTTGCTCTAACGGCGAACCCGCTTACGTCCCAATAGGCCGAGGCCCACCATGGCCGCTCCCAGTAGACCCAGCGTGCCAGGTTCAGGGACCTGGGTCCCGGCCAGGCTCGTTGAGAACGTGCCCGAACCGGCAGCTTTGAAGGCGTTGAGCAGGTCCGGAGAACCGTTGTCTAAGCTCAACTGGGTCGAGAGGTTGCTGAGCGAAAAAGAGAACGCGCTGATGCCGTTCTGGCTGGGCCCGAGAATATTCCAGAACCCACTAACGAATACTACTTCGCTATAGTTGCCGGGGTTGTCCGAAGAAGAAAACGTTGCGGATGAGCCATTGCTCTGGCCGCTAATAGCGCTGTTAAGGGCAGCGTTGTTGCCAAACGCAGCGGCCAGAAGGTACTCACCGGCGAAGGGACCGCTGGTAAGCATTATACTCAACACCCCGTTCTGAAACTGGTTTTGGGTCACCGTGCCTACGCCTAGCGTGCCCGATGCCGTCGATGAATCGCCGGTGACGGTCAATATCGCTTGGTAGGTGGTTCCGTTGGCGATATAACTGGCGTTGTATAGCGTGACGTTGATCAAGCTCGACGCCGTAAACGAATTGCTTGTGCCGTTATTCGACAGGGTGAAATCGTTAGTTCCGTTCACCTCAGTGAACGACGCAATCTGGGTCGCCTGTGCCGACCCCAGCAGTAGCAAACCTCCGACGACCGAAAGCGTTAGTTCTTTAATCATTCAAAAATCTCCTCCTCGTTGTTAGCAAGGCCCGAGCGCCGCAGTCCTCATGCCGCGCTTGTAGATCGAGTGTAGCAAACTGTCCGGTGATGTCAATAACCGAACGGCCCGGAAACTGATATTCTTCACAAACTTACGTGAAACAGGTACTGGTACTGGACCGGTACGAAGATGCGGCATTTCCCAACAGAGCCGCGGGCGCTCTGGAGTCCGGTAGAGCGGCCACGGAAAAGCTTTCTGTTTGCGCGGTTTACCAAGATCCAGGCAGATTTCGGCGGTTTTCGTCATGTTACCGTCACCGTATGCACGCAATTCGAAATTTCTGCATAAGTGCGGTAGCCGCCGCCCTGTTTCTGGCGGCTCAGGAGGGTTCGATCTCCTCCAGCCGCATTCGCGAAGATGTGCGATTCCTTTCCAGCGATGGCTTGGAAGGTCGAGGTGTCGGACAGCGGGGCGGCGACCTTGCTACCGAATACCTGGCGAGCCAGTTTAGTAAAGCCGGGGCGCAGCCGGCCGGGCCACAGGGCTCGTACTATCAGGAAGTTCCATTGGTCGGAGTGGAAACCCAGGCGGACGCGCAGCTCTCCGCGCTAGCCAACGGAAAACGGATCGAATTCGGGTGGCTGGAGGATTTTGTAGGCGTCAACCCGGAGCAGCGCGCCGACGCGCGCTTCGAGGGAGACGCCGTGTTCGTGGGTCACGGCATCCGTGCGCCCGAGTGGAATTGGGACGATTTCAAAGGCCAGGACCTGACCGGCAAGGTGCTGGTGCTGTTTACCAACGAACCGCCCAGCGACGATCCGAAGTTTTTCGATGGCCGTGCCCTGACCTACTACGGCCGCTGGGTTTACAAATACGAAGAGGGATTGCGCCGCGGAGCCCGCGCGGTACTGATCCTGCACACCGATCAAACCGCCGGCTACGGCTGGGACGTGGTGCGCAGCTCGTGGGGACGCGAAACGCCTTTCCTGAAACTCGCCTCCGGACAACCGGCCCTTGCCATGGAAGGCTGGCTGTCGCGCGCCGCCGCCGAAAAACTGCTGGGGCTGGCGGGCAAAACCGTGGATGAAATGCTCGCCGCCGCCGACCGGCCCGACTTTAAACCCATCCCGCTCGGCATCCGCATCGAGGGCCGCGTGCATTCGAAGGCCCGCGAGCTCCGCACCCGCAACGTCGCCGCCATGGTGCCGGGTAGCGACGCCAACCTCAAGAATGAATTCGTGGTCTACAGCGCCCATTGGGACCACCTGGGAATTGCCACCCCAGTCAACGGCGACAACATCTACAACGGCGCCATCGATAATGCCACCGGCTGCGGCATCCTATTGGAGTTGGCCCACGCCTGGGCCGCGATGCCGCACAAACCGAAGCGCTCCGCGCTGTTCCTTTCCGTCACCGCCGAAGAGGGCGGGTTGAAAGGCTCCGAATATTATGCCGCTCACCCGCTGGTTCCGGCGGCCAAGACCGCCATCGATCTCAACTACGACGCGGTGTATCCCTGGGGACGCGCCAAGGAAATCGTCATCTCCGGGGCCGAGCGCACCACCGCGCTCGCTGAGGCGTTAGCCATCGCACAACGCATGAATCTGACCGTGAAGCCCGACGCCCACCCGGAACAGGGCCATTATTTCCGCTCCGACCATTTTTCTTTCGCCCGCGCCGGTATCCCCGCGTTCTCGATTGGCGTCGGCACGGAATTCTACGGTAAACCGGCCGGTTATGGGGAGCGCCTGTTTCAGGAGTTCAACACGCTTCACTACCACCAGCCCTCCGACGAATTCAACGAAGATTGGGATTTCACCGCGCTGGCGCAGGCTGCCGATTACGGTTTCCTGCTCGGCGCCACCATCGCCAACCAGGAGAGGCTGCCGGACTGGGTGAAGGGCGATACGTTCCGAAGGCAATAAGTCAGAGGTGGGACATCGCTTTTCGTCGTCTGCCAGGCGCCGCAGCGGTCGGCCCATAACGCCGTGACACTGCAATTGCAGCCTTGCGGAGCTATCCTATGTCTGATCGCCGGTGGAAAAATGGAAACACGTAGCCTGTCACCGGTTTACTACCCATGGCATTGGCTATCTTGGTGCGGATGAGCAGGTGTTTGTGCTCCATCGAGTTATCAAAACGGAGACTCTCCCCGAAATTCTGCCTCTCCGAGCAACCCAATAGTCACGGCGAGAAACAGGCACGACAGACCACAAACGGCGATGGTCTGTCCCACCTGCCGCTCAGCGCGATTCCACGTCGGTCTTTTCGACCAGGCGGTCTACGTGCACTCCGTAGAGGGCGGGCTTGCCTTGGCGGTCGCTCTGAAAATAGATGTGCTGGCTGTCGGGCGAGAAAGTGGGCGCGACCGACGCCGCGTCGGCGGCTTTGTGCTCGCACAAGGTCATTTCGCGATGCGTGACCCGCAGCAGCAGCAGCACGGTGGGCGAGGCTTTGTTGGCGCTCGCGCCGACGAATACCGAAGTATCGCGATTGGCGCCGAAGCTGGCGAACTGGCTGGTCTTGGACACCAGCTTGTCGCTGGCGGCGTCGGGCGTAAATTCGCGAATGGCGTGCAGTTGGTGCGGGTCTTCGGGCAGGTTGAGATAGAGGATGGTGCGGCCGTCGTGAGACCAATTGGCGGAGGCCACACCGCCCGGCGCCAGTTTCAAGCGGTGGTTTTCCCGGCCGTCCAGGTTGGCCATCCATAGCCCGCCGTCGCGGCGGTAGAAGAACTGGGCACGGCCGGGACGATGCAGGGGATGGCTCATTTCCGCCGGCGCTTCGAGTACCGTGCGTGCGGCGCCGGCGGCCAGCGGGGCCATGCGCAGCCGCGACCCGGTTTCGCGGCGCTCCACGAACGTGGCGTGCGTGCCGTCCGGGCCCACACTCATCCCCGCTCCCCGCTCCCAACCTTCGTCAATTCGATAGATCTCGCGCTCGCGCAGGCTGGCAAGCGAAACCACGCGCAGCGAGCGTCCGGCGCAGAAACAAAGCTCGCGGTTGTCGGGAGTCAGCGTCAGCGTGGCGGCGTCCAAGTCTTCAGCCTCGGTGAGGAGCCGCGTCTCGCCGCTCTTCAGGTCGATGCGGTAGGCCTGCAAGGAACCTTCCCGGTCGCTGGCAAATATCAGCCAGCCGCTGGAGCGCGCAATGGCGCGGTTGTAATATGCCGGCAGGGATGAGGCGTGCGCCGAATCGGTGAGCTGGTAAACGTCGAGCTCCGTACTGGGATCGGTGTAGAGATGCCACTCCGGCGGAAAGCTGCGCCCTTTGCCGGTCTCAGCCCCGGTTAATACACCCGCGCCCACCGTACACAGAAACGCCCTCCGGGAAGTCCGGCACGCCGCGTGCCCCATGCGTCAATGGTAGCAGTACTCTTTCCTGGGGCGTGAAAACATAGCCACCGATGAACACCGATAAAGACATCAGAGGTTTTATCCGTGTTCATCGGCGCTCATCGGTGGCTATCATGATTTTTCCCAACTCCCCCGCGACCGCGGCTCTTCGAGATGGGGTGCAGACGGTACACTGACAAGGATGGCATCCACTTTGGAGCTGGGCGCCCGCCGGCTGTCGGTGCGGGACGTGGCGCAGGTGGCGCGGCAGGGCGTTGCCGTGCGGATTGGCGAAGCGGCGCGGGAGCGCATTGCGCGGGGGCGGGCGCGGCTGGAAGAGTTGCTGGCGCAAGGCGCGCGGATTTATGGAGTGAATACGGGGGTGGGCGGCAACGTCGGCATTTCGCTCGCGCCCGGCGAGATGGGGTTGCTGCAGGCGAACCTGGTGCGCCACCTGGCGTGCGCCACGGGCCAGCCGCTGCCCGCGGACGTGGTGCGAGCCGCCACGCTGCTGCGCGCGGCCACCTTTCTGACGGGCGCCTCGGCGGTGCGCGTGGAGTTGGTAGAAGCGCTGGCGGCGCTGCTCAACCACGGCATCACGCCGGTAGTGCCGCGCTACGGGTCGGTGGGGGCGAGCGGCGACCTGATGCCATCGGCGTATATCGCGCGGGCCTTGGCCGGCTTGGGCGAGGTGGAATACCAGGGCCGCAGGATGGGCGCGCCGGAGGCACTGCAGGCGGCCGGCCTCACGCCCATCGTATTCGCGCCCAAGGAAGCGCTGGCGCTGATCAACGGAACCACGGTGATGACCGCGGTGGCGACGCTGTTTGAGATGGATGCCAAGTTGGTATTGCGCGCGCTTTTGGGCGCCGTGGCGCTGGCAATCGAAGCTATGCAGGCGCCGGCGTTGCCGTTCGAGGCGTGGGTGCACGAGCAGAAAGGGCACCCGGGACAGATCGCGGTGGCGGCGCACCTGCGCGAACTGCTGGCCGGTTCCGGCTTGACGCGCGATACTTCCGGGCAATCCTGCTATTCGCTGCGCTCGGTGCCTCAAGGATTGGGCCAGGTTTGGGAGGCGCTGGAGGATGGCTGCGCCGTGCTGGAGCGGGAGATCAACTCCGCCAACGACAATCCGCTGATCGACCCCGATACGGGCGTGCTTTACAAAGCCGGCAACTTCTACGGCGGCCACATTGCGCGCCTGCTGGACGCGTGGAAGCTGGACCTTGCCAGCATGGCCAACTGGGGCAATGCGCTGATGGCGGTGATGGTGGACGACCGCTTCAACCAGGGGCTGCCGGCGAACCTGACGCCGAACCCGGGCGTGAATTCCGGCTTCAAGGGAATGCAACTGAGCGTGACCAGTCTGGCCTGCGCGGTGCGGCAAATGGCCGGACCCAGCTCGATCCACTCCCTGCCCACCGAGCAGTACAACCAGGACGTGGTCAGTCTGGGGATGCACGCCGCGGTCACGGCGATGGACGCGTTGGAGTGCTTGCGCAACGAGACGGCGATGGTGCTGCTGGCAGCGGCGCAGGCCGTGGACTTGCGGGGCGGAGAGGCGAAGCTGGGCAAGGGCTCACGGCGGGTCTACGAAAGCGTGCGTGCCGTGGCGGCATTTCAGGATAAGGATCGGGAGATGGAAAGGGAAGTGGCGGCGGTGGCGGAGGGAATTGCGGCGGAGAGGTACTGAGTTGTCGGTTGTCAGTTGTCAGTTATGAGTTATCAGTTATGAGTTATGAGTGTCGGTTCAGTGCGAAGAGGGCGGAAGGCTTCTGGACCCTCACAACCCTCAGCGGGGGGAAAAACTAATCCGGTAAGGCGGCTCGACATGGCATCCCGCCGCTGCTGGGGCTCATCACGGCAATAGACAAAACGAGGCTGCCTATCAGGATTGCTCCTTCACCGCCGGGCGAGGCGCTCCCACCCTCTGTGTCAGGAAGCCGATGATGGCGCCAACCACGAAGCCTGGCAGCATGATCTCCAGGTAAGGGTGCCTGCCGTTCACCGTATCGTTAGCCGCCACCAGAAAGGCGAACAGCAGCCCCAGCGCCGCGCCGACCACGATCCCCCAACCCGTCGACTGCACTTTGCGCGCGAACCAGCCGCTGAGCACGCCCACGACCATCCCTTTGACCGAGGACCCAACCATGATGCCGGCAATCATAGAGTGCGTTTCCGGATAAAACCAGGCGGTTGCGCCGTCCATGGCTCCGAGGATCAAGCCCAACAACAGTCCCGCCAGAATCTTGTTCATCGTTTTATACCTCTCACCATGGAGTTCCGCGCGGTCCGGAATTCCTTTAAAGATTTCGCAGAAAAAATAGCAGGAACTTCACCACTGCATAAGCCGCCAACAGCCATAGCAGAACCGCATTGCGCGACCCGAAGCGGCGCAATCGATGCCACCAGGGTTCGGACCAGGCTTCCACGGCCAGCCCCTCCTGGAAGCGCTCTATATCCAATAGAAGCGCGGGGGCATCCGGATAGCGGGCAGCGGGATCCGCGCTCATGGCCTTGGCGGCGATGGCGCGGAGAGCGGGCGGCGCGGGCACGGGTAACAGGAACTCCAACAACCCACCCAGCGCGTAGATGTCGGACCGCCGATCCAGGTGGGCCTCCGGGGCGCGAAACCCAGGCGTGCCAGCCACCGCGTCCACGCCCCAATCCATCACGTAGACTTCGCCGAACTGGCCCACCATCACATTCTGCGGCTTCAGGTCGCGATGAAGGAAGCCGCGAGCGTGCGCGAATGCCAGCGCCTCGCCGACACGCCGGATCACTTCCAGGCGATTGGCGAGCGACGGAAGCCCGGCTACGTAGCCGTCCAGGCGCGCGCCGCTGACCAGCTTCATGGCGTAAAAGGCGCGTCCGTCGGGCAGCGCGCCGGTCTCATAGATCGGCACCACGGCAGGATGCTCAAGCCGTGCGATGAGCCGCGCTTCACCGGCCAGAGCCGAATCGAGGACTTTGAGAGCGACACGACGATCCAGCTCGCGGTCTCGCGCGGCGTAGACGACTCCCATCCCGCCTCGCCCGATTTCGGACTCCAGTTCGTAGCGGGTTCCCGTCAGATCGGGCAAGGCCGCCACCTGGCGCAAATGGTCGAGCACGGAATCGCTTAGATCCATACCCGCCGCATTTCCTCGGCGAGCTCGCGCGGCCCCGAGGTTGTGCCGCGTAACCGTTCGGTTACAAAGCCGCGCAGCGTGCGCCGCGCCCAGGCGAGATGGTTGGTCACCGCGGTTTCCGGGATGCCATGCCGCGCGGCCAGACCGGCATACGAGGGACGTTCGCCTTCGGCCAGGTCATACGCTTCGAAGATGCGGAAATGGAGTTGCTTGCCCGATCCCTCACAGTGCGCGCGCAGCTCATCGAGCGCGAGGGCGAACAACTGCCGCTGCCACTCGCGCTCGAAAGCCTGTTCGGGCGACTCGGTGGCGGCCGCCTTTTCCTCAACCGGTTCGAACTCGACGTCTCCGCCTCGCTTTTGCCGGTTCGCGGCAGCATGCTGGCTTTGAGCGAAGCGTTCGGCTGCCATGCGGAGATAGGTCCGAAACGAGGCTTTGGCCGGATCGAACCGCGCGAAAAAATCGCGCTGGATCGCGGTAGTGAAGAAGCCCTGGGTCAGGTCCTTGGCGTCTTCGTTGTCCTTGCGGAATTTGAGGCGTAGGAACCGATAGACAGGTTTCCAATAGAGCGCGATGACCTGTTCCAGCGCCTCATTCGGCAGGCCCGCGGCCGCGGCCTCGAGCAGCGAAAGCCGGGTGGAAGGGAAATGTCGGTGAGGACCGCCGATCGCGGTATCCGCATCCCGCTCATTCACACCAACCGATCATAAACCTTCCTCGCGCCCTGGTGGGCTGCCGGCGTATCTGCATGACGTTAAGGGACGGCACGCGGTCGAGGCGCTCAATGGGCGCGATCGACCATAATAATGTTGCTCCCGTTTTGGTCGTACTGCGCGAGCAGCAGCTTCTGCCCGTCGGGCGAGACCGCCAAACCGGGAATAGTGGCATCCGGCGGCTTGGGGAGCAATGCGATTTGCCGAATGGCCCCGCTAGCGAGGTCCAGGAATTCGATACGCGGCCCGGCAGGAGGGGTTGCGGTGGCGAAGTAGATTCCGCCCCGCGCCAGCCGCCAGCAACGCCAATAACCCACCTGATCGCGGTCGGTGACCGGAAGTTCTTCGCCGCCCGTGGTGGGCACCCGCCAGATGCCGGGAATCTCGCGGCCTTTCACGTATAAGAGAAACTGGCCGTCCGCGCTCTCGAATCCTTCAAATCCGCCTTTGCGTGTCAACTGAATGGCCGGGCCGCCCTGGGAAGGGGTCTTCCAGATTTGCAGGTTGCCGCTGCGGGTCGAAGCGAAGTAGACCCAAGCTCCGTCGTGCGACCAACTGGGCGCTACGTCTCCGGTATTTCCGTCGGTGATGCGGCGCAACTGGCCGCCATCGGCGTCCACCATCCAGATGCTGGGGTTGCCGACGCCCGCCGGATCCCTGGCGCGGGTGTCGAAAACGATTCGCCGTCCATCCGGAGACCAACGCGGGCTCCCCGTTACGTATGCGCCGCCATCGAACAACAGGCGCGGATTGGAACCATCGCTGTCGGCCACCCAGATGCCGAAGCTGCCATTGCGCCCCGAGGTGAAAACGATGCGGCGGCCGTCCGGCGAGTAATCGGGATCGGAATCGCGGAAGGTGGAAGCAACCAGCGGCGCTTTCGATATCACGTGCCCGGCGGCATCCAGGGTGAACTCCCAGATATTCATGTCGTCGAGCCGCCGTGTGTAGGCCAAGCGGCTGCCGTCACGCGATACCGCGGGGCTGATGACGTCTTCGCCAAACGCGCTTACGCGTTCCGGAGTCCCGCCGTGAATGCCGATCCGCCAGAGCGAATTGAAGCTGCCGCCACGCCGCGAGGAGAAGATAATCTCGCGGCTGTCGGATGTCCAGGCCAGGCCGTCGATGGTGAGCCCATCGAACGTGAGCCGCGCAGGCTTGCCGTTGGGCAGTTCGAGCACATAGAGATCGGTGGCGGAAAAGCTGACGGCTCGCGCGAATGCCAGCCGCTTGCCGTCTTGGGAAAAGGCAGGGTAGTAATCGCCCGTGATGGCGGCGGAAGGGAAGGTGAGTTGCCGGCGCGCCAAGCCATCTATCGACACCAGAAAGATGCTGGCTGGCTCGGCGGGCGCCGCTTTATCGACGATGGCCAAGGTCTTGCCGTCAGGGGAGCCGTACGCGCTGTTCCCGCTGCCCAGATCGAAATAAGGGAAAACGTCGGCCAACTTGCGCTCCGGTCCGCCCAGCACCGACGTCAGGTACCACGCGCGAGCTTTCGGAGTGGAACGAAGAAACGTAATGTTCCGGCCGTCGGGCGACCAGGCCGGGCGAGAATCGGAACCCGGATCGTGGGTCAACTGGAGCAGGGCCTCGCTGCCGATCACTTTCACGTAGACATGGGAGTTTCCACCTTGCGGGCCGTCCCAGACAAAGGCTATCTGGTTGCCGTCAGGGGAAAATGCGACCTCGTTTTGGCGTCCCGGAAAGCTGGTGAGGGGCACGGCCTTGGAGGGAGCCGCGGCGATTCTCGCGCGATTCCAGCGCGGCAGGAATGCATAGGCTGCCGCCGCAACTGCCAGGATCGCAAATAGCAACAACGGACGCCGGAAGCGCGAGCCAGCCATGCTGGGTTTTCGTGCATCTGGCGCGGTCACTGCTGGCGGCGGAATCGTAGGCGATACGCCGGGCTGAATGCCTGCGGAATCGGAACGAACCGGCGCGGGCTCTTCCAGCGCCGCCCTGTCCATTACCCGGACCGCAACGGCGAATCGATACCCGCGTTTCGGTGCGGTATCGATATAGTGATGCCCTTCGTCTTCGCCCAGTGCTTTGCGGAGAATCGAGACGGTTTTTGCGAGGGTCGCTTCTTCGACGCAGGTTCCCGCCCAGACCAGCCGGAGCAGTTCCTCTTTGTCGACGATTCGGCCGTTACCCTCCACCAGCACGGCCAGCGTTTCAAGCGCTTTCGGGGTAAGGGCAAGATAGGCACCGTCCCTCAGCAGCATTCTCGAGTTGAGATCCAGCCGAAAAGGGCCAAAATCGTATAAGTGCTTTTCCGACGCAAACATACGATCTGTCAATGGCTCCATGAAGAGACTTTCGCAACTTTGTCCGTCTTTTTTCCAATCGCCGTCAAGACGCCTTCCCCAAAACGGCTTTAAAATGCCTCTTACTGGTACTCTACCTCGAATTGGGAGATATGTTACGGTCGATTAGGCTGGTCTCGATTCTGTTCGCGGCGTCTGCCCTGTTCGCCGGGGAAGTACGCTTTCCGTTCCAAGGAACGGACGGGCGGGCCCAGAGCATCTCTCTCGATGGTTTTCTGATCGACGGGCGCCCGCCGGCGGCCGAGCCCCAGGTCCGGCGACTGGCGCCCGGAGTGGCGGAAGTGACGTTGGACGCTCCCGTTCCCGGCGAATGGTCGTTCGCGGTGTCCGACGACAGCAGCTATTTCGGTTTCGGCGAACGTTTCGACCGGCTGAACCACGCCCACACGATTCTCAAGAACGCGTCGCGCGACGTTGCGGACGAAAAAGGCAGCCTGACTTACCAGCCGATACCGTTCTACATGAGCTTGCGCGGATACGGTCTCTGGCTGGACACAACCAGCGAAGCCACGTTCGACCTGAACGTCAGCGAACCGTCCCACATTGTAGTGACATTCTTCGGGAAGAAACTGCGGGTGGTACTGTTCGAAGGACCGCGCTTTCCGGCGATTCTCGAACGCTTTACGGCGCTCGTCGGCCGCCAGAAGCTTCCGCCGTACTGGGCCTTCGCCCCATGGAAATCGCGGGACTATCACCGCAATACTCGGGACCTTTATGAAGACGCGGACCGGTATCGCGAGCTCGGCCTGCCGGCTTCGGTTCTGCTCATCGATAGTCCCTGGGCGACCAACTACAACACTTACGAGTTCAACCCGAAACAGTTCGAGGACGCGCGGGCGATGATCGCCCACGTGCACGCGAAGGGGTATAAGCTCGTTCTCTGGCACACTCCTTGGATCAACCGGGAAACCGCGGCGCCGTATGAGGAGGGTTTCGCCGGTAAGTTGGAGACCGGCCCGGCGGCTGATTTCGCGGAAGCCGAGCGGCGAGGCTATTTTCTTCACCGGCCTGACGGCTCCACTTACATCGGCCATTGGTGGAAAGGGACCGGCTCGCTCATCGATTTCACCAATCCGGCGGCGAAGCAGTGGTGGCAGCACCAATTATCGAAAGTGATTCGATTGGGCGCGGATGGTTTCAAGGACGACGATGGAGAGGGCGTCTTCATCGGCGACGTAGTCTTCGCCGGCGGCGAGGACGCGCGCACGATGCGAAACCGCTACGCCGTGGAGTACAACCGCGCGGTGGCGGAAGCTTTGCAGGAGGGCAAAGGCGCCGACTGGGTGCTGTTCCAGCGGAGCGGCACCATCGGCTCGCACATGCTACCGGTTTTCTGGGGCGGCGATAACGACGCAAGTTTCGCGCCTACCAATGGACTGCCCACGGTGGTCACGGCGGGGTTAAATGCCGGCATGAGCGGAATTTCCCTCTGGATGAGCGACCTGGGCGGCTACAACAAGTCGGCGCGCACTGCCGGCGACGATGTGCTTTTTGCCCGCTGGACGGAATACTCGGCGTTCTCCCCCGGGATGGAAGTGATGAGCGGTATGAACCTCGGGCCGTGGGATTACGGCGAAGAGGCGTTGCGCATTTTTCGCATGTACTCCGTGCTGCACATGAGCCTGTTTCCCTACCGCTACGCGGCTGCGCTCGAGAGCGCACAGAGCGGGCTGCCGTTAATGCGCGCACTGGTGCTCATGCACCAAGACGAGCGGGAAGCGCGGGAAGCCACCGACGAATATTATCTCGGTCCGGACCTGTTGGTTGCGCCGGTGCTGGCTGCGGTCACGCAACGTTCCGTGTATTTGCCGGAAGGCGCGTGGATCGACTATTGGACGGGACGCTGCTACACCGGACGCCAAACCATCGCCGTGGACGCCCCGCTCGACCGCATTCCACTCTTCCTTCGGGAAGGCACGATTCTGCCCAAGATCCCGGATGACGTGATGACGCTGGTTCCGCGGAGTGAATTCAGGGACGGCAGGATACAAGCACTCGACGACCGCCGCGTATACGAAATCTATCCCGGCCGCGAGACCCGCAGCATCGCCGATTTCGAAGGCCGCCAGTTAGTGCACCAGCCACAAGCCTGCATGCTGACAATCGCGGGGGCCGCGGCCCGCCTTACGGTCCGCTGGAAGTTCGCCCACCCGACGAGCGTCACGCTGAATGGCCAAAAACTCGACCATCTTACGCCTACGGCAGACGGCGTCTCGGTCGAATTTCCACACCGAGGGGCAAGCACGCTGTCGTGGCGATAGGCTGTGGAGTAGGCCTTGGGCCTACGTTTGCGTCGACCCGGCCCAGCGCAAGGGCAGGCCGAAGGCCTACTCTACAGCCTACGCCGGCATTTCGTCACCTTCGCGGGGCGTCTTTCCGCCCCTCCGCTTCATGATCTTGTCGAAAGCCTTGAAATCCGCGCGCGCCTTCCGGTCGGAGAAGTATTTCGCCGTCTGAAGTGCCGAGACCTTTTCCGCCACCGCCGTGGCCACGAACTGGTTGATACTCGTCCGGTCTTCCCGGCTTAGCCGCTCAACCGCCTCTTTGAGCGAACGCGGCAGCCGTAAGGGATATGTTTGGGTCTCTTTCATCGTTTGATCCTCGCTATTGCTTCTCGTGGGAGCAGCACTTCCACCCCAAATTGGGACGCGGCGGTTCCATAGTCCCGCACGTTGAATGTCACCACGGCATCAGCCCCGCCGTTGACCGCCGCCTCCAGGACCATCTCGTCGTTCGGATCGCGTAACTGGGGCCGCCACAGAAAATACGATGGCACGGCTTCCGCCATGGCGATGATGGCATCCAGGAAGATCTCCACCTGCCTGTCCGAAAGCCCGGCCTCCACCCGGTGCTCGGACCTCCGGCAGACGGCTTCGTACTCCAGGGCGAGGGGCACGCTAAGCAACAACGTAGCCTGCCCCTGCCGTACGGCTCGAACGATGGCGGCGGATGCGCCCGTTGGACTCCGCATGGCGGCAACCACGGCATCGGTGTCCAACACCAATCTCACATCATAAATGATATCACATCACGGGCGATGTCGCTCTCTTCGAGCATCATTCCACCTGGGAAGATCGGGACGGTCTGTCCCGCAAGTCCCCGCACAGGTCCGGAGCAGGTGGAGGCAAGACGCCAATTCCGCTGTAGTTCGTAGGCCGGGAAGCTCCGGTAAGCCTGCACCAGAGCCCGTCTTTCAACTATTTCCCGGCATAGTCCTTATACAAGTGCGCGACTCTTGCCGAATCGGCGCCGCCGTCGTGGATGACTACGCGGTAGCGGAAATGAAGTGTGCGGCCGGGCTCGATGGTGAGGCTGCCGTCCTGCGACTTATCGTTCAGAAAATCGTGGAGGCCGAAAATGTTGGCGGCGTGCAAACCGTAGGCCCGCGAATGCCAGTACGTCGGATACCGCGGGTTGGCCGGATGATCGAAGATGGCCACGCCGACGGTTTTCCCATCCACGGGGCCGCAATAATCCACCCACGCGGAGCGTTTTCCCCAAACGTTCTTCTCGGTTTCCTTGCCTTCGGCGTTCACCATGCGGCCGCCGCCTTTCTCTTCCGTCATGGAAGTCGCGAGGCGGATGCCGAAAGTGCCTTCCTTGGTATCGCCAAACTTCAGCTTTTCCAGCGGAACGATGGCGACGTCGTAATCGACGATGCGCAGCAGCGGATCGGAGTAGAACGTGATGGTGCGAGTGTCGGTCATGATCGGTTTTCCGTTCTCATCCAGGCCTTCGAAGACTGCCTGGATGGTTCCGGCTTTGGCGCCGCTCTCGGCTTTCGCCACCCGGACCAATCTCATGCTGCCCTGCCACAAGCCCGTGCCCGAGTTCTTCTGGGGAACCGGCGGCGGCGGTCCTTTGCGCGGTTCGGTGGCCCAGAAATCGATGCCATTGATGTCACCGTGGGCGAAAAACAGCCCGCGATGGTGGGGATGATCCCTGGTTTCGCCGGGGAAATCTTCCATGGGAAAGTGCCGTGTGACGACGGCGCCGGACGCGGTGCTCAGCGGCCAAACATAGGGCTTGTTTCCTCCGGGGGCGAGATAAAAGGCGGTGTACGGCTTGCCATCGATCTCCACCAGAATCCTCTCAGGAGCGGCGCGATCCGGTCCTGCCTGGGTGATTTTGACCTGGGCCCCTAGCGGGAGCGTGAGAAGGAAGGTCGCGAAGAGTGCCAATCGCATTATGGGTGTGCCTCCTTGGGTATTAGATAGATCCAGCGGCCGTTTAACTGTGGCGTCGCCTCAAATATTATCGATCCTTTTTCGATCCGGAACGGGACGCTGGCGCCGCGGCTGCCGGGCGTGGGTCCCTCCACGGCGAGAGCAAACGGAGAGGAAATGCTACCAGCGGGAATTCGGACGGCGCCCGCGCCCCGTACCCTGATTTGAACGACGGCGCCGCCGGGGACACGGCGGCATTCGGCCACCGGGGCCCAGCCGATCTCGTCGAGCGGCCGGTCCGCAAACACGGTGCGGTTTCCATCCACCGCGATCTCGCGCGCCTGGCCGCCTGCAAACGCGATGAGTGCTCCGCGATCGTTCACGCGAAACGCCAGTGCGCCGCTTCCCTCATAACTCACGCGGTGACCGTTTACCCGGAAATCGGCCAGGTGAATGAGACCGGAAGGAAGTGGATTGCCTTCGAAATCGGCGGGCTTGGATTTCGGAAGCTCACCGCCGCCGTTCCAGGTTTCATCCAGCCGCGTGAGGTGAGGTGCAATCGATACGCTGCCATTGGGAAAGCGAGTGACCAGGTAGCCGGTGGTTCGCGACAGGTATTCGGTATTGTCGTTCGTTCCAGCAAAGCGCCCGCTGGGCGGATAAGCGCCCAGAGTATCGAGAATTTCGAACCAGTTGCGGGTCTCGTAGCCCAGGCTGGCCGACTGATCGTCGCGCGGGCGGTACCCCAGGAAAGTGGCGCTGCCGCCGCCCGGGTACGCGCGATAGGTCCCCACGATCCACCGTTTCACCTTGGCCACGGCTGCGACTCCCTCGCGGGGCGAAACCGGGTAGATATGGTCGGGCAGAAAGTCCGTCAGAATGATTTGCGGCTCGACGCGCGCGAGCCGGTTCAAGAAGGTGACCTGGGTTCCCGCCGCAAATTTGCCCTCGCTTGCGAGGGGAGCGTAATCCACGCCAAAGATGCTCTTCCAGATTTCGAGTGCAGGTTCGCCCTCGAAGGTGAGCACCGGCGGCGGGCCGGACCATATCAGGCGGCCGCCGCCAGTCACAAAGTCCTGCATCATCGCCAGCAATTTGCGGGGCGGAAAAGGTTCGAATACGGCCGCCAGCGTGGTGAACCGCCGCCCTGCCAGGTTAATAACCCCGTTCTTCACGCTCCCGAGCTCCAGGAGCTTGGTGGGCGTAATCATGTTCGCGTAGCCGTACTGAGTCATCCACGTGCCGAAACGCTCTTCGGTTGCCACCAGGTCCAAGGGGTACAACATGAGCACGTCCACGTCGCGGTGTTCGGCATTCTGCACGTTCTGAAAGATAGGCGCACCACGATCGCCATAGGCATTGACCACCGCGTTGCGCAACGGGACAACCTCTGCAGGGTAGCCCCAGCCCACGGCGTACGCATAAGGGACTTCGCGGTTGACGATGCCGAGCGAAGCGGAAAGGGCAAGGCAGAAGTAATCGCGGTCCAGCCAACTGGCTTCGGCATGATCGCTGCCGTTGCCGGTCATGAAATCCCCCCACTTGAAATAATCGTGAGCGGCCACGGACGCCTGCTGCACGGAGTTCGACCAGATGAAGTTCGAAGTGTACTCGTAGGCCAGAGCGTGCGTGGTGTCTTCGTTTTCGGTGGCCCAATAATCCATGGTGGGACTCTGCGACCAGGTCGCATGGTTGGGCGCATCCAGCCGGTAGCCCACCTTTCGCTCGGCATAGTGTTTGGCCTCGGTGAAGAGGTCCACCACGTGATCGTTCAAAAGGTGAAAGTAACGCGCGCGGAACAGGGCCGTGCGGCGAATGTCGTCCGGAGTAGGGCCGAAAACGTGCATGACGCCCTGCTTGGCGGACATGTCGGACGCGGTATCTTCCTGGCCGTATACGAAGTAAACCATAAACCTGGCGAAATCCCGGTATTCGGTACCGTAAAGCTCCGCGTAGCGGGCCGCCATGGAGTCCGTCATGTAGCGGAGGGCGAACTCGCCGTCATCCTCGTGCCCCTTCTTTACCCAGTCGCCCTGAATGTGCATTTCGTCCGCGTAGAGCCCGTTGATTTTTACGCCGGCCGCGAGATATCGGTCCACCAGGCCGGTGAGAAACGGCAACGCGTTCCGGCTGAAGTAGTCCATTTCCGGGGTGAGAAGTTCCTGGACTACGATCACCCGGTTTAGGTTTTCCTGCCCAGTCGGACAGGTTCCATAGACGCGGATTCGCTGTGCGTGGTAATCGTCATTGCTGGCGTGCGGGGAGGCCCCCGGTGGGTGGCGCCAGGCATCGCCGGTCTTCACCATCAGGCCGTCGTAGACTTCGGCGTGGAGGCAGTCTTTGAGCTCGACGATGGACGCGGGATCGACCACGCGGTAGACGGTGCCGGGAATGGGTTCATCCTGGAACGCAAATACGCGCACCCGGCCCGGCTTGATTTGGAAGACGCCCTTGTTATTGGACCATTGAGACTGGCGCCACATCTGCACGCTGAAAGCGCCGGTCTTGGGGTCGCGGAGGCCTTTGCGATATTGCAGCCACACGCCGGTTTCGCCCGTCTTGGCGGTGTACCCGTGACCGATTTCGAGCGGGCTGAGGAAACTCAAGCTAAAACCGACGCCATATTTCTGGGCAATGCGGCTGAGCGCGGCGATCTTCCCGATGTAAGCGTCCGAATCGGGCAGGTACCTGCGGGGCGCGTCTTCCCGGCCGGGAGTCTTTTGGCGATAGAAGTAATCGAAGAAGATGCGCATGGTGTCGCCGCCGGAAGCGCGTAGAGCTTCGAGCGACTGCATGAAGCGGCCGCGCCCCTGAATGCCGTCGGCGACGTATTGCTCGAATTCCTCGTCGGTAGTGAACGCCGTTCGGCCGCCGCGCTGGGCCCACTGGAACCTCCAAGGGCCGGGGTAGGTGAGAAGCTCTCCGCGAAGCGGCCGTTCGGGGGCTTGGGCATGGGCGATGCCCGCCACGAGCAAGCAGAGCAGACCGGCCAGAAGAAATGCCTTGTGGGGCAGGATGGCATCCTGCCGCCGATTGTCAATCGGCGTTCCGCGGGCGTTGCGGAGCCTGCAGAGGCGGGTTGGCAACCCGCCGCAGATTATCAATCTGCCCCACAAAGATTGACCATGCCTCATTGCCCTTCACGCCATGTTCGGCACCACGAAGGGAGCTCGGTACTGCGGCCGCGTGAACAGATTGTTGGCTTCACTGTCACCGACGCAGGTGTAGGATTTGGGATCGAAGTGCAGCGTGCGGCCCACGCGGTATGAGATGTTGGCCAGGTGCACCAGGGTCGTCGAGATTGCGCCTTCCTCGATCTCAGCCGTCAGATCTTCGCGCTTTCGACTGCGAACGGCGGTGACGAAACTGGCGAAAGTATCGCCGAAAGTGCTGGTGGACCCTGGCCCCGGCGACTGTTCCGGCCCCATGAACGTCTGGAATTTCCGGTAATTGCCGTCGATGACCAGGTATCCTTTGGAGCCGTAAAAGATGTTGCCGACAATCATCGGCGCCCCCGCGCCCGGGCCGGACGACGGTGCGCCCAGGTTGATGCCCGCCTCGTTATTGGTGATCCAATGCCGCACTTCGAATTCGATCATCTTTTTCTTGCCGCCGACATCGAATTCGAAAGTAGCCAGCAGCGTGTTTGGAGTTTCCTGGTCGTCGTCGAACATGTAGTGCCCACCCATCGCGCCGATCTTGGTGGGGTAGCCCACGCCGAGTCCAAAACGCGCGGCATGCATTTGGTGGATGCCCTGATTGCCGATATCGCCATTGCCGTAATCCCAAAACCAATGGAAGTTGTAGTGAAAGCGGTTTCGCGTGAACTCATGCTGCGGCGCAGGCCCCAGCCAAAGATCGTAGTGGACCCCTGGAGGCACCGGAGCTACGGGAGCCCGGCCGATGGTATCGCGCCACTTGAAGCAGAGACCGCGCGCCATGTAGACGTCTCCGATGAGGCCTTCCGCCATCTTCTGGCGCGCCTCCAGCATCACACCGGACCCTCCGGCGCCGTGCTGCACCATGCGGTTCGATTTGCGCGCCGCGGCCACAATCTGGCGCGCCTCGAACATGTTATAAGAGCAAGGCTTTTCGACGTACACATCCTTGCCCGCCTGGCAGCCCCAGATGGTTTGGAGGGTGTGCTGATGGTTGGGCGTGGCAATGGAGATGGCGTCGATCGATTTGTCTTCGAGCAGTTTGCGCAGGTCAGTGTAAGCGGTGGGGCGTTTCCCGGTAGCGGCCTCGACCATTTTCAAGCCCTTGTCCAGGACTGCCTCATCCACGTCGCAAAGGGCAACGATTTGCGTATTCGGAATCCTGGGATAAGCTCGCAAATGCGCCACGCCGCGGCCATTGAAGCCGACGCAAGCAACTCGAACCGTGTCATTGGGGCTCGCCAGCGCACTGGAGCGGATGGCGGTGGCGGCGGCGGAACTCATGAGGAAATATCTGCGGTTCATGGTTTACTCCTGAGGACAGAGACCAAAAAAGGCCACAACGGAAAAGAACCGGCGGCAAGACCGCCGGCGCTACGGGCGCGTGGGGGCAGACCACGCAGAAACGCTGGTCTGCCCCACGGTTGCCTGAGACTAGAAGAGGAACTTCAGAGCTACTTGACCGATACGCGGATCGGCGGAGCCGGTAATACTGCCGAACCCGCCGGAACTGATGGCAGCGGTCGGGTTATTGAAGTTGGCGCGGTTGAAAATATTGAAATACTCGCCGCGCAACTGCACGGTGAAGCGCTCGTGGAAAGTGAAGTTGCGGAACAACCCCATATCCCACGTCATGGCGCCCGGACCGTTGATCGCTCCCTTGCCGAAATCCCCGAAGGCGAGGATGTAGGGCGAAGCTGTCGCGGCCGTCGGCGGCAGTTGGAACGAACTGGGATTCAGGTAGTTCACACATGGCGCGGAAGATCCGCAGGCTCCCGGGCCCAAAGCCGGACCTACCACCACGGACCGGTCAACTCCCAGCCCCGTCAGCGAGCGGTCCTGCCCCGCGGTCACAGTCAGCGGCTGCCCGTTCTGCGCCTGGAAGAGGCCGGTCAGTTGCCATCCACCGAGAATCTCGCGGGCAGCCATCCCCGACCCATGCAGCGTGGGAAGTTGCCAAACGTAGGAAATCACAAAACGCTGTCCGCGGTTGAAATCCGCGGGGCCGTAATCGAGCGCGCTGGCCTTCGGGAAGTACCAGGGGTAAGCGGTGCCGGACGCATTCGGTCCCGGGCCCGTGACGCTCTGATTGAAGGGCAGGTCGTCAAGGGACTTGGACCAGGTGTAATTCGCCAGAATGGTGAAGCCTTGGGACAAGCGTTTCTCCACGCCGGCCTGGAGCGAATTGTAGTGGCCGTTTACTGCCTGGCTATCGAAAGTAATGCCCGAGAACGATTGGAAAATCCGCCTTGCATCCGTGCCGAGTGTGCTGCCGGGGATGTAGACTGCCGGATTCTCCTGGAGGCTGGTGGCCACGTGGCTGCTGTGGGAGCCGGCGTAAGAGAGGCGCACCAACCAATCCTTCGCCACTTGCCGTTCCAGGGTCAGATTGAAGTTATAGGTCGCCGGGACCTTGTACGTACCCGATGGATCGAGGCTGACCACCACCACCGGCAGCGGAAACGCCACGTTTTTGGGAGTCGGAACGGGCGTCGGGAAGGGATTTGTGATTCCCTGGTAAGGATTGCTGAACGGCCCTTGCGGCGTTGTGATGGAAACGGTCGGGCTGAAGGGCGTGTTGGTGGTGACCGCGTTCATGAAGCCCGCCATCATGCGCGAATCGTAAAAGACGCCCGCGCCGGCACGGAGGCTGGTTTTGCCATCCCCGGTTAGATCATAGGCAAAACCGACTCGCGGCTCGAAATCCTTGTAGTTGGAGTTGACCCCGTTTTCCGGCATGCCGGAATCCCCCGGAAACCGCAGACCCGGAGGCGCGTTGGTGTAAACCGACGAAACCACGCCGGCGTAGTAATCGGCGGGATTGAACTGCGTGATGCGGTGCTTCATTTCCTTCCACGGGAAGAACGGTTCCCACCGCAGCCCGTAATTCAAGGTCAGCCGCTTGTTGACGCGGTAGCTGTCGGTCGCGTAAAGGCCCACAAACTGATTGCGGTTGTTGAAGAACTGCCCCGAGCCTTGCGTCAAGGTGCGCAAATAACCGATCTCGAAGCTGGCGACCGCGCTGTTGGTGGTATCAGCGGTGAACGTAAATGCGCCCGGTTCCTGGTATTGGCTGTCGATATCCATGCGGCTGATTTCGCCGTGGAAGCCAAACGACAGCGTATGGTTACCTTTGGTCCAATGCAAATCGTCGGCCAGCGTCCAGTTGTTGCGGGTGAAGCGGGCTTTGGGATTGTCGCCGATGGTGAAGAATCCGCTCACGGAAATGCTCTGGAGCGCTTTATCGGGCGGCTGCCACATGTTTACGCCGAAATCGTTAACGGATGGCGTACCCGCGGGCGCGCCACGCTGGTCGGCTTCGCGCGCATAGTTCAAAGTGAAGACGTTGACCACGGTCGGTCCGAAGGTATGGGTTTCGGAAACCAATCCATTCTGAACCAGGTTCAAGGCCTGATCGGCGTAGGTCAGGAGGTTGGTGGTATCGAGAATCCCGACGTTGTCGAATTTGTCTCGATAGTAGCGGCCCGTCAGCCTGTCATTCGAGCCGATCATATGGTCGACGCGGGCTACTTCCTCGTTATAATTTTGCCTGGTCGGTTTCTGGTAATAAATCAAACCGTTGCCGGTTCCCACGGGGATATCCTTCAAAAATGCCGCCGAAGCCGGATCGAACCGGCTGGTCGGAATCGTGTTGTTCGGAAATGCCGTCAGCGGTGAAGACTTGGGGTCGTAAACGGTGGAGAAAAAGACGCCCTGTTCGTTGGCCTGCGTCGGGACGAAGGCGCTGTTGGCGCCGGTCATCTCGCGCAGGATGGTCCCTTGGTATCCGAAAAAGAAGAACGTCCTGTCTTTCCCGTTATATAGCTTGGGAATGTACACCGGCCCCCCCAGCGTCACGCCAAACTGGTTGCGCTTCAGCGGGTCCACGGTCTTGGCGTAGAAGTTCCGCGCGTTCAGTTCGCGGTTGCGCAGATACTCGAACGCATCGCCGTGCAGTTGGTTCGTCCCGGACTTCGTGACCACGTTGACTACGCCGCCCGCGTTCTGCCCGTATTGGGCGCTATAGTTGCTGGTTTCGACGCTGAACTCCTGCAACGCATCCGGGAAAGGGAACGGGAGGTTGACGTTGGTGTATTCGTCGACGTTGTTGCCGCCATCCAGCATATAATTGGTCACATTGGCCCGCGACCCGTTGGCCGAAATCGTCACCACTACCGGAAACGTCTTGGTTTGGCCCTGGTCGGCCGAGTCGTTGGGAGCTGCCACAACCCCGGCAACCAATACTGTTAGCGAGGCGGCATTGCGGCCGTTCAAAGGCAGATCGACCACGCGCCTGGTATCGACGACTTGACCGAGCGTGGCGGTAGCCGTGTCGACCTGGGTGGCGTCCGCGGTTACGGTGACTTTATCGGCGGCCGCGCCCAGTTGCAGCACGGCATTGACCGTGACGGCTTCATCCGCCAGCAGCGTGATGCCGGCTTGGGTAAAGGTTTTAAAGCCGTTGGCGGTGACGGTCACGTTGTACTGCGTCGGCCGCAGGGCGGGGACCGTATACAATCCGTCCTGACTGGTGGTGGTTGCGGTTTCGAAACCGGTGGCGGCTTCGGTCACGGTCACCCGCGCCGAGGGAACACCTAAACCTTGCGGGTCCGTTACGGCACCCACGGTCTTTCCGAACCCCTGGCTGTGGAGCGGGAGGCCGGACCAAATAACGAGGGAACAAACCGCCAGGAGAACGCCGGCGGCGCGCTTCGCAATAGCCGCTGAGCTTGGAAACATACCAACCTCCTTCGACATGGAGCAGGTCCTGAAACCTGTTTTAGCTTTGTGGATAGATTGAAGCACACCCTGGACCTCAAGTCTTTTCCAAATCCGGAAAAAATCTTGACGAACTTATGACGGGCTTGTTGGCACGGTCCTCCCTGGCCGGATCTTCTTACGAAATGACGACTTATGCGAATGCGCCAACTCCGCCTCGCCGCCCTTCCCTTGCCGTTGCGCACACTCCATGGACCCGCTGCGGCCAGAGCAGGCTAAGGCAAGTCGATCATCTTCCGCCAGTCGGAACCCGGCGAGGTGTCGGTTTTCGTGCCGGCGATCACGCCGGCGTTGTTCATCCAGTGGTAATCGGAATAGTTGTCGATCTTGTACTGCTTACCGCTCGATGGGTCGACCACATCCACGGTTCCCAGAATCGCGTTTTCCCGCTTGCGGGCGATCTCGTCGTAAACCTGTGACCGGGCCTGGTAGCCTTTCACGATCATGTCCGAGGTCTGTTGCTGGTCGGCGGCAATCGCCGCGCGCGCCCGTGCCTGGATTTCCTGGGAACGGGCGTTGTCCTGTTGCACCGCGCTGGCGGCAATCCCGTTCTCCCGTTGCTGCCACTGGGAGTTGACCTGCATGGACTCGGAGAAGTGGCGGCTGATCGAGTCGGCCTCCTGCTGCCGCTCGGCCACCGAGACGTAGCCGTACAAGGAATCGACGTACCAGAGGCTGCTCGGTCCGGAGGACACCAACACGGTTGCCGCCGCATAGTAACCGCGCGCTTCCCGCCCGTTCCAGGTGCAGGCGAAAGAGACGCCGCCCGTGGTCACGCGGGACTGCGGCGCGCTCTGTTTCCGCGCCTGTGCGGTGGCGGCAGCGGACAGGTCCGGGCGCTCGTCACTCGAGAGCACCCGCGGGGCGCTGCATTCCCGTCCCACCGTGCGTGCCACGTACTCTCCCAGGAATTGGCGCGCCGGCTCGTAGTTGCGGATTTCGAGCTTGGTCCCGTCGCCGAGGGCCGTGGACGTGCCCGGGCGCAGGCCGGCTCGTGCGTACATGGCGTTCGGGACTACGAACCCGCCCAGATTCACGTCCCCGGCGGTGATGCGGATCTGCCGGTCGGGTGAGAGCAGAACCACGCTCTTACGGATATCGGTCGCGCTCTGGCGAAAAGATCCGCCGGACACGCTCCATCCCTGCGGCACGGATGCGGCGAACGCCGCCTCGCGCGGATCGGTCCAGCGCACCCATGCTACCTGGCTTACCGCGGCGGCCGTCCTGGCCGGCGCTTCGTGGCTGCCGGCCGCCTGGCCGGATACCACGCGGAAACTCTTCAGAATGCCGGCGAAGTCATCCACCGAAGCGCGGTAGAGAGAGGACGGCGCGGTGACGCAAAACAAATAGATGGTGGCGCCTTCCGGCTCCGAATTCCAGCGCATCACGGCAACTCCACTGCGGCGGCCTCGCGCCAGCACGCGGACTGCGGCGGAGGCCGGTTGAGACTCTCCCCATGCCGCTGCGGGGTCGGCGCGGCGGGCCAATTGCTGCGCCAGCACGCCGGCGCCGCGCGCGTCCAATTGCTGCCGCTCGATAAACATCGGCCAGACGATTGCCTGTTGGCCCTGCGGGCCCTGTACCGTGATTCGTCCCTGCGGGTGGCCGGCATCGAGATTCCAACCTGCCGGCAGATTCACCGCAAAACCCATCGGGTCGTTGTGCGTAACCCAGGCCATCGAGGCATTGGCGGGAGCTGGGGCGGCGCCGGCTTGGGTAGGCGCTGGAACCGTTTTCGCGGGCGCTGCCGGGGCGGTCGCCGCCGCCGGTGAGGAGGTGGCAAGTGTCGGAGCAGTTTTCCGGAGCGGTGGCGCCGCGGCGGCTTTAGCGGGCGATGGAGCGGTGGCGGCGCTTGGTGGTCGGTGGCTGGCCGCGCGAGGAGCTGCAGGGGCAGGGGCAGGCGCAGCCCGAGCCGCCAGCGAGGGACGGCGCATCATCACCCGGATGACGCGATCGCTCACCGAGGCCGATTTCAGTTTGAGCAGTTGATCCGTGGTGAGATCGAAAAACTGATGCTTGCTGCGGATCTGCGCCAGGATCACCTCATCGCTAACCCCGGCTCTGGCCAGACGCACGACGTCCTCGATCGTCATCCGGGGCTCAGACCCGGCCCGGCCGGCCGCAGGGGCACCGGCGCCGGTTTGCGCGAAAATCCAGCCGCTCGTAGAAATCAGAGCGGCAAGAGCCATCCTGCGCCAGGCAGACATACCTCTCCTATTCAACGACGCGGAACGAATAGATCTTCCCGTTGCCGTTGGTCGAGCCGGGCGGCAGCAGGCCGTATTCTCCGGGACCGGCGGTGTTTGGGAAACTCACTTCGTACACACGGCTGGCGACCTTCTTGCCGTCGAAGGTGAGCATATCGCGAAACTCGCCGCTCTGCGAGTGCAGCAGGCCGCCGGTCACCGTGCGGAATTCTCGGTCCTCCTTGCCGCGGCGCAGGCGAAGCAGCCGGTATTCGGCCAGCGCGACGCCTTCCGGCGCCACGATGAGGAACTCCGGCGGCGCGGCAAAACTGGTATGACTGGCCGGGCCGGGCACGTGGCCGTTCACATCGCCGTGCCGTATGCCGGCGGTCGCGATCATCTTGAGCGCGCCCGCCGTCTTCCAATACACGATTTCCGGCGCGACTTCGACCCACTGATCCTGCTTCCTGGCATACACGCCCACTTCGGTGGGCGCCGCAGCCTCGGAAGCGGACGGAGTGGGCGGCGGCGCCTCCGCCCGCGCGAAGGGCGTGGGCGGCGCCGAGGCCGGAGCGTCCGCTTTCGCCGGGTCGAGCATGACCTCCACCACTCGGTCGCTCACGTGGGCTGCTTTCAACTCTATGATCTGGTCCGACGATAGATCGAACGCTTGGCCCTTTCTCTCGATCTGTTGCACGATGATGTCTTCGCTCAAGCCAGCCTTGGCAAGCTTGATGACGTCCTCTACCGTCAAGGCAGATGCCCGGGCGCGCCCCGGCCCCTGGGCGATCAACGCCGGATTACACACCGACAAACCAATCCATAGGGCAGTTAAGCCGGCCCTCCCGCGCAAGCGCTTCATGGGTGCCTCTCCCTCCGGAGCCTGAATGCCCCTGCCGGGGCATCGGCAGGCCATCGCCATGCCAAATGTACTTATCGGCCGGAATCGTGGGATTTTCTACGCGCCACCCGAAACATGGCGAGTGCGTTCTCGTCGCGCGGAACAAAGAGTGCTGTTTGAGACCCGGGATGGTTACCGATGACCTCGGTGATTTGGACACCAAGCGCCACCGCTTTTCGACAGGCGGCGCCCCCTCACGGATCTGCGGGACTCCACCCGGAAGCCGACCGAGCCCGCTGTCAACTCGATTCGACTCCCGGACGGAGCCTATAAATTCTATGCATCAATTCTGTCAGCGGCCGAAGGTGGCGCGGCCGGCGAAGCGCGAGCGGCCATGCAGCCGTTCTTCGATGCGCAGGAACTGGTTGAATTTCGCTACTCGCTCGCTGCGGCAGCCCGAGCCGGTCTTGATGTGCCCGGCGCCGGTGGCAACCGTCAAATCCGCAATAAAGGTGTCCTCGGTTTCGCCAGACCTATGCGAGACGAAGCAGCGATAACCGTTGCGGCCGGCGAGCTCCATGGTGTCGAGCGTTTCCGTCACCGAACCGATCTGATTCAGCTTGATGAGGATGGAATTGGCGATGCCCTTGTCGATCCCCTGCTGCAGAATCTGAGAATTGGTGCAGAAGAGATCGTCGCCCACCAACTCGATTTTGTTGCCGAGGGCGACGGTCAAATTCCGCCAACCATCCCAATCGTTTTCTCCCATTCCGTCTTCGAGAAGCACTATCGGATACTGATTAGCCCACGACTCCCAGATTTTAATCAGTTCGTCTGAGCCGATCGCCTTCTTGGTGGATTTGAAGAGCACGTACTTGCCGTCGTCCCACATTTCACTGGCGGCCGGGTCGAGGCAAATCGAGATATCGGTGGAGGGTTTGTAGCCGGCTTTGGTAATAGCTTCGAGAATCACTTCGACCGCTTCGTCGTTCGATTTCAGGTCGGGGGCGAAGCCGCCTTCATCGCCCACCGCGGTGCTGTAGCTCTTCTTGTGCAAGACCTGCTTCAGTGCGTGGAAGGTTTCTATGCCCATGCGGATGGATTCGGCAAACGAAGGCGCGTGGTGCGGCGCGATCATGAATTCCTGAAAATCGACGGTGTTGTCGGCGTGCTTGCCGCCGTTGATCACATTCATGCAGGGCACCGGAAGGGTGCACGCGTTGGCGCCGCCAAGATAGCGGTACAAAGGCAGACGGTGAGCGATGGCCGCGGCGCGGGCCGTAGCCATGGAAACGGCGAGGATGGCGTTGGCGCCCAGTTTTCCCTTGTTGGGAGTTCCGTCCGCGTCCATCATGGCCTGATCGACGGCGCGCTGACTGGTGGCATCCAGGCCGAGAACGGCAGCGGCCAGTTCTTTCCCGATGTGGCCCGCGGCCTTGGTGACGCCCTTACCGCCGTAGCGCTTCTTATCGCCGTCGCGCAGCTCGACCGCTTCCTTTTCTCCCGTCGACGCTCCGGAAGGAACTGCCGCCATGCCGACCGCGCCTCCATCCAGTGCCACCTCGGCCTCAACTGTAGGGTTGCCGCGAGAGTCGAGGATCTCACGGCCTAGTACACTAACGATTTTGGTCATCTATGACTCCTTGTGCTTTGCCTATGAAAAATCGAAACGCTGATTGAAGGGATTTCGAAGCTCGACTATAGCTCATGGCGCCGGTAGGGGCAATCGAGTCTCATCAGGCCGGCGCGGAGGGGACGCGGCCGTTCCTCAGTACGAATGCCAGGTCCTCGAAGACACCGGCCGAAAGGGAAAGGCGGCGGAGTTTTGCCACTGTCCGCTCCACGTCATAGGGCGCAGCCCCGAGGGTGATCCGCCCGTGCTCGCAAATGGCGTAGCGGGCTTCGGGTTGGCCGTGCTTTGGCTGCCCCACACTTCCGGGGTTGACGAGCAAGCGGGTTTCGAGAAAGCGGTGGAACGGGATATGGGTGTGCCCGACGAGCTCGACGCCCACGCCCGGCGCGACCTCCTCGGTCAGCCACAGAGGCGACTCTGCCTCGCGGTATCCAAACAAAGGATCCGACGGCGCCGCGTGGCACATCAGAAACTGGGTTCCGTCCACCGCCACTGTGGCGTCAAGCGGGAGGTCGCGCAGGTATTGCCGCTGTTCTTGGTTGAGCACGGAACGCGTATAGCTCCGGGTTTCTTCCGCCATGGCGCGAAAGCGCGGGGAACAGCGTGGGTCTTCATCGAAACCGATCGAGTGATCGTGATTGCCGCGCACCACGATGGCGGCTTTCTCGCGCACCAACTCGACCAGCTCGGCGGGATTGGCACCGTAGTTCACCAGGTCGCCCAGAACCCAGAGTCGATCGAAATCGGAGGGCAGCGCGCGAACGGCCTCGAGATTGGCGTGAAGATCCGAAACGATCAGCACTCGCACCGGCTAAGGCTCCAATCTTACAGTGTCTTAATTTGAACATGATTGCAGCGTTCCGCTCTTTGCTGCTATTCTCGGATCAGGCGGTGGAGTTCGCCAAACCGCCGCACACAAGCGGCCAATGACTCCTGCAGCAAGAAATCGCTGCTTGGGGCTCGGGCCGAATCCCTGCAGCCAAAACTTAACTGGTGGAGACCGGTATGCAACAGGTCTGGTTTTCAGCAGCGCTGTGGTTGATCCTTGCATTGATCGCCACGCTGCTATCGATTTGGTTCAGAATCTCGACGGCGCTTTCGGAAATCGTAGTTGGCACGGTGGCGCAGCTCATTATCGGCGCCCTCATCGGTACCGAAGTGTTGGGGGCGAAGTCCGCCTGGGTCGGTTTTCTGGCCGGGACGGGTGCCATCGTGCTCACCTTTCTCGCGGGCGCCGAATTGGATCCGGCAATTTTCCGGACCAAGTGGAAGGAAGCGATGGCGGTGGGATTGGTCGGCTTTTTCGGGCCGTTTCTGGGCGCCGCCGCGGTAGCGCACTTTGTTTTGAAATGGTCCGTTCCCTCGAGCTGGCTGGCCGGAGTGGCTTTGTCCACCACTTCGGTTGCTGTGGTGTATGCGGTCATGTTGGAGCTCGGCCTGAACCGGACCGATTTCGGCAAGGGCATTCTCGCGGCTTGTTTTGTGAACGATCTCGGAACCGTAATCGCATTGGGCCTGATCTTTGCCCCGTTCACTGTGCGGACGCTGATTTTCGTCGGCGCATGTGTGGTCGTTTTCGCGGCCCTGCCGTTTGTCACTTCGCGGTTCTTTCAGAAGTACGGGGGACGCGTTTCGGAGCTGGAAGCAAAGTACATTCTGTTTCTGCTGTTCGGCATGGGCGGCCTGGCGGCGTGGGCGGGCAGCGAGGCTGTGCTTCCGGCCTATATCATTGGGATGGTCTTGGCCGGAACGGTAGGAAAGGATCACATTCTGATCCGGCGGTTGCGAACCTTGACATTCGGCCTTTTGACGCCGTTCTATTTCATTCGCGCCGGCTCGCTGGTTTCCGTGCCGGCCCTTCTCGCTGCACCGTTTGCCTTTCTGGCCCTGTTTGCGGCCAAGATGGTATGCAAGATGGTTCCGCTGGTTCCCACCGTGAGGGCGTTCGAGCACAAAGGGCACCACGGGCTCTATTACTCTCTGATGATGTCCACGGGGCTGACTTTCGGAACAATTTCGGCGCTCTTCGGATTGAATCACCAGATCATTACCGGCGCGCAGTATTCGTATCTGGTGGCAACCGTGATCGCCAGCGCCGTAATACCGACGGCGATCGCCAACGCCTGGTTCATGCCCCAGCACCTGCTGCCCAAATCGGAGGACGCGGTTCGGCCGATGGCTAAGATGGTGGAAGACGCCGGCGCCGGTAAATAATATGATCGAGCAAATCCTGGTTGCGCACGACGGGTCCGATAGCGCCCGCAAGGCATTCGATTTCGCCGTCGAACTCACGGCGCGCATGGGCGCGCACCTTCGCATGATTTGCGTGGAGGAGGAGATCCCACGGCATGCCGAGGTGATCGACGAATTTCGCGAGGAGAAGGATCGCGCCGATAGCTACTTCGGGCAGCTAGTCGAGCATTGCCGGGCGCGGGCCCGGCTGCATTCCATCGACCTGGAAGCCGTGATCGTGCCCGGACATGCCGTCAAAGTAATTGGCGATTTCGTCCGCGAAAACGCCACCGATCTGCTGGTAATCGGCTTCACGGGGCACTCTCGCGTCTACCGGCACATTTGGGGTGGCACGGCCCACAACCTGACCAGCACCGTGCGTTGCAACGTGCTCGTCGTCAAGTAGGAGAGGCAGCTTTGAATGGAATCGCAACTTCCTTTGGTGGGGATGGCGAAGGAGGCGCGGCGGCTGCGGCTGGCTTTTGCCGCGGGCGATCCGCTGTTGCTCTTGGGGCCTCAAGGGAGCGGCAAAACTAGGCTGATTAAAGAAGCGCTGCCGGGCAATCGCCAGGCGCTTTACGTTCGGTGGGAGCCGACCCTGCATGACTTGCTGTTGGCAATGGCGCGTGCTCTGATGGGCGCGGGCCACGCGGATTTTCTCCAGCGCGCAAAACCTGGCGCCGGTGCGGAGGCGTGGCTCGCGGCTCAAACCAGCGTTCACCTGAAAGGACTCTTGTGGAGCGCGATAGAGAACTCGCCGGTGACCATGGTATTGGATGGGGCAACGGGCGCCGGTTTCCCAACTTACCGCTTCCTGCAGCGCATCTACCATACGCCCGGCATGGCTCTTTTCGCGGCGTCGCGCGATGCCCTGCATTTGGGCGCATTGGCCAGGCTCTTCTGGAATCCCGCCAAGACGCTGCATGTCCCGCCGCTTCCGGAACGGGACGCCGAACGGCTGTTCGAAGCAGCGGCCGGCCGTTTCCAACTGCGCGAGCTGGATCTCGATGAGTTTCGTGAAAAAGTGCTGGAGAGCGCTGGCGGGAACCCCGGGCAAATCATCGAGATGTGCCGGCTGGCCGCGCAATCGCAATATCGAGCGGGCCGCTATATCAAGTTCTCTCGAATCCGCATCGATACCATCACGAAATTTGCGCGCTAGAATGTTTCGGGTTCACTGGCACGCCCGAAGCGCGGTCTTCACCCGCAGCAGCATTCGGAAGACCTCATCGCCCGCGCGCACACTCGGCGGCTTCGCCGAGCGGCGGAGCAACTCCCCATCGATTGCCGGCACGGATTCCGGCGCGAGCGCCACCAGCGCCTCTTCCGCCTCTTTCCAGACGAACCACGGCAGGTGGCCGAGCGCGGCGACCAGCCCTACCGCCGCCCAGACGCGGCCGCTCGGATCCGCTATGGACGAGGCGATCTGCGCGAGCCTGGCGATCGACTCGGGGTCGCGCTCGGCCAGAAGCGGCCGCAAATCCGCCCAACTCGGCCGCTCCACGCCGATTACTGTAAGCAGGCGCAACGCGCTCCGCCGACGGCAGAGGCTGGATGGGGTTTCCTCGCCGGAATTGGGAAGCGGTGTTGCGGCCGAGAGCACCAGCGCGCTTCGCGCCGCCGGGCCCAATCGCCGGAGCCCGTCTTCGGCGGCGATGCGGCACATACCGTCTTCGAGCGCGCGGTCCAAATAGGGGATCGCCTCGGGACGTTCAAATTCCGCCAGCGTCTCGATCACGCCCGGTAGGCGCCGCTTCCTCGAAAGGTCGAGGAGGACTTCGAAGGTTCGGTCGTCGCGCCAGGCGCTCAGACACCGGGCGGCGGTGTTTCTGACGGCATCCTCGGCAAACTGGAGCTGGGCATCCACGTGCCGGGCCGGCGCCTGGAGATACTCGATGAGGACGTCTCTGGCGCCCAATAACCGAAGCGCCTCGACCGCCCACATTCGAGGCTGTGGCACGCTGGCGACTCGGCCGGAGAGCAGGAATTCGCGCAACAGAGGAATCGCGGCGGGCCCGCAAGCGGCCAATTCCTCGATCGCGGATTGGCCCTCCACCAGCGACTGAAGGCAGGCGAGGAGCCGGCGAACCTCCGCATCGCCGCTGGGGACGCCGTTATCGGCGCAGCTCTGTCCGGCCGGCTCCATAACCCCTCTTCTGAGTCTCTATCGCCGCGGCGAACTCGTCGGCGAGCCGATGGCAATCCCAGGGACTCGCGGGCGTGCAGGGAATCTGCCACGCGGAACCGCCGCTCAGGTCCACTTGGAGACTCGGTCCGCCCCGGCTGGATTTGGGAGCAATGCCTCGAACCGCATCGAGCGGAGCATAGGAAGCGATGCTCCCGTAGGGAGAATGGAATCCGCGCGTACGGTCCGTAATCCACAACAACCGCCTGCCCGTGAGTGCCAGCAAGTCACCCGCTGTATGGCGGTGGCGCGACAGGAGCCAGCTTCGGGATACGGCCTCGCCAGGCGGTTGGAATGCCCTCAGCAAAACCGCTTCTCCGGAGTCCAACTCCAGCGCCAGGGCGTTGGCGAATTTGATATCGAGGCCCGGTTCGAGAGGCAGCGGAGCCGCCAGCGGGATGGTTCCCCGCAGCAACTCATTCCGAACGGAGCCCATGAAACGAAAGACCGATCGGAAACCAAGAGTGTTGTAACCGACCGTGCAGTCGAATCCGGATCCGGTGAAGCGGAGCCACCCCTTCAGAAGCATCTGCCCCGATTCGACCGAAGCGATCTGTTCGATGGCGCATCGGCGCGGCAAGTCCCCCGTGCTGGGGTGAGAAACGATGTGAAGCCAACCGCCTTTTAGAAGCAAAATACGGGGCGGATAAAGGGGCTGCCCGAGCCAATCGCGATCGCCGCGCGGCAGGAAAAGCCCCGCGTCGAAGCCGGCCATGGAAGATGGCAACTCAAAATCCGGCGGGCAGTCGTCTATGGAGCGCAGCTCAAACGCCAGCATGTAGTCTCGGGAATCGATTGGCAGCCGCTCTTGCATCGCTTCAGCGCTCCTCATCGGGCGGCGCCGGAACCGAGCCGTTCCGCGTCGCCGGGAGCGGCGGCGAGAGCGGCGAGATCGTCGCGTAGAGCCTTTTCGTTCTCGACGCCGGCCCGGTTTCCCGCCAGGCGATCCAAGTGCGCCCGGTACGCATCGGCGTAACTGCTAAAGCGCTCCTCGAGTTCGGTGAAGGTCTTGCGCACCCAGGCTTGAAGCATGCGTGCGTGGATGCCTACGGCATCCGTGATTTGCTGTCCGGCATGAGACCGGATGCGCCGCTCGACGCGCGCGATGGCCCACCGGCGTCCCCAAAGCGAGGCCAACCGGCTCGGACCGATTTCCATCTCGAGATTGCCCAAATCGAAGCGCGGCATGCTCTTCAACACATCCAGCAGTTCGTCCCGCTCGGGCCGGTTTTCAAGATCGAGCGCCGTGGCCGTATTCCCAAGCGCGCTGGCGGCGTAACCGGCCGCCTCCTGAATCGCGGACGAGATGCGCGCCGCTTTTTCGGCGGCAGCCTGCTCCAGCTTATTCTGGATCAGGCTTGGGGCTGTGGCGCTTTCCCGGCAACCGCTCCCTGACGGTCGCGGCTCGGTTAATGCCGCGGCGGTTCGCGGACGATGGAACTGCACGCTCCACAGGGCAACCAGATTGTTCGCGGCGGTCCTGATAAAATCGTCCGCGCATTCGCGAAGCGCATCGGTTTCGGCCAGACACTCCGTCCGCGCCTCTGCAATCTTCCCGGCTGCCGTTCTAAGTTCCGTCTCCAGCAGCCGCAGCTTGCTCGCGTCCATGCCGGCGCCGGGGTGGTCGCCGGGGCCCGCGCGCTTCAGCCGCACCTTGAGAGCCGCCTCCACTCCCAGGCGAAGCGCACCGATCTTGCGATGGAGCGATTGCCGCGCGAGCTCCGCGTGGCGGTCATAAAGCGGAAGGATTTCGGCATCGAGCCATTTTTCGAGGAGGCCGCCGCACTCAGCCTTGATACTGACGGCGTGCACCGGCAGCTCACAACCGAGGTCGGAACGGATATGGCCGGCGACATATCGAAGCACCCGCTCCCGGTCGGCGAGCGCCAACAAATCCGCCTTGCTCAACAGCACGGAAGCGGGGATGCCGGCATCGGAAAGCGTCTGAATCGTCGCCAGATCCTCCTCGGTCAGAGTCGACGCGGCATCCACCAGCACGACGCCCAAATCGCAGCGGGGAAGATAGGCTCTGGTTTCGGCGGCGCCGGAGGTGGCAAGCGAGCCAAGCCCCGGCGTATCGACGTAGACAATGCCTTCCCGAAGCCGCTGCGCCGGCAGCTCCACCACAATTCGGGTTACATGCTGCAAGTTTCCCGGATTTTGCTGCTCGGTTACGAACTCCGCAAGACGATCGATGCCGAAATGCTCGGGCTTCCGGTCGGCGAACCAAGCGGTAGCGCGGGGCTCGGGACCGTAAGCCAGGCGCGTCGGCACCGCCGTGATCGGGGTTACCCCCACCGGCAACAGGTCCTGCCCGACAAGATGGTTCAGCAGAGACGATTTTCCGCAACTGACCCTGCCGAACACGGCGATTTCAAACGTATCCGTTTCCAGCCGGTCGACGATGGTAGCTAAAAGCGGCCGAAACTCGACCAGGCCGTGGCGGTCGATTGCCCGTTCGAGCGCTTGGATTCGTGCGACATCGCCGCCGGCCTCCTCCAAGCGGCGGAGCCGCTCCTCCAGGCCGGCGGACTGGCCCTGGGCAAGGTAGGTCTCCAACCTGGAAACGATACTTTGGATCTCGTCGACCAGCCCGGCGATTTCGATTCCAGCGCCGTCGGCCAGCTCGCCATAGCCGGCCATGCGCTTAGGGCGGCATTCGTCGAAAGCAATTTGCACAAATCCGAGGGTCACTCGAATGGAATGGACCGACCCAATACCGGGCGCCGGAACCGGCACACCCTGACTGTCCAAAACGCGGACCAATTGGGCGCGCATCCTCGCGATGTAGTCCTGAACGACTTTGGCTTGCGCCGGCAAAAGATCCGGCTTGAATTTGGGGAATGGCGATTTGGACTGCGATGCGACGAGAGTTGCCTCGATTTCCGATAGCAGCCTGTCGGCATATTGGCAACTCGTGAGGAGGTGCAACCGCTGCGACGGATTCAAGTGGCCAGGCGCGCTCACAACCGGAAATCCTCTCTGTAGGAGTCATCTTCCCCGAGGGGCGGTTGCGGCGAACTCCAACGCCTAGGTTTATTATTACCGAAGGTTAGCGGCGGGTCAATGCGGAGAGCATAGCGCCGGACTCGGAAAGAAAGCTATAATCTGTTTTAGACAGGTGATGGAGCCCGCCATCAACGGTCTCGAGATTTCTCGGGAATGATGGCTCCTACTGATGTGAGGAGCTATGATTCCGAAGATTCAAGACATCCTTCCCGAAACCAACCGTACGATCGGCTCCGCGGATCCTCATTCTCCTATTCAGCGCGCTTTGGAACTGGCGGCGGAGGTGGCGGCGCGGTACGAGATATCCGCGATTTCCGGGCTTCTCGCGACCACCCAAGCTTCGGTGTGGCAGGACGAAATCAGCGTCGCCGTGCTGGGGCGATTCAAGGCCGGCAAGAGTAGTTTTCTGAACCACTTCATCGGACGGGAGATTCTTCCGGTTGGCGTGGTGCCGGTGACGGCAGTGGTAACGGAAATCCGTTACGGCGCGCGCGAAGAGGCGCGCGTGCATCACCGGGACGGCCGCGACCCGGAGATTCCTCTCGACCGGATCGGCGCCTACATTTCCGAGAAGGAGAACCCGGAGAACACCAAGCAAGTCGATCTCATCGCGGTCGAGTTGCCGGAATTGCGCCGGTTTCGCGGTTTGAAGTTCGTGGATACGCCGGGCTTGGAGAGCGCGCTTTCGCATAACACGCAAACGTCGCTCGACTGGCTGCCGAATGTGGGTTTGGCGCTGGTGGCGGTGAGCGTCGATCCGCCGCTTTCGCAACGCGATATCGAGCTGTTGCGGGATCTTTACCAGTACACCCCGAAGGTGGCCGTGCTGCTCACCAAGGCAGACCTCGTGAGCGCGCGGGAGCTTGCGGAAGTGACGGAGTTCGTGCGAGCCCAGCTTGCCAAGAATTTGGAGGGAACGCCGCGGGTCTTCCCTTATTCGACGAAGCCCGGTTTTGAGCGGTTCCGTGAGGAATTGGAAGCGGAGCTTGTGACCGGAACATTGGAGCGCTTCGCCGGAGAGCGCGAAGCGATCTCGCGCCGGAAGATCGACACGCTGCTGCGAGAATGCGGAGATTACCTGGCGCTGAGTCTGAAATCGGCTGAGATGGTGGAGTCGGAGCGGCAGGCGCTGAGCCGGCAGGTCTTTGGCGAGAGGGAAGCGGTCGACGAAGTGAAGTCGACGATCCGGCTTGCGGTGCGAGATGCCGCGGCGGGAACACGAACCGCGGTCAGCCATCGGCTCGAGGCGCACCAAAAGGAACTGGACCGGACGCTGCTCGAAACCTTCGAAGGCGAATTCCCGACATGGACGAAAAGTCTCGCCACCATGCTTAGCTCGTTCGAGGAATGGCTGGCGAGCGCCCTGCGCGATGAGCTGAGCGTGCTTTCGATCCGGGAACGCGCTGCGTTTGTGACGCCCCTGCACAAAATAGAGAGGCAGGCATTCCGCATGCTGCAACAATTTCGGGATGGCCTGTCGGAGCGCACCATGCGGGCGTTCGGCGTGCCGCTGCGCACCACGGAAACCGAAATCCGCGTGCTGGAGCCCAGGAGCCCGGATACTCGCGTGGGACGGGTATTCGACAGAAACTGGGAACTGCTGTCGCCGCTTCTGCCGGTGTGGGCGATCAAGGCCGCGGTTCGCCGCCACTTTGCGCGCACCGTCTCGTATTTGATTTATCAGAACCTCAGCAGGCTGAGCACGCAATGGGAGGAGAGCGTGAATGGCGCGCTTTGGGGAGTGGAGAAGGAAGCGCGGCGGCGCGTAGATGAGTTGATGGGCACGGTCGGGCGCCTGGTGGAGAGCGGCGGCAACGAACGGTCGCCGCGGCTCCGCGCGGATCTGGAGCGGCTTGACGCGGCGCGGAAATCTTTGGGCGCGGAGACCGGGAATCGATAGGGTACCTGTTGGTGGTGCGGCGCCGATTGCGATCGGCGTTATGTTAGGGTACATAGGAATCGATCATGCTCCAGAAGGGCACGGCAAAGAAGGTCACGATCTTCGTCAATGAGGACACGCAGCACCGCTTCGGTTCGCTGTGCGACTCCATTCTGACGTTCCTGCTCCACAAAGGGGTGTCCGGCGCCACGGCCACGCGGGCGATGGCGGGTTTTGGCGCGCACCAGGTGATGCACACCGCCAAAATCGAGGTGCTTACCGAACATTTGCCCATTCGCATAGAGTTCATCGAATCGGCCCCGAAAGTCGATGAGCTCATGCCCACTCTTTACGACATGGTCACGGACGGCGTGATCGAAGTTCAGGACACTCAGGTGATCAAGGTCGCCGACAAAGAACGGCCGTCGCCGCCGAAAGGGCCGCACACCGCAATGCGAGGCATAGCCCGGCTGATGCGAATCTACATGGGCGAGTCGGACAAATGGCAGGGCGAACCGCTTTATGAGGCGATCGTGAAGCGATTGCGGATGATGGACATCGCGGGTGCGACGGTATACCGGGGCATTCTGGGTTACGGAGCGAAAGGGCACACCCACAAGAGTGGGCGGCTGCCGTTTTCGCACGATTTGCCGGTGATGATTTCGGTGGTGGACGCGGAGGAGAAATTGGCCAAGGCGATTGACGAGATTGAATCCATGATGCAGGACGGAATCATCGTGCTTTCCGACGTGGACGTGATTCGCCTGGTTCACAGCAGCCCAGCGGCGGAGTCCAGCCATGCGAACGGTTAAGAAAGCTAAGTTGCTGCGCTTGCATTTCAGCGAGGGCGACCGTTATAAGGGGAAACCCCTGTACGAGGCGATCGTGAATCGCGCGAAGGAGCTGAAGGTCGCCGGGGCCACAGTCTTTCGCGGTTTTGAAGGATACGGCGAGACAGCCGAAATCCACCGCCATCACTTGATGGCGAAAGATCAGCCGATTGTGGTCACCATCGTGGATACGGCGGAGAACCTGGCGCGGTTGATTCCCGAGGTCGAGGAGATGATGGACACCGGCATGATCGCCACCTCCGACGTGGACTATATGCGCATCGAAAAGCCGCCGATTTAGCGAGGCGGCGCAGGTGGGACAGACGATCGTTTTTTTGTCGTCTGTCGAGCGCTTGGCCCGGCGGGAGCCTGACAGACCACGAAAAACGATGGTCTGTCCCACCTCTGGGTCACCTATCTTCTGACGGGATAGGCTGGACAGACCGAGTCCTCCCGGCACCTGGGAGGATGCCTCAGGGTGGGCGACTTCGTCAATTTCCAGAACCGTGCTCATGAGTGCCCGATCACGTTTAGCGAAGTAAGATGCCGTCTGTGTGAGACAAAGGTCTTGCAAAGGACAACGCAGTAGACTAATGTCAGTGACCGCTAGCACGTTTCCCCACTATAGAGCGGCGGTGGCTGAATGGGAAGTCGTAATTCCGAACACAATTGGAGCGGCTGACGTTACGACACCTAGGGAAAAACACACCGAATCGCTAACAATAAGCGCCGGTTCACCGGGGGAACATGGAGCGGGAGACGGGAATCGAACCCGCAACCAACAGCTTGGAAGGCTGTGACTCTACCATTGAGTTACTCCCGCTTGCTTTTTGTACTGCGCTCAGTGCGTCGTGGCGGGTTTGAGCCGCCCGGGCTGCCTTTGTTGCTTCAGCGCTTTTCTAAATGTACCACGGCCTTCCACCTCTCGGGGAAACCCTGGCCGGAAGGCTAACCGTTACTGCGAGTAGTACCCGTCGCGAGTCCGCACTGTGAGTAGCCGGTTTTTGACGCTGAGCTTGATCTTGTGGAACTTTCCGCTTGGGCCGTGCGCCTGGAAGCACCGGCTCGCCGTTCCAGCCTTCAGGTCGAGAACAAAGATTGCGTCGGCGAGTCCGTTTTTTGAACAGGCGCTCGCCTGTGCGAGGAACTGTCGGTCGCGCCGGAGACTAAAACGTCACCCGGCCCGTAAACTGCAATGACCGCGCGGGCAACTGGTTGGTTACTCCGGCCAGCGGAGCGCCAAAACCGGCGCCCGGTGCCGCTCCGTTACCGTAAGTGCCGCTGTAGCCCACGAAATTGGCATGGTTGAAACCATTTAACGCTTCGGCGCGCAGAGTGAGATGCACACGCTCGGAGGAAAACGTGAACGAGCGCTCGACAAACGGAGCGATATCGTAAATCGGCCGCCCGTGTCCCACGTTTCTGCCCACTACGACTCCATTGATCACCGGGCGATCCGTGGTTGCCCCAGTATCGCCGCTATTCGTCGTGCCGGTCGTGTAGTTATACGGGAGACCGGACGCCAAAGTCGCTACGCCACCCACGTGAATGCCGTAGGGAGCGAGATAGACCCCGCTCAGCACGAACCTCTGCGCCTGGTCGAAGATCGCGTTGCTGTTTTCTATCCTCCCGGTGGAATTCGCATCGTTGGGGTTCTGACTGGGGAGATCGGGGTCGACGTTATCGATGGCGTGCGACCACGTATAACTCGCCAGCATCCACAGCCGGCGCGTGAATCTTCGGCTCAGGTTCACATCCAGCGCGTCGTAATACGAGTAACCGTCATTTACATCGCTCTGGATCACCGCATAGGGCGGTTGCGGATTGGTAGCGGTGCTAGTGTTGCAAGTCATATTATTTTGCGCGTACCACCAGAGCCAATACGGGCGCGTGCAGTTCGCCGCTTGCGCGGACCGCGTTTGGCCCGGCTGGGTGCGAACGAAAGGCGCCGGCGGGTCGACATCGAGCGGCCGATTGATTTTCAGCGTGTGCGAACCGACGTAGTCCACGCTCAGCACAAAGCCATGGCCCAGACGGCGCTCCACACCCAAGGTCCATTGCTCGGAGTAAGGGCTGTAAAGTCCGTTGGGATAGCCGATCAATGTCGACGTGGGGAAGAACTGGTTGTAATAAGACGCCATTCCGGGGCGGATGTATAGGCTCCGCAGCGGCGCCACCGCGCCGGCGGGAAAAGCCGGCAGCGGCGCCGCGGCTACACTGGCGGGAAAGCCCACCTGCCCCGGCGCGGCGGTGTAATTGAAAACGCCGGTTGGACCGGTGAGCGCGTAGTTCGCTTCGGAATTGTCGACAATCTCGGAGTAGTAAATGCCGAAACCTCCACGCACCACCGTTTTTCCGTCTCCCTTTACGTTGTAGGCGAAACCTACCCGAGGTGCGATGTCCTTGGTGGAGTTAGTGAAGGTCTGGCGCTCATACCGCATGCCCAGGTTGAGGGTCAAGTCCGGGCGGACGCGGTAATCGTCCTGCACGAACAGCGACCACAGCGTATCGTCCACCGTGTAGGAAGCGTTGCCGTAGCTTTGGGTGTAAGTGGCCACGTTGGCGATGTTACCCAGATAGCTCGTTCCTTCGCAGGCAACGAGCGTCAGAGTGCAGCTTTTATAAACGAATTGTCCGAGATAGATCGGGCCCCCGAATTCTTTGCTGTTGCCGCCGGTGTGAGCATGGATGACGTCGGTTCCGAACTTGATCTCATGCTTCCCGCGCACGGTTGAAACCATATCGGCAAGCTCGTATTGATGGTTCATCAGCAGGGCCGATTGTGAGGTTCCTGTAGTGAACGTTCCCCCGGCGGAAATCGGCACCTGGTACTGCGTCCCGTAAATCGCCGGCTCGAATTGTGTGATCGGGTCGGCAAGTTGGAATTGGAGCCGGACGTTGTTGATCCAGTTCCCGCTCAGCGTTGCGGTTTCGCCCAGTTCTTCGGAATAGGTGCGGCGCTTGAAGGTCCGCGCGACCGTGGGCAGCGAGTTGCCGCCCACAATGCCGTTGGGATTAGTGTCGTAGAATCCGTCCACGTCGCTGCGGAAGAATAGGTTGTTGCGGCCGTCGATCTGGTGATCGATGCGAAGGAAGCCCAGCCAGTCGCGATAGTGGCCGACGAAATTGCCCGGCGCGACCGGCGAAATCACGGGCGACGCTTTGTTTTCCATGCTGTACTCGCCGGCTGCGAAGAATTGCGTCCGGTGGTTGGCGCTCAGCGGACCGGAGAGCGAGATCGCCGCCTGATTGAGCGTATCGTTCGCCAGGTCGTTGCCGCTGGTGGCCGTGACGCTATTGAAACCATCCAGCGCGGCTTCGGTCCCCGACGGGCGCCCCATGTATAGCCCCTCGCCATGAAACTGATTGCTGCCGCTCTTGGTTACGATATTCACCGCGCTGCCCGTGCTCCCGCCGTATTCGGCGGTGAAAGAGTTGGTGAGTACCGTCATCTCATTCACCGCCGCCAGCGGGAGGTTGCTGAAGGTGGTCTGCCGGCCCCAGCTATCGTTGTCGGTGGCGCCATCCACCTCGAACCAGGTCTGCCGCCGGCCCGCGCCGTTGGTGGTGAACAGGTCCTCGTTCATGAAGATGTCGCCCTGATTGATGGCCGGACGATTGGCGGCATTGAGCAAGGGCAGAAAGGTGATCTTGCGGTCGAATAGCGGCACCTCTTCCGCTTCCGCGGAGCTCAGGTAAGCGCCGATCTGTGGCGCATCGGTGCGCACCCCGCCGGCCGCACCCGTCACCGTGACCGCGGTCGTGCTGCCGGCTACGCTCATTTCCAGCACGATGCCGGCGGTGGTGCCGCCCGCCAGGCTCACGCCTTCCACGCGGCTTTCCGCAAAGCCGGTCTTCGCCGCAGTCACCGTATATTTGCCGGCCACCGGCAGACCCTCCACGGTAAAGGTCCCCGAATCGTCGGTAACGGCTTTGCGCTCCAGTCCGCTTTGCGCATTCCGGACCGTGACCGCGACAGCGCCGACGCCCGCATGGCTTGTGTCCACGACCCGGCCGTTCAGAACCGCCGTATCCGGCGTCTGTGCCGCGACAACGAACGGAAAACCCAGAGCGAAAAGTGCCCACCGCGATATGAGTACACTAGGCATGTAGATAGCGACCCCCGAGCGAGAATAGTAAGGAATTCAGGGTAGCGCGCCGGCCAAGCTACTACCATTGATCGTAGGTGGGGTGGCACAGGCTTGAGCCTGTGCCAGCTACAGCCGCCCGTACCAGTTCAGTAACTGTTTCCCGAAGACCGCAATGGCAATCGCCGCAGCTCCCAGGAATCCGCCGAACGGCAACTCGTAGGTGGCCGTGTCCTTGCCCGTGAGCTTGATATATGCGAAGCCCAGCAGAGAGCCCACTACAGACGCCGCGACCAGGGCCAGCAACGCGCCTTCCAGGCCGAGAAAAGCCCCCAGCATCGCCGTCAGCTTGACGTCTCCGAAGCCCAGCCCTTCGCGTTTCCGGAGCTTGAAATAAGCCCAGCCCCCAAACCAAAGCAGCAGCGAGGGGAATGCCGCGCCGAACGCCGCGCTGAAGATCCACAAGAAACGATCGGAGGGTTGCACCCCGGCGAGCCACAGCACTGCCACGGCCGTGGGGTCGCGCAACGGCACGAACACCGCGAACACGATCCCCGCCAGCGTGCCGCCCAGAGTGAATTCGTCGGGCAGTATCCGCTCTTCGAAATCCGTGAAGACCAGCGCCACCAGCATGGCGCAGAACACGCACATCTTGACCGCCAGCAGAGTCAAGCCGACGTACCACACAAAGTATCCGAACAGCAGCCCGGTAATCAGCTCGACCGCCGGGTACCGGGGCGAAATGCGGGCCCCGCAGGCGCGGCACTTGCCGCCAAGGTGCAGGTAACTCAGCAGGGGAATATTGTCGTGCCAGGCGATGGTCTTCTCGCAGAACGGGCAGTGCGACCGGGGCCGCACCACCGACAGGTCGCGCGGCCAACGGTAGATACAGACGTTCAGGAAGCTTCCGATCAGCAGGCCGAACAGGAAGGCAAGACTGGCTTCGATCACATCAACACCCTATCGTATACGTCCAACGTCCCGCGCGCCATATTCTCGATGGTGAACATCTCGGCCGCCTTCAGGCGAGCAAGGCGGCCCATCCGCCCGGCCGCCTCACGGTCTCCCAGCAACTGGCCGATGGCACGCGCCACCACCTTCGGGTCGTTCTGCACCAAGAGGCCGGTCTCGCCATGGCTCACGGCTTCCTTCAACCCTCCCACATCGCTGGCGATTACCGGCACCCCGGCCGACATGGCCAGCAACGCCGCCGAACCGAGCCCTTCGCTTTCGGTCAAGTATACGAACAGACTGGCGTGCCTCAATTCCCGTTCCAAATCGTCCGAGAAGGTGATTTCCACCCCTGCCAAGCGCGCCGCCTCGGCTGCCAAAGCCGCGCCTTTCCGCGGATCGCTGCGATTGTCCGGCGCCAGGATCAGCGGCGGCTCGACCGGCCCCGCCGGTTCTAACAAAGGAACACCGTCGTAAACGACATCGATCTTGTCGGCCAACACCCCGCCGCCCACCAGCACCGATTTCACGAATTCGGAGACGGCGATATAGCGCACCGGCCGGCCGTACTTCCACCGCGACAGCGCCGAATCGCCGATGGCAAAAGCCACCCGCCGCGAGACCACCAGCGGCGCGCTGCCCGTCAGCGCTCCGAGCGCGTGCGTCCGCGCATCGTGCGCATGTACCAAATCGTGCTTCCGCTCGAGCCTCGCCAGCCGCACCAAGCCCAACGGCTCGACGCGCAGACCTCGTTGGCGCGCCAATTCGCAGAGCGCCGCTCCCTCCGGCGCCATCAGCGTAGATTCCACCCCCAGCGCTGCTAGCCCCTCCATCAGGCGAAGCGCCTGCCACTGGCCCCCACGCATCTCGTGCGCCGAATCCAGGTGCAGCACCTTCATCCGCTCATGTTTCTCGCTTTCGCATATTTAAGGAACGTGTAGAAGGCGGCCATGTAGGATATCACCAGCCCCTCAAATCCGTCCAGAAAACCGCGCTCCGCGATATAGCTCTTCCCGAATGTCCAGAGCGGCGCGGTCATCACCCGCCACAGCGGCACTTTTACCCGCCGCGCCGCCAACTCCTGCGCCGCCAGGGTGGTGTACCGGTCCATGGTCTTGACATGTTCGGCCAGCGATTCGCAAGTGAAGTGCAGGATATTCGCTTCCAGGTGCCCCAGTCTGCCTTCGAACATCACGCTCTCATGCACGAAATCGCCCACCCACTTCGCCTTGCGGCGGTCGTAGAGACGGATCTTGCGGTCCGGGTACCACCCCGAATGCAAAATCCATCGGCCCAGGTAGCGGGCCAGCCGCGGCATGGTGTACGCATCGAAACGCGGGCCGGTCTTCTTCAGGTTCCAGATTTCCGCTTCCAGCGCTTCGCTCAAGGTTTCGTCGGCATCGAGCGACAGGATCCAGTCGTTGGCCGCTTGTTCCGCCGCCCAGTTCTTCTGCCCCGCATAGCCGCGCCACCCGGCTTCCACCACGCGCGCGCCCAGTTTTTCGGCAAGCTCCATGGTGCGGTCGGTCGAGCCGCTGTCCAGAATCAGAATCTCGTCGCAGCAGCGCAAGCTTTCAATCGCGCGGGCGATGTTGCGCTCTTCGTCCCGGGTGATGATGGTGGCGGTGATTTTCATCCGCTTACAGCCCGCCGGCCGCGAACGGCGTAAAGCTGAAACAGAGCAGGAAGACACCCAAGGCTACCCATCCAAGGCGGCGCCGTCCCCGGTCGAGCGGCGTCGGATCGTAGACCAGCGGATGCCTGCGTCCCAGCACCAGCAGCACCGCTCCCAACAGGCCCCAGCCCGGCCAAAGGCGTCTCGCCATCGGCAGCGACAGCCACTCCGACACCATGGCCACGCCCCCCACCAGCAACAAGAGCAGGCTCAATCCCGTCGATATGCCGCGATGAAGGCGCGGGAAAAAGGAATACAGGATGTGCCCTCCGTCGAGTTGTCCGACCGGCAGCAGGTTCATGGCCGTCGCGAACATGCCAATCCACGCCCCGCGCGCCACCGGATGCAGATACAAATCGGCTGAACGCCATGCCGGGAAAATCGCCCTTCCCAGCAGCCATTCCAGGCCCGGCACGCCAAACTCCATGCTGCCTTGATGGGCGATCCCCGGAATTGCTTTGGATAGGGAAATCCCCACCGCCAGCGCCGGCAGCAAGAACACGAACCCCGCCAGCGGTCCGGCAATGCCGATATCGAAAAGCACCCGCTTGGAATAAATCGCGGAGCGCACGCGGATAAAAGCGCCGAACGTGCCCAAAAACGGCGACGGCATGAAATAGGGCAGGCTGGCGTCAACCCCGTGATACACCGCCGCCAGGTAGTGGCCAAACTCGTGCGCCAGCAGAATCGTCAGCAGGGTGAGCGAAAATGGCAAACCGCGCACGAGCCCGGCCGGATGATGCCAGAACCATGGATACAGCTCTAAGCTGCGTTCCAGATCGAACGGCACGTTGCGGTCGAAATCGAACTGCATGGCGGCGCCCACCAGCGACGTGGAAACCAGCGTCACCGCGAACAGCAACGCATACAGCCAATAGCGTTCGCGGGGCGAGCCAACCTCTTCAGCCGGCGCCGTCGCGAACCGATCGGCGTCGCCGCTCGACGCGGGAAACGGAAAGGGCGCCGGGGGAAAATCCTGAGTGGACACAGATTCTGGACGCTGTGGCCGCCTACTGCAGCGTCTGCAGTTCCTTCCCCGGCTTGAAACGTACCGCTTTGCCGGGAGGAATCGATACCTCCGCGCCGGTGCGCGGGTTGCGGCCGATCCCCGTCTTGCGCGGCTTCACGTTGAATACCCCAAATCCCCGCAATTCGATTCGGTCCCCCTGTTCGAGGGCCTTTTTCATCGATTCGAACACGGTTTCGACCGCCATCTCTGCCTTGGTCTTCGTAATACCGGTGCGGTTGACGACTTCGTTGATAATATCCAGCTTGATCAAAACACTCCTCCTCACGGGCGAGGGCCTGCCAAGTTTCTCACCTCGCATCGGTCAACCACATGATAAGATTGAATTTACTGCATGTCAAGCGACCGCGCCCAGACTCAGGCAGGCAGCGTCTCGAGCGAGCTGTTCCGGCACGCCTGCGGACGCTTCCCCACCGGCATCACCATCGCCACGGTAACCGATTCCACAGGCGCTCCGCACGGCCTCACGGTGAGCTCCTTCACCTCGCTTTCGCTCGATCCTCCGCTGGTGCTCGTCTGCCTCGGCCACGCCGTCACCATCATCGATTGCTTCCGCGCCGCCCGGCATCTCGGTATCAGTATTCTGGCGCAAGATCAGCAGTCCATCTCGGAGCGCTTTGCGCGCCGCGGCCAGGACCGCTTCGATGGCCTCCGCTGGCACTCGGGCGAATTCGATGTGCCGTTGATCGACGGCGCCCTTGCTACCATCGAATGCGCCGTCCATCAGCGCCTCAGCGCCGGCGATCACGACATCCTGATCGGCCGCATGCTCCGCGCGCGGGTTTCGGAGGGCAGCCCGCTGGTGCATTGGGCGGGGCTATACACGCGCCTAGCGGAATGAGTGGGACAGACCTGGACAGACCACCGCATTTTGTGGTCCGTCACTCCGCGTGGCGCGGGCCTCTCGCGTCGAACGGACGGGGGCCTGCGGCAGATTATCAATCGCGAGATAATACAGGGTCGAGGCCGCTCCGTGACCATCAATCTGACGCCAGCCCAAGAAAGAGTTATTCAGGACGCTATTCAGTCCGGCTTGGTCCGGTCCGTGGATGAGTTCATCGATTCAGCCCTTGGCGCACTGTCGCACCGCAGCGGTGGATTTGATAAGGCGAAAGCCCGGCTTGCCGCTGCGCGCATCCGTGAAATTCGCAAAGGCGTCCGGCTTGAATAGCGAAACGACGATCCCGGCGTGGGTACGTCCCTCACTCGCCCAGAGTTGGTGCAGGGCGCAGTAGTCACCGGTATTGAATGTGAATACCGCACGTCCGGAAGCCGCCGCGGCTCGGAGATGTTCTTCATCTTCGCGGTTGATCATACCCGCCTCAGCGGCAGTCAGCACATCAACCCCGCGGGCCCTCAAGCCGAATACGAGAGACCTCCGCATGGAGTCCTCGTCAGGATACAGGCGGACCCGGCTCATGACCGAGCGGGCTTGCTTGCTAGCTCCTGCTCCCAGTGGGCCGCCGCTGCTTCGCCTTCTGCGATATCGGTCTCGATCTCATCGCGGTTTACGTGATAGTAAGCCAGCGCCGCGTGGACTTGTGCCAATGTCAGGTGCGGGTATTCCAGGGCAATCTCCTCCGGAGTCATGCCCATCTTATAGCAGGTGGCGACCCTGCTTACGGTCAGGCCCGTTCCGGCAATCTTCGGCCGTCCCCCACGCACTTTGGGGTCGCGGTCGATCAAGGTCCCGATCTCGGTCACCGACGCCATGCCCATAGTATACTGCGCGCGCCGTCCGCTTAAGGCCAATCGCTGTAAGCTGAAAGCTGTATGCCCCAACCTCTCTCCTACCTCAGCGATCAATTGAATGAATGGCGCCAGGCCGGCACCTATCAGCGGCTGCGGGTGCTCGAGTCCGAGCCCGCGGCCATGTCCCGTTACGACGGCAAGGAAGTCATCAACCTGGCGTCCAATAATTACCTCGGCCTGACCACTCATCCCAAGCTGCGCGAGGCCGCGATCGAAGCCGTGCGCCGCTACGGCGTCGGGTCCGGCGCCGTCCGCACCATCTCCGGCACCATGAAGCTGCACATGGAGCTGGAAGAACGCATCGCCCGGTTCAAGAACGTGGAAGCCGCGGTGGTTTTTCAGTCCGGCTTCGCCGCCAACGCCGGCACCGTTTCCGCCATTCTTTCGGCCGAAGATCACATCGTTTCCGACGAGTTGAACCACGCCAGCATCATCGACGGCTGCCGCCTTTCCCGCGCCAAGATCCACGTCTTTCCGCATAAAGACGTCGCCGCGGCCGAGCGTATCCTCGCCGAGCTCGATTCCGTGCCCGGCCGCAAACTGCTCATCAGCGACGGGGTTTTTTCCATGGATGGCGATATCGGCCCGCTGCCCGGACTCGCCGCGGCGGCCGCCCGCCACGGCGTCATCATGATGGTCGACGACGCGCATTCTTCCGGCGTGCTGGGCCGCAACGGCCGCGGCACCATCGACCACTTCGGCCTCGATGGCAAGGTGGATATCCAGGTCGGGACGCTGTCGAAAGCCATCGGCGTGCTGGGCGGCTACGTCTGCGGCAGCCGCGACCTGATCGAGTTTCTCTACCATCGCGCCCGGCCTTTCCTCTTTTCCACGTCCCATCCGCCCGCCGTGGCCGCCGCCTGCCTGGCTGCCTTCGACGTGCTCGAAGAGGAACCCGAGCGCATCGAAACACTCTGGGCCAACACCCGCTACTTCAAGCAGGGCCTGGCCCAGGCCGGCTTCCGCACCGGCGAGAGCGAAACTCCCATCACTCCCGTGATCACCGGAGAGGCGCGCCTGGCCCACGAACTGTCGCGCAAGCTGTTTGAAAACGGCGTGTTCGCCACCGGCATCGGATTCCCCACCGTGGCTCGCGACAAAGCTCGCGTGCGCACCATCGTAACCGCCACCCATACCAGGCAGGAGTTGGACCGGGCGCTCGAAGTGTTCCGCCAAGTGGGAAAGGAGTTGGGCCTGATCGGCTAGTGTAGATTCCGAACTCCCGATGCCGTGGAACTTGGGTTGAGCCAGGTTTCAGGCTGGTTCACCTGCGGCCGAGTAATCGCAAGTGGGACAGACCATTTTTCGTGGTCTGTCAGGCCCTCGCCAGGCCAACCGCTCGACAGACGACAAAAAACGATCGTCTGTCCCACAGCTGTCCCGTTAAAAGTCGAACAGATTCAGTTGGTTAGGGTCGAGGCCTGCTTCCATTTGGACGTTAGGCCGTTCAAACACCTGTAAAATAGGCATTTTTT
>Ga0187848_10000159_pt1 | contig 61323 bp, 47 predicted proteins | sample June2016WEW_4_40_FD_132424 | JGI IMG/M metagenome (GOLD analysis project Ga0187848, IMG submission 132424) | Peatland microbial communities from SPRUCE experiment site at the Marcell Experimental Forest, Minnesota, USA - June2016WEW_4_40 | ecosystem: Environmental > Terrestrial > Soil >... | reverse complement strand
GCTCGGCAAATCGCCGGACTCGACAAAGAGCCCCAAGCCGAAAAGGATAAACCGGCAGCTTAGGGCCAAGCCGTCGAAAAACCCGAAAATTTGCACAAGAATGCACACCCGTGGCGCGGGCCTCCAGGCCTGCTGCGTCGGCTGTCAAGCCGACGTTTCTTTCCTCCCCCCCCATCTCAACCCCCGAAATTGCACAAAAATGCACAAGATACAGGCTTTAATGAGCGCGGCCAAATGGGTCCTAACCAGCAGAAACGCCGAAGCTTACCAATGCCGCGATTTTGTTTTTGCGCGCGCCTCGTGCAACCGTCACCTGGCTTTGCCGGTACATTATAGAGGTGCTTCGGTCATGCGCCGGCGGCAGCCCCAACCGCTCGGCCATCCCCCAGGATGCGACAATTGCCTACGGATGCTTCCATGGCTTTCTCCTACCTTCACCCGCGCGACGAAATCCTGGCGCTGATGCAACGGATTTACGGCTACCGGATGACCACCACTTCCGGCGGCAATCTTTCGATACGGGAAGAGAACGGCGACGTGTGGATCACGCCGGCCCGGATCGATAAGGGCACGCTGCGCCGCGAGGATATGGTTTGCGTGCATCCGGACGGCTCGGTCGATGGCAGCCGGCCGCCTTCCTCGGAGTTGCCCTTGCACCTGGCGATTTACCGCAGCCGGCCCGATTTTCGCGGCATCGTGCACGCCCACCCGGTGGCGCTGGTGGCCTTCAGCATCGCGCGCGAAGTGCCCGATACCCACCTGTTCCACCAGGCGTTTCATGTGTGCGGGAAGGCGGCGCTGGCCGCATACGAACTGCCGGGCAGCGAGGCTCTGGGGGTTACCGTCGGCAAGGTTTTCGCGCGCGGGCACGAATCGGTGATTCTGGAAAACCACGGCGTAGTGACCGGCGGCGCGTCCATCGCCGAGGCGTTCCGGCGCTTCGAAACGCTGGAATTCACGGCCAAGACGATCATCAAGGCCCGGCTCCTCGGCGAGTTACGCTACCTGACGGAAGCCGAAATCGCGCTGGCCGGGCGGTCGCGCGAACTGCTTCCGGAATTCGAGCCTGCTCCGCCATCGAGCGCGGAAAAGGAACTGCGCAACGTGGTGGCGGAATTCGTGCGCCGCGGCTACCGCCAGCGGCTGTTTATCAGCACCGAGGGCAGCTTTTCCGCGCGCCTGACCGGCGATTCCTTCGTGATTACGCCGTATCGCCTGGACCGCGGCACGGCGCAGCCGGCCGAAATGGTGCTGGTGGAAGACGGCCGCGCGGAAGCCGGCAAAACCCCCAGCCGAGCGGCCGCGATCCATCGCGCTATTTATCGCCGCCACCCGGAGGCCGGCGCCATCATCAACGCCTATCCGGTGAATGCCACGGCTTTCAGCGTGACCAGCTTGGCGCTCGATACGCGCACCATCCCGGAAAGCTACGTCGTGGTGCGGCGCGTCACCCGCACGCCCTACGGCCAGCAGTTCGACGACCCGGAAGCCATCGCGGCGCAGATCTCACCCGCCGCTCCGGCCATGCTGCTCGAAAATGACGGCGTATTGGCCACCGGCGCAACCGTGCTGGAAGCCTTCGACCGGCTGGAGGTGATCGAATCCACTGCCGAGGCGCTGATCAACTGCCGCGCCATCGGCACCCTGGCGCCCATGCCCGACGATGCGATCAGGGAGTTGGCAGTGGCCTTTCGGCTGCCGCTGTAACGGCTCCCGCTTACTTCTTTATCCCGGCCGGGGTCTGCGCCGCGGGTTTGGGCGCGGCGGGCGCGGCCGCCGCGGCGGTTCCCGGATGCGCCTGGTCGTAGAGCTTGATGATATCCGGAGTGATATTCACATCGGCCGCGCCGTAGATCACGCCGCCTTGCTGATTGCTCACATCCAATATCACGGCATAGCCGCTCTGCGTGGCGTACTGGTTGATGATCGGATTCATCTTGCCCCAGATATCCTGCATCAGCTTCTGTTGGTCCTGGTCGACTTCCGTATTCAAATCGTCGGCGTCGTTCTTCAGCGTACGGTCGTTGGTGGCGATGTCGCGCTCCATCCGCGCCTTGGCTTCGTCGCTCATGGTGGCGGCGCCTTTACGCAACTGGTCCTGCAGGCCTTGAATATCGACCTGCCGCTTTTCCAGCGCGGCCTTGCGGGGGTCGAACTTGGCTTTCAGATCGGCGGCCGCTTTCTGCCCATCCTTGGTGGCCAGAATGGCCGCCGTAATGTTGATGATCCCAACCCGGGTTGGGGCTGCCCCGGCGGTGGCAGCCGGCGTAGGGGCGGGAGGCGCGGCGGCGGAAGCCGCTTGCCCGGCCGCGGTCATGGCCATGCCCAAAACCAGGGCGAAACTGACTACGTAATTCTTCTTCAAGCTGTTGCTCCTGAATCTCAAAATACTAACACGTCCCCACTCAGAACGTCCTGCCCACGGTGAACCGGAGCAGCGTGCGCCGGTCGTCATACGGGTATGTCTGGCCATATTGAGCGATAGCCGCGTTGAAGGTCGCTGCATTGGGGAAGAAGGAACGATCCGCCGCGATGGGCGGTTGCAAGTTCTCTCGAATCGTGGATGGATTATACGCAAAGTACACCCGGAACGGAGCCTGCACCACGGGCAGCAGCACTTGGATTTCCAGCCCCGTGGATCCCACCGGTTTCGCCGTGCCCGCGGCAATCGGCACCTGGCCGGTAAAACCGGCTTGAGGGAACTCCTGGTTTAATTGTGTCACGCGCCCCGGCGCCATGGTCAATTGGCTCGGCCGCAGAATGCCATTGATGCCGGCGTCGGCGAAAATCGCCAGGGTGATGGGGCCGAAGATGGGAATTCGGTACTCGAAATTGAAAACCCCATGCGAATCGCCGCCGGGGGTGATGAGCTGGTAGGCGGGAAGGGCCATGCTGACCGGGGTCGAAGTCACCGTACCGCCGTTCACCTGCTGCTGGGTGCGGCGGCTGCCGTCGTTATTGTAAATCGGGATACTCGCTTCGGTGGGAATGAAGGCGATCGGGGTGATCGACCACCAGTCGAAACCGCGCACGTCCTGTTCGCCGCCCATGAAGGAACGCGCAAACGGGGGAACTTCTTTGCCGCCATAGCCGCTGATGATGGCCCCCGTCAAATGGAACGCCAGCGTGTGTTTGCGGCTGATCGGCGAGGCCTTGTAGTACTGGACGTCAATGGCCGGCGAGATGGTGTTCACGTTGCCGCCGAGCGCGCTGCTGGCGAACCCTACCGAGAAGTAAATGCTTTTCCCGGCGGTGGGGCTGAGCGTATTATTTTTGGTGTTGTAGGTCAATCCCGGCGTGATCTTGGTGGTGCGAATGCCATTCAAGGCGTTGGGGCCGTAGACACCGTCGAAATCGATGTACTGGAAATAGTTGGTCGCCGCCGTGGTTTCCGTCTTTACGCTCGAGTCGTCGTACCCGAAGGTAATACTGCTGCGCCAGAAACTGCGATGCAACTGGTAGCTCAGCGAGGCGGTGAAACCGCGGCTGTCCTGCACGTAATTCAGCAGGTTCTGGCTGCCGAGCGAGTTATAGAGCCCGATCAGATTCTGGCCGCTGAGAATGGAAAGCTGCCGAGCCTGGTCGAAGTTATAGCGCGACAGATAGACGGTGAACCCGGATTGAATCGGATGGTCGAACAGGTACGGCTCGGTGAAGCCGAAGTTAACGCTGCGCAACATGGTGCCGAGCTGGGAGCCGATGGAAAGGGTTTCGCCCAACCCGAGGAAATTGTTGGTGGAATAGTTCAGGCCGATGAAACTGCCGGCAATGCCCGACACGCCGCCGTTGAGCCCGATCGAGTTCTTGCCGCGCTCCTTCACCTTGAGGGTGATATCGACCGTATTGGAGCCCGGGTTGCGTTTGATATCGGCCGCGTCTTCTTTCTTGAGGGCCTCGAAATAGCCAAGCTGATTCAGGCGCAGGATGCTCAAGTCCCAGAGATTGGTATTGAACATATCGCCTTCATCGAGCAGCAGCTCGCGGCGGATGACTTTGTCGCGGGTGGTGGTGTTGCCGGAAAAATCGATGCGGCGGATGAAGAACTGCTTGCCCTCGTCGGCCGTGATCGTCAAATCGATCTTATTGGTATTGGGAAGCGGCTCGACGTCGGGCTCGGGAACGAAATCGATGTAGCCGAAGCCGCCGTAAAGCTTGCGCATGTTTTCGATGCCCTTGCGCAGCCTATCGGTGTTGAAGACGTCGCCTTCCCTCATGCCGAACAGCGCCATCAGCACGGATGGCTCGCGAAACAGCTTCACACCCACGAAGTTGATGCTCTGCAGGTGATAGATCCGGCCTTCCTCTATCGGCAGCTTGATATCCGCGTAGATCCCGGGCTGCTCCATCTTGATGATCGGCAAGCGCCAGCCACGGCCGCCGTGCGGAACGATGTTGACCGTGGGATCGAGCACCCGAGCTTGGTAAAAGCCCTTGTCCTGGTATGCCTGGCGGACTTTTTCCTCATCGTATTCGAGCTTCGATTCGTCGTAGGTTTTGGCGAACATGTTTTCGAATAAGATCGAGTGCGGGATGCCGTAAGGCTTCAACTGCTTCATGCCGGCGATCACCCATCTGGACTTCATGATCTGATTGCCAGTCACGGTGATGGCGCCGACTTTCACCTTGGGGCCTTCCTTCACGCTGAAGGTGACCTTCAACGATGAAGGTGGTATCTGTTCGATCACCGGGTCCACCTGCGCATATTGGCGGCCGCGCTCGGCCAGGAATTCCTTCAGCACGATGGCCGCTAACTGCACCTTGGCCGGGTCGTACTGCGATTCCACTACCAGGCCGACCTTGCGCTCTTTGAAACGGTCCAGAATTTCCGAAACGGTGACGGTGTGGATGCCCTCGTAGTTGATCGAGCGGATGACCCGCCGCTCGGTGAGCACGAAACGCAGGATCAACCCGCCGGTGGGATCGGGCTCGGTCTCCACACGAATATCCTCGAAGCGCCCCGAATTCCACAGAATCATGAAATCGCGGCGGATGGCCTCGGGCGAATAGATATCGCCGACCTTGGTCATGATCATGGACTTGAGGGTGTCGGTAGGAATGCGACGCGCGCCGCGGAAATCCACTTCCTTGATCACATCGCCGGAGACGGGCTGCGGCGTGGTGGGCGCCGGCTTCGGCGTCTCCAACTGGTTGGGCGGCTGCGGCCGGGCCGGTTGTTCAGGTTGAAGCCGCGCAGGTTGAGCCGGCTGCTCCTGGTTCGGCACCGTTTCGAACGGGTTCGCGGGCTGCTGCTGCGGTTTGGGCGGGTTCTGCTGCGCGGGTTGAGTCTGGGAAGGCGGATTTTGGGGAGGCGGGGTTTGGGAAGGCTGATTCTGTGAGGGTGCGCTTTGCGCGGGCGGCGTTTGCGCGCCGGCAGTGAACGAGTATACTCCCGCGCCCACCCACATCGCCAGCAGGGCCAGGCGGAACTGCCCCAATCGCATCATGCGCATACACCTTTCCGGCCGCCGCCAAAGGGCGTCGGCTGCCGGTCAGGCAGGTCGGAACCTATCGTCATTATTGGCATCGACTCGCGCCACGGGCGCACAAGTTGCTCTGCCGACGTCCTTCGGCTGGCGCAAGGATCTGGTTTCACGGGAGACGGTTTCAATCGATACAGCCGGATTCTGTGATGATAAGCCATTATTCTACCGAATCTTGAAGGTACCCAACAACGAGCAGGCCCGGCCACAGGTGTGACCGCCCGGCACACCGCCGCCAGCCCTCTGGAAGCGTCTCCCGGTTCTTCGATCCGCTGCCCGCGCCGGAAGGCCGCGCCGGGGTGTCTCGGCGCCTCAAGCGTGCATTTTCCCAGCCAGCCTTGGCGAAACCAGTTCGGGAAGGGTTGCATCCGGGGGAAGTTGTTGACTCTAGGAGGACACCGCATCGCGGATGAAGCGAACGATGGAATCGAGCGAGGCTCCCGGCTGAAACACGGCGGCCACACCCTGTTGCCGTAGCGCCTCAGCATCTTCGTCCGGTACGATACCTCCCACCACCACCTTCACGTCCTTCATCCCCTTGCGCTCGAGCAACTCCAGCACGCGCGGCACGACCGCCTTGTGGGCGCCCGAAAGAATCGAAAGTCCGATCACCTGAACGTCTTCCTCCAGAGCCGCATCCACGATCATCTCCGGCGTCTGGCGCAAGCCGGTATAGACGACCTCCATTCCGGCGTCGCGCAGCGCCCTCGCGATCACCTTGGCGCCGCGGTCGTGACCGTCCAGGCCGGGCTTGGCCACCAAAACTCGAATCGGCACGGGCATGAACTGTTACTTTATAGCGTCCTTGCGCGCCCGAAGGCAAGCGAGGAGGACGATTGGGCGAGACTCCGTCACTGAACTTCTTTCCCCTCGACGGCCATCCCGGGCCGGCCCCAACCAACGACCTGCGGTTTCACATGCAACCGGGCGCGCTATGATGTGTCGAGAGAGGACGGGTCAAGGAGGAGCAACCATGCCTCAATACGTATTTCTCTGCCAGGATTGCAACAAAGAGTTTACCCGGATTCTTCACATCGCTGACCTTGAAAAGGGCGGCGGCGTCTGCCCGCATTGCGGCGGCACGCGGGTGACCCAAGAGGTAGCGGCGTTCTCTGCCGTTACGTCCAAGAAGAGCTAGGTTGCGGATCAGCCTGGGGACCAGGAAGGGGCGCCTACGTGGGCGGCCCGCTAACTGATTTCGTCCACGTCGAAAACCTGTTCCGGATCCAATGGCGCTCTTCGACGGGGAAAGCAAAGAATACGCGACTCGGCAAGCCGCGACCGGCGGCCCATAGATCGCGAGGGCGGCCCGGCCGCTCTTCAAGGAGCGGGATCGTGACGCGAAGAGATTTCATTGGGAGCGGCGTTGTCCTGGTAGGAGCGGCATCTTCCGCTCTGAAGCCGGCCGGCGCGGCGGCGGAGCCCTCGGAGTGGTGGCTCAGGCCCGTGCGCCTGTTCCACCCCAACATGCGAGAGTCGGAGCTGCGCGGCTTCGATACCGGCCGGTTCGTCGGCAGTTGCACCGCCACCAACGCCGACGGCGTGGTGGTCAGCGCGGGTGGAATCATCGCGTTCTACCCTTCCAAGGTGCCCTATCACTCCGTAAGCCCACTCTTGAACGGACGCGACCTGCTGAAGGAAGTGACCGCACAGTTGCATGCGGCCGGAATGAGGTCGATCACCCGCGTCGATTTCAGCAAGGCGCGCGCGGATTTGTTTCACGATCGCCCCGATTGGTTCGCGCGCAATCCGGACGGCTCGCCGCGACCGGCGGGCAAATACTACAATGTCTGCCCCAACAGCCCGTACCTCGCGGAAGGGTTTGCGTTTCCGGTAATCCATGAAATTCTGAAGGGCTACGACGTGGACGGATTCCACCTCAACGCGGTCGGTTTTCCGGGACACTGCTACTGCTCCAATTGCCAGGCGAAATATCAGGCGCAATTCGATGCCAAACTGCCGCTCCGGGTCGACTGGAAGGATCCCGCTTCGAAGCAGCTCGTCGCCTGGCGATACAATTCGAGCGCCGAGTGCTTATCGCGGATTCAAAAAGAGATTCAGGCCATCCGGAAGGACGTGTTCTGGACGGGTGAACTGGCCGGACTCGACAACCCAACCTGGGCGCGTGACAAGGCGTTGGATACCGTCAGGCTCTCCCGCTCCTTCTCCTCGTTGATGTCCACCATCGATAATTCGGATCCCTATCCGGATCTGCGCTGGGTTACGGGGATGACCGCCAGCTACGTGCGTTCGGTGGGTGACCGGCCTCCTATCGTCAATTTGAAAGTCTCGATGCGCGAGGCCGGCTGGACTCACGCCTCTGTGCCGCCGGCCGAGTACGCGCAACGCGCCTGGCAGGCTATCGCTCACGGCGGCGGCTTGAAAATGCCTACCTTCGGTCTCCCCGGCAATATCGAAGATGAGCGGAATATGGCGGTGATCGCGGAAACCATGGGTGTGCTGAAGAAATACGCCTGGGTATACGACGAGGCGCGCCCGGCCGCCCCTGTCGCGCTGGTATGGTCGCAGCCCACTCTGGAGCTGTATGGCCAAAACGACGCCAAAGCCCGCTACGCCGATTGCGTATACGGCTTTTATGGCGCGCTGATGGAGAACCATATTCCCACGGTGATGGTAAGCGATGAGTCGCTCACGTCCGCCAGACTGGCTGACTTTCGGGCCGTGGTATTGCCGAACCTGGCCTCGATGAGCGACGCGCAGGCCCATGCGATCACGGAATTCGTCCGTGGCGGCGGAGCACTGGTTGCTTCCCACGAAACGTCGCTGTACGATGGCGCCGGGAATAAGCGGACCAAACTCGCGCTGGCGGAGGTGCTGGGCGCCGAGTACGATCCCTCCTCGCCCACAACCGCAGCCAAGAGCGGATACCTGTGCCGCCGGCAGGCGCACCCAATGACGGCTTGGATGCGGGATACATCCGTGCTGCCATTCTCGGGCCGGATTGCCCCCGTACGCCTGGCAGGCGGTTCGGTGGCGCCACTGACTTACGGATATACGGCCAGCCTGGTGAATCCGGAGGAAATAGAGAATCCTATCCGGACCGACGTGCCATTGCTGATCGCCAACACCTTTTCGGCCGGCAAGGCGGTCTATTTGCCGTGCGACCTCGACCGTTTTTACTTCCTCAGTCGGCTGGACGATGCCCGGCGGTTGTTGGGTTCGACGGTTGCTTGGGCTTTGGGTGATGGTTTGCCGCTCACTACCAACGCTCCCGCCGAAGTCGGCATGGCCATCTCCCAGAAGCCGGGATTCACTTTTGTGCATCTGATCAACACCATAGGCGGGCGGCCGCTGGGTGAAGTAGTGACAGTCCGGGATCTGGAGTTCCACCTGAGAATCGGTTGGAAAGTAAAGAACGTACGCATGCTGCGGCGGGGCGCGACTTTGGCTTTTGAAACCCGCGGCGGCCAGACCCGGTTCACGGTTCCCGAACTGGGTGCATATGACGTGGTAGTGATCGAAACGGCGTCCGCCTGATTGTCCCACCGCGACGGTCTTCGGGAAGCCAACGGCAGATGGGATCTTTGAGGGTAGTCTAATGCGATTCGCGATGTCTTTCTTGCTTGGCTTGTTGGGCTTGGGCACACTGAGCGCGCAGCAGAGCCGCTACAGTGTCTCCGAAGAAATGGCGAGCGGCCCCGGGTCTCCGCCAGTCGTGGTGATCCGAGACGACAGTGCGGGAATGGAAGCGGCGGTTGCGCCCTCCGAAGGCGGCGAGCTCAGCAGCCTGCGCGTTAAGTTTCACGGCGCGTGGGTGGAGCTGCTGTATCGCGCCCGGGACTACAAATCCGCGCCTGGCTTTCGCGGGAAGGCTATGTTCCTCTGGCCAGCCGTCGGAGCGCAGTACCCGGTCGACACTCCTCCGGAGAAAAGTTGCGGCGACGGCACTTACCCGGTCGGCGGTCGTACTTATCCGATGCCTTGCCACGGATTCGCCAAGGGCCTCCCCTGGAAAGAGGCGGGCCATGCGGCCGACGCTACCGGCGCGCGCGTGACGGTGGAATTACGGGACTCGCAACAGACCCGCGCCGATTACCCGTTCGGTTTTGTGGTCCGCGCGTCGTACGCGCTTGCCGGCGGCCGCCTGACCATCGTTTACACCGTATCTGCCGCTGCGGGGAACCCAGGGCCGATGCCTTTTTCGATCGGTAATCACATTGCGTTCCGGGTTCCGTTCCTACAGGGGACCGACGCAGCCTCCATGCTGTTTGAAACGCCCAACACGTTTCAAATACTGCGAGACGCAAGGGGGTTCGTAAACGGGCAGGAGCGCGCCCGGTCGTTTGCCACTCCGGCGCGCCTCGGCGATTTTGACTCAACCGTGGCGCTTCCGCTGGCAGGCTACCAAGGCGCCCCGTTCGCGCGGCTCATCGATCCGCAGGGGCTTGCCGTTCGTATCAGCCACCGCGCCGCCACGGCCTTGCCGGAACCGCTGGTGCAATTCAACGTATACGGCGGCCCGGGGTGGGGCTTTCTCTGTCCGGAGCCATGGTTCGGTATCCAGAATTCCCTCAATCTTAGAAAGGATTTCGTTAGCCTCGAAGCCGGCCGCGATTGGCGGTGGACGGTGGAAGTCCGGCCCGAAATCACCGCCGCCGGAGCAGGAGCGCTCCTTCCGAAGGAGTGACCTAAGGGCGGCGCGAGATTGTGTTCTCCGATATCAGTGTTCGCGTCTACGGCGACATCGCACTTGTGAACTGTGTCGTGGATCTCAAGAGTAAGTCGAACGGCAAAGAGACCTCGGCACACCACTAAGTGTTGCATGTGTGGACCAAGAGTCCCCAGGGTTGACAACTCGTTGCACGCCAAGCGACCAAACTGGAGCACTGACCAGAGCGCCGCTGCTTCCGATGAGTGGCGGGCTCATTTGGCGTGGTTCAGCAATCCAGGTGCTTTTCGAACATGGCATCCAAGGACGCCTTGTACTGCGCCGAAAGAGTGGTGGATAGCCGGTTCATCTCATCCCGAGACATCGGCCGGAAGTTCTTGGCGATACTCACGTTCTCTTCGATGATCTTGAGGCTGGGCATGGCGACCACGGCCGCGGCGATCTTCAAAGACATGGGGTAATGGAGCAGCTTTTCCATCGGCGCCTTCCCTGGCAGGTTGTTGCGCGCCAACACCTTCATCGCCGTGATGCCCATGTTCTTGCGCAGCGCCACCGGGATGACCACGTCTTCAAAACTCTCGGCGGTCACTGACGGAACGTTCCTGCCCCAGCCGGCACGTGCGGCATTCAGGGCCATCTGGGTGCAGTCAAAGTCATAGCGTTCCAAGGCAGTCTTTAGAAGCGAGGGTCGCGTATGGCTGGTAATGCCGATGAAGCGCGTCGCCTTTTGGTCCCTCAGCTTGTATAGGGCATTCACCACGCTATCCTTAGCCGCGAGCGCCGCTAGGTCGGCATCCGTACTGAAGGCATGGACGTGGACCAAGTCGACCTGATCGAGTTGTAGCCGCTTGAGGCTGCCCTCAAACTCGCGCATCGCGTCGTCCCCTTTGCGGTTGTCGAGCTTGGTAGCGATAAAAAGGCCTTGCCGGCGGCCTTTGATGGTCTTACCGATCCGGGTCTCGCTCAAACCGCCGCCATAGGTCGCGGCCGTATCGATATAATTGATTCCGAGATCCAGGGCATGGCTCAGCGCGGCGATGCCTTCCTCGTCCGTTTTGTAGTCTTCGTAGAATCCGGAGCCGCCGCCGAACGCAAGGATAGAGGCTCGAAAACCGGTGCGGCCCAGAATACGCGTCGGCATTCCGGTCCGCGTGTCCACTGCCTGAGCGAATGCCGTACCCACCACGCCCGAAAGGGCTGTGCCTTCTAAGAAATGCCTTCGCGATATCTTCATGTGCTGGTCCTTATTATTTTGTCTCTTCAGGAGAAGACCCCTGCCACCTGTCCAAGGTCCATCCGCCGCCTTAATTCTACACCCCGCCGCCCCTCGAACAAATCTCATTGGATCTTTCGCGGATCGCGATGTCCTCTTTGACATGATTGCCCTCTTGACTTCCGCTTTGTGTTGACACGGTTACAATCCGACTGGGTGAGAAACGCCATAAACAAGCAACTGGCGTATCCGGCCAAGGGCGGAGACACCGGTGTCGGCGGTTACCGTGACTTCGTGACGCCGTTATGCATCGAGATGGCAAACAAGCTGTGATGGTTCATGGCGTGAGACTCGCTCCTGTCGCCATTGCTCTTTGAGATCGAAGTTTTGCGCTCGGCTAAATCCGGCGCTCGCGTGAGAGGCTGCTCGAACTACCTACGTCACCGGGCCGGGATTGAACAGCGCCAGGGCGTTCCCCAAGCCCCAATGCTCGGCCCAGGTCCTTTTACCGCCGGCGACGGCCAGGATGAAGCGGAACAGTTCCCAGCCTACTTCTTCGATAGTGGCCCTGCCGGTGGCGATACGGCCGGCGTCGAGATCGATCAGGTCGGGCCACTTTTCGGCCAAGGCGGTGCGCGAGGAAACCTTGACCACCGGGACCAGCGCCAGGCCATAGGGGCTGCCTTCGCCGGTGGTGAAGACGTGCAGGTTCATGGAAGCCAGTTGGGCGGCGCCGCAAATGAAATCGCTGGCCGGGGTGGCGGCGAAAACCAGTCCCTTGGACGTGACTTTCTCGCCATGCGACGCGACCGCGCGCAGGGCCGTGCTGCCGGCCTTCGCCACCGAGCCCAAAGCTTTTTCGACGATATTGGCCAAGCCGCCGCGCTTGTTGCCGGGGGTGGTATTGGCGCTGCGGTCCGCCCCTCCGCGGGCGAGGTACTCGTCGTACCACCGCATTTCGCGAATCAGGGCGCGGCCCACGTTGGGAGTAGCGGCGCGAGGAGTGAGGAGGTGCACGGCATCGCGCACCTCGGTGACCTCGGAGAAGAGCACGGTAGCGCCGGCGCGCACCAGCAGATCGGCGGCGAAGCCGACGGCCGGGTTCGCGGTGACGCCGGAGAAGGCGTCGCTGCCGCCGCACTGCAGGCCGACGACCAGATCGGAAGCCGGGCCGGTAGTGCGGCTCCGGCGGTTCAACCGCTCCAGACGCTTTTCGGCAGCGGTCAAAATCGCCGCTACCATTTCCGAAAAGCCGCGCGCATCCTGCAGGCGGATCACGTTCGATCCCTCTAGAATCGGCAGCGGCTGGGAAAGCGTGGCCGGTTGTTCCGGGCAGGCAAACAATCTGGCCGGCTGCAGCTTCTCGCAGCCCAAGCTCACTATCAGCGGATCGGCCGCGAGATTGGCGTGCAACGCGATATTCCGCAGCGTGCGGATGGGAATCGCCGCGCCGGGCGCATCGATGGCCACGCCGCAGCCGTACGTGTGGGTGACGGCCACCACGTCGTCCACGTTTGGAAACCGCGGCAACAGCTCGGTCCGAATGCGGCGCACGGCATGGTCGACGGTGGGCGCGACGCACTGTACCGTGGTGGCGATCCCCAGCACGTTGCGCGTTCCCACGCTGCCGTCGGGATTTCGGTAGCCTTCGAAGGTGTAGCCGTCGAGCGGAGGCTGAGCGGCAGGAACGGCGGTGGCAAGAGGAAGTTGGTCGAGCGAAGGCGCCGCCGGCATGTCGATCAGTTCCTCCCGCACCCAGGCGCCATCGGGGATATCGCGGTTGGCGTAGCCGATGATTTCGCCGTAACGCAGGATCGGCTCACCCGCCGCAAGCGCCCGCAAGGCGATCTTATGCGCCTGCGGGATGCGCTCTCGCGCGACAATCCCCCCAGCAGGACCGCCGCCTAGCCGTGCGCCGGGCGCAACGCCATCGGGCTCCACAACGATCACGACGTTATCGCGCGGGTTTACGCGGATGAGGCCGTGGGACAGGAATCCGGGCCTGTCGATGGAATTTTGACGTGACATCCCACAGTGACAGGTCGGGAGGCCTGTCCCCCTTAGAGACACGAAAGGGGCCGGCGAAATGCCTGCCCCTTCCGCTTTCGAACCGTTCTTCCGCGCCAGGCTCCCGCCCAGCGTTACTTCGCCTGATCGGCGACGATACCGCCGCCCTGCGACTTAGCGGCTTTCTTTTCTTCCTTCAGCTTCTTGGTGGCCAGCACTTTTTGTATCCAATCGTCGGCCACTTTGGTCTCTTTTTCGTACTGTTCTTTGGAATCGGCCAGGTCGGCCCGCTCACGAATCAGCAGGTTTTCGTAAGCCATAGCGTCATCGTACTCGGGATCGATCTCAAGCGCTTTGTCCAAATTCCTCAGCCCGGCATCGATGAGAGGACCATACTGCTCTTTGAGTTCCGCTTTGACTTTCTTGTCCTTGATCGGGCCGGGGTCGTCCGGGTTCATCTTCAGCTTGGCCCGCGCGGCGTTCAGCACGGGATACCATTTCGACCAGGCGATAAAGCCCAGGCTATAGTAGGCATCCTTGTTGTTGGGATCGACGGCGGCGAGCTTTTCGTACCATTGCTGCGCTTCATCGAACTTCTTCTGGTTCAGGTAAAGCGACGCGATGGAAGCAATGGCGACGCTGTTCTTAGGGTCCGTCTCGAGAACCTTGGTGAACTGGTCCATGGCGGCCTTGGCGAATTGCGAATTTTCCGGCGATTCAGCGCCCGGAACATACTGTTGGTAGTACGCCGTCCCCAGGTAAAGGCGCGCCGTAATGAAACCGGGATCGAGCTCCACGGCCTGCTTGAAGTGCTCCACCGCTTCCGGGTACTGAGCGCTCTTGAAGGCAGTCACGCCCTGGTTGATTTGATCGCGAGACTTCAACTGTTTACAGCCCGAGCCCACCAGGGCCAGCGAGCCGACGGCGAGGAACAAAGTCAATATCCGCATCTATCGAAGCTCCTATTATTGTCCCAGGTCCTTAAACGGCATCAGACCGACCTTGTCGATACCGGCGCCGTGGGCGATGTCGATCGCATCGGCGATATACCTGTATTCCAGCGTGGGATCGCCCTTTACAAAAACCACCCGCTCCGCGCGGGTCTTGAAGATGTCCTCCAGCCGGTTGCCCAGAGCCCCTTCCGTGGTCGGTTCTTGATTGATCATCATGGAGTGATCGCCATTGATGGTGATGACCACGGTTCGCGTGTCGGACTCATTGGCTTTTTGGCCGGGCGGCGGTGGTTGCGGCACCAGCGCTTCCAGGCCCTTGGGCGTCAGTGGAGTAATGACCATGAAAATAATGATCAACACCAACAACACGTCGATCATGGGTGTCATATTGATATCCGATTTCGGGCCACCCTGCCCGCCGACTGCCATTGCCATAAAATTGCTCCTTTATTCCTCGGCTTCTATTATGGGGCGGCTGATTTAGTGCCGGTCACAGCCCGCCCTCTGGCATCCATGAGTTGATCGGTCAGAAGCCCTAACTGGTCAACACCGGCGGCCTGTAGATTCTGCACAACCTGCAGAACGATCTCGTACTTGGCTCGCTGGTCCGCCTTGAGAAAGCACTCTTTGTCCACGCGGTTGGTCAGCATGTCTTTCACTTTGGGCGCCAACTGGTCGGGCGGCACCTTGTCGTTGCCCAAGTACGTTCCGCCATCGCGCGTAACCGCGATCAGCACCGCGTCGCTTTTGTCGGCGGCCTGCATCGGAATCGGGTTCCGCGCCTTCACCTTGTCGACGTCCTTGCCCTTGGACAACATGGGCGTGATCACCATGAAAATGATGAGCAGCACAAGCATCACGTCCACCATGGGCGTAACGTTGATATCCGCTACCGGAGGCGGGGCTTTCTGTTTCAGCCCTTCGTTGCTTTTCTTCCGTCGTTCTTTTGCCATGTTCGATCTCCACTGGAACCTTAGGGAAGCCTGGGGAGGACCTTTCGCCCCCCCATGATTCCCACTCGCCGGATTCCAACTGTTCGCTAGCTATCGATCCGCCTGGGCCCGTCTACTTGCGGGCCGTGCGCTGTGAGCGCTTCAGGAAGTAGTCGATCAGTTCCGAACTGGAATTGCCCATCTCGACGTCGAACGCTTCGATCTTGTTGGTAAAGTAGTTGAACGCCCACACTGCTGGCAGAGCGACGAACAGACCGATAGCGGTAGTCACCAAGGCTTCCGAAATACCGCCGGCCACGGCGCCCAGACCAGTCGACTTGTTCTGCGAAATGCCTTTGAACGCGTTGATGATGCCCACGACCGTTCCGAACAGTCCCACGAAGGGAGCCGTCGAACCGATGGTCGCCAGGCCGCTCACGCCGCGTTTCAATTCGGCGTGCACGATGGCTTCGGAACGCTCCAAGGCGCGCCGCGAAGCTTCGATCTCTTCACCCGGAATTTCCGTGGATACCTGGTGCGCCTGAAACTCCTGCAGGCCCGCCACTACCACCTTAGCCAAGTGGCTCTTCTTGTAACGGTCGGCAATTTTGACGGCTTCATCCAATTTGCCTTCCCGCAATGCGCCCGCCACCAGCGGCGCGAATTGCCGCGACTGTTTCTTGGCCGCGCTATAAGCCAAAGCGCGATCGATCATCACGCCGATCGAGTACGCCGACATGACGAACAGGAGGACCACCACGAGTTTGGCGGGAGTTCCCATCTGTTGCCAGAGGTGTACGGGATCCCAACCTACCTCGGCTTCCTGCAAAAGGAAAAGCGACAATGCATGTAAAGACGCGAACATTTCTTCTATTCTCCTGCGAGTTTGATTTGTACTTCTTTTTACCGACGTCCGGCGCGCAAGGCCGGGTTCCTACTGACTCAATGTAAAGTTCACATCGATGGTGGTGGATACCTCGACGGGCTCACCGTTCAGAAGGGTTGGGCGGTATACCCAGTTCTTCACGGCATCGAGCGCCGCCTGCACCAGCAACGGGTGCCCCTTGATGACCTTCAAATCCTGCACGCGGCCGTCCTTGCCGATGACCGCCGACAATTCCACCACGCCCGAGATGCGCGCTTGCTTGGCGAGCGGGGGATAGATCGGCCGGACCTGATTGATCAGGTTGGCGGCCTGCACGTTGCCGCCGACGCGGATGCGCTGCGGGACGGCCGCCTTGGGAGGAGGCGGAGGCGGAGGAGCGGCCGACGCGGCCGAACCGACGATGCCGCCCAGTATGCCACTCAGCGAGCCGCCGGCGACACCGCCCGGAACGCCACCGATCACGCCGCCGCCGGTCGAAGGCGGAAGTTCTTCTTCCGTAATCATCGCGATATTCTTTGGCACCGCCTTCGGCGCGACCAGCCTGCCGGCATCGAACTGCCGCGGAATCACTTTCACGATCTTGACGATGGGCGCCGCGGCGGGCGGAGGTGGTGGAGGTGGCGGAGGTGGCGGCGCCACCAGGAAGCTGCTCAACTGGGCCGCCGGCAGCACGTCGAAGTACACCATCGGCAGGATCACTGCGACGACGAGGAGGAGGCACTGGACGATGAGAGAAACCATCACCGTCCATCCCTTATTGGTCTTTCCCGTTTGGACGAAAGTTTGCTCGAACATAAGCGCTTCCTTTCAATAACTTCTGCCCTTTACTTCATCGCTCGAACGGTGCTCTTGGGCGCGGCGCCCGTGCGTGGCGCCGTGGACGGCGCCGTAGGCGGCTTCCCATGCCGGTCGGCGTAATTATGCCAGAACAGAACGATCGGACTGGCGATAAACACCGAAGAATACGTCCCGACAATAATGCCACAAACCAGGGCGAAGGAAAAACCGTTCAGCACCGGTCCGCCGAACAAAAACAGGGCGATCACAGTCAGGAACGTCAATCCCGACGTCATCACGGTCCGGCTCAGCGTTTGGTTCACCGCGCGGTTCATCACCGTCTCCAGCGGCTCCCGGCGCGAAAACTTCAGATTCTCGCGAATGCGGTCGAAAATCACGATGGTATCGTTCATCGAATAGCCCACCAGCGTAAGCAGGGCGGCGATGACCGTCATGGTGATCTCTTTATTAAATAGCGAAAACAATCCGATGGTAATGATGGTGTCGTGGAAAACCGCGATCACCGCGCCCAAACCGTAAATCCACTCGAACCGGAAAGCGATGTATACCAGCATGCCGCCCAACGCGTATAGCGTGGCGAGAATCGCTTTCTTTCGCAGCTCGGCGCCCACTTTAGGCCCCACCATCTGGGTTTCGTTGATGTGGAACGGCGCCAGGTAGGTTTCCTGCTGCAAGGTTGCAATCACCTGCCCGCTCACACCCGGAACTGAAGACAACTGCCCAAAACTCGAGATCAGGCCGGAGTGCTGGCTGTCGCGCGCGCTGAGCAGAGCCGAGACGAGGTCGCTCAGTTGCTGGTCGTTAAGCGCTACACCGTGGTCGGCCAGGGGCTGCCGCAGACGGTTCACCAGCGCATCGCGCCCCGCGTTATTGAGATCCAGCTTGCCGTTGCCAGGCTGCCCGAAAGAAGCGTACAACACGTCCATCATGTCCTGGCGATTGACGTTTTCCTGGCCCTCTTCCTGCGCTTCGGTGCCGATCTGCACCGTGTTTGCCGAATTCGTCACATTCTGGACCGTTACCTCGCCCTTGATCTTCGGGCTGGAGGACATGGCCGTACGGATCTTAGCTAGCGGAGGCGGATAGCTGAACTTCACCGTCATCAATACGCCTTCCTTGAAATCGATTCCGTACTTGAGACCGCCCTTAGCGGCGATACTTCCCAGCCCCGCAACCGTCAAAATCAGTGAAGCGATGATGAACGGCCACTTCTTGCCTAGAAAATCGTAATTGGTGTTCTTAAATAACTCCATGAACCTTGCCGTGCATGGTATCGCTTAAAACAATTTGACACCAGCCCTTCCGATATTGTTCCCGCAAACGTTCCCACCCGGGAAAAAACACGGGCCGAACCCCGGCCCCCGAGCCGCTTAAATACTCAACGTTGCCATGCCGCGGCGCCCGGCCAACTCATAGCCGAAAATGGTCCGCGAAACGAAAACCGCCGTGAACATGTTGGCCGCTAAACCGATGGTCAACGTCACCGCGAAGCCCTTGACAGGCCCTTCACCGAACAGGAACAGGAATGCGCAGGATACCACCGTGGTGACGTGCGTATCCACAATCGTCCACCAAGCTTTTCCGAATCCCGCATCCACGGCCGCCACCACCGACTTGCCGGTTCGCAATTCTTCGCGGATTCTTTCGAAGATAAGCACGTTGGAATCTACTGCCATACCAATGGTCAGAATCACACCGGCGATGCCGGGCAGCGTCAGCGCGGCATTGAAATAGGAAATCGCCGCCAGCAAAATCACGGTGTTCAGCGCCAGCGCCAGTACCGCGTTGACGCCGCTGCGTTTGTAGTACGCCAGCATGACCGCCACCACGGCAATCAGGCCGGCGATGGCGGCGGTAATGCCTTCCCGAATGGAATCCGCGCCGAGCGACGGGCCGACCGAATCCTCTGCCATGGTCTTCAAACCGGCGGGCAAGGAGCCGGAACGCAAATACCGGGAAAGATCTTCCGCCTCCTGCTCGCTGCCCAGCCCGGTAATACGGCCGGAATCCTCGATGCGCGACTCGATTGTAGCAACGCTCACAATCTGGTTGTCCAGCACCACGGCCAATTTATTGCCAACATTGGCTTCGGTGAATGTGCCGAAGCGCTTGCCGGCTTCCGGCGACAGGGTAAAGCTGGTTTGCCATTTCCTGAAATCGTCCTGGCCGGGACGCGCGTTGCGCATTTCGCTGCCGTTCACCACCGGGGGCCGGCCCACCAGGTACCACTCCGCGCCCTGCTGGCCGGCACGCGGTTTTTCGATGACCAGTTTGGTATTGAGCGGCAATACCCCGCCGTGCTGGGCCATGGCCGCGTCGCGGCCGGTAAACGGACCTTCCTTCACCGCATCGATTTCGAGCACGGCGGCGGTACCGATCAGTTCCCTCACGTGCGCGGGATCGTCCACGCCCGGCAGTTGGATCAGCAGCTCGTAATCCGCGCCGGCTTGCCCATACTGCTGCACCGAGCTCTCGGCAACGCCCAAAGAGTTGATGCGGTTGTCGATGGTATCGATACTGCGCTGCACGGTGTCCCGCTTGAGGGCGATCAGGTCCGAGGGTCTCAGCCGCATGGTGTAATCGGTGGCGTTCGCCTCCGTCAGCACGTAGGTGCCGTATCGCTCGCCGATGAGATTGCGGAAATCGCTCGATTGCGTGGCCGGAATGCCCTTGATCGTGATGATCACGTTATCCGCGTCTTTCACCGTCTCCGGTTCGTTGCGGTCCATGCTGGCCCAGGTGATGTTCTGCTTCTTCAGATCCTCTTTGAGCCGTTCCATGGTCTGGTCGGCATCGGCCTTCACGGCGTCTTGTACCTCGACCTCCATGACCAGGTGGCTGCCGCCTTTCAGATCGAGGCCAAGCCGGATATTGTTTTTCAGGTTCTGGACCAGCTCCGCTTTGGATTTAGGCACCCCGACGATCCCGTAAATGCAAATCAGGATGGTGACCACAATCACGATGCTTCGTGCCCTCAAATTCGTTTTCATGTCGATGCCTTAATGTCCTACTTTTTCCCTTCGGCCGCCACCAGGCTCGAAACCGAGCTGCGCGTTACCTGAATCTTGACGTTGTCCGGTTTGACCCGCAGTACCAGAGTATCGTTATCGATCGCCACGATGGTGCCGACGATGCCGCCCGAGGTAATCACCGCCTGACCGTTTTCGAGATTCGCCAGCAGTTTCTGCTGCTGCTTGCGCTGGCGCTGCATGGGAAGGAATAAGAGGAAATAGAAAATGCCAAAGATGAGCAGAATCGGAACGATTCCGACGAACGACGAGGCGCCCGACGGCGCGGTTTGAACGAACACATTCCAGTACACTTTGCGACCGATCTTGGTGGTGAATTGCTACCCGGCGTCCAGGGAATCCGGGCATGCGCACTTCAAGTATTCCAGATATGAATCTGATATTATAGCCTGCCTGATCCTCCGCATGATGTCAAGGTACCGCTGGAGGTTATGGCGGGTGGCAAGCGAGGCGAATAGTATCTCCCCCGCCTGGTACAAATGCCGCAAATAAGCGCGCGAAAAGTTCCGGCACGTATAGCACGAGCAGCCCTCATCGAGCGGACGGGGATCGTCCTTGTAGCGCGCGTGCTTGATAATCACCCGGCCCCGCGAGGTGAACAGGCACCCATTGCGGGCATTGCGCGAGGGCAGGACGCAATCCATCATGTCCACGCCGCGGGCTACATATTCCGGCAATTCCTCCGGCATGCCGACACCCATGGCGTAGCGCGGGCGCTGGCGCGGCAGAATGTCTTCGGTGGCTTCCACCATTTCCAGGCTGAGGGGCCGCGGCTCGCCCACCGAAAGCCCGCCCACCGCGTAACCCGCCGCGTCCAGATCCAGCAGGGCGCGGGCGCACTCCCGCCGCAAGTCCCGGTACATGCTGCCCTGCACGATCGGGAACAGAGCGTGCGCAATCTCCATCCCGGCCATGCGCTCTGAATAATGATCGTTCGCCTGCCGCGCCCACTTGAGCGTCCGCTGCATGCTCCGTTTCGCCGCCTCGTGGCCGATCGGATACTCCGGACATTCGTCCAGCGCCATCAGAACGTCGCTTCCGTACGCCAGTTGCGCATCCACCGTGGACCGCGGCGTGAAAGTGTGCGTATCGCCGTTCAAATGACTCTGAAATGTGACGCCTTCTTCGCCGATTTTTCTGAGGCCGCTCAAACTGAATACCTGGTACCCTCCCGAATCCGTCAGAATCGCGTTGGGCCACGACATGAACCGATGCAGCCCGCCCAGATTTCGGATCGTCTCGAAACCGGGCCGCAGATACAGGTGATAGGTGTTGGCCAGCAGAATCTTTACGCCCAGATCCTCCGCCAGGTCGCCGGGCGAGAGTCCCTTCACCGTCGCCTGCGTGCCCACCGGCATAAAGACCGGCGTCTCAATGGCTCCGTGCGGGGTGTGGAGAACACCAGCCCTGGCGCGGGTGTGCGAACATTCGGCCACCACTTCGAAGCGAAAATCCATCGGATCCTTCATTGGAACATGCGACGCGAGGAATGCGAATTTCTTCACGGGTTCTGAGGGAGCGGTTGTCCGGAACGGATTTTCCCCAAAATCGGTTAAGCACCCTGAGTGCCCGCGCCGACTTTTCGCCGCGGTGCGGCGTCTTACAATGGAAAATATGCGGACACTGGCTTTATTTGCCGTATTGGCCGGCGCGGCCCTGGCCCAGCAAACGGCCGCGGACCTGTTTCATAAACCGCCGGCCGATGTCGACCGGGCGTTGCGCGCCCGCATCGACGAATTCTATCAGGACCACGTGAAAGGCGAGTTTCGCAAGGCGGAAGCGCTGGTCGCCGAAGACACCAAAGACTACTTTTACGCCGGGAACAAACCGCACTACCTGAGCTTCGAGCTGGTCAGCATCAAGTATTCCGACGATTTTCAGAAGGCCGAAGCGCTGATGAAGGTTGAGCAGCGGGTCCTGTTACCGGGATTCGATGGCAAACCCATGATTTTTCCGATTCCCAGCTTTTGGAAGGTGGAAAACGGCGAGTGGTGCTGGTACGTGAACAAAGAAAAGATTTACGATTCCCCGTTTGGCCGCATGACTCCCGGGCCCTACCCGGATCAAACGGCTAAGCCGGCCGAGTTGCCCACCATCGCCAGCAGTCTCCAACAGTTTTACAACATGGTGAAGGCCGATAAGAACGAGATCAAACTGGCTCCGGGCGCTTCCACCGAGGTGACGATTTCGAATTCCAGCCCCGGGCCCATCACCCTGGCGGCGCGTTCTACCACGCCGGGCATCGAAGTGCATATCGATCAGCCCCAGGTCAAGGCAAGCGAACATGCCGTGCTGACAATTCACGCCGCCGACGGCGCCACCTCGGGCTCGGTCGAGGTGCGCGTCCAGCCCACGGGGCAACTCATTGCCATCAAGACGACGGTCTCGAACAACTGACGCCGGCCCCGGACCCGACGTGCCGGTAAAATCGAGAATGTGACCGACGCCGTTCTTCTCCAGCATATTGAGCGTTTGCCGCACGCGCGGGCCAATTTCAAGCAACTGGCCCGCGAGCTGAGCGTCAAGGGCGAGGGCCGGGCCGATCTGGAAGCCGCGCTGGAGCGGCTGGCGGCGCGCGGCGCTCTGATCGAATTGCGCTCCGGCCATTTCGTAGCCGCGTCGCGCAGCCGCGAATTTGCGGTCGGGCGCTTGAGCGTGCACCGCGACGGCTACGGCTTTCTGATCGCGGATCGCCCCGTAGCGGGCGTGCAGGGCGACGTGTTTCTACCTCCCGAATCCGCGTTGAAAGCCATGCACGGCGACCGCGTGGTGGTGCGCATAGGCCATATAGGCGCCGGCGGGAGGGCCGAAGGGGAAATCGTCAAGGTGCTGGCTCGCGCACACCCTACAGTGGTGGGGACAGTGCGCGCGCGCCGCCAGGGGCTGTTCGTGGCGCCCCAAGATGCCCGCATCCAGCAGTGGATCGCCATCCCGGAGGGTTTCGAAATACCGCCCGACCGGCTCAATACCGACCGCATCGGAGTTGCGCCGCGGCGGGTCCAGTCGGTGGAAGAACTGGACGGGCTGATCGTCAATGTGGAATTGCTGGACTATCCGGAGAAGGGCGAAAGCCCGGTGGGCCGCATCGTCGAGATTCTAGGCTCGCCCGACGATTTCGGCGTGGACGTGGAAATCATCGTCCGCAAGCACCATCTGCCCCACGAGTTCCCGCCGGAGGTGGTCGACCAGGCGCGCGGCATCTCGAAAAGCGTTGGCCCGGCGGAACTGGCAGGACGGCGCGATTTTCGGGCGCTCCAAATCGTCACCATCGACGGCGAAACCGCCCGCGATTTCGACGATGCGGTTTGGGTGGACCGGCTGGCGAACGGCCATTACGCCTTGCAGGTGCATATTGCCGACGTGAGCCATTACGTGCGTCCGGCGACGCCCATCGACCGGGAGGCGTCGCTGCGCGGCACGAGCGTGTATTTCCCCGATCGCGCCATTCCCATGTTGCCCTTCGAGCTTTCGACGGACGTTTGCTCGCTGGTGCCGCACCAGGATCGGCTGGTGCTTTCGGCGCTGCTCGAAATCGATCGGCAAGGCGAGACCGTGGGCCAGGAGTTCACCGCCGGAGTCATTGCGAGCGCGGAACGGATGACCTACACGGCGGTACACGGCTTGCTTGAAGGCGACGCGGCCCTGCGCGACCGGTACCGGCCGCTGGTGGAACGCTTCGAGCTGATGCGCGAGCTGGCGGAAGTGTTGAACCGCAAACGGGTGCGGCGCGGTTCGATCGATTTCGATCTGCCCGAGCCGCTGATTGAATTCGACGAGTTTGGAGCCATGACCGGCGTCACGCGGGCGCCGCGCAACGTGGCGCATCGGCTGATCGAAGAATTCATGCTGGCGGCCAACGAGGCCGTAGCCGCCCATTTGGAGCAGGCCGCGCCGGCGGCCATTTACCGCATCCACGAAAAGCCCGATCCCAAACGCGTGCTGGAGTTCGAACAAGTGGCCGCGCACTTCGGTTATTCGCTGGGAGTGGGTGCGATCCCGGTGAAGAGATTCGGTATGACCGACCGCCATCGCGACGGCAGCAAACGCCATCGCGAAATCGAGCTGACCGCGCCGGAGATGAAGATCGCTTCGAGGCATTACCAGCGCCTGGTGGCCAAAATCGAGGGCAAGCCGGAGGAGCGCATTTTGAGCTACCTGATGCTGCGCTCGCTCAAGCAGGCGCGCTACAGCATCGAAAACGTGGGGCACTTCGCGCTCGCCGCTCAAACCTACACGCATTTCACTTCGCCCATCCGCCGCTATCCCGATCTGATTGTGCATCGCTTGCTGCGCTCGGTTCTCACTGGCCAAGCCGGCGGCTACGACGAGGCCGCGCTGGACGCGATTGCCACATCCTCGTCGCAATCGGAGCGCCGCGCCGCCGAGGCCGAGCGCGAGTTGGTGGAGTGGAAGAAGGTCAAGTTCATGGCCGAGCGGGTGGGCGAGGATTTCGCGGCCCTGGTGATCTCAACCTCCAAATACGGCCTGTTCGTGGAGCTGGCCGATCTGTTCATCGAAGGCCTGGTGCCGATCGACGGCCTGCCGGGCGACGAATACGCCTACCAGGAAAATGTGCGCAAAATCGTGGGCAAGCGCACGCGCCGCGAGTTTGCGATCGGCGACGCCCTGCGGGTGATTCTGGAACGCGTGGACGACAGCGAACGAAAACTGCAGTTTTCGATCTACGAAGAACCGGCGCCGGTAAGGAAAAAGAAGAGAAAAGCGCGGGAGTGAGCGAGTTTGCCCGTGGGGCGGACTGGACAGACGATCGTTCTTTGTCGTCTGTCAAGCGGCTGACAGACCACGAATAACGATGGTCTGTCCCACCCCCTACGCGATGGCCGGGTGCTTGTTCCCGAAACCGGTTGCCTGTTCGAACGCGTGCGCCATTTGAAGCACGCCGAAGTCTGCCTTGTTACGCCCCACGATCTGCACTCCCACGGGAAGGCCTTCGGGCGTGAAGCCTCCCGGCACCGAGGCGGCCGGATTGCCTGTCGCCGAGATATACCAGCAAGACTTCATCCAGTCGATGTAGCTGGCGAACTTCACGCCTGCAATCTCGGTTGGGTATGGCTTGTTGACGTCGAACGGCGGCAATTGCGTGGTGGGCAGGACGAAGTATTCGTACCTTTCGAGAAATGCCTGAAAGCGCCGCCAGAGCTGGCCGTGGGCCGTCTCGGCGCGCGCCAGATCCGCGCCTGTCAATCGCAGCCCTTCCTCGATCTCACCGGTGAGCGTGTCTTTGAAGGCTTCCGGGTGTTCCGCGAGCCGAGCGCCATACGTACTCGCCGTGTTCCACGCGCGCAGCACGCGAAAAGCTACCTCGGCGGGAGCGAAGTCCGGCTCCGCCTGCTCCACGACGCAGCCCAGCGATTCGAATGTGGCTCGATGGCCATCCACCACGGTGCGTACGCGGGCGTCGAATGGCACTCCGCCCAAATCCTTAAACCAGGCCACCCGCACGCCTTTGAAGCTGCGGTCGAGCGGGCGTGCGAAGAGTTCCCCCGGTTCGCCGATGGAGAGTGGAGCACGGGAATCCGGCCCCGCGATGGTGCTCAGCCCGAGGGCCAGGTCGGCCACCGAACGCCCCAGGCATCCCGAAGTGCTTAGCGTTGACCACGCGAACGCTGCTTTCGGGTTCGGTACGCGGCCGACGGAAGGCCGGAAGCCGACTACGTTGCAGAATGCGGCCGGATTGCGGAGGGAACCGCCGGTGTCGGAACCGGTGGCAACGGGCGCCATTCCGCAAGCCAACGCGACGGCGGCGCCGCCGGAGGAACCCCCGCAAGTCTTAGTCAGATCGTAAGGATTGCGGGTTGCGCCGAAGACCTTATTGAATGTCTGCGAGCCCGCGCCAAATTCCGGCGTGTTGGTTTTGCCGATGACGATCGCGCCCGCGCGCCGCATCCGTTCGACGACCAGATCGTCTTCGGTGGGGATGTAGTCTTTATAGAGCGGCGATCCAAAGGTGGTGCGTATGCCGCGGGTTTCGATCAGGTCCTTGTGCGCGACGGGCAGGCCATGGAGCGGCCCCAGCTTCTCGCCGCGCGCCTGCATTTCGTCCGCTTTTGCGGCCGCAGCCGCCGCCATTTCCGGCGCCAGGGTTACGATTGCGTTGACCTTCGGGTTCACACGTTCGATCTGCTTCAGGTGTACGGCGAGCGCTTCGCGCGCCGACAGTTTCTTGGCGCGGATGAGCCGGGCCATTTCGACCGCGCTCGTAAAGCAAAGGGAGGAAACGGCGGCCTGAGCTCTGGGAGCGCCCGCGAAAAGTACCGCGGCAGTCAATCCCCTGAGAGCTTCGCGGCGGGTCGGGTGGTCGTGCTTCATTGAGTGAGTCTATCATCGCGGCACGCTGACGACCGACTGGGGATTTCCTAATTTAGGCCACCAACCGCTCCCTGACAGTCGCAGATCGGTTAAGCACACTAAATGGCACTAGCGGACGCGGCCCGGTATATAATCTGGTTACCTGAATCGGTTAGAGAAAGCAGAAGACCCCCCTGCCGGGCACTGTGTTTTTTGGAGGTTCAAATGAATCGGCGTTCTTTCCTTGCGGCTGGGTTTGCCGCTGCCGTATCCTCTTCTCGCGCCGCGGCCAAACGTCTGGATCGCTCGCGTGTCAGCGCCATCACCGACGAAATCTCCCGTTCGCCCGCCGAAGCTATCGAGTTTGCCCACACTTACGGATTGCAGTGGCTTTCGCTTCGGGAAGTTCCGGCGCCCCTGGGGACGAAGCACGTCGAGTATCACACGCTCGATCCGGACGAGCTTCGGAAGGCAGCCGATGAATTCAAAGCGGGCGGCGTCGGGATTAATTTCCTCGACACTCCGTTTCTGAAATTCGGGTTGCCCGGCACTGAGCCCAAGCGGAGAAGGCCCGAAGACGCGGCGGCGCGCGAAAGACGGCTCGCCCAGGAGAAAATGCTGTTTGACCGCCGCATGGAGGATTTGCGCCTGGGCTTCCGCGAGGGCCACGCATTCCACTGCACCGATGTGCGGATCTTCACTTCCTCACGAGTGGAGGAGCCGGAGTCGCTCTTCCCACGCATCGCCGATGTGATTGGCGAGATGGCCGCCATCGCGCAAAAGGAAGGGTTCCGTTTGCTGATTGAGAACGAGGCTTCGCAGAACGCAGGCACCGCGGCCGAGACCGGCAAGCTGCTGAAGCTGTTGCCGGGCAACGTGGGCGCGAATCGGGATTCGCTCAATGGCCTGCCTTTGGGCGAGAAACCTTGGCCGGACGGTTACCGGGCAACTCCCGCCGATCGCATGTGGAATGTACACGCGAAAGGAAAAAGCCTGCTCGATTATCCCGAGCATTTGGATTGGCCGGCAATCCTCGATGCGCTTGATCGCGACGGCTTCGCGGGACGGCTGGAACTGGAAACGCATATCTTCGGCGAAGGACAGGTGGCGGCGTCGCACGCGTCCATGAAGGAGATCCTGCGGCTGCTGAACGATCGGGGGACCGCATAAGCCGGCGGTTATCGCCTCGCGCCCATGTGCAGGAACATCAAGACGCTGTTCAACTTCGATCCGCCCGCGACGCCCGAGGAGATTCGCGCGGCATCGCTCCAGTTCGTACGGAAGATCAGCGGCCTCGGCATGCCATCCAAGGCAAACGAGCGCTCGTTTTTTGCGGCCGTCGATGAAACTGCCGCCATCGCAACTCGCCTGCTCCGTTCGTTGGAAACGAACGCACCGCCGAAAAATCGGAAACGAGAAGCTGAAAAAGCGAAAGCTCGCGCGGCGGAGAGATACGGCGCGGGTTAATTGGCCCTCCCCTTGCCGCATGTTATAAAAAAGCTTCGCGCATCGCCTCCCTTGCGAGTCCAATTATGGAACCAAACGCCGATATCGCATTAATCGGGCTGGCCGTCATGGGTCAGAACCTGATCCTCAACATGAGCGACCATGGCTACCGGGTGGTAGCCTTCAACCGCACCGTTTCGAAAGTGGACGAGTTTCTGGGCGACGCCGCCAAGGGGCACAAGAACGTAGTGGGCGCCCACTCGCTGGAAGAAATGGTGTCCCTGCTCAAGCGCCCGCGCAAGGTCATGCTGATGGTCAAGGCGGGCAAGGCGGTTGACGACTTTATCGAAACCCTGCTGCCGCACCTGGAGCCGGGCGACCTGATTATCGACGGCGGCAACTCCCATTTCCCGGATACCATCCGCCGCACCAAGTACCTGGAATCGAAAGGTATGCTGTTCATCGGCACGGGAGTTTCCGGCGGCGAAGAGGGCGCGCGGTTCGGTCCCTCCATGATGCCCGGCGGCAGCGTCAAGGCGTGGCCGCTGGTCAAAGACATCTTTCAGGCCATCTGCGCCAAAACGCCGGACGGCGAGCCGTGCTGCGACTGGGTGGGCGAGGACGGCGCCGGCCATTTCGTCAAGATGGTGCACAACGGCATCGAGTACGGCGACATGCAACTCATCTGCGAAGCCTACCAGCTCATGAAAGACGGGCTGAAACTGTCGAACGAAGAGATGCACGGCGTCTTCGACGAGTGGAATAAAGGCGAGCTCGACAGCTACCTGATCCAGATCACGCGCGACATTCTGGCCTACAAGGACGAAAAGGGGGACGAGGTTCTCGACAAGATCCTCGATACGGCCGGCCAGAAGGGCACCGGCAAGTGGACCAGCGTGGAGTCGCTCGATCTCGGCGTGCCGGTCACGCTTATCGGCGAAGCGGTCTTTGCCCGCTGCCTGAGCGCCATGAAGGAAGATCGGGTGGAGGCCTCGAAGATTTTGGCTGGACCGAAATACGCATTCGATGGCGACCGAAAGGCGCTCATCGAAGACGCCCGGCAGGCTTTGCTCGCTTCGAAGCTGGTCTCCTACGCGCAGGGTTTCATGCTGATGCGCCAGGCCGCCAAAGAGTATAAGTGGAATTTGAATTATGGCGCCATCGCCATGATGTGGCGCGCCGGTTGCATCATCCGCTCGGCGTTCCTGGGCAAGATCAAGGAAGCGTTTGCCCGGAATCCGAATCTCACCAACCTGCTGCTCGATCCCTATTTCACGGGCGTGGTGGAACGCTCGCAGGCTTCTTGGCGGCGCACCGTTTCGGTCGCGGTGGCGGCCGGAGTTGCGGTGCCGGCCTTTACCACCGCGCTCGCGTTCTTCGACGGCTACCGCAGCGCGCGCCTGCCCGCCAACCTGTTGCAGGCACAGCGCGATTATTTCGGCGCCCACACCTACGAGCGCATCGATAAGCCGCGCGGCCAGTTCTTCCACACCAACTGGACCGGCAAGGGCGGCTCGGTTGCGTCCGGCACATACAATGCTTAACCCAACCGAACTCGCGGCGAGAGCCGCCAACGTACGGCTGCTGCTGATGGACGTGGACGGCGTCTTAACCAATGGAAAGCTGTACAACGTGCCCGGCCCTGACGGCAAAATGCACGAAACCAAGGGATTCGACTCTCAGGATGGCATCGGGCTGCAATGGCTGAGCTGGAACGGCATTGCAACCGGTGTGATCAGCGGACGCCTCTCACCGGCCACGGAGGAACGCGCCCGCCAGGTCAAGATGAAGTACGTCTACCAGGGCCATATTGAGAAGATTCCGATTCTCAATGAGATTCTAGCCGACGCCGGGATCGACTCCACTCAGGTTGCCTACATCGGCGACGACTTTACCGACGTTGTGATCATGCGCCGGGTTGGCCTCGCGATCGCTACCGCCAATGCCCGCGCCGAGGTGAAGCAGGCGGCCCACTATGTCACCGAGAAGTGTGGCGGCGACGGCGCCGTCCGCGAAGTGGTGGAAATGCTCCTCAAGGCCCAGAAGCGCTGGGATGAGATCAGGAAGCACTACGAAGTGAGTTGACAGTGATCAGTTGTCAGTTGTCAGTTGACAGTGATCAGTTGTCAGTTGTCAGTGCTGTAAATTCTCGCTTTGCCAACGTGGCATAATCGTGAACATGAGCGGCCTGCCGGCATTGGTTTCCGTCGAAGAGTACCTGCGCACGGTGTACCGGCCGGATTGCGATTATGTCGACGGCGCTATCGTGGAGAGAAGCTTAGGCGAGAAGAGTCACGCCAAACTCCAGCAGGAAATCTTGCTCTATCTGCATCGGCGCCGCAGCCAGTGGGGCATTTTCGTCATTCAGGAAACCAGGGTTCAAGTTTCGCCCACCCGATTCCGGGTGCCTGACGTTTGCGTAATCGCCGGGCCGGAGCCGGACGAGGAGATTTTTACAGAACCTCCGTTTCTCTGCATCGAGATTCTTTCTCCGGAAGATCGCATGAGCCGCATGCAGGCCAAAATTGACGATTACCTGGCCTTCGGGGTGGCCTACGTGTGGGTCGTCGATCCGCAGACGCGGAAAGCCTGGGTTTACACTGCCGATCTGATGCGCGAAGTTCGCGACGGCGTGCTCCGCACCGACCGGCCCGACATCGCCGTTCCGCTCGACGAGCTTTTCGTCCCCCGCTCCTGACCCGCGCCCCGCTCCATCCTTCGGCGTGATAGCATCAACCCAGAATGGCACTGGCGGATCTCACCAAGCAATTAGCACAGGAAATGATTCTGTCGGCCACCAAGGAACCGGAGCCCGCGGCTCGTCCGGCCCCCGTGGCGGGTGCGGGCGCCGTCCTCGCCGGCCAGATTCAGGCCATGCAGAAGGCCCTCAAGGACGATGAAGAGCTGATGGTCTGGTGCCAGTTTGGCGGAGAAAAGATCCGCGTGATGGAGATCTTTCTGCCATCGCCCCAGGTTGTGGTGTTGACCGGTTTGGATGCCGGCCGCGCCATGACCAGGGTGGTTTCCGCCGCGTCCGCTGTGCAGTGGCCGCCAAGACCGCCAAAGTGCCGCCCGGCTCGAAACCGGTCCGCGTGGCATTCGTTCCCAAATCCAAGGATTGAGGCATACTTATGAAACGCCTGGTTAGCGTTGCCGCCGTGCTCCTGCCGGCGCTGCTGAGTCAGTCCAGTCATCCCGTGGGGAATTCGCCCGGTTATCTCGATACGCCCATAATCCCGGGCCAGTCCTGGCACGTGCACGATTCCCGCCGCCCGCATCCGCCCGTGGTGACTCCCGGGGCGACCCCCGGCGCAGCGCCATCGGACGCCATCGTGCTCTTCAATGGCCACGATCTCTCTCAGTGGGCGCAGCACGGGAGCGGCGCCGACAAAGACAAGCTGGTGGCGCCCAAATGGACCGTGCGCGACGGCTATTTCGAAGTGGCGCCGCATAGCGGCGATATGTTCACCCGGCAATCGTTCGGCGATAGCCAGATTCACGTGGAGTGGTCCGAGCCGAGCGACGTGACGGGCTCCAGCCAGGGGCGCGGCAACAGCGGCGTGTACCTGATGAGCCGCTATGAAGTGCAGGTGCTCGATTCGTTCCACAACGTGACTTACGCCGATGGCCAAGCGGGCGCGCTCTACGGCCAGTGGCCGCCGCTGGCGAACCCGATTCGCAGACCGGGCGAATGGAACACCTATGACATCGTGGTGGAGGCGCCCGAGTTTGACGGCGACAAGCTGGTCAAGCCCATCTACGTCACCCTGTTCTTCAACGGCGTTCTGGCGCACATTCATCGCGACCTGATGGGCAACACCGAGCATCGCACGCTGGGCAAGTATACGGCGCACGGCGACGAGCCCCTGCTCCTGCAGGACCACGACATGAAAGTTCGCTATCGCAATATCTGGATCCGCAGACTCGCCGGCTACGACCAGCCGGAGCAGTAGGAACTGCGAAGAACTGATTTAGCCACGGATAACCGTGCTTATCTGTGTTGATCCGTGGCGAATCGTTTTCTACAGCTTCATCTTCTCCAGCTTGCGATACAGCGTTTTGCGCTCGATGCCCAGAATTTGGGCGGCCTTGCTCTTGTTGCCTCCGGTCGCCGCCAGGACTCGGCGGATCTGTTCTTCTTCGGCGTCGGCCAGGGTTTCGACGGGCTTTTCGCGCGATTCCATCACCGTCAGCGCCTGCAGCACCGCGGGGGCGTCAACGCGCTCGGCCAGCACGCTGAGGCGTTCGATGAGGTGCTGCAACTGGCGCACGTTGCCAGGCCAGGTGTAATCCTGCAGGGCCTTGATGCCGGAATCGGTGAGCTTCACGTCGCGGGTGTAGAGCTGGTTGAACTTGTTGAGAAAGAAACGGGCCAACAGCGGTATATCGCCGCGGCGCTCGCGCAAGGGCGGCATCATGATGCGCACCACGTTCAAACGATGCCAGAGGTCTTCGCGAAACTTGCCGTCTTCCACCATGCGCTGCAGGTCGCGGTTGGTGGCGGCGATCACGCGCACATCGACTTTCTTCGACCGGCTGGCGCCGACGGGGCGAATCTCGTGGTTCTCGAGAAAGCGCAGCAGGGCGAGTTGAAAACTCAGCTCGATGTCGCCGACTTCATCCAGGAACACGGTGCCGCGGTTGGCGGCTTCGAACACGCCCACGCGGTCGCGGTCGGCGCCGGTAAAAGCTCCGCGCATGGCGCCAAACAGCTCGCTTTCGAGCAGGGTGGGCGCAATCGCGCCGCAATCCACGGGCACGAACGGCTGGCTGGAGCGCGCGCCGCTGAAGCGGTGAATCATGCGCGCGACCAGGTCTTTGCCAGTGCCGGTGTCGCCTTCCACCACCACCGTGGCATCGGTGGGCGCCACCCGCGAAACGATCTTATAAACCTCGACCATGCCGGGAGAGACGCCGATCATTTCGGTCTCCGGCATTTCCTCTTCTTCGGCTTCCCCTTCCTGTTCGGCGCGGGCGGCCTCGGCGCGTTCCACCGCGTCGATCATCACGTCCAGGTCGAAGGGCTTGGCGATGTAATCGAAGGCGCCGCCGCGGGTGGCGGCCATGACAGTTTCGACAGTACCGCGGCCAGTCATGAGGATGACGGCGCAGTGGGGGTCTTTGCGCTTGGCGGCATCGAGCACATCGAGGCCAGTGCGCTCGTCGATATAGATATCGGTGATGACGATGGGGTAGGCGGTCTCGGCCAGGCGTTCGATGGCCTCGCCGGTAGTGGATGCGGACTCCACCGCGTATCCCTTTTCCTCCAGCGCGGTCTGGATGGTGAACTGCAGCGCCGGATCGTCCTCTACCAGCAGGAGCTTGTCCATCAGTTTCGTTCCACGGGGGCCGAAGCGGGCGCCTGCGCGGCCGGCAGGACCAGAGTGAAGCACGAGCCGGCGCCGGGCTGGCTGGTCACATCGATGCGCCCGTCGTGCTGTTCCACGATTTGCTGCACGATGGAGAGGCCGATTCCGCTGCCGGCCTCGCCGGATTCTTCGGCTTTGCGGGTGCGATAGAATTTTTGGAAAATTTGCCGGACTTCCTTCTGGTCCATTCCGATGCCCTGATCTTTGACCGCGATGCCGACCAGGCCATCGTGTTTTCGCGCGGATACGGTGACCTCGGTCCGCTGCGGCGAGTATTTTACGGCGTTGGTAAGCAGATTGTAGCAGGCGTATTCGATCAGCTCGCGATCGCCGGAAAGGTAGAGGTCGCCGGGGACCGCCTCGATGCCAACCGCAATATGTTTGCGCTCGGCCAGGGGCCGGACGCGTTCTACGCACAATTCCACCATGGCTCTGACGGCGATGGGCTCCCGCTTCAACTCCATCTGTCCGGCCGAGAGCCTTTCCACGTTCAGGAACACCTCCACCATCCTAGCCAGGCGCTTCGATTCGGAATGGATCAACTGCGTCATCTGCTTGCGCTTCTCCTCATTGAGGGCATAGCGCGACAGCAACTCGCTGGAACCCTGGATGGCCGAAAGCGGGGTGCGCATTTCATGGGTAACGAACTGCATGGCCTGCTGGTAGCGGGTGCGGGCGGCGTGCTCCACCGCCAGGTCGCGGCGGATCACCAGATAATAATAACCCGCCGCCGCCATGGTGCCGAGCGCGGCGGAGAGAGCCGGCATCGAAAACGGCAGCACCAGGCGGTGCACAAACAGGGCGTAGGGCACCGCGCCGGCAAGCACCAGTATGGCGGCCGCCGATACGTAAGCCGGTGCGCCGGGAAGATAGCGAAACGCCAGACCGGCCGCGGCCACCAACCCGAGGCTAAAGAGCAGGACCCATGGGTAAGCTACGTCGGTAAGGAACAATCCTCGCGCCATGGTCTCGAAGGCGTTGGCGTTGATTTCGACCCCCGCGGTCTGGGCGGACGGGGCAACCGGCGTCTGCAAGCGGTCGTGCAGCGCGGTGACGGCGGTCAAGCCGACAAAGACGACTTTGCCCGCGCATGGGCGCGCCAGAGACGGATCGTCAACCAGCTTCCTGAGAGAAATGCGGGGGATGGCGAGGGGCCGATCGGCGGGGATGTAGCGGACGCGCATGATGCGGCTGTCGTTGCGGTTGCGGGTGCGGTCGGTCTCTTTCCTGGGAACCGGGATGACCGTATCTCCCACCTGAAGATCCTGCGGCGATTCCAGGATGCGCGCGGCGCCGCGGCTGAGACGAAGCGCTTCGAGCGAAAGCGCCCAGCGGCGCACCGTCCCGAGGCGCTTTTCGAGCGCGATGGCGCGGGTGATACCGTCGGCGTCGGGCTCGGTGTGTACCTGGCCAAGGGCCGCGCCGCCTGCCCGGAATTGGGGCAGCGGATCTTCCCAGCCTTCGCCGCTACCCATGTCGCTGGCCAGCACCACGCGCGGCGTGGCGGCAAAGGCCGCCGCCAGGCGAGCATCGGCATCGGGGTCGATTCCCGGGTCGGCCAGGGTGACGTCGATGGCAATTGCTTTGGGGCGAACCGCGGCCAGCGAGCCCAAGGCGGAAGCCAAGGGACCGCGCAAGCGCTCCACCCCGCCGTAGGCCTGGAGGGTAGATTCATCGATGGCCAGGATCACGGATTGGGTTTGCCAGGCGGGCGGCTCGTAGCTCCGGAACATGAAATCGTAGGCCCAGTGGTCCAGCCCTTCACCAAGCTGGGGCTGCACGCTGGCTACCACCGCGGCCAGAAACGCGGCCGCCAATAAACCCGCGTAGGCAGCGGTACTCTTCCACCCCGGACGCGTCATCATCCTTCAGTATAGTAAGAGCTATGTGGGGTGAATCCTTGTGGAGCAGGTTGTCAACCCGCGGACCGATTGTCAATCGGTCCAGCCGGGCCCATCCCGGCGGCTGCTTATGGACGGCAGATGCAGGACGACATCTGAGACCGCTGGCGGTTACGATCGCCCTGTCGATCCAGGCCGGGGCTGCGTCACCCACCGTGGCCGGCCCTGCCGCAACCCTGGCGCGTGCCATCCGCGAGCTAAGGTTCGACCGCGATTCCTGTTACCGGGTGCGCGATCTGGAAATCGTCAAAGAGGACATCCGCATCTACCTGAACGGCGGTCACCTGATCCTCAGCAAACCGCTGGCGGGGAAACCGATCGCCGCGGTCTTCGTGGCCGACGTGGATGGGGGCGACGGCGAAGTGCTGCTGCTGGCGCCGGACCGGGCCGAAAGAACCTCGCTGGCCGCGCATATCCACTCGCCCAACCTGGACGAGAACTTCCAGTCGGCAATGTTCGTTTTCACCGGCGACGATGCCAGCCGTTTCGAGGCGCAGATCGCCGCCAATCCCGCCAGCCATAAAACCCCGGAGGTGGGCGCGTTGCTGGACGACGAATGGTCGCCGGTGCTGCACACCCTGAGCGGCGGCTACCGGGCGAGGCTGGTGCTCGACCTGCTCGGAGGATCGGGACGGGAGCTCGGGCTGTTCACCGCCATCTTTTCGAGCCGCAAGGTGGGGAATTTCGAAGTCTGCTACGACCCCGAGAGCCCGGAGCAGATTCTGGCGGGAGGCACCGAGACCCACGATGGCCGCGTCCAATTCGAGACGTGGATCAGCTTCCCGGCGCGCTCAACGCGCCAGAACCCCGCCCCGCGCCGCCGCGATTTCATCATTGCCGACTACCGCATCGACGCCTCCATAGGCGAAGACCTGGGGCTGAACGCGGTCACGCGTTGCCGGCTTGAGCCGGTCGCGGACGGCCTCGCGGCAGTGGCGTTCGATCTCAGCGATGCCGAAAGCGTGAATTCGGTGCGCGTGGACGGGCGCGACGCGGAAGTGCTGGAACCCGATCCGGCGCCCTCTGAGGGGACGCGCGGCGGTAGCACCCTTTACCCCATCGTCACGTCGGGTAACCGCATGTTCGTGGTGATGCCACCGGAGCCGCTGCGGGCGGGACGCTCCTACGAGTTCGAATTTCACCACTCCGGGAAAGTCATTCGAGATGCCGGCGACCGGGTGTTGTACGTCACTGCGCGCGGCACCTGGTATCCCGTGCACGGATTGAACTTCGCCGCCTACGATTTGCGCTTCCGCTATCCCAAGGATTTGGTCCTGGCAGGCCCGGGCACGCCGGTGGAGCAACGGGAAGACGGCGGGTGGCGCTACACCGAACTTCGTACCAATACCGCCATCCGCGTGGCGGCTTTTAACCTCGGCAACTACGCGCACACCAGAGAGACGCGCGGCAACTACATCGTGGACGTATATGCCAACCGTGCCCTGGAGGCCAGCTTGAAGCCGCTGGACACGATCCTGCCCCTGCCGCCGGTGAAGGCGCACACCACCCGCATACCCCTTTCGGACATCGGCCAGCCCCGCTCCGAAGCCCCGCCCGATCCTCTGGGGCGGTTGAAGGACTTGGCCGCGGAGGTCGCGGATGCGCTCGAGTTCATGACGGCGCGCTTCGGACCGCCGGCCCTGCCCCACTTGGCTGTATCGCCCATCCCCGGCACTTTCGGCCAGGGCTTTCCAGGCCTGATCTATCTTTCCACGCTTTCGTATCTGCGTGCGCTGCCGCATAGCCACGGCGCGCCTACTCCCACCCAGGAGCTGTTTTTCGACGATTTGCTGCAGACCCACGAAACGGCGCATCAATGGTGGGGCAACCGCGCGACCATCGCCAATTACCGCGACGCCTGGCTGATGGAGGCCCTGGCCAACTATTCGGCGCTCCTCTATATCGAAAAGACCAAGGGAACCCGGGTGGAGGAGTTGCTGCTCGATAACTACCGCAACGAGTTGCTGGCCAAGACCGAGGATGGCAAGACCGTGGAATCCACCGGGCCGGTGGTGATGGGGGGGCGGCTGGATACTCCCGGCCATCACGATGCCTGGCGCGCAATTACCTACGGCAAAGGCACCTGGATTCTGCACATGCTCCGCCGCCGCATGGGTGACCAGCGCTTCCTGGCGCTGCTGGCGGAGATCCTGCACCGTTACGACCGCCGCGCGATTTCCAGCGACGAATTTCGGCGCCTGGCGGCAACTTATCTGCCGCCCAAGAGCGGCGACCCCCGCCTGGAAGCGTTTTTCGACAATTGGGTTTACGGCACCGGCATCCCCGCCCTCAAGCTGAGCTGGCAACTGAAGGGCAAAGCTCCCGCCCTGCGGCTGGTCGGCACGCTCACGGAAAGCGACGTGGACGAAGATTTCAGCGCCGCCGTGCCGGTCGAAATTCAGCTCGGAAAGGGCCGCGCGATCATCCAATGGGTCCGCGCCGAAACCGACCCGGTCAGCTTCACCGTTCCGCTATCGCAAGCGCCCCTCAAAGTGACCCTCGATCCGAATCACGCGGTGCTGAGGAGGTAGGTGGAGCATGCTTTACCTTAATGCCCCATACTTTTCGCGAGACGCCACGCCATCATTAGCAGATCATTAGTAGGGCGGACCCCCTGGTCGGCGCGGGACGCCCTCGTCCCGCTCTTTTCCCCCAAGCACCAAGTCTCCGACACCGGCGAAGAGCCGGCCGGGGGGCCGGCTGCGGACCAGGGGGTCCGCCCTACAACTTATGCGGGTATGTCACCGACACAAAAGTGTACGGCATTATGCTATAGCTTGCGCGATACCTGCGCATGCGCAGACACCGGCAGGCGGAACCGCCAAGCGGCACCGGGCGTTCGGAGCCCCGACACGTCAAACGAAAGTGAAGAAACAAAAAAGGCCGGCCTTCCCGCCTGCGTGGGAAAGCCGGCGAGGAGTCAATAACAAACTGTTGGAACGTGAATTTACATCCGAGCTGAATGGCGCGGCCGCCGCCGGTGCCGTTAACGCCGGCGCCTCTGCCGACGGTTCCTGTGACGTACCCAAAGCTCGAGCTGGTCCAGGTGGAAGATTTGGTTTCACGTTCCCGCAGCCGCCGGTGCGCACGCAGGTGACGATTATGATGGGTTCGAATTGACGCTTCCGGAATAGCCGCGGCCGGCGCAATCTCATGCCGTAAACCTGCCAAATCCGCTGATGAAACACTTCCCGTAGAATCATAGCTGGAGACTTTCCGGCACTTTTGAGCAAGAGAATTTCTCATATCGGTAAGAGCATGTCCAAGCAACCCCCTGCGCCATCATCGAACGCGACATTGGAGACAACTCGGCAGGCGCCGAACCGCTTTCTCACACTGGGCATCATTCTTGGGCTCTTCTTGACCACGCTACTGGTCTATGCGCCGGTTTACCGTTTCGGCTTCGTCAACTTCGACGATCCGGACTACGTCACCAACAATCCGCACGTGCGCAACGGCCTTACCATGGACGGCGTCGTCTGGGCGGTTACCAGCACCGAGGCCGCGAATTGGTTTCCCGCGACGCGCCTTTCGCACCTGCTCGATGTGGAGATCTTCGATCTGCGGCCGGGCGGACACCATTTCACCAATGCCTTCCTTCACGCGTTGGCCACGGTGTTCCTCTTCGCATTCCTCCACGCCGCCACCGGCGCGGCGTGGCCCAGCGCATTCGTGGCCGTGCTTTTCGCCGTGCATCCCCTGCACGTGGAATCCGTCGCCTGGATCGCGGAGCGAAAAGACGTGCTCAGCGCGTTGTTTTGGTTCCTTGCGCTATGGAGCTATGTCCGCCGGCATTATTGGCTTACGCTGCTGGCCTTCTGCCTGGGACTCATGTCCAAGCCGATGGTCGTGACGCTTCCGTTTGTGCTGTTGTTACTCGATAGATGGCCGCTCGGCCAGCCGCTCCGCTCCGCCCTGCGAGTGAAGATTCCGATGCTGGCACTGTCCGCAGCCAGCGCCACCGCCGCTTACCTGGTGCAAAGAAGCAGCGGCGCGGTCCGCGAGGTTGGGCAATTCCCGCTTGGATTACGGGTGGAGAACGCCGTGGTCTCGCAGGCGATCTACATCGTCAAGATGTTTTGGCCAGCGAGGCTGGCGGTGTTCTATCCCTATCCACACGACTTGCCGGTATGGCAAATTGCGCTGTCAGCCCTGCTGCTCGCGGGCATCTCGATGGTCGTGCTGCGCGAGCGGCGTTCGCGTCCTTACCTTGCGGTGGGATGGTTGTGGTATCTGGGAACGCTTGTGCCGGTCATCGGTCTCATCCAAGTCGGCGCGCAAGCTCGTGCGGATCGGTACATGTACCTCCCGATGGTGGGCTTGAGCATTATGTTGGCATGGGGCCTGCCAGAAGTCTTTAAGGGCAAGGTCGCCATTTCCGGGGCCATCGTTGCGTGCCTGGCGTGCGCGGCGCTGTGCGAAGCACAGATCCAATATTGGCGGAATAGCGAGACGCTCTTTCGTCATGCGCTCGATGTGACCAGCGGCAACTACCTTGCGCACCATAATCTCGGCGTAGCCTTGGCCGACGAGGGGCGCTTCCCCGAAGCGATCGAGCAGTATCAAGCCGCGCTCCAAATCGAACCCAATGCCGCGAACGTCGAAACCGACTACGGAAATGCCTTGGCAAAATCCGGACGCATCCCGGAGGCGATCGCGCACTATCAGGCGGCGCTCGGAGTCCTTCCCGATTCGCCCATCGCGCACAACGATCTGGCCAACGCTTTAGCCGCGACTCCCGGGAGCATGCCGGAGGCAATCGCCGAGTATCGAACCGCACTACGCCTCAAGCCGGATTATGAGGAGGCGCGAAACAACCTGGCGCAGGTCGAGTCCAATGGCGCCGAAATGCAATACAACATGGGTGTCGACCTGGCCAAGAGCCGCAAGCCGGAGGCGGCAATCCCACACTTCGAGGAAGCCTTGCGGCTTAAGCCGGATTATGTTGACGCGCACAACAATCTCGGCGTGGTGCTGGCGGGCGCCGGGCGGGTGCAGGAGGCGATCTCACATTTTGAAGCCGCGTTGAGAATCGATCCCAATTCCGCCGACGCGCACGTCAATCTCGGGATTGCGTTATCGGGGATACCCGGCCGGATGCCCGAGGCCATCCGGCATTTCGAAGCGGCCTTGCGCATCAAGCCTGACCCGGAGATCCGGCAAATGCTGGATCGCCTCGAAAGACAGCGATAGCCACCGAAGCGGCGAGCGCCGCCCCGGTGGCCAAAGCTGCTTCCCGAAAAGCTAGAACGTCAACTTCGCCCCCAATTGGATGCTGCGCGGGGCGCCGCTGCCGGCGTTGACCGAGCCGGAGCCGCTGCTGATGGTGCTGGTCACGAATCCGAAGTTTGCGTTGTTCGCGGTGCAGCAAGTGCCGTTCGGAACGGAAAACTGCGGGGTGTTGGTTGTGTTTACGGTTTCCAGCCGAAGCTGCAGGCCGACGCGTTCGTTGAAGTGGATGGTCTTGGCCAGGGCGAAGTTCAGGTTGAAGAATCCCGGCCCGATCATGAAATTCCGTCCAGTGTCGCCGACCTGTTGGGCAGCGCCGGCGACCTGATCGGCCGCTCCGGTCGGGCAGGACGCGGTAGGCGTCGCCGACTGGCAGGGTGGCGGGGCAAACGCGGTTGGATCGAACCACGGGCTTCCGCCGTTCGCGGTGGTGTTGATCCCGTGCAGAATTTTGACGCTCGGATCCACCTGGAGCGGCGTGTTAGTGCCGCCTTGGGACAGGTTCAAGTACGTCGAGCTGTAACTCACGGTGAAGGGAAGTCCCGTCATGACCGTCAGGATGCCCTCGAGCTGCCATCCACCCACAATCGCGTCTACCGCTCGCGAACCGGAGTTCAGGAAGTGTTTCCCGTTACCGAAGGGCAGTTGGTAAACATAGCTCTGCACGAAGCTGAGCGTACGATTGAAATCTGTCAGCGCCCAATTACGGTGATATTGCCCGTTCAGATAGAAGCCGTAGAATCCATCGTCGTCGCCGCCCTGGAAGTAAGCCATGCCCTTCTGGTAGCTGAACGAGGTGGTGATGGCCAGCCCGGTGGCAAAGCGCCGGTCAATCTTCACTTGCAGGGCGTTGTACATCGAGGACACCGGCACGAAATACTCCGATACGGTGCCTGTGTGCGGGAAGTACGGCAGGTAGGCGGTGTCGCCCGCGGAGGCGGGTGCGATCACCGGGCTGGCATTGATGTTTTGCGACGAGCCCATGTCCACGCCGTGATTGCCCACGTACGCAACGTCCAGCGTGAAATGTTGCGGCAACGTCTGCTGGACCGAGAAGTTCCAGGCAATCACATGAGGGTTTTTGTAGTTTGTCGGGAAATAGTCTTCCGTAGAACCGTTGAAGCCCAAGGCCGCGACGCTGTAAATCCCGTTAGCCGGGATGGGCTGCGGCGCCGGCGACGGGAGGCCGCTCTCGAAGCTAAGCTGGGAGCCGTTGTAGAACGCGGAGGTATAGGCGCTCGCCCCTTGTACGGCTCCGATGTTGCCTTTTGTCGGATAGTTGTTGTTAATGTACGTATTGTCCTCAAACGGCGTATAACTGACGCCGATACCCGCCCGGAGAACCGTCTTCTCCGTCAAGCGGTACGCCAGTCCCAAGCGCGGCGCAAGGTAGTTCAGGTGGTTTTCCAGGCCCCCATTGTTGGGGTTGCCGCCCACCCCGCCGACCACCAGCGTGTTGTTCGACGGAATGTAGTTGGAAAACTGGCCGGGGAAGGCCGGCAGGCCCGGCGGATACATTTCCCAGCGCAGCCCGATGGCCACGGTCAGCTTCTTGCTGACCTGCCATGTATCGGAGGCGTAGGGGAAGAAGTACCAAGCCCGGTAAGTCGGGAACGTGCCACTGAAGTCGCGGCCGGTGCTGGAATTCTGGGGGCTGTCCAGCAGGAAGCTCCCCAGGTCGTTGGCCCACGAAGTGGTGCTGTCCGGGGTCGTCGGCGAGCTCGTGGTGCCGTTGAGGAGCCCGCAACTGCCCGCGCACTGCGTTTGGGCGACGCCGAAAAAGTAGGCGCCGCGCGGGCTGTAGGTCTGCGTCTGCAATAAATCGTCACGGATGCGGCGCATATCGAAGCCGAACGTGAAGGTGTGGTTGCCGACCGTCTTGGTCACGTTGTCCACCAAATCGATGTTGGCCTCCGCGCGGACCCAGGGCAAACTGGCGGAATATCCCACCAGCGGCTGGGTAAAATAGCCAATATTGATACCCACCAGGCCGCTGTCGAACTGGCTGATATTGATGTTTGGGATTCCCAGGCTCGTGGAATCGTTCACTCCATAGTCGCTCTCTTGCGCCACGTTGTTGTAGTGCGCGACGCCAAAGCGGAATTCGTTCAGCAGGGTGGGCGAGAAAACGTGGTCCCAGTTCATGCCGCTACTGTAGGTCTTCTGAATTCCCGTACCCTCGAAAGCGCCATTGGCATCGCCACCGGCCGGGCCAAATATGGGCGCCTGGTAAACCACCGGACGCTGGAAGCTGAAGCGACCGCTGAGGCGGTCCTTGTCGCTGATGCTATAGTCCACCTTCCCGTCCGCGAGGTTGCTGTCCTTGGTGAAGGGCAGGAGGGCGAAATAGTTGTTGGCCGGCGCCGCAGTGTTGTTCAAATTTTGGTTCGGATTCGGCACCAAGGCCAGGATCTTGAGCGCGATCGGGTTCAGCCGCGATGCGGGAATGATGTTGCCGGGGAACGGAGTCCTCCCCACCCCGGTGCTCGTATTTCCGGTTGCCGGATCGTAGACCTGAGCGGGGCTGGAGCCAGCCAGGGCCTCGCTCAAGTTGCCGGTGCGCGACAAGGGCGACGGTATCACCTCGGTGTTGGCGTTGGCTTCGTGATCGGTGGTACGCAAGAAATCGGCGAAGAAGAACAACTTGTTTTTCTTGATCGGTCCGCCGATAGTGCCGCCGAAGTAGTTGTAGTGGACGGCGGCCACTGAGGGCTGGAAGAAGTTGCGGGCGTCGAAATCGCCGTTTTGAACGAACTCGTAGAGGGAGCCGTGGAAGTTGTTGGTTCCCGACTTCAGGATCACGTTCGTGACCGCGCCGGTGCCGCGCCCCAAGTCCACGGAGTGGTTGCTGGTAGAGATGTCCACCGTTTGAATTGCTTCGAGCGGCGGGATCAGGATTTGCAGCAAGCCGGTGCGCTCGTTGTCGTCGATGCCCTCGATTTGGTAGTTATTCGCCACGCGCGGAGCCCCGTTGACTTCGGTCTGCAGCGAGTCCGAAGCGTTAAAGAACTGGGAGTGCTCCTCGGTCGGCGGCGACGTGCCGGGCACCAGGGCCAGCAGGGCTTGATAATTGCGGTTGCTGACCAGAACCGGCAGTTCCGACACCACCATCGTGTCGATGTTGCGGCCGGTATCGGCCCGGTCCGTCTGCAGCACCGGTGCTGCGCCGGTGACCTCGACTGTTTCGGAGAGGCTGCCGGGCTGAAGCTGAATGTCCACGCGCTCGGTGGTGTTCACCAGCAAGGCAATATCCCGGCGGATTTCTTTCTTGAACCCGGTTTGGTCGACTTCAACGGCATAGCTACCGGGAGGCAAATCGCCGAAGGTATAATTCCCGCTCTCGTTGGTTTGACCGGAGTGTTTCACACCCGTGGTTACTTCGGTGATAGTGACCTTGGCGTTAGCAACCGAGGCACCAGAGGAATCGATAACGGTACCAAGAAGTGTGGCATTCACGGCCTGGCCGTAACATAGGCCAACGGAGCCGGCTATCAGGGCGCACACAGCCCCTAGTGTTTTTATGGCGTTCATAAGCGGACTTAACTCTCCGTTATTGGTAGAATACTCGCGCGCAAGGCCGGTGTCAATGGCTTCTTACGCACGAAACCGGTTCTAAATCGTTGTGCATGAACATGCTTGCCTGATTTTCGGGGCCGATTAGCGGGAAGGCCGTGCGCTCCGCGGCGTGGTCTCCGCTCGGGCCAACTGGCATAATGGAACCGGAGGAAAACTCATGGCCAGCGTGACATCGCCGGTGCCGATCTCTCTCGAAAACGAAAAGAACCCGTGGCTCGCAGCCGCCGCCCGGTTCGACGAAGCCGCTATGCGCCTCAAGCTGGATGAGGGCATGTGCAAGGTTCTCCGCACCACGGCCAAAGAGATCACCGTGCATATTCCGGTGCAGTTGGACGATGGCCGCCTGGAGGTGTTCACCGGTTACCGGGTGCAGCACTCGATCGCGCGCGGCCCCGGCAAGGGTGGCATTCGCTTCGCGCCCGACGTAACTTTGGACGAGGTCCGCGCGCTGGCCTCCTGGATGACCTGGAAGTGCGCGGTAGTGAACATCCCATTCGGCGGCGCCAAAGGCGGAGTGATCTGCGATCCCAACTTGCTTTCGGACACGGAACTCGAAAAGCTGACCCGCCGGTACACGGCCGAGATCATCGACTTCATCGGGCCGGAGCGCGACGTGGCGGCGCCGGACGTAAACACCAATGAAAAGGTGATGGCCTGGATGATGGACACCTATTCCATGCACGCGCGCCACACCGTGACGGCCATCGTCACCGGCAAGCCGATGGCGCTAGGCGGGTCGCGCGGGCGTCCGGAAGCCACCGGCCGCGGTTGCATGATCGTAACCCTGAAAGCGCTCGCTCGCCTGGGCATGAAGCCGGAAGATTCGAAGGTGGTGATCCAAGGCTTCGGCAACGTGGGCGGCATGGCGGCCAAGCTCATGTCGGCGGCCAGTTTCCGCATCGTCGCCATGGTGGAGTACGATGGCGCCGTCTACAACCGCAATGGCCTGGATATCGCCGCGCTGGCCGCGCACCGGCATGAGACCGGTTCGGTCCGCGGCTTTGCCGGCGGCGAAGACATGGACCGCCATGAAGCCCTGTTCCTGCCCTGCGACGTGCTGCTGCCCGCGGCTACCGAGAACGTGATTACCTCCGAAAACGCCCACCAACTGCGTTGCAGAATACTTTGCGAAGGCGCCAACGGACCCACCACGCCTCTGGCCGATGAAGTCCTGGCCGATAACAAAGTGTTCGTCATCCCCGATATTCTGGCCAATGCCGGCGGCGTGACCGTCTCCTACTTCGAATGGGTGCAGGACCGCCAGGGCTTCTTCTGGAACGAGCGTCTGGTCAACACCCGACTGGAAGAGATCATGACCGAAAGCTTCGACGCGGTGGTGGAATATGCCCAAAAGCACAACGTGAACAACCGCATCGCGGCTTATATGCTGGCCCTCGATCGCGTGGCTTTCGCCATCAAACTGCGAGGCATCTATGCGTGATGTGCCAAAGTGGCGCGGGCACTCGTGCCTGCCGTGTCGAGACTCGTCTCGACACGCTGTGCCGCGGCAATCGGTTCGTAAGGCAACCGGTGGAAGCTCACACGCCGGTGGACGCGTCCCCATGAGTGGGGACGCGGCAGGCACGAGTGCCCGCGCCACAGACGCATCGTGGATACTGGATGTCCTCTGACGCCTCCACGCCGCTGATGCGGCAGTACGGCAACATCAAACAACAGGTTCCGGGCGCGCTCCTGCTGTTTCGCCTGGGCGATTTCTACGAGCTCTTCTTTGAAGACGCCGTCACTGCCGCGCGCGAGCTGGAAATCACGCTCACCGCGCGCAACAAAGAGAAGGGCGCCCCCATCCCCATGTGCGGGGTGCCCTACCACGCCGCCGACGGCTACATTGCGCGCCTGATTCAAAAAGGCTATCGCGTGGCCATCTGCGACCAGATGGAAGATCCCAAGCTGGCCAAGAAACTGGTGCGGCGCGAGGTCACTCGCATCGTGACTCCAGGCACCGCCATGGACGCCAACCTGGTGCGCTCGCACGAGAATAACTACCTGGCGGCGGTGGCGCGCGCCGATGGCAAATCCGGGTTGGCCTACGTGGACGTTTCCACCGGAGAGTTCCGCGCCACCGAGCTCGATCCCGGCGAGGTGTCCGGCGCGCTGGAACAACTGGGGGCGCGCGAGGTTCTGTTCGCTTCCGAAGAGCCGTTGCTGGCGGGGCTCGACCGCGCCACCGGCCGCTACGTCCGAACCGACCTGGAAGATTGGGTCTTCACCGCCGATTACGCCGGCCGTACTCTGCGCGATCATTTCAAGCTGTTTTCGCTCGATGGCTGCGGCCTTGCCAACCGCACCGCCGCCATCGCCGCCGCCGGCGCCATTCTGCATTACCTGCGCGACACGCAGCGCACGGCGCTCGATCATCTCGACCGGCCGGCCTATTTTAACCGCGCCGATTCGATGATCCTGGACGCGGTGACGGTCCGCAATCTGGAGCTCACCGAACCGCTGTTTGCCGCCGATCGCGCGCAGGCCAAACAGCCGACCCTTCTTGCCGTGCTGGATCAAACCCTGACCGGGATGGGCGGCCGGCTGTTGCGGCAGCGCCTGCTGCGGCCCTCGCTCGACCGGGCCGAAATCGAAGAGCGTCTCGACGCCGTGGGCGAGATGCTCGACCAGACCATCCTGCGCGCCGAAGTCCGTAAACAACTCGCCGGCATTCTGGATCTGGAGCGCCTGCTGGCCAAGGTGACGCTAGGCTCGGCCGGTCCGCGCGACCTGCTGGCGCTGGGCCGCTCGCTCGAAAAGATTCCCGCCCTGAAACGCACCTTCGATACCCATCGCGCCGCCCGCTTGCGCGCTCTTTACGAGCGGCTGGATGAGCTGGCGGACGTGACCAAACGAGTGCTTGTCGCCATTGCCGACGAGCCGCCCTTCGACGTCGCCGACGGCGGCGTGATCCGTCCCGGCTATCATGCCGAACTGGACGAATTGCGCGGGCTCAAGCGCAACGGCCAGCAGTACATCGCGCAGATCGAAAGCCGCGAGCGGCAGCGCACCGGCATTCAGTCCTTGAAGGTGCGCTTCAACAACGTCTTCGGTTATTACATCGAAATCACCCGCGCCAACCTGCACCTGGCGCCCGCCGGCTACGAACGCAAGCAGACCCTGGCCAACGCCGAGCGCTTCACCACCCCGGAGTTGAAGGATTACGAGCGCAAAGTGCTCGACGCCGAAGAGAAAATCCTGACTCTCGAAAAAGAGCTGTTCTGCGCCGTCCGCCGCGATGCCGCTACCGAAGGGCCGCGCATCCGCGCCACCGCGGCGGCCATTGCGGAGCTCGATGTCACGGCGGCGCTGGCGCAACTGGCCGCTGAGAACCATTACCGCCGCCCGGCGTTCTCAGACAGTGGAGAGATGCGCATCCTGGCCGGGCGTCATCCGGTGATCGAGCGGATCGCGGAGCAGGAAGCCGGCCGCTTCATCCCCAACGATTTATTTCTGAACGACACCACCGACCTGATCGCCATCATCACCGGTCCCAACATGGGCGGCAAGTCGACTTACCTGCGGCAAGCCGCGCTGATCGCGATCCTCGCCCAGATGGGCTCGTTCGTGCCCGCCGAATCGGCGGCGCTGCCGATTCTGGACCGCATCTTCACGCGCATCGGCGCGTCCGACAATCTCTCCCGCGGGCGTTCCACTTTCATGGTGGAGATGACCGAGACGGCGGTGATTCTCAATACCGCCACCCCGCGCAGCTTCATCGTGCTGGATGAGATAGGCCGGGGCACGGCGACTTACGACGGCCTGGCGCTGGCCTGGGCGGTGGTGGAGCAAATCCACGCCCACACCCGCGCCAAAACGCTGTTTGCCACTCACTACCACGAGCTGACCGAACTGGCCGACCTTTTGGAAGGCGTCCGCAACCTGCGCGTAACGGTTAAGGAATCGGGCGAAAACATCATCTTTCTCCGCAAGGTGGAACCGGGCAAGGCCGATCGCAGCTACGGCATCGAAGTGGCGCGGCTGGCGGGCTTGCCGCTCGCGGTCATCGAGCGCGCCCGCGAGGTGCTGAAGCTGCACGAGCGTTCCGAGCATGCCGTCACCGAGGAGTTGACCAAGCCGGAAGCGGCTGGGCCGGTCCAAATCCGGCTTTTCGAGCCGGTCGGCTACGGCATCGCCGGCCGGATTCGCGGCGTCGATCTGGACCAACTCCGCCCCATCGAAGCCTTGCAGTTGCTGGCGGAATTGCAAAAGGAATTGGGCAAAGAATGACATTAGAAGGATAAAGCCATGAGAGTTGCCGGCGTGATGAGCGGCACGTCGCTCGATGGAATCGACGTGGCGATCGTGGACATCGGCCGTGGGTCGCTTCGCACCATCGGTTTCACCTCGACTCGCTATCCCACCGGAATCCGCGAGGAACTGTTGCGCTGGTATCGGGAGCCGGTGGAAATCGAGCGCGTCTCGCAGCTCAATTTCGAGCTGGCCGAACTGTATGCCCGCGCCGTGCTGGCCGCGGTGCGGCGCCATGGCCCGGTGGAGCTGATCGGCTGCCACGGCCAGACGGTTTACCACTGCGGCGGACGGCATACGCTACAACTGGGAGAATCGGCAGTCTTGGCGGAACGCACCGGAGTTCCGGTGGTGGCGGATTTTCGCGCGCGCGATATCGCCGCGGGGGGTCAGGGCGCGCCGCTGGTTCCGTTCGTCGATTACCTGCTGTTCCGCCATCCGCGGCGCACGCGCGTAGCGCTCAATATCGGCGGCATAGCCAACATTACTGTGATTCCAGCGGGCGCGGGCCCGGACCATGTGGTCGCATTCGATACCGGTCCGGGCAACATGGTGATCGACGCTCTGGCTTGGGAATATTCGCACGGCAAGCTGCGCTACGATCGCGATGGCCGAATCGCCGCAGCCGCCACAGTCGACCGAAAATTGCTGGATGCGTTGCGATCGGACGCGTACTACCGCCGGCGCCCTCCAAAAAGTGTCGGACGCGAACAGTACGGCCCCGAGTTCGTGGCGCGCATGAAACGCTCTGGCGCGGAGCTGGCGGATTTGATCGCTACCGCGACCGTGCTGACCGCGGCGACCATCGCCGCGGGCGTTCGGCTGACTAGCGGCGGCGACGCCGAGCTAATCGTTTCGGGCGGAGGCGCGCACAACCGGTTCCTGCTCGCCCACCTTGCCGGCTTCCTGCCCCATTCGGCCATGGCCACGTCGGCCGATTATGGAATAGACGTGGACGCAAAAGAAGCCGTCGCCTTTGCCTTGTTAGCCTGGCGAACTTGGAAGAGACGCCCCGGCAACCTACCGTCGGCCACCGGCGCCAAGCGGGCCGTTACTCTGGGTCACATAACTATGTAACGCGAGTTATTTCTCTCGCACTTAGCGCAAGACCGGCTGCGGTTCTCCCACGGCACTCGGTGTATCTACTCCCTTACCGACGCGCATGTTCTTCCAATCGTAAGAGAATTCCTTGCCGCACTCCAAACACACGACATACGTGGCGGGCGATCCCTTGCGCCGGGTCTGAGGGAAACTCACTTGCTCGTGCGAGCACCCGAAGATAGCTTCGAAAATCGACTGTAGCATTCGGCCCCCTTCAAGCCCTTAGATTCGGGCGGCTCGTGCGAAGTTTCAGGCGGAGGTACCAGATGTACCTAAGTGCGTTGTTTCCGAGGCTCGACAATCGATGCTTACATCAACCGATCCGCGGCCAAAGGGAGCAGTTGCCCGAGGCGGCGAACACTCTACGCAATGCGAGAAGCGATCGACTCGGCAATGGCGCGCCCGTGGAACCGGCCGTTTTCAATGAAGATTTCATTGGTGTGCATTCCTGCCACGATCACTCCGGCGAGGTAGATTCCGGCGCGTTCGCTCTCGAGCGTTGCCGGATCGGTGCGGGGCTTCTTGGTGGCCGGCTCCAGCGTGATGCCGAGCGAACTCAGGAAGGCGAGATCGGGACGATATCCGATCAGCGCAAAGACAAAATCGTTCTTCAAGCTGATTTCGCCTTCCGGCGTTGCCACGCGGATGGCGCGCTGCTGAATTTCCACAACCCGTGAGTTGAAATAAGCCGGAATCTCGCCGCTCTCGATGCGATTCTCGATGTTCGGTTTGATCCAATATTTGACTTTGCTCGAGATCCCCGCGCCACGGTGAATGAGGGTGACTCGCGCGCCGGTCCAGTGCAGCTCGAGAGCTGCAATCGCGGCGGAGTTCTTGGCCCCGATCACGGCCACATCGTGGTTGTAATAAGGATGCGGTTCTTTGTAGTAGTGAAGAACCTTACTGAGCTCTTCGCCCGGGACATCCAGCCGGTTCGCTAGGTCGTAGTACCCGGAAGCTAGTACAATTTTGCGCGCGCGATAGAAGTGCGGGCAATCGTAACGATCGGTGCAGAATACCTCAAAGGCGTTGTCTTCGCCGATGATGCGGTCCACGCGCTCATACTGGCGGATGTCAAGCTTATAATGATCGGCCACGCGGCGATAATATTTCAGCGCTTCATGGCGGTTGGGCTTTTCGTTCAAGCTGGTCATGGGGATGTCCCCAATTTCCAGCAGCTCCGGCGTGGTGAAAAACACCATATTGGTGGGATAGTTGTAGATCGAGTTCACCACGCAGCCTTTTTCGACCAGGACCGTCCTGACGCCGCGCCGCTGCAGCTCGATTCCGCATGCCAGACCGGTGGGGCCGGCGCCCACCACCAGCGCATCCACCGATCCGGCGTTCCCGCCCGGCGTGCTCGACAACTGGTCTGCGTTCAAAGCTTCGCCTCCACCTCGGTGGAGATTCGCTCGAGCGCGCCGGCCAGCGCGGAGACGTCTTTTCCGCCGCCTTCGGCCATGTCCGGCCGCCCGCCGCCCTTGCCGCCGACAGCTTGCGAAAGCGCGGCCGCGAGCTTGCCGGCCTGCACCTTGCCGGTCAAGTCCTTGGTGACGGCGCACACGATGGAGACACCGGCATCGTCCACAGAGGCCAGCACTACCACCGCCGACTTCCACTTGTTGCGCAGCGAATCGGCCAAAGTGCGCATCTGTTGGCGGTCCATGCCTTCGAGGCGCGCCGCCAGCACCTTGGAGCCGTTCACCGCGCGCGCCTGCGCTTCCAACGCGCCGGAAGCGGACTGCGCCAGCTTCTCCTTCAATTGCTTGACCTGGTGTTCCAGCGAGCGCTCGGTTTCGATCAGCCGTTCTACCTGCTCGATCAGTTCCGGCTCCGACGCGCGCACCAGTTCCGAAATGCGCTTCAGCGCGCCGTTGGCCTGCTGGTATTGCCGCAGCGCCGCTTCGCCCGTGATAGCTTCGACGCGCCGCACGCCGGACGAGATGCTGCCTTCAGCGACAATCTTACACACGCCGATATCCCCGGTGCGGTTTACGTGCGTGCCGCCGCACAACTCGGTGCTGAAACCGGGCACGGTCACCACGCGCACTTCCTCGCCGTATTTTTCGCCGAATAGCGCCATGGCGCCGGTGGCAATAGCCTGATCGAGCGCCATGATCTTGGTGGAGACTTCGGTGTTGCGCAGAATCTGGTCGTTCATGAGCCGCTCGACTTCCTCGATTTCGGCGCGGTCCACGGAGGCGTAATGGGTGAAATCGAAACGCAGCCGGCCCGGTTCCACCACGCTGCCGGCCTGCTTGACGTGAGTTCCCAGAACCTGACGCAAGGCCGCGTGCAACAGATGCGTAGCCGTATGATTGCGGCGCGTGGCGTTGCGCAGCGGCGCGGCAACTTCGCCGCGAAGCACGTCGCCGATGGCAATCGGCGCCAATGCGGTAATACGGTGCACGGTCAAGCCGGGCACGCCAGGGAAGGCTGTTTCGACGCTGGCCACGGGCTCGCCCGAAGCCGAATATAGCGTGCCGCGATCGCCCACCTGGCCGCCGGTCTCGGCATAGAAGGGCGTCTGATCGAATATCAGCTCGGCCTTAGCGCCCGCAGAGATCCGTTCCACCGGCTCGCGGTCCACCACGAGGCCAATCACGCGGGATTCGGCGGCGAGATCGTTGTACCCCAGAAACTTGGTCCGTCCTTGCTCCAACAGCTTCTGGTAGGCCGGCGCAACCGCGCCCTTTTCCGCACCCTTCCAACTGGCGCGCGCCCGCTCGCGCTGCGCGTTCATCTCGAGCTCGAACGCTTCCCGGTCGAGCGCAAGGCCGTGCTCGCGAGCCATCTCCTCCTGTTCGTCCAAAGCCAGGCCGTAGGTGTCGTAGAGTTTGAACGAGACCGCCCCGGGGATCTGGCGCCCCGCCAGCGTCTTGATCGAATCCTGGAAAACCCTTTCCGCCACCAGGAACGTGGTGGCGTAACGGTGTTCTTCGTCTTTCACCACGCGCGCCACGCGTTCCACGCTTTCCATCAATTCCGGATACGCCGGCTTCATCAGCCCCGCTACGTATCCGGTGAGCTTGTACAGAAACGGTTCGTCCACGCCGATCAGGCGCACGTTGCGCATGGCGCGCCGCATGATCTTGCGCAGCACATAGCCGCGGCCCTCGTTGGAGGGCAGCACGCCGTCGTGAATCAGGAACGCGGCGGCGCGCGCGTGGTCGGCGGCAATGCGCAGCGCGGTATCGGCGCGGTCGTCGGCGCCGTAAGCCAGGCCGAACAAATCCGCGGCCTGATCGATAATCGGACGGATCAGGTCGGTATCGTAATTGGAAATCTTTCCCTGCAGCACGGCCGCAATTCGTTCCAGCCCCATGCCGGTATCGATCGAAGGCCGCGGTAAGGGCGTGAGGGTGCCCGCGGCGTCGCGGTCGAACTGCATGAACACCAAGTTCCAGATCTCGACAAAACGCCCGCCGCCATCCTCCGGAAACTGTTCGTGCTCGCGGCCGGGCTCGGCGGCTTCTGGCCCCAGATCGTAATGGATTTCCGAGCATGGACCGCAAGGGCCGGTCTCGCCCATCTGCCAGAAATTGTCCTTCTCGTCCAGCCGGAAGATGCGGCTCTTCGGAACGCCGGCGACTTTCTGCCAGAGCTCTTCGGCGTCGTCCTCGCGAAAAACCGTAACGTAGAGCTTGTCTTTGTCGAGGCCGTAGGTTTTGGTAATCAGGTCCCAGGCAAATTCGATCGCTTCGGCTTTGAAATAATCGCCAAAGGAAAAGTTGCCCAGCATCTCAAAAAACGTGTGGTGACGGCGGGTGTAGCCGACGTTTTCCAGATCGTTATGCTTGCCGCCCGCGCGGACGCATTTCTGCGACGACGTAGCGCGCGAATAGTCGCGCTTTTCGAGGCCAAGGAAGACGTCCTTGAACTGGTTCATACCGGCGTTGGTGAACAGCAGAGTGGGGTCGTTGGCCGGGACCAACGAGGAGCTGCGCACCGGCCGGTGCCCGCGCGCCGCGAAGAAATCGAGAAAACACTGCCTGATCTCGTGACCTGTCACTGGAATCCTTATGCAAGAAGGGGGATGAAACTTTATTGTAGCGGAACTGGGCTTAATCCTTCGCCGACACGCCGGAAATGGCCTTGGCGCCGGCACGCTCGGCGCGCCGAACGAAAGATCTATCGAAAGTAACAAATCGGGCGCCAGCCGGTCTGCTGCTCAAGTGTAGGGCGTCGGCCAGTTCAATTCCGTGCGCCGTCAGCGCCAGGGCGGCGGCCATTGCCGGCCCGTCCTCTGCATGCACGTTCTTGAGTCCCAGTAGCTTGGTGAAGGCATCCCGAATCCCGCCCTCCTCAATTCCGTACGTGCTGCGAAGCACCCAGGCCGTTTCGAGCAATACCGTTTTGCCGATCCAGATTGGTTCCGATTCAAAGAGGGCGCGCGCGGCGGCAGCCTGCCTCGCATCGTCGCCGGTGAGCAGCCGGACCAGAACGTTAGTATCGACCGCGACCATGGCGCCGCGTCACCTCCCGGCCAATCGCGAGACGCATTTGCGCCAGAGTTTTCGCTTTGCGCTTGGACCGCAGACAGCCGGCCACTTCTTCGAGCCTGGTCGCGGGGAACCCATCGGCAGGCCGGAGCAGAATGCCCTCATCCCTTTCTTCGACCGTGAATTCCGTACCGGGACCCCAGGCGCGAGAGACACGAATGCCTTTGGGCAGAACAATCTGGCCTTTGGTCGATAGCCGGGTGGTCTCCATCGGTAAGACTCCGGTAAGATTATCGCACATCGCTTGCCTTGAAGCAGCGCCTCGCGCTGCGGCGGACCCCCGGTCCGCCTCCGGCATGGCGGCCGTAACCGAAGTTCACGGGCGCGCCACGCTGCCATGGTGTGAACACGGCATGATCTGGCGGCGGAGTTCTCGCCGGCCTCAGGTGCCGATCGTGTACAGCCCTTCCAGCCAGAGTTCGTAACGGACCATCTGCCGCATTTCCTCGTTCAGCGCAAGTACTCGGACGGTCGCGCGTCCTACAGGTGTCAATCCCCGAATTTCGATACCGAGCGGGATAAGGGTGCCGACATGTGCGGAAAAGTGTTCCAACCATTCGTCCTCGCGCGGATGAAAGAGCGGCGTGACTAGGCCGGTCGTTGGGTCGACGCCTGACAGGTTGGGTCCTTTTTTCAGGTGGCAGCTCCAGCAGGCGAGTGCAAGATTGTTGAGGCTCGTTAAACCGCCATGCTGCCTGGCGACAATGTGTTCTGTGTGGAAGCCGCGGCGGAAAGCCGCCTGCGGCAGGTGGCAGTACTCGCACCGATTGCGAGCGCGTTGCCGTACTGCCTCGGACGGCACACTCATGCCGGCTGCTGTAACTTCTGACGGGCCTTCGACTGCCAGTAGGCGAGGAGATCGTTGATATTGGCGTACGCTTCCAACTCGGCTTCTTCCTCGTCGGTCAATTCACCTTCATTGGCCCTGACGTTCAACTCTTCAATGCGAGCTGCATCTTCCTCTGGGAAGTCGAGCACCAAAATGCCTTCAGCCAGCGCCAGAGACATCCCACGTCCGGGCAGGTCGAACACCCTTAGCAATACGTCAGCGTGGGGTTTCGGGCTGAATTTGAGCTTTGCCATCCCTGCCTTTATTCTACGCCTACGGCCGAGAGCCTGAATCGGTAGTGTCCTAAAACCTTCGCTCCTTCAGAAACCTTCAAACGCATCGCGGACGATTCTCTCGATCGAGGCCACCTCGTTGTCACGCAATTTCCGAAACTCGCCCTGGCGGCGCTTCTTGGATAGCGTGCCATTGTTCCGCCGAATGAACGCTACCAGGTCTTCGGCCAGCCGGTCCGGCATTTCGACCGCATCCATGATGCGGCGAATGGCTTCGTCGTGGCGGCGCAGGTAATCGATTTCGTGCGGCAGGTCGTGTTCCACCGTGCGCTCGACGCAGGCATAAAGGAATTCGGCGGCATCGGTGCAATCGAAATAGCGATAGAGATCCGCGGTGTCGTTGAGCACGTCCACGTTGCGGTCGGGGGTGGTCCGCCATTCGATGAACGGCATCAACGGGCCGGAGTGGGCTTGCAAGGTGGCGCGGTAATCGTCGATGCGGTCGAGCATGACGGACGAGAGGGGAAACACCATCCCCGGCGGCGAGAATTTCCGTTCGGCCAGCACGTGGTGGATCAGGCAGCGGTGCATGCGGCCGTTGCCATCCTGGAACGGGTGGATGTAAACGAAGCCGAAAGCCGTGGCCGCGGCTTTCAACACCGGGTCGACGCCATCGTCGCGCATGCGGTCGTTGGCTTCCAGCAAACCGGCCATGAGATCGCCGAGATCCGCAGGCCGGGCGCCGATGAATTCCGGGAGCGGGACGCCCTGGTGGTCGCGCTCTCCCAGGAAAACGCCGTCGGGACGGAGACCGGCATCGACGAAACGGGTGTCCTCGATCAAGATGCGCTGCAGGCGGAGGATTTCGTCGAGGGTGAGGGGATTCCTGCCGGCTTCGAGGACGGCGCGGCCCCAACGCTCCAGGCGGGTGCGCGGCGGGCGCTCGCCCTCGATCTCGAAACTAGCCCGGCTATCGGCCAGCAGCATGAAGCTGGCGGCGCGCGCCACCAAATGGGCGCCCGTGCGGCCCACGGTTTCCCGCGCCTTGGCGGCAAGGTCGAGCCCCAGGAACCCGGTGAGCACTTCGGTGCGCCGGATGATGGGGCAGAACCGTCCGGTGCCCAGCAGATTGTCGCGCACGCGATGGCGTTTGGAGAGGCGCGGCTTGCCTACGAAATACGCTTCCGGATCGAGAAGATCGATAGCGGCTGCGGTGGGCGCGTCGTCCACATCGAGCGTGCGGCCGGTCAGGATTTCGTAGAGATACCATGCCCGCCGCGCTGGAATGCCGGCGGGAGCTGTCCGAACCATGGCCTCGATCCTGCTCCGCGGGACGGCTTTGAAAACCCGCTTCAGGATCAGAAGATCGAGATTCTCGTGCCGGAGCGCAAAGCCGAGGTGGTCGGCAAGCGTATCGCCGGGCCAGTAGCGCTTGTCGAAAACGCTCCAACGGCCCTCTTCCCGGCGGCTGCCGCCGACGTGTTGGTCCGAGACGCAGCTTGGCCGCCGAACCGGCGCCGCGATGCCCAAAGTGCGCGACAAGAACGCCCAACCGGCTGGTTTAGTATCGTGTGGTACGACCTTCTCCTGGAAAATGTCGGTCCGGGGAATTTTGCGTTTCATGTCGAAAAACGTTCGCGGCCGTCGAAATTCGCCCAATAATTGGTTTCGCGGTCGAAAACCATTATAACGGTCCGAGAGTCGAAAAACGTTCACGGCCGTCGAAAAACGCCCCTAAACTGCAGGATCGGTCGAAAATCGTAATAAATGCCCGCCGCTACGCCTCCGCCAGAGCTTCCTTCGCCGCCGCGATCGTGCGGTCGATATCTTCGTCCGAATGCGCGGCGGAAACAAACGCGGCTTCGAATTGTGAGGGCGCCAGATAGATGCCGCGGTCTAACATAGCCCGGAAGAAACGGCCGAAGCGGGCGGTGTCGCTGCGTTTGGCGGAGTCCCAATCGGTCACGGCCTCGCTGCTGAAGAAGAAGGTGAACATGGAGCCGACGCGATTGACGGTGATGCCGGCCGGGGCGGCGGAGCACAAGCGCGCGGCGCGGGTTTCGAGCCGGTCGTAAATCTCCGGATGCGCTTTCAACTCGCGCAGCATAGCCAAGCCGGCGGCCACCGCCAGCGGGTTCCCCGAAAGCGTGCCGGCCTGGTATACGGGGCCGGAGGGCGCGATCCTGCTCATGATGTCCCTGCGGCCTCCATAGGCGCCAACCGGCAGCCCGCCGCCGATCACCTTTCCGAGGGTGGTGAGGTCGGGGCGGATTCGGTAGCGTTGCTGGGCGCCCCCGAACGCAACCCTGAAACCGGTCATGACTTCGTCGAAAATCAGCAGGGCGCCGTGCCGCTCGGTGATCGCGCGCAGACCCTCCAGGTAACCGGGCCGCGGCGGCACGCAGCCCATGTTGCCCACCACCGGTTCCACGATCACGGCGGCGATGGCGTGGCCATGCATGCGGAAAGCGGCTTCCACCGCATCGAGCGAGTTGTAAGGCAGGGCAATCGTGGTATCGCAAAAAGCCTTGGGCACGCCCTGCGTATCGGCGATGCCCAGCGTCGCCACCCCCGAACCCGCCTTCACCAGCAACGAATCGACGTGACCGTGATAGCAGCCCTCGAATTTGACGATCAAATCGCGGCCGGTAAATCCGCGCGCCAGGCGAATGGCCGACATGGTGGCCTCGGTGCCGGAATTCACCAGGCGCACCATTTCGATGGAAGGAACGGCGGCCGAAATCGCCTCGGCCAGCTCGATCTCGCGCTCGGTAGGCGCCCCGAAACTGGTGCCAATCTCGAGCGCCTCTTCCAGGGCTTGCATGATGGCCGGATGGCGATGTCCCAGCAGCAGCGGTCCCCACGAACAGACGTAATCGATATAGCGGTTGCCGTCCACATCGAACAGATACGCGCCTTCACCGCGCTCGATGAAGACCGGGTTCCCGCCCACGCTGCGAAACGCCCGCACCGGCGAATTGACGCCGCCGGGAATAAGCGCTTCCGCGCGGCGCATCAAGCTTTCCGATTGAGAATGATTCACGGCAGATACTCAAGAATAATAGTCATGGCCGCGGCTGCGAGAAGCGCCACGGCACCACGCGGCTGAAGCCCAGGCTTATGCCCATTTCGTACAGACTGCCGTTGAGGTTGCTCAGCAAGCGCCGCTTCAGGCCGGTATAGGGCTGGCGGCCCGCGAACAAGTCTTCCATCACGGCGGCGAAGCGCGGACTGTGCCGGGTGAACTCCACCATCCGCCGCGGCAGCGGCGCGCAGAGGAAGCGGCCGAGAAACACGCGCTTAGCCAGCCGCGAACCGAATTCCAGGTCGATGGCGAAATCCCGGCGCAGTAGGCGCCGGTAAGCGGCGGCAGGTTCGGCCTCGCGCATTTCGGCAAGCAACGCCTGTGCCGCCAGATCGCCCGAGCGCATCGCGTAGTAAATGCCTTCCCCGGTGATGGGATCCACCAGGCCGGCGGCGTCGCCCACCGCCATCCAGCCGTCGCCGGCGACGCGGTTATGGCGCCACGAGCCCTTATCGAGGCACGGCAACAGGTGCGAATAGAAGCGCGCGCCGGCGGAGGAAATGCCGCGTTCCCTCATGTAGAAATCCAGCCGCCCTCGCAACTCGACTGCCGGCACGCCTTTGCCGCAAATGCCGACCGAGAGATGCCCGCACCGCGGGAAAACCCAGATGTAGCCTTCGAGGCCCTCGAGGAACTGAACGTCGATATTCTCCTGCTCGCCGTCGACGTAATAGCCCAGCGCGGCCATGGTGTCCTGGGGATGGAGTTGAGTGCCGAAATTGCGCAACGAATTGCGCGCCCCGGTGGCGAGAATCGAGTAGTCGGCCTCCGCCACGCCCGCGCTGGTGCGCAGCCGCCAACGCGACCCCGCGCGGGACATTTCGAGCACGCGGGCTTTTTCGATTTGGACTCCAGCCTGCTCGGCACGATCGAGCAACATACCGTTCAGGTCGAGCCGGGAATAAATCAGCAACGGATCGTGCAGCTTGAGCCGTGCTTCGCCCGCGCCGTCCGCGCCCAGCGTGGTCTCCGTGACCAGGCGCTTGGGAGTGGCGTTGTGGAGCAGAAACGGGTACTGGCGGTAAGCCTTGAAGGTGAGGCCGCCGCCGCAAGGCTTCTCCCAGGCCAACTTCTCGTCGAACAGTTGCACCGCCAAACCGGCCGAAGCCAGTTGCGTGGCTGCGAAACAGCCCGCCGGGCCCCCACCGAGGACGGCGACGCTCCGGATCATTTCTTCTTCCCGGTAGGGGGCAGGTCTTGCGGCGAGGGCATGGAAGCCGGTCCGCCGCCGGGAGCGCCCATAGCCCCGTGGGGATTTGCGCCGTGCGGATTCGCGCCACCCGGCATCGCGCCGCCGCCGTGAGGCGATCCGCCCGCATCCTTGCGGCCCGTCACCACCCATTTGCCGCCCTGCTGTTCGAGCTGGTACTGAATCGACATCCCCGCCGTGGCGGGTCCGCCTTTGGGCGAGAAACTTACGTCGGCGTTGGCCTTGTTGCCGTTGAATTCCACGGAGCGGATGGTCACGTCCATGCCCCCCATGTTGAGACCCGCTTTACTGACGTGGTCGATGATTCCCTGCCGGACCGCTTCCCTGTCGTTGTTGCCGCGATTGCAGGCGGCCAGGCAAAGGACCAGTGCTAGTGTGCAGCGTAATGTCACAAGCTTGATTATAACCGGGAAGGAAGTCGGGAGCCTGAGGGGAGCGGCCAGCGGCATCGGCACACTTGGCCGCGCAGCCGATTCGCGCCCATGTCGTTCCGCTCCCTCCTATCGGGATTTATTTCTTCGCTCCCGTAGTGGAAAACCGCCCCACGGGATCTTTGGTAGTAGGCGGCCGATTCGCAAATATTCGAAGCGCCCGGAGCTGCCGATCGTTAGGCTTGCCGAAGAAGCGCCCGCTGTAGCTCTGCCTCCTCGCCCTTGCCCGTTTGACCGCCATTTGTCCCGGGCCGTCTGGCTCGAAAAACGCAGTGACTCACCGTCGCCTGCTTGTCGCCTATGTGCTCTTGAACTCGGTCCTCTACAGCGTTCTGCTGCCGCTTTGGGAAGGCTTCGATGAACCGTTCCACTTCGGTTATGTGCAGCAGATCGCAAACGGCGGTGGCTTCCCGGATCCACGTACGGCGCGGCTGTCGGGCGAGGTCGCGGCTTCGCTTCTTCTGGCGCCCGCCAGCGACGCGGTGAAGCGAAACCTGCCACAGGTTACCTCGTACGAAGAGTACTTCTCATGCCAAGCTTCCAAACGGACGGAGGCGCGCCGCAAATTGTACGGCATCCCAACGGCGGAAAGATGGCGGCAATCGCAGTTTCTAAACTATGAGGCGCACCAGGCCCCACTGGCACACTTGCTCCTAGCCCCTTTCGAACGCCTGCTTGCCCGGGAACCGATGCCATCGCGGGTCGCGATTTTGAGGTTCGCGGCTGCGGCGTCGGCCGGCATCCTTTTGCTTTGGGGTGCGGATCGGCTGTTTTCGCAGTTGCGCATCCCGGAGGTGTTCCGCGCGGCCGCGCTCTTCTGCGTCTTCTCTTCGCAAATGACGTGGGCCACGCTGGCGCATATCGGAAACGACTGGCTGGCGGTCCCGCTGGCGGTCTGGGTTTTGCATGCACTCATCCGCTACCGCAACTCTCCCAGTCTTCGGTCCGCTGCTCTTGCGGCCGCGCTGCTCTCGGCCGGACTGCTGACAAAAGCATATTTCCTTGCCCTGCTGCCCTTGCCGGTGGTGTTGTGTGTCCGGCACAAACGCTGGCGCGAACTTGCCATCGCCACGGCCGAGCTCTGCGTGCTGGCCGGCCCATGGTATCTGCGAAACTGGCTGCGTTATGGCGTCCTGACGGCAACCCAGGAATCGCGCGCCGGCGTGGGTGTGCGCGCTGTTCTAAGCGCCGCGGCGACCCTGCGCTGGCCTGTGGTGCTGCGGTCGAGCGTCCACTCCGCGCTCTGGACCGGCAACAATACCTTTGCGGCGTTCTCCGCCAGCACCGAGAACCTGCTGCTCGGGGTTGGACTGGTCGCGTTGCTCGCTTGGGCCGCGACGCGGCACCGGAGCGCGGAATGGATCACCTTGTCATACTGCGGATGTTTTGCGATAGCCCTTGGGTATGCGGCAGCGGCCAGCAGTGTTTACAGCCACGGGCTCTCCACCACGCCCAGCCCGTGGTATGCACAGGTTCTGGCGGCGCCCGTGTTGGGACTCGCTTTCCTCGGCGCATCGAGGCTCGGAGGCTTCGGCCGGCTCGTTGGCGCTTGCATGGCCGCGCTCTTCGGCTATGTGCTGAGCGCGACCTACGCCGCCAAATTGATCCCGCTCTACTCCGGATTCCGCGGCCGCGCGTCCCTCCTCGCGGTAGCAAGGCTTTATGCCGACGGCCTCGGCGGATTGGCTGCCAATCTCGATTCCGTTGCCCTGGCCCCTGCCGGCATCGTAATTGCTCTTGCCGTTGTCGCCATCGGCCTGGCAATTCTGCAAATCGTGCTGCTTGTCGGGTTGCTAGCAGGCATTTCTCACAGGCTATCGAGGGCGACCGCGTGGCGCATGCACTCTTGCGTGCCGCGTCGGCACTTCTGCCGACGCCTTGTTTCGACGCTGTGTCACTACTCCAAACACGTGTCGAGAAGAG
>Ga0187848_10000156_pt1 | contig 61640 bp, 53 predicted proteins | sample June2016WEW_4_40_FD_132424 | JGI IMG/M metagenome (GOLD analysis project Ga0187848, IMG submission 132424) | Peatland microbial communities from SPRUCE experiment site at the Marcell Experimental Forest, Minnesota, USA - June2016WEW_4_40 | ecosystem: Environmental > Terrestrial > Soil >... | reverse complement strand
TATAAGAAAGGGACGCCTGACGCTTTCCACGTTGGTGATCGAGTCCTTACCCTTGCCCGCGTTCGCCGAGCCGGTCAAAGGACCCGACGCGGGCGGCGGCGAAGAAGGCCAGATTCGCGAGGTGGACGCCCAAGGCAGCCCGGGCGTCCGCATCTTCAAACCCGGCGCCGAAATCTCTTACGGCTACCAGGTCTTGAACGCGCGGCTGGGAGTTGCGAAGCAGGCGGAACTGGAAGCCTGGACTCGTCTTTACCGGGAAGGCAAAGTAGTCTACGCCGGGAAGCCTATGCGGCTGAGCGCTGCCGGTCAGCCGGACGTCAGGCAGTTGGTGGAAGGCGGGACCATGAAGCTGGCGGACGGCCTGGCGCCGGGAGATTACGTCCTGCAAGTCGTGGTCGACGATAAACTGGCCAAAGGTCCGTACAGCACCGCGTCGCAATGGATTGATTTCGAGGTGCGGTAGGTGGCCTGCGGCGGCAGAGCCTCACTTGTTGTCGGCGCGAATTGCCTCTGCCAGCTCGGCGGCGCGCACGCGCGCGGTATGCATATAGCTCTCGTTTTTGGCCACACGATCGAGCATGGGCAGGAACTGCTGCGGCGACACCAGGCGGTTGTCTTGCATCGCGGCTTCCAGGGTGGCGACGGCTTGGAATACGCCCAGGTGATCGTACTTGGCGGTTCGTTCCAGGTCGATGCGGTAGCGCGCGGTCTCCGCCATGCGTTCAAACCAATCCTGCAGGGCCTGGGCGCTGGGGTCTTGCGAGTAATTGAACTTCACCTCGGTTTTTTGTGGGCCGTTCTCGTAGCAAAAGGTCTTGGCGCCCATGAAGGCCACCTTGACCGGCGATTCCAACGGATGGTTGAAAAACCCAAGCTTCTCCGCCAGACCGAAAACCGCGTTGATGCCGTTCTCGTCGAGCTTGAAGCGGACGGGCAGATCGTCGTCCACCGCTTCGCGGTATTCGGTATCCCCGTCCTTGGTTACGGAGACCTGAAAATACGGCGGCTGGCTGCCTTTGAACGCCCGCGAATAGAACAATCGCGCCGGCGCGGCGGGCGCGGTCTGTTGGGCAGGCATCCGGCCAGCAGCCAGAAGGGCCGCGGCCAAGAGCAGGAGCACGGAGCGGTACGGCATTCGGTTTCCCGGCTTCACTGCAATGCCCCCGCGAGCCGCCGGCTGGTGAAAGCGCGGGTCGCATGGCAGATCGCCACCGCCAGGGCGTCCGAGGCATCTTCGGATTCGATCGCCTCTTCGAGGCGAAGCAGTTCGCGCACCATCAGCTTCACCTGCGCCTTTTCGGCTCTGCCGTAACCCACCACGCTGGTCTTGATGCTAAGGGGGGAATATTCGGCAAAATCCACGGCGGCTTCCGCCACCGCCGCCAGCGCCACGCCGCGCACGTGCGCCAGCTTCAAAGCGGTCTTCACGTTGGCGGCATAAAAGACTTCTTCCACGGCGGCCGCCTCCGGAGCATAGCGCACGAGGAGTTCGCGCAAAGCCTTGGAAATCTCCGCCAGGCGCAATTCAAAGGGCCGTTTCGGGCTGGTGCGGATGACCCCCGCGGCCACCAGCCGGTGCGCGCTGCCGTCGCTATCGATTACGCCGTAACCGGTTCGCTCCGACCCGCAATCGATGCCCAGCACGCGCACGGCTTTACGACAGAGCCTCCAGCTCCTTCTCGTCGATATCGAAGTTGGAATAGACGCTCTGCACGTCGTCATGCTCTTCGAGCGCCTCGCTGAGACGCAGCATGGCCGACGCGTTCTTGCCCTCCAGCTTGATCAGGTTCTTCGGGACGAAAGCGATACTCGCTTCCGCGACGGGAATATGGTTGGCCTCGAGCGCCTTTAGGATGGCTTCGTGGGCCTCTGGAGGAGAAAGCACGTCCCACTGGTCGCCGTCGTTGCGAAGATCGTCGCCTCCGGCCTCGAGCGCCACATTTATGAGTTGATCTTCGGTGGCCTTGTCGCCCGCCACGAAAATCTGGCTCTTGCGTTCGAACATCCAGGCGACGCTGCCCTGCTCGCCCATGTTGCCGCCGTTCTTCGAAAAGACATGGCGGAGCTCACTTACGGTGCGATTGCGGTTATCGGTGGCGACGTTAACCAGCACGGCGGCGCCGCCCGGCCCGTAGCCTTCGAACATGACTTCGTCGATCTGCCCGCCTTCCAGCTCGCCGGTGCCGCGCATGATCGCCTTCTTGATGTTGTCGGCGGGCATGCTGACGGCTTTAGCGGCCACAATCGCGGTGCGCAATCGCGGGTTCCCGTCGGGATCGCCGCCCTGACGCGCGGCGATCGTGATTTCCTTGATGATGCGCGTGAAGCTCTTCCCGCGCTTGGCGTCCAATGCCGCCTTTTTGTGCTTAATGGTGGCCCATTTGGAATGGCCTGACATGTTACCTCTCGAGGGTAGGCCCAGCCCACATGGCCGGGATTCTTGACTTTAACGATTGCAACTATTAGAGAATACCAGAACCCTCAACGGCGCTCAACGGGGGAGCCGGCGGGCCGGCGGGTCGGTCGATACGTTCGCTTCATTATTTTTGGCCTTCCGTTTGCTACATAACCAAACGCGATGCTCCAAGCGGAAGGACGAATCCGTGTGGTAGTGGAAAGGGTTCGTCCGGAAGTGGATTGTGGGGCATTCCCGGCGCAGCGCATTGTAGGCGAGTCCGTGGTCGTCGAAGCGGACATCTTCGCCGACAGCAGCGATATGGTCGCGGGCGAGCTTCTCTATCGTCACGCACGGACCGAAGACTGGCTCCGCTTGCCCATGAAGCCGCTTGGCAACGACCGCTGGCGTGGCGCGTTCCCCGTCTCCGAACTCGGCCGTTACCTATATACGGTGGAGGGCTGGATCGATCGCTTCGGCGCCTGGCGCAACGCTATGGTCAAGCGGATCTCCTCCGGCCAGGATGTGCGCACGGATTGCTTGATCGGAGCCAAATTGGTGGAAGACGCGGCATCGCGGGCGCCAAATGAGGATGCCGCCAAGCTTCGTCAATGGGCGGCCGCGGTGCGCCAGGGCAGCCAACAGGCTGCACTCGACCAGGACTTAGCAGCAACCGTTCAGCGCTATCCGGACCGCCGGTTCGCCGCGCGGTATGGAAAGGAACTCTGCCTGATTGGCGACCGCGACAAAGCCGCCTTTTCTACATGGTATGAAATGTTTCCCCGGTCCTGCTCTTCCGCGCCCGCTCGCTATGGAACGCTGCGGGATTGCGAGGCTCGGCTCCCGTATATAGCCGAAATGGGCTTTGACGTACTGTATCTTCCTCCCATTCACCCCATTGGGCACACGTTTCGAAAAGGGAAGAACAACGAGGCCGCCGCCGCGCCGAACGACGTCGGCAGCCCTTGGGCGATCGGATCGGAGGGAGGCGGCCACACCAGCATCGACCCACGGTTAGGCGCTCTGGAAGACTTCGACCGGCTGGTCGCAAACGCCCGGACCCGCGATATCGAGGTTGCGCTGGATCTTGCGTTCCAGTGCTCGCCCGACCATCCCTATGTGCGGGAACACCCGGAATGGTTCCGTGCCCGTCCCGACGGCACGATTCAATATGCGGAGAACCCACCGAAGAAATATCAGGATATCTTTCCCTTCGACTTCGAGACGCCACACTGGCGGCAGTTGTGGGAAGAGCTGAAGCGCGTGGTTCTGTTTTGGATTGGACACGGCGTGCGCATATTTCGTGTCGATAATCCGCATACCAAGGCGCTCGCCTTTTGGGAGTGGACGATCGCCGAGATCAAGGAAGAGCACCCGGACGTTTTATTCCTGGCGGAGGCATTCACCCGTCCCAAGCTGATGTATCGATTCGCCAAGCTCGGGTTTTCACAGTCCTACACCTATTTCACCTGGCGTAACACAAAACACGAACTTACCGAGTATTTCCGGGAACTGACGGAAACCAACCTCCGCGAGTTCTTCCGGCCCAACCTATGGCCAAATACGCCGGACATCCTGCCCGAGTTTTTGCAAACGGGCGGCCGGCCCGCCTTCGCTATTCGCGTCATTCTGGCCGCTACCATGGGAGCAAACTACGGAATCTACGGTCCTGCATTTGAGCTTGGCGAGAACACGCCCAGGGAACCGGGCAGCGAAGAATACCTGAACTCCGAGAAGTACGAATTGAAGCATTGGGATATAAACAGCCGCTGGAGCCTGAAGGACCTGATCGCGCGCCTCAACCGGATCCGCCGTGAGAATCCCGCCCTCCACAATATGGGGAATCTCCGATTTCATGAGACGGATAACCCCGAGGTGATCTGCTACAGCAAAACATCCGGCGATCTCTCGGACATTGTCATCGTGATTTGCAACCTCGACGCCCGGCATACGCAAACGGGTTGGGTCACTCTCGATCTCGCCTCGCTCGGACTCGATGCCAGCCGAACATTTCAGGCGCACGATTTGCTCGGTGAGGGCCGTTATCTCTGGCATGGCCCCCGGAACTATTTCGATTTGGCGGCGGAGAGTCTTCCGGCCCATATTATGAAGGTCCGCAAGTGGGTACGGACGGAGAGAGACTTCGATTACTACTTATAGGTGATCAATGAGCGCGACCACACAGTCATTTTTGTTGACCGATTACGACTTGCACCTTTTTGGCGAAGGCACGCACCTTCGCGCCTATGAAAAGCTCGGCGCCCACCTGGGGGAAGTGGACGGCCGCAGCGTAGTGCATGTCGCGGTGTGGGCGCCGAATGCCGCGGAAGTTACTGTCATCGGGGAGCACAACGGGTGGAATCCGCAATCTCATCCGATGCTGTTACGGCCGCAAGCGCATCCCCGATGCTTCTGCCGGTAGCCTCATGCCGTTTATCGAGGAGGCCATTGAACCCGGCAGCATCGTTCACACCGACGGCTGGATCGGATATGATCTCCTGAAAGGCAAGGGCTACCGTCACCGCATCACTTTCCTGAAGGGACAAAAAGAATCGGCGTCGGAGTGGCTGCCGCGAGTTCATCTGGTGGCCTCTTTGCTAAGGCGCTGGCTGCTGGGCACGCACCAAGGCGCGGTCGGCAGGGAGCACCCGGACTACTACCTGGACGAGTTCACGTTTCGTTTCAATCGACGGAACTCGCGTAGCCGAGGAAAGCTTTTCCTGCGCCTCGCCGAGCAAGCCGTAGCGGTGGGACCGGCTCCGTACAAGTCCATGGTGCAGCGCTTCGCCAAGGCTGACGGCGCCAACCACAAATATATAGGGGGTACCTGAGTGAAGGAAATACCCCATTTAGGCCTTTTCTGGCTATTACATTATCGAGAAACGGTCTATTGTTGGCGCGGATCGTCCAGTGTATTGTTCGCACAGGGGCACTAACCTATGGGTAGAGGCTCTCTCTCTTTTTGCTTGCTGCGGGCGCATTTGCCCAAGGCCCGCCGCTTTGGGTAGTCCGACGATTGGCTATCGTTACCAGTCTGAAATGAATAACTTGCGACGAATAGTCTCGGTTTTGAGCCTACTGGCTGTGGCGCCTGTGTATGCCGACGCTCAATCTTTCGCCTACGTGGCGAACAGTAGGTCTCGTAGCGTCTCGGCATTCACCATCGATCCCACCACGGGGGCACTAGATCTTGTTGTCGGCTCCGCCTTCGCGGCAGGAACGTGGCCCGACTCTGTAACCGTGGACCCGTCTTGCAGATTCGTCTATACGGCGAATTGGTTGTCCGACAACGTCTCGGCATACACCATTAACCGTGCCACCGGGGCACTTACTCCCATTCACGGCTCCCCCTTCGCCGCGGGATCGTTTCCTGACTCCGTATCCGTGGACCCAACTGGCAGATTGGCCTATGTGGCGAATGAGATGTCCAACAACATCTCGGCGTATACCATCAATTTCACCACGGGAGCGCTGACTGCCATTCCCGGCTCCCCATTCCAGGCGGGATCGGGGCCCGTGTCGGTTGCCGTAGGCCCATCGGGCAAGTTCGCCTATGTGGCGAACGAGTTCTCCGACAACATCTCGGTGTACGCCATCGACCACGTCACTGGAGCGCTGACTGTCGTCTCCGGCTCCCCCTTCGCCGCGGGCTCGGCGCCTACGTCTGTAACGGTGGACCCGTCCGGCAAATTCGCCTACGTGGCGAACTCCGGTGACGGCACCGTCTCGGCGTACACCATCAACCACAATACCGGGGCGCTCACCGCCGTCCCTGGCTCTCCCTTCTCCGCAGGATCGGGGCCCGCGTCTGTAACTGTGGACCCGACGGGCCAATTCGCCTATGTGGCAAACTCTGGTGACGGCACCGTCTCGGCGTACACCATCGATCCCGCCGCTGGGGCCCTCACTGCCATCCCCGGCTCCCCCTTCTCCGCGGAATCGGGGCCCGCGTCTGTAACTGTGGACCCGACGGGCAAATTCGCCTATGTGGCGAACTCTGGTGACTCCACCGTCTCTGCATACACCATCGACCCTGCTTCTGGGGCATTAAGTGTCATCCCGGCCTCCCCCTTCAACGCGCAAGCATTTCCTGCCTCGGTGGTGACCACGGCCGTGAACCGGTCGCCCGTTCTGGTCAGGTACGCGGCCCACCTTGGCGCCGGTGAGTCTTATATCAACATCGCAAACACTGGACTTAACGGCGATCCGTTGGAGGGCCCCGGCTACGGCAATGACGTCAGTACCATCGGCAATGTCTGCGTGAGCCTTTATGCGACCGATGCTACCGATGGGCAGTTGGTTTCGTGCTGCTCCTGCCTGGTAACACCCAACGCAGTGGTTCACCTTGGCGCCAACGCAGACCTGGCGTCGGAGGTGACGGGCCTGACCCCAGCCTCAATAGTGGTGAAACTGATCCCCAGTGTGCCTATCGGCGCCGCAACTGTCGGCTCTTGCGCTCTCCAGGCGGCGGGGCTCACGGTGGCCCACCTTACCTCCGGTGTAGTGGCCTGGGGTACGACACTTCATCCGGCTCCAGCCCCATCGACCGGGTTCGCAACCACATCGACCCCGTTCATTGCTGTGGAACCAAGCGCGGCCGACGTAGCCAGCCTGACCGGCAGGTGTGCCGCCATCATCGGCAATGGCGGCACTTATGGCATCTGCCCTTCCTGCAAGAACGCGGGCGCCATGTAGCCGCTGCAAACACGAGCCCTTTACCGATCCATGGCCGCCCATACTCACTAAACCTGACGCTTCCGCCGCTTGGTATCGTGGTCTTTAGGCCCGCAGCACAAGGTACGTCGTAGCCGCAGGGCGGCATTGTCATGAGAAAGCCGGGAAATGCAACCGATCCGCTCTGGTACAAGGATGCCATTATTTACGAGCTGCATGTCCGTGCGTTCTTCGACAGCAACGACGACGGCATTGGCGACTTCCCGGGGCTGAATTCAAAAGCTGGACTATCTGCAGGACCTGGGTGTTACCTGTCTGTGGCTGCTGCCTTTCTACCCGTCGCCGCTCCGGGACGATGGCTACGATATCTCGGACTATCTGAGCGTCCATCCCATGTATGGCAACGTGGACGACTTCCGGACCTTGTTGGATGCGGCCCACGAGCGCGGCTTGCAGGTGATGATCGAGTTGGTGATGAATCACACCTCCGACCAGCACCCCTGGTTTCAGCGGGCCAGGCGATCTCCGAAGGGATCCCTAGAGCGCGACTACTACGTCTGGAGCGACAACGACCAGAAGTATGGCGGCGCCCGCATTATTTTCACCGATACGGAAAAGTCGAACTGGACCTGGGACCCCGTGGCCCAGGCCTATTTCTGGCACCGGTTCTTCTCGCACCAACCCGACCTGAATTACGACAATCCTAAAGTTGTCGAAGAAATGCTCAACGTGATGCGCTACTGGCTGGACCTGGGAGTGGATGCCCTGCGTGTCGACGCCATCCCATACCTGGTGGAGCGCGAGGGAACCAACTGCGAGAATCTTCCCGAGACTCACCTGTTGATTAAGGAATTGCGGCAGGAAATCGATGCCAGCTATGAAAGCCGCATGCTTCTCGCCGAAGCCAACCAATGGCCCACCGACGTCCGCCCCTATTTTGGCGATGGCGACGAATGTCACATGGCGTTTCACTTCCCGCTGATGCCGCGAATCTATATGGCGCTCCGCCAGGAGGACCGTCTGCCGATCACCGATATCATGGCGCAGACTCCGGAGATTCCCCCTACCTGCCAATGGGCGCTGTTCCTGCGAAACCACGATGAGCTGACGCTCGAGATGGTCACGGCCGACGAGCGCGATTACATGTATCTCGCTTACAGTGCCGATTCCCGCATGCGCATCAATCTCGGCATCCGGCGCCGCCTGGCAACTTTGATGGACAACAATCGGAGGCGCATCGAGCTCTTGAACAGCCTGCTGTTTTCGTTTCCGGGAACGCCAGTAATCTACTACGGCGATGAAATCGGAATGGGTGACAACATTTATCTGGGTGACCGGAACGGCGTGCGCACACCCATGCAATGGAGCTCGGACCGGAACGCCGGCTTTTCACGGGCGACGCCCGCCAGGCTGTACAGCCCGGTCATTATGGACCCGATTCTGGGTTACGAAGCGATCAACGTGGAGGCCCAACAGGGCGACCCGTCGTCGCTGCTGAGTTGGATGCGCAACATGATCGCCTTACGCAAGCTGTTTCGCGTATTCGGTAGAGGCTCGCTGGAATTCCTGAATCCATCCAATCGCAAGGTGCTCGCCTATCTGCGGCGCTATGAAGATCAACAAGTGTTATGCGTGGCGAATCTGTCGCGGTTTGCCCAACCCGTGAGTCTGGAGCTGCCGGACCTGCAGGGCGCCACGCCTGTCGAGATGCTCGGGTACGTCGATTTTCCGCCGATCGGCAAGCAACCGTACAGCCTTACGCTCGGGCCATACGGTTTCTTATGGCTGGAGATTCACGGTCAGCCGGAAAACGTCCAAGCCGCCGGCCAGTTGGCATCGTCGCCGGTGGTAGCGGATAACTGGGAGGTCTTGCTGGAAGGGGCGGGGAAATATAGGTTGGAGTCATTGGTATTTCCGGAGTACTTGCCCAAGCAGCGCTGGTTTGGCGGCAAGGCCCGGAGCATCCATGCCACCCGGATTGCGGACTGGATGCCTCTGCCGGGTTCGGACAGCGTTCTTGTTCTGGTGGAAGTACAGTACAAGGCTGGAGAGCCGGATACATATGGTCTGCCGCTTGGATTGACTGTCGGCAAGGACGCGGAGCGAATGCGGGAGACCGCTCCCACCGCGGTTCTGTCGCCCGCTGTTTTTCACGGCGAGCCCGGGTTTCTGATTGACGCCACCACCGACGAGCGCACTTGCGCGGCCCTCCTATCGTTCATCGCGCATGCCACCGAGGCGCCGGGCCGGAATGGACTGATCCGCGGAACGCCCGGCGCCGAGTTTCAGGCGATCCACGGTCCCGCGGACGCTTCCTTGGCGGCCCGGCGCGGCTCGGCGGAACAGAGTAACACCTCGATCCTTTACGGCGACTGTCTCATCCTGAAGCTGTTCCGCCGGCAGCACCGCGGCCCCAATCCGGATTGCGAAGTAGGACGATACCTCACCGAGCACGCGCACTTCGATGGTATACCCCCATTTGCCGGTCAAATCGAGTACGTTCCCGCCGAGGGCCAACCGGCGACCATGGCAATGCTGCAAGGCCTGGTGGCAAACCAGGGAGACGCCTGGACACTCACTCTCGAAGAACTGGCGCGCTACTACGAAAACTGCGCGGCAGTTGAATTTCCGGCGGACGCGAACCTCGCGGCGATCGATCTGGTGGATCTCGCGGAGAAGGAAACATCGCAGTTGGCGCGCGACCACGTCGGTCTGGCGCTCGACTCCGCCGCCAAGCTCGGCCGCAGCACGGCGGAGTTGCATCTGGCTCTGGCCTCCGGCGCCGCCGACCCGGCATTCGCTCCGGAAACGCTGGCGGCCGCCGACCTGCGGAAGTTGCTGGCCGCGTTTCGCAACGAAGCCGCCCGCGTCCTGGACCTTTTGAAAGACAGCGTCGCCGGCTTGCCGGATGAGCTGATCGACCTTGCCGGTCTGGTGCTGGGCAGCCGAAGAAAGATATTGGACAGCTTTCAGGTGGAAGCCGGCGACGGCTCGTTCGGGCAGCTTATCCGGATTCACGGCGATTACCACCTCGGTCAGCTCCTGCAGGTAAAGACCGACTATGTCATCCTCGATTTCGAAGGAGAGCCGGCGCGCCCGATCGCCGAGCGGCGCGCCAAGGCATGCCCGCTGAAAGACGTGGCGGGCATGCTCCGCTCCTTGGGTTACGCGGCGTACTCCGGTCTTTCCGCCTACACCGCACGGCGGCCCGAGGGCTGGGAGAGCCTGGCGCCCTGGGCGCGGCTCTGGGAGCGATCCATGGGAGCGGAGTTTTTGCGCGCCTATCGCAGTACGGCATCCCAAGCGCCCTTTCTTCCCGCGGGCAACGGCGACTTCCGGAAATTGCTCCAATGTTATTTGCTGGACAAAGCGCTGTACGAGCTCGCGTACGAACTGAACAACCGGCCGGCCTGGGTACGGATCCCCCTGATAGGAATCTTGTCGCTTCCCATGGAAGCGGGAGGACGTGAGTGGAACTGGACACCTCTTCGCAGCCAGAACTAGAAGAGTTGGAACGGCTCGCCGGCGCCGAACTGGTGGTCGGTGTCCTCGGCGCAGGCGCTGCTGAGGAAGCCGCGGACTCGGCCGCGATGGTGCGCGAGGGTCTCGCCGGTCTATCCAAGATTCCGCGGGCCGTCTTGATTTCGAACAACGGCGCGCATCGCCCTGCGCCGGCAACACCGGCCGTTCCCGATGCCGACCAGCCTCTGGCCGTCCTTTCCTTCGGCCTGCCCGCTCCCGGCCCGGCGGACACATTGCAGCAAACCAGGTCCACGGCGTACCGGCGCGTCTTCACCGTGGGCGGAAAACTCGGGGTTCGCGCCTGCGGGGTGATTGCTTCGCAGCCCCACGCCGCGACTCCCCAATGGATTTACCGGATCGTTCAGCCCGTTATCGATCTCGGATTCGACCTGGTCGCGCCGCGCTATACCCGGCACAAAATGGAGGGTCTTCTCAACCGGAGCGTCCTGGCCCCGCTGCACCGCGCACTCTACGGCGAGCAACTTCAAAATCCGATGGGTCCGGACTTCGGCCTCTCCGGAAAGCTTCTGCGGCAAGTTCTGAAAGAGGCCTCCGTCCCCAGGCGGAGAGATCAAAATGATCTTATGGCCACGATTGCCTCCACGGCCTCGCGCGCCGGCTTTCAGGTTTGCGAATCGCACCTGGGCGTGCTCGTTCAGCAACCGACGGATTGGACGAATTTAAGCTCGCTTCTCGCGGAAGTGCTGGGGCCCGTGTTTCTCGAGCTGGAGCGGCAGGCGGTTTTCTGGCAGAGCGTTCGGGGCTCGAAACCCGTGCCGAAGTTCGGCTCGCCCGAGGTTGTCTCCGACGATGCGGCAACGCTGGATGTGCGCCGCATGATCGAGTCGTTTCATTTAGGCATTCAAAACCTCCAGGATGTTTGGCGGCTGGTGCTGCCTCCCGCAACATTGTTTGAGCTGGTGAAGTTGTCGCGTTTGCCGCGGGAACAGTTCCGGATGCCCGACGATTTGTGGGTTCGGATCGTCTACGATTTTGCGCTCGGACACCGCCTCCGCACCATCAGCCGCGATCATCTGCTTCGATCGATTACGCCGCTTTATCTGGGATGGATTGCCTCTTATGCGCAGGAGATGGAGAAAGCCGGGGCGGCCGAGGTCGAAGCCCGGATCGAGCTCCTGGCCCGGGCATATGAGGCCAATAAGTCGTACCTGGTTTCCCGCTGGCGGTGGCCCGACCGCTTTAACCCTTAACAGCCCAACCGAGGAGACTCATATGTGGGATCAAGTGGGACAAGCTCTCAACCATTCGATGACGAGAATGCTAAGTCAAGTGGCTAGCCTGTTGCCCGGAGTTATAGCGCTCATCGCGGCGCTGTTGGTTTCTGCGCTGGTTGCGTGGGTACTGGCGGCGATTCTGCGCCGGTCGCTAACCAGTTTTGGATTCGATCAGAGGGTCGCGCAATGGGGCTTCCCGGGGCTGGCGGAGTGGTCACCCTTGAAGAGCCCAACGCGTCTCGTGACTCGGGCGATCGGTTGGGCTGTCATGCTCGTCGGATTTCTCATCGGCCTGTCCGCCTTTGACGGGCCACTGACTTCTGAATTGGTCGTCCGTCTTTTAACGTACCTGCCAAACGTAGTGGCGGCCGTGGTGGTTCTGGCGGCGGGAAGTCTCATCGCCAGATTTCTGGCGCGCAGTGTCCTCATCGGCGCGGTCAACATGAATTTGCAATACGCGTGGCTTCTGAGCGCCGGCGTGAAATGGCTCGTAAACGTTCTGGCGGTGGCAATGGCATTGGAGCACCTGGCCATCGGCGGCGATATCATCCGTCTGGCATTCGGAATTTTGTTCGGCGGAATCGTCCTGGCTTTGGCTCTGGCCGTCGGCCTCGGTTCCAAGGAACTCGTCAGCCGATCCTTGGACCGGGAAGTCCATAAGACGTCCAGCCAGAAAATGCAGGAACCGGTCGGCCATTTGTAATGGGTAACCGCCTCTGGCCGGGTTAGAATGTCGGATTGGATACAATCGACGCGGTTTACCATGCGGCAGTCGAATCGCTCAGGCGGTGCTGCTGCCCATCCGGTCTGAAGGCCTCGGGCGGCCTCGAAGGGCACCACGAGATCTGGGCGCGCGACAGCATGATTGCTTCGCTCGGTGCCCGCTTTGCTTCCGATAGCGAAATCAAAAAAGCGCTCCGGGCCAGCCTGGTTCTGCTCAGAGACCACCGCGCGTCCAATGGAGCGATTCCGAACAATGTCGATTCGGCTTCCTTGCGTCCCAACTTCCGCGCCTACGCGGATGGAGGATCGTGGTGGGTTATCGGCAGTACATTATTAGCGCCGGAGCCGGAGGTGATCCGAGAGGTTCTTCGCTGGCACGATTACCAGGATGTGGATCGCAGCGGTCTCCTCAGCATGCAGGAAAGCTCGGACTGGCAGGATTTGTTCTGTACGCGCGGCAAGGGTCTGTATCTCAATTGTCTTTACGTGCTCGCACTGCGCTCGGCGGCGGAACTTTTTGCGGGCGATGAAGGCGAGCGCCTTCGCCGCCTGGCCGACATGGTGGCGGAGCGAATCAATTTCTATTTTTGGTATGCCGGCGATGGAGACATGCTGCGCCACATGTCTCACACGTTCAGCACCCAGGGCGAGCCGCTGCGGGATTCCTTGGGTCGCGTGCGCTTCGTGCCGGAGAAGCGGCATCTCACCGCCGAGCGGTATTATTTGCCGTATCTCGGGTTTCGCTGTGCCGGCGAGTGGTTCGATTCGTTCGGCAACCTTCTGGCGATTCTGGCCGGAGTTGCCGACGAAACGCAAACGAACACCATTCTGGATTTCATCGCCCGCTCGTCGCTCGATACCTGGCCCCTTCGCAGCCTGACACCCGTGGTGCAACCCGGAGATCCGGATTGGCGCGATTACTACGGCGCACTCAACGCTCCGCATTGCTACCACAATGGCGGCATATGGCCGTTTCTTGGCGGATTCTACGTAGCGGCATTGGTGAAGGCGGGCCGAAGCGGCGTGGCGGCGGCAGCTCTGGAACGGCTTGCCGAATTGAACGAGCGCGGCCAGTTCAACGAGTGGCACCAGGGCGAAACTTGTGAACCCATGGGCGTCCGGGATCAAGCCTGGTCGGCCGGAATGTACCTGTTCGCCCACGAGTGCGTCAGGCGGGGCCGGCTTGCGCTGCCGTGATTCCGAACTCCTGATCTCGTGGAATTTATGTTGGGCATATTTGGGTGACCCGAGGTGGGACAGACCGGACAGACCATCGTTTTTCGTGGTCTGTCAGGCTCTCGCCGGACCGCAACGCTCGACAGACGACAAAAAACGATCGTCTGTCCCACCTGGTTTCCCTCTCGTCGCTGCCTGGAAAATGGCCCGTGGGGTCAGGAACGCGGTGATTGGATTTATCGCCGCCACTCCACGCTCAACCGCGCGAATCGAGCCGGCTGCAGCACGGCGGGCAGGCGCTGGTTGAAGGTCAAACCGGTCGCGTCGATTTCTTCGATCCGGCCGGCCGCGTTGGCCACGTTCAGCACATCCAGCGACGCGCGCGCTGCGCCCGTCAGCAGGCGAAAGCCGCGGCCCAGGCGCAGGTTCCAATTCAGCACATGCTGGGAGCGATTGCCCGCGCCGGCATTGCCGCGCGGCGTGGTGTCCACCACCATCGGCCCTTGCGGTAAACCGGTCACCAGCAGCAGCCGCGCGAAAGGCAAGCCATCCAGGTAGTTCACCGAGTTGGCGCACTCGATCGAGCCCAGCCAGCGCGGCAGGCGCACGGCAAACTGCAGCTTGCCCACGTAGGCGCGGTCGAAGTAAGCGCGGCCGTGCGTGTTGATACCGAGGTTCGGATCGAGGAATAGCGCCCCGATCACGCCGGGGTCGTTTTCGATCGCCGCATTCCCAGGATTCGCCGGCCCGTACGATTTCACCGCCAGAAACGAGGCGTGCCAGCCGTACCATCGCCAGGTTTGTCCGGCTTCGGCCACCATGCCTTCGTCCAGCATGCGCAGGCCGGCGGGGTTGGTGAGCAGGTCGCGATCCTGGCCGAAGCTGGCCGGGGTCTGCGCGAACACTGTCAGCTTCCGGTCGTCGAACGTTCCGGCAATGCCGTCCGGCCCGGGATCGTCAACCACCACCGGCCTGTAATCCGCCGCGCTCATGCCCGTATCGATCACCGCCATGCGCCGCTTTTCGTCGCGCCGGAAAACCCGCAGGCTGGCGGCAATGGCGCGTGGCAATGCGGCCTCCAGGCTGGCATCGATTTCGTCCGCGTAGGGCCGCCGGAGGGCCGGATCGATGGAAGAATACGGGCCGCCGAACACCGCTACCAGTTGCCCCGCGCCGCTGCCGCTCCACAGATACTGCTGCCCGCCCAAGCTGGCAGGGTTGGCGAAATCCAGATCGCGGCCGGAAAGCGGTGCGTACAAACGTGCCCAGCCCCCGCGCAGCGACAGCATGGGGAGCCACGGCGGCGACAGGCCGAAGCCGGCGCGCGGCGAAAGGTTGGTCCAGGCGACCGGCCCTCCCTCCGTGCGGTCGGCTACCGCCGCGCCGTTCAGCAGCAGCCACGGCGCCACGATAATCTGTTCGCGCGCCGAAATCGAGCCGCTTTCGATCGCCGCGCGGCTCGCCTGCGGCGTATTCCAGTCCACCATGTAGGCAGGCGCACCGTTGGCGGTGAGCACCGTTTCGGCCGGCGTCAGGAAACGATTGCGCGCCTCGGCACGCGTCCATTCTCCCGTCACTGCCAGGGAATGCCGCAGGAACGCCGCGCGCAGGCTTTCCCGGTTTCGCTCGCCGCGATTGGCCAGCGGCGGCGCTCCCGTCGCCGAGCCCGTGAGCAGGTCGATGGTGCTCGTGCCATTCATGGCCCCGACGGTATTGAGGTGCGCCTCGGTCCAATTGAGGCGCGCGTCAAAGATGCCGCCGGCCGCCTGCCGTGTCCAACCGCCCTGCAAAAAGTGTGCGCCGTCGTTTTCCGCCAGGCCGGCGTATCCTTCCGTTTGCGGCACTGCCGGGCTCAGCGCGCGCCCGTAATATGCCTCGATTCCCGCCGGCTCGCCGTAATTGGAGAGGCGGGCCGTGGCCTCGCTCACGCGGATTTCCAGCCAATCGCGCGCACTCGCCAAGATGCGCGCGCCGGCGTTGGCGTATAACTGCCGTGAGCCGATGTCCGCGCCGGAGGCGGCCTGGGGCGCGGTTTCCGAGGCCCACTGGCCGCTGGCCGCAAAATCGAGCGCTACGCGCGGTCCCCAGTTACCGCCGGCTTCCGCATGGGTCCGCGTGTACCAATGGTTGAAGCTCGCCTGCTCCACCAGGCCGCGTCCGGCCGGCGCCGGCAAATTGTCCGACGCCAGAAAACCGCCGGTGTTGCCGGTGGCTAAACTGCCGTGCCAGCCATTGGCAAATGCCAGCGCGAACACCGCAACCTCCGAGCCGAAAGCATCGGAATCGCCGATGTCCAGTCCTCCGCGCACCGTCAGCTCTTCGACCGAAGCCAGATCGGTTGCGAGCAGCGCCCGTCCCGGTTGATAGGGGTCGCCGATATCGCTTCCCTGAAACGTGCGCTCCACATCGGTCCACGAAAATCCATTCTGCGATAGCAGCGAATCGGGCCGCGTATGATTGCCGGCCAAGTCGAGCGGGGAGCTTACGCTCGCGGGCTCGAGCAGGTTGAGCAACGCGTCCGGGCCATAGGTATCGGAGCGGTCGGGCCGCTGCGGCCGCACCGGATGGGCGCCGCACGGAAACTGTTGGACGGTGGACAGGTCTTCGGAAACCCGAACGCAAACCACTCCCAGGGGCGGAACGTAAATGCGCAGGCGGCCGATGCCATAGAGCCCGTACGGCAATACGGCGCAGAACTCCGCGGCGGAATCCGCGCGAATCGTCACTCGGAACGCCGCCGGCACGCCGCCAATGGAAATGGCAGCTCCGGGAAGCGGACGCCCATGCGAATCTACCATCGCGCCGCGCAATTCGCCCATCAGCGACTGCGCCGCTAGGCCCCCGGCGCACACCAGCGCCAGCCACACCGCGGCAATTTTCATTCCCACAAGACGGTGCGCCCGGACGCACCCGCTAAAACGTCGGAAAAGCAGTGGACCGCAAAGGCCGCAGTGTTACCCGCCAGCGTTGGTGCTTCCGCGCACGCCATCCCCTCCATGGACGGGGAACGCGGGCTAGTCGTTTCAACGTACGGACCAGCGAAGCGCGGCCGCGCCGGTCGCAGCCACTCCCGCCTTTCGTCTTCGCTCTTTCGGCCCGCCCCGACAACGGTTATGGTTCCGTATGTGGTACCATATCCACTTGGCGAACGCCGGGAAAATTCTCGCGAAGATGCGGCATAATCCTTGCAACTGGAGGATTGAGGAAAGTGAAGAATCCGAATCCGGAAAGCTATCCGTTCTTCATTCGGCCGCTAACTAAGGAAGAGGGCGGAGGGTATTTGATTGAATTCCCCCGATGCTCCGGGGTGCATTTCGGATGGCGAGACACCGGAGGAGGCAATCGCTAACGGGCACGATGCGCTGAGGGGGTGGCTGCTCATGACGAAGCAGTTCGGCCAAGCCGTCCCCAAGCCGCGCCGCGAGTCGGGCCAATGGAGGCAACGGGTGCCGCGCTCGCTTCACACTCGGCTTGTGGCCCGCGCGAGCGACGAAGGAGTAAGTCTCAACACCCTAGTGACGGCGTTCATCGCAGAGGGTCTAGGCAGACGTAAGGCCAGTTAGCGCCTAGCAATCTGCATCGATCCCGTAAAATCGCGCCGCGGCGCCGCCTAGCAACCATTCCCGCGTTTCCATGGATTGCGCCCCGATGGCTTGGGTGAAAGCCGCCAAGGCTTCCTTCCACACGTTGTCCGGCAAAGTGTGTGGCCAATCGCTGCCGAACATCAACCGCTCGCGATCGAATACCGTCAGCGCATGCTGCACCCACGGGCGAAAGCGGACCGCGTTCCACGGTTGCGGTCCATGCGTAATCAGGCCGCTCGCCTTCGCCACAAACCGCGGGTTGCGGGCAGCCTCAGCGATCGCGCGCTCCCAATCCGCGCACTCTTCCGGCAGGCCCAAATGCACGATCGCAACGCGGAGAGACGGCAGGCGGCGGCCTAGTTCGAGCGCCAGCGGGAGCTGCTCCAATTCCACCGGCAATCCCCACGCGGCGATTTGCTCGAAAACCCCCGCCGGCCAGGACGGCAGTCCCACTACGCCCCGCAGTTTCGGATGCGCCCGGCAGCCGCGAATCTCTTCCAACTCGCCGCTGGCAATCACCCCGCGTACGAAATCGAAGCGCGTAGCGATTTCGAGCAACTGCACGGTATCTTGCGCGCTGCGGGCAACCGCGATGGAGCCGTCGAAGCGGTTGCGCTTCAGGATGGTGTCGAAGTGCTCCGGTGTGTGTTCGGGGGTGAAGTACTGATGAGCGTCCAGGCGCAATCAGAAGGTGAAGGCCAGGCCGCCGCGGAAACTGCGCGGATTGTCCACCAGCAGCACCTGCTGCCCGCCGCACATGAGCGGCAGATAGCCTTGCGCCAGCAGATTGCGCAAATCGGCGACGGCCTCGACGCGCCCATGGAAGCCGGGCAACGGTTGCCGGAATTCCACGTTCAGGCCCGGCAGTGTGCGGATCGCCAGCATGCTATACAGATTGCCCGCCATCACCCAACGTTGGTCGCCGCTCCATTGATAGCTGGCGATCAGGCGTGTACCGGTTTTGGGCAGGATCGCCGCGACGCGCGCCGTGGCGGATTGGCGCCGGCCGCTGCGCATCATGGACCGGAGCTCGTCCGGGTCGTTGCTTTCGAGCTGGCGATTGGCGGCGGTAAGACCGCCATCCGAGCCATAGATCGCCGTGGCGCTCAAATGGCTGCCCAGATCCTGCGTCGCGGCCAAATCATACCCGCCGATGGCGAAGTTTCCGGCGTTGAGCACGGAGTTGTTGGTGAACAATTCCGGCAGCACGTCGCCCGAGCCGCTGAACACACCCGATGGGTCCGCCATGGTGATGGCGGCATCGCTCACCACCTGGCGATATGCCGAAGCGCGCAGCCGGCGCGACCCCATGCGCCGTTCGTAGGCGATCTCATATTCTTCGCCTCGCTGCACTCGGGCGCGGCCATTCAACGCGGAGAGGCGCGGGAACAGGGCGAGGGAATCGAGGTCGCGCTCCAGGTCGGCCGATTCGAAAGTTGCGGTATCCGATTCACCCCCGCGGTCGTCGAGGGCCGGACCGGCGTTGCCGGAGCTGAAAGCCACCTCGAAATCGGACTTGCGGTTGATGGCATAGCGAATTTGCACGAACGGGCTGTAATAGGTTGCGTTACCAAGGAAGGAAATGGAATCCACCCCGCTGCCATACGCCATGGTTACCGAATCGGCAATCGTTACGCTGTCGTGAAATTGCCCCGAAACCGTTCGCAGCATCGGTACCGACGATTCCGGAACGGCGCTGATGCGGCCCGGCACGTACAATTGCCGCAGCGTCAGCGTCACTTCCGGATGGCCGCTGCCCATCCCGCGGCTGTAGCTGGCGCGCAGCGCGGTTGCCGGAATACCGGTTTGCGAACCGTATCCGAGATTGCCGCTGACCTGAATGGAACTGGTGCCGCTCAGCACGGTGGAAAGCGCGAACGCGGTGCCTAGATCGGCCTGGTCGCCTACGCCGGCCAGCAGGCCGCTATCGCCCGCGGAGAGGCGAACCACCCCGCGCGTTTCCGACACCACTTCGCCGCTCGAATGGCTCGATGACGAAGGCGGGGGAGCGTCGGCGAATCGCATAATCGGACGGGCATCGGAAGCCGTGCGCAGCACCCATTTCCAATCCTCGCTCATGACGTTCCCGTTTTCGAGCGGCGGATAGGCAAATTGAATCGAACTGAATACCGTGCTCAAGTTCACGTTGAGCAGGCTGCGCATACCCGGCTGGACCAGCAGATTTCGGCGAACGGCGGGCTCGAAAGTGGCTAGCGTGATGCGAATCGAATACAGCGCCGGCGCCAAGCCGCTCAGCTCGAAACGCCCCAGCTCGTTGGTTCGCACCCGTCCGATCGGACGATCCTGCGGAGTCAGAAGGGTGACGCTGGCGCCCATTTGCGGCACACCGTACGGGTCCCGAACCACGCCCGCGATCAGGCCGGAAAAATTGATCAGATCGCCCGCGCGAGAGATCGGACCGAACGGCGCACAAACTAAGCCGGCCAGGAGAAGCGTAACCGATTTGTGCGATCTCGAATTCAGCACAACCTCAACTTCAAACCCGTGCCAGGCAGCCGGTCAGGAAATCTCCTACACCAACTCTCCTTAGTTTACAGTAAACTGGGCCGACGGTGTGAGCACCTGGTTGCGGTTCTTGTCGGTGATCCGCAATTTTAACGTGTATTGCCCCGGCTGCAGCGTGGCCAGGGGCAGCAATTTCTCGATGGTCATTTGCTGGGAGGAAGCGTCCTCGATCTGGGAAAAATCCTCCGCGAAATCGAACAGCTTTTCGTTGGACCCGGATCGAACCAGCTCATATTGCACCATGCCGGCCGGCTTATGGGTATTCTGATCTTCGCCTAAGTTATAGACCTTCAAGTAGATGCCCATTTTTTCGTCGTGCTTGAAGATGTCGTCCATGCGCGGGCGCACCTTGGTATCGCCGATGATGAATGGGCCATTGCCAATGCTCTTCATGGGTACCCGTTCCATCAGGTCCGCCAAAATGATGCTGCTCGTGCTGGCTTTGTCCGGGTCGAGCCGCGGCACCGTGATGGCGGTCTCGTAATTGGCGATGTTGCCTGCCGTGACGTCTTTGGCGACGATGTTCAGCCGGTACGTGCCTGGGATCAAAGGCAGCGTTTTCTGATAGATACGCTTCTGCAGGGCGTATTGATCGAGGAATTCCTTGGGGCTGTCGACGGTGGCCGTGTCTTCGAATGTGGAGACGATGCGCCGTGTCAACGTGCTCACCCTGCCGTAGATATTGATGGTGGCGCGCTGCAGCCCCTCTTTGGACGTGAATTGCAGGTCCTTGTTATTGAACTGCAGCGTGATGTGGCTCATCACCGTGGCGTCGGTAACCGGGAAATAATCGATGCGCACTTTCATCGGCAGGACATTGTAGGAAATCCGCGAAGTGATTTCGGCTTCCAGATCCTTGAATTTCACTTGCGGCGCTTGCTGGAGCTTGGCGAAGGTTTCCAGGCGCGTGAACTCGTTCATGCTTTCCGGCGTGCCGCCGAATGGCGTGCCCAGGTGCGTGCCGTCGGTATTGTTGAAACGCTGGGTCTTATCCGACATCCCCAACTGCTCCATCATGGTCAAACCGGCGCCGGGAACGTAGAGAAGAGCGTCCTTTTCCGAGGGGTCCATGGTCATGTGGAACTCGCCCGACATGGTCGGGTCGACGAACTCGATGATTACGTTGTTGCCGATGCCTTCGATGTAGCGGTAGCGCCACTGCTGGAACGGGTAGGTCGACGTTTCGCCGCCGCCCTCTTCCGGAGGCCGCTCGTAGAATCCGCCGGAAGAGTGGTCTTCGATCTCATCCGGCGGCCCGTAGGTAATATAGATGCGGCCGCGGTCGGTTTTCCATCCGGGAATTCCCGACGCGTAGTGCTCATTGGCATAGGCGATGCGGCGGTAGTGCTCTTCCTTGAACTCGTTTTCTATCGTATCGGGGGTCGGGTCGCGCCGCTGCCAGAAATTCTCGATGAACTGCTCGCGTTGGTCGTCGGACTGCAATTGCTTGAACGCCGCCCGTTCCTCGTCAGTAATGATGTAGGCCACGTCTTCGTTCAGCCATTTTCGGTAAGGCGACTCCAACTCGCCTTTTAGCTTTTCCGATCGCTTTTTCTTCTCACGCTCGGAAACTGGCTTGGCGATGGTCTCGCTCCCTGGAGGCAGGCCCAGGACTTTGCCCTTCTTGCTTTTTGGTAGGGCCGAATCCGGTGGCTGGGCTGGCTCACCGGCCTGCTGGGCTTGAGAATCGGAGGACTGCGCCGGTTGACCGGACTGCTGCGGAGGTTGGCTTTGTTGGGCAATCACGAGGCCCAGGAGTAGAGACGTAGAGACACACGCGATGGAAAGACGAGTGGCGTTCATGCTGTACCGCTTTTTTGAAACAAGCTTGTTCGGCTGCAACCTATTTTAGATCCATGGTTTAGTCAGGGTCAATCCCGTGAAGCCGCGGCACAGCGTGCAACGCGGGACACGACTCTTTTGGCCTATCGGGAGTTGAAAAAACAAAATGGCAAAACGTGCACAAAAATGCACGCAGCCGGCTCCTGGGCAAGAAACGGCGACGCGGGGCGCCCGCGGTTCGGATTGCGGCTTGGTTGCCAAACGATTACACTGACGGGTCCGGCATTACTTCCGACGACGGCATTCTTTATGGCGAACCTCCCTGACCCGGTTTCCGCCGATACCCGGTTTTTCGGGCATCCTCGCGGCCTTGCCACCTTGTTTTTCACCGAGATGTGGGAGCGCTTCAGCTACTACGGCATGCGCGCCATCCTCATTCTGTTTATGACCGACCAGATCGCCAAGGGCGGCCTGGGCTTCAACGATTCGAAGGCCGGAGCGGTCTACGGTCTCTACACCGCCATGGTGTACCTGATGTGCCTGGGCGGCGGTTGGGTGGCTGACCGCATCACCGGGCAGCGTCGCGCCGTGCTGGCAGGGGGGATTCTGATCGTGGCGGGCGAGTTTTGCCTGGTGGCGCCAGGCATCGGGTTGTTCTATAGCGGACTGGCATTGCTGATCTTCGGGACCGGTCTGCTCAAAGGGAACGTCAGCACCATCGTCGGGCAGCTTTATCGCAAGGGCGACCCCCGGCGCGATTCGGGCTTTTCGATCTTTTATATGGGGATTAACCTCGGCGCCCTGATTGCGCCAATCTTCTGCAGCTATGTGGGAGAGAAGATCAACTGGCGGTTGGGCTTCGGCGTGGCGGGCATCGGCATGTTGTTGGGGGTGGTTCAATACGTATGGACCGGAAAATACCTGGGCGAGGCAGGGTTACGGCCGGCCGGGACTGGCGACCCGGATCTGGACCGGCGCCAGCGGCGGAGCGCCATCCTCGGAGTGGCGATCGGGCTGGGTGTCTGCGCCCTCGTCGCCGTGCTGGCGGCGGCGGGCGCCATCAGCCTGAGCGTTACCGAGATCTCCGACGGCTTAGGCTGGGGGCTGCTGGCGATAGCGGTGGTGGTGTTCGCCTGGATGATTTTCTCGCGCGGCTGGACGCTCGAAGAACGCAAGCGCTCGGCCGCGATTCTGGTGCTGTTCATAGCCTCGGCGCTCTTCTGGGCGTCCTTCGAGCAGGCTGGCAGCTCGCTCAACCTGTTTGCCGAACGCAGCACGGACCGCATGGTGCTGGGGTGGGAATTCCCGGCCGGCTGGTTCCAGTTCGTGCAGCCGATCTTCGTCGTGACTCTGGCGCCCGTATTCGCCTGGCTATGGCTGGCGCTGAATCGCCGCAAAGTCGAACCGTCGAGCCCCGCCAAGTTCGCCATCGGCCTGCTTTGGGCGGCCCTGGCGTTCGCGATTCTAGTGCCGGCCGCGAAGATGGCCGTGGGCGGCGCACAGGTTGCCATCTGGTGGCTGACCGGAACGTATTTCCTGCAGACCGTGGGCGAGTTGTGCCTGAGTCCGGTTGGGCTGAGCGCCATGACCAAACTGGCGCCCGAGCGAGCGGGCGGTTTTGTGATGGGGATTTGGTTCCTCTCCACCGCCATCGGCAACTGGCTGGCCGGGAAAGCGGGGTCGCTGTATAGCTCCATGCCGCTGCCCACGCTGTTCGGATCGGTGGCGGCGTTCAGCTTTGCGACCGCGATAGTGTTGGCGCTGCTGATCAAGCCGACGGTGAAGCTGATGTCGGGAGTGAAGTAGTACGGCGAAGCGCCGGCGCTCTCGTGCTTTCAACCGCTTGAATTTCGACCAGCCGGTGAACGACTTCTTGAACTCGCATTTCGGTTCGAGCATCGCCGCAGTCGTACCGCCGACGAGCCTTTTGGGATCGTTCGTAGGCGCCGGCAGCTCGCCGCGGTTCTTGGAGATCAAGGGCGTGGTGCGATTCTAGGACGGCGGCAGATTAGAGTGGGGGCAGGCTTCATTTGGCCACTGCGCCTGGGGTACATTTCTCTTCCAGGTATGGTTCGATGCGCATGGAGCGCTTTGACAGGAACGCTGACAAATCGTTGAACATTTCGGTCCGTTGTCCGGGAGAGAATGCATCGGAAGGACTGGCGGCCTGCGGGCACCAACGGAATGTCGACCCAGCCGGAAATTGCAGGAGTTTGGTCTTTAGCCCTTCGAGGGTGTTCGCTATGTAGCGTTCGACGCTGAAAGCCGCGGGGTACATCCCGCCGCCGCTTGAAACTTCCACCGGAATTGGGCCATGCGGCGGCTCCTGGCCCCACTGTTCTCTACACCGATCGTCAATACACAATGCGAGGAGGCGCTTCCGGCGCGGCTCATCCAGCACCCAGGATTGAGCCGATGCGATTGCCTCAGACAGGGCGGGGCCGAGCTGACTTTCAGGTTTCGGCGCCATTTCTGTGATTGGGTGGACTGCAAGTTCGGCGGAGCGGCCGCGCCACTGCGCCGACCATCGTTCCAGCCGTTTCCATAGAAGCGGCTCCGCCTCCACCCCGCCGTGCGCCGCGAGGACTTGCGCCGCGCTAGTCGCTGCCTCCGGATCGGGATCGTCGAGTGTGGCGATCGCCTGTGCCTCGATTGTGTTGTTCCAGACCACCTCGGCAACGCGATTGAGCAACGAGCGATAGCACCCTCGTTTCTCACGGTCCGCCATGGCGCGCCTCAGGATGTCCCCGCCTTCACCGGCACCCTCTCCGGGAACGGCGCGGACAAAGTAGGCGACAAATGGTTCCTCGGAGAGGCACGGCCCGGATAGGCCTTTGAGAGCGCGCATCTGATTCGCCAGGCGTGCCGTCGCGAATTTTGCGACCAGCGGCATGGCGACAAAGCTGTTCGCCTTCAGCATTGCGGAGAGCGCATCATCTGCCTCCGGCATTTCCTGGGCCGGGAGCTCGCGCACGGCAAATGCGGCGAAACGCGGTTTGCCACTGGCGATATCGCTTCTCAAAATCCGCGCCGCGTCTGGCAGCGAGAGCTGAGCCAGCCGGCGCAGGGCGGAATCGGCGACGTCCACGCCGACTCCCCATAGCCCCAGGCTGGTGGCTTCGTCGGATAGGGCTTTCGGTTCCGCTTTGCCGATGACGGCCCGCAATGCGGGGATCATCTCCGGTCCGCGGACCAGGTCCCATTTCAGATCGAGGATCTCGGCCTGCCGTTCGGGAGGGAAATGCGGAAATTGGGCGATCAGCTCTTCGCGCGACAGCCCGTAGTCGTAGGGCGGCACCAACCCGGCGGCTCTTGCCGCCTCGGGCGCCACGGCTGCGATTGCTTGCGAGGAAATCTTACTGGCCTCGGCGTCTTTTGCCGCAATGATCGGAATCAACTGCACCGCTTCGTTGCGTACGATCTCTTCGAAGGGCTTCTGCCTGGCCTCTGCCGCCGCCCGGACTTTTTGCCAGTCGGAGCCGTCCGGCATTTGCCATAAGAACATCGGCAAAGGCTTGGGAGCGTTCTTTTCAAGCAACGCGAACAGCGCCCGAAGCTGTATGTCCCACTCGCTGATCCCGACATGCGGGTCGGCCAGGTAAGCATCAAACGAGGCGATCATCTGCCCGTGATCGCGCGCCCCAACCAGCAGCAGCGTGTCCGGACTCTTGCCTGTCTTGCGGGCCTCCTCAAGCGCTAGCCGCACGGCGTCGGGCGTTTCCAGGCAGCGTAGCTCATTCAAGGCAAGTGAGACTCTCTTTTCCCAGGTCATTCTGCTTTCAATGGCATCGCGCGTTGCGAGCTGATGCCCCGGCGCGGGTGCCTCGCGCTCCGGCGAATCGAGAATCGCCCGGATCTCGCTCAGCTTGGCCGCCTCCCAACCAGGATTTCCCGGCAGGATTTCGATCCCGACGATATTGGAGACCGCGGCGAACTCCACGAGCCCTTTTCCCGCCTCGCCGGGCGCCCGCTCACGCGTCAACCGGTGGGACTTCAGGTAGAAGCGGTACCGGCCGGGACGGTCGAAGCGAAACCAGTCGTTGAGGTTCAGCTCGATCTCGTGAGGCTTCGGCCCCAGGACCGGGTAGCCGCGCAATCCGCCGGCGAGCCAGCCAAGGACACCAGCGCCAAAATAGTCCTGGTAGGGATCCGTTACGTCTTCCCGGTCGAGCACGAATTCTTCGGTGGGCAGCCGGCCGCTGCGATCGTATGTGGCGCCGTTGAGTTTGTATTTTTCAATTGAGTCGCTGGAAAAAGCAAGGGTGAGCGGGATTCGCTCGCCGATTTGAAAGCTATGCTGCCCGGAGGCAGTGTCCAACTGGAAATAAAGGTCGGCTGGATTGCCCGCGAGGTCGCGCGCGTGACGCGAGTCGAAGTCTGCCCCAAACAGAGGTGCGGCCAGAGACTGAATCGCGAGTGCGGCAAACGCGAGCCGCCCGAACCTTTGTAAGGGTTGCATCGACTTTCCTCCGCAGGGGGCCGCGTGCGCAGAGCAAGCGCCTCGAAGAGTCGGGGCGCGGCAGGCAAGAGTGCCCGCGCCACAAATGAGTAGACACCCCGGATGGGGCGCAAGTTCCCTTCAATCGACTCGGCTGGCTGCTTCGCTTATTCCCACTCGATGGTGCCAGGGGGTTTGTGGGTGAGGTCGTAGAAGACGCCGGCGATGGTGGGGTCGGCGAGGACGGCGGCGCAGATGGCGTCGCGGAGGGCGGGCTCCATGGGGACGGAGCGCGCGGTCATGCCGTCCACGGAATCGATGCGGCGCAGGACGATGGGACCGCGGGCTGCGGCGGTGCCGAGCGGAATGAGGATGACCGGGAACTGCCAGACCTGGCGGTCGTAGCCGGATTGGTGCGACAGGGCGCGGACTGCGGCATCGGCGCGGCGGAGGCGGGCGAGGCGGCCGGCGGTCAACTGCCTGCAATGGGTCCGTGATCCCCTGGCGGTGGCGAAAGTTTGTGCGTTTGAGGCGCGCGAAGGCGTCGGCGAGGTCAACGAGACCGAGCCCGGCGGCCAGACCGAGCACGCCGAGGGTTCCGGTAACCTCGAACCCTTTGGCTGAGCGCCACGCTGGTTCCTCTGCGCTCGTCGATTGCCCTCTAATGTGAGACCGAATTCTGAGATGCGCAACCCCGCTGCTTACGGGTCTTCCACGTTTGTCTCAAAGCCTTTCCTTCTTGAGACAAGCCGCCCACAGGGCTACTGGTAAGGAATGTCCACCTCGGCATAACTGCCGGGTGTGGCTGCTGCGATAACTCGATCAATGTAGCGGTGAACGGCTGGCCGCTGCGAATTGCCAAGTATTACGATGGTAATTCGGCGGCCTTTCAGGTTCTGTTGGTACTGGATGTTTTTGTCCGTGGATAGCAGGAGGTCGAACCCGGCTTCTTCAGCCGCCTTCAGCAACGCGCCGTTGGCTAATCTATCCCATCCTCTTGCAATCGCTTCTACAATGGTGTGACCGTAAAGCCAGCGGGCGATGCTTCGGGGTGTGCCGTGGTCAAAGAGAATGAGCATCGGCGGGCGCTCGATGCACCGGGGGCGGGAAAGGCGTTGCCAAGCTCTTTGCCGCGAAATGCAAGACCGCGTTTATCTGTTCGCGCGTGACGGAGAATTCCTCCATGACTTCTTCCACGGTCAGGCCGGCTTCCAAATTCTCGAACACCGTGGCGACCGGCATCCGGGTATCCTTAAACACCCATGCGCCGCTGACTTTACCGGGGATGCTCTCCACGTCGGGACATTGGGACCAATCGAGAGTCGTCATGTTCGGTGTCCTGCTTTCATTGTAACGTTTTACCGCGGCTCCGCGTCGGCGTCGATCGGCCTCGGCCAGCATCAGGCAAACTTGGCCTTCGCCGTCCTCGCAGCAAACGCCGCAAAATGAGCAGGGTGTCCGGCTTGCCCCATACGTTCTGGCCGCACTCCGGGCAGGTGACTTTCGTCTTGCTGGCCTTCACGGCCCAAACCACCAATATAGGTCCACGGTTATGGTTTCCCTCGGGACCGCGAACCACACGGCTTACGCCGTGGGCTACTTTCTGGCGCCCCTACGGGGCTGAGTTACTCCCACTCGATGGTTCCAGGCGGTTTGTGCGTTAGGTCGTAGAAGACGCTGGCGATGGTGGGATCCTCTAGCACGGAGGCGCAGATGGCGTCGCGGAGGGCGGGCTCCATGGGGACGGAGCGGGCGGTCATGCCGTCCACGGAATCGATGGGGCGCAGGACGATGGAATCGGGCGCTTCGGCGGTGCCGAGCGGAATGAGGATGACCGGAAATTGCCAGACTTTGCGGTCGTAGCCGGATTGATGCGATAGCGCCCGGACGGCGGCATCGGCGCGACGGAGGCGGGCGAGGCGCTCGGCGCTCAACTCCGATTTCCAAACCTGCATGCTTGCGACCGGCACGCGGGTCTCAACGGGAGCGATCACGCGATTCACATCGCGTACGCGATTGACGATGTCGATGGCGCGGCCGTAATCGAGCGAACCGGCCGCGGAATCGATGACGATTACCGGGGCGTAGCTGCGCTCGTCGCCTTGCACGCCCACGGACTTTATGGGGATCAGCCAGCCATCGGGTGTTTGGCACAAGGGCGCATCGTCGGGCGAGCAGAGACAGCGGATGGCGAGGCCGGGGCCGGGGAAGGGATGGCGCTCCAGCAGTTCGGCGGGCAGGCCGAGCTCGGCGCCGACTTCCCGCACTTCATCCTTGTAAAACGACTTGAGCGGCTCGACGATGCGTTGGGCCGCGATCAATTTCTGAATTCCGGCCACACGGTTGTGGTGGGTCTTGATGAGCGAAGCCTTGACGGTGCCGCCGGATTCGATGGTATCGGGATAAATCGTGCCTTGGCCTAAAATCCACTGCTCGTCCAGCAGGCGGCGCGATTCGATGATGCGCTCCTGCACGCGTACGAATTCCTCGCCGATGATGTGGCGCTTTTGTTCGGGGTCGGTGACGCCGGCGAGCGCTCCCAGGAACTGATCTTCGGCGCGCTCCACCGTCAATCCCGGTATGCGGCTCACCCAATCGGTCTCGCCCTGGCGCATCAGACCGGTATCGACGTAGACGCCGCGCACGCGGTCCGGGCCGAGCGCCCGCGTGCATAGCGCAAAGGCTACCGAGGAATCCACGCCGCCCGAAACGAAAAAGAACACGTTGCGGCCGCCCACCGCGTCGCGAATTTCCCGCTCGAGGATAGGCACGCGATGGCGGGGGTCCCAATCCTGCCCGCAGCCGCACACACGGAAGACAAAATTGGACAGATACTCTTTGCCGCGGGTGGTATGGACCACTTCGGGATGGAACTGCACCCCGTACATGGCGCGCTCCGGATTGGCTATGGCGGCGATGGCGCAGGTGGGGGTGCGCCCGGTGACGTAGAAGCCCGGCGGCGCGGCGGCTACCACGTCGAAATGGCTCATCCAAATCTGCTGGCCGCCGGACAAGCCGGCGAACAGCGGGTCGGGCGAATCGTCCAGTTCCAGTGCAGCCAGGCCATATTCCCCCTTTTCGCCGCGGCGCACCTCGCCGCCCAGAGCGTGCGCCATCAACTGCTGCCCATAGCAGATGCCGAGCACCGGGAGGCCAAGATCGAACAGCGCCGCGTCCACGGTGGGGCTGCCGGGATCGTAGACGCTGGCCGGACCGCCGGAAATGATCACGCCCTTGGCGGCCGCGAGCTCGGAGGCTGCCGTTTCACTGGCCCGAATTTCGGCGTAGACACCCAGATCACGGACCTTGCGCGCGATCAGGTGACAATACTGCCCGCCGGCATCGAGCACGATGATTTGTGGATTGGGGTTCAAGTAACGATGGTAGCAAGGCCAAGAGAGACAGACCACAAACTGCGATGGTCTGCCCCACCTATTGTCGCGCAGTCTTGGCGGCCGGCTTGCGTGGTTTCATTGTCTCCAGCTTGGCGGCCAGCCTGGCGCGCAGTTCGTCGTAGATCGGGTTGGGCGGATCGAGAACACGCAGCGCGCGGCGAAACAGGTCGCGCGCGGCGTCGGGATTACTGACCAGGACTTGCGCGGCCTCATTTGCCAGGCCCTGAGCGAGCCCGTACGCGCGAATGGCGTTGGCGTGGTCGCTGGCCTCCTTGGCCTCTACATACTTTTTCTGCGCGGTGTAGAAGACGGCGATTTTGTCCAGGGCCATGGCCACCATGGCGTGCTTTTCGCCCACCGAATCCACCCAGAGGCCAAGCAGGCGCCGATACAGGGGATCGGCCTCGTCGTACTTCTGTTCGCCGAACAGAGCGTAGGCGAGGCCGTCGACGGTGGCGATCAAGTCCGGGTTCTTGCTGCCGTAAATGCTCTCGCGAATCAGCAGCGCCTGGCGGAAAATCCATTCGGCGTTGGCGTATTCGCCGAGCGAAATGTAGACCGGGCCGAGCCGGTCGAGGTCGGGCACCACGCTGGGATCGAGCGGGCCGGTCAGCTTGCCGCGGATGGCGATGGCCATATTGAGCGCGGTGACGGCTTCTTCCGGCTTCTTCCAATCGGTATCGATTTCGGCCATGCGGCTGTAATCGTTGGCTATGTCAATGGTATCCGCGCCGGCTGCGGCGGCGCGTTGCATTTCCATGGCGCGTTTGAGCATGGTCATGCCGCGATCGAAATCCTTCATCGCCCGGCAGTAAGCGGCGCCCTGGATGAGGTCGGCGGCGATCTTGGGGTCGGCCGGGCCATTGACTTTCTCGCGCCACCAGACGGCGAGTTGCAGGTACGTGTCGGCGTCGTTGAAATTGCCGGTGGCGGCATTCACCAGCGCCAGGCGTTTCAGCACGTCGTAGCGAACCGGACTATCCTCGGGCAACTGGTCCTGAGCCAGCTTCCAGGCCTGTTCGAGAGCAGTGCGGGCCGCGGCATAATCGCCATGCATATAGCTGGCCCGAGCATCGTTGAGAAGCGATTGAGGATCGGCCGGCTTCTCCTGGGCGCAAAGGCAGAGAGAGCAGCAGATGGATAGAAGGGCTGTGGCAAAAGTACGGCCGCACATGCTAAATGAATAGTACTAATGAATTAGCATTGTCAAGGGGGGCATCGGAGGATCTAGCGCCACGATGTGGGGCGCACCAATGCGAATCCGGAAGCGGTGGTTACGGTGTCCGGAAATAGGCTCTTTTCAATCGCACCATGGCCTATCTGAAAATGAGCGCTTGATGCTTTGCACAGGTTCGCCGAGAACCGGCCGGGCGGACAGGCTACGACGACTCTCTTTTGCGGAAAGAGGCGCTGCACCGCCCGAACAAGGCCCACCAAATCGCTATCGGCAGAGATGAGCAGGGCGGTGTCGAATCGATCCTGAAAGGCATCCTGCATCAATTCGACCGCAATATTTACATCGGTCATTTTCTCGTTTGAAATCTGATGGACATGCTGGCAGTTTCGGCACGTGAAGGGGTTGAGTTGAAACTTACCGTAGAGGATTGACAGATTGGGAACGGTTTGGAGCGCTTCCAGATACGTGTTCTGCCGCTTCACCTTGTCCGGCGGGGAACCCACCCGCGCGGTGAAGTACTTGGTCGCAATCAGCGTCTGATCCGGCTTCAGCAGATTGACGGCAAGCGCCTGCACGTTAAGCCATAAGAACCGTTCCCAACGCTTCGATTTCAGGCCGAAGTAGAGGTTGAAACCGTCGATGTAAGCAGTGACCCGAGATCTTGACTTATTGTCCAAAGCGACCTAAACTCACAGATGAACAGCTCCAACGATAGCATCGTTGGACCGACGACCCGGCCGAAAAGCCGGGCCGTTTCTTTTTGTAGCAAGCTTCTTGCCGGGCCGTTATCCGGAATTGGCGAAAACCCGATCAGAACGAGGTGGTGGATTGGCGACGCCCGAGAGCCGGCTCAAGGCTGGGCTTCTCTCGCTCGGATTTGGCGGAGCGTTTCCCGATCCTGGTCGAAATCCGCCGCCGTGAAGTCGTAGACTTCGTGCTCCTTCAGAAAGGCGTCCACCTGCATTCGCGTTTCGAAACCAAGCAGCCGGCGAAGCTGGGCCGCTGTCGGCGCCTGGGACCGGTATGCTTCGAGTGCCAGGCGTTCCAGCGCCGCGCGAGGCAGATCCTTCCACCTGGATCCGAGTCCCAGTGCGATGTCTTCCGGCAGTTCCAGCGCGATCGTCATGGCGGGTCCCTCGCTCCATTATCTCAAGGCAGGGTGCGTTCCCAGCATAATGCGCGGCGCGCCGCTGCGGCTGATAGCATAGTCTGTTGATCTCGGTCATCATTGTGAACTGGAACCGCCGAGAGCTGCTACGCGCTTGCTTGCGGTCGCTCGCCGACCAGATCGGCGTGGACTTCGAGACCATCGTGGTGGACAACGGATCGACCGACGGGTCGGCGGAACTGGCGGAAACCGAATTCGGGGCGCGCGTGATCCGCAACGCGGAAAACCGCGGCTACTGCGCCGCCAACAACCAAGGCATGGCGGCGGCTCGCGGCGAATTTATCGCTCTTCTGAATAACGATGCCGAAGCGGCGCCGGGATGGCTGGCGGCGCTGGTGCGCGCTTGTTCCAAGCGCGACAACATCGGCATGGCGGCCAGCAAGATTCTGATGTGGGAGGATCCGCGGCGCATTGACAAAGCCGGGCACCTCATTTTTCCCGACGGGCAGAACCGGGGACGCGGCACGGGCGCGCTGGACCGCGGTCAGTTCGACCGGGAAGAAGAGGTGCTGTGGCCCGACGGCTGCGCCGCCATCTATCGCAAGAAAATGCTAGATGGGATCGGCGGCTTAGACGAGGATTTCTTTGCCTACGGGGATGACGCCGAGTTGGGGCTGCGCGCGCGCATCGCCGGCTGGAGGTGCCTTTATACGCCTGAGGCGGTGGTGCGGCACCACCGCGGCGCGACGCTGGGCAAGGATTCGGCCTGGCGCCTGGAGCTGATCGAGCGAAACCGCGTGCTGCTGGCGGTGAAGCTGTTTCCCTGGAGCCTGCTGTGGCTCAACCCGGTGTTTTCGCTGGCGCGGCTGACGGCCGGTCTGCTGGCGGCTCACCGTGGAACGGGCGACACGGCGCAGTTTCCCGGCTGGCGCGGCAAGTGGACCATGGCTTGCGCCGTGGTGCGCGGCGACCTGGCGGCCTTGCGCCTGGTACCGCGCATGTTGCGAAAGCGCGCCGCCATCCGCCGCATCCGGCGGCTCACTCCGGCCGAATTGCGCCGCTTGCTGTGGGCGCACCGCCTGCCATTGAAGGAAGTAGCATGAGCGCCTGTCTTCTGTGCGGCTCGCGCGATGCTTCGGAATTGTTTCGCGCATCCGACCGGCTCTACCGGACTACGGACGAAGAATTTGCCGTGGTGCGCTGCAGCGGCTGCGGCCTGATGCGGCTCGATCCGCAGCCCGCGCCCGCGCATCTGGGACGATATTACCCGAGCAACTATTGGTTCGCGCCCGACCAGACCGCGGCCAGCCGCCTGGAGGAGCTCTACCGGCGCACGGTGCTGCGCGACCATGTGAATTTCGTTTCGCGGGCGATGGCCGGGAGCGGCGCTCGCGGTCCGCTGCTCGATGTCGGCGCGGGCGGCGGGTTGTTTCTGGGCCTGATGCGGCAGCGGGGTTTTCGCGTGGCGGCGCTCGATAATTCGGCCGATGCGGCGGCGATTGCGTGGCGGCGCCAGCAAGTGCCTTCGGTTTGCGGGCTGCTGGAGCAAGTCCCGCTGCGCGCCGGCCATTTCGGCTGCGTGACCATGTTCCACGTGCTGGAGCACGTTTACGATCCGCGTGCTTATCTGGCCGCCGCGCGCGAGCTGCTGGAAGCGGATGGGCGGCTGGTGGTGCAGGTTCCCAATAGCGCCTGCTGGCAGTTCCGGCTGCTGGGGAAACGCTGGAATGGCGTGGATGTGCCCCGGCACCTGGTGGATTTCCGCGCCCGGGATATCCTGCGGCTGGTCGAGTCCTGCGGGTTCAGGGTGGTTCGGCGCAAGTTCTTTTCGCTGCGCGACAATCCCGCCGGCCTGGCCAGCAGCATTGCGCCGGGGCTCGACCCGATGGCGCGCCGCGTCCGGGGCGTGCGCGAAACCGGCGGCATGCGCGTGGCCAAGGATTTGCTCTACTTCGGCCTGGTGGCCGCCTGCCTGCCGTTTGCCATCGCCGAAGCGGCGTGCGGCGCCGGCTCGACCGTGATGATCGAGGCGCGAAAACCGTGAGTTACACCAGCCTGGCGTACCGCCTGCCCAAATGGCTGCGCCGCCACGTGCTTTATTTCGAAGCGCTCATCGAAGAATCGGTGGCGAACTTTGCCGCCAACTTGCCCGACCACGCGCGCGTGCTCGACGCCGGCGCGGGCGAGGGTCAATATGCGGCAAGATTCGCGCGCCAGCGCTACGTTGGCGTGGACCTAGCCGTCGGCGACGCGACCTGGGATTACAGCCGGCTGGATGTAGTGGCCGATCTCACCGCGCTGCCGTTCCGGCCGGGCCTATTCGACGCTGCTCTGCACATCGTCACCATCGAGCACCTGCCCGAGCCGGGGCGCGCCCTGCGGGAAATCGCGTGCGCGCTCCAGCCGGGCGCGAGCCTGCTTATTGCCGCTCCGCAGGATTGGGAAGTGCACCAGGCGCCGCACGATTATTTCCGCTACACGCGCCACGGGTTGGCTTACTTGCTCGAAACGGCGGGTTTTGAAGTCGTCGCGATCGAGCCCGCCGGGGGCTATTTCCGGCTGCTGGCGCGGCGCCTGCTCAACGGGCTGCAATTCTTCACCGGCGGTCTGCGCTGGGTGGGCTTTGTTCCGGCCGCTTTACTGCTGATCCCGCCGGCGCTGGTGCTGCCGTTTCTAGACTTTTTGGATCGCGAGCAGAGTTTTACGCTCGGGTATATTTGCAAAGCGAAAGCGCAGGCCAAAAGGCCTACTCCACAGTTCAGGAAATTGGTGGAGTAGGCCTTCGGCCTGCACTTTAACCAGGTAGAAGACTCCAGGAGGCCCGTCCCGCCGCGGTCAGTTAGCATAGTGAAGGAGCGGCGCGCTCGTTCCGCCGCTGGCCTAAACCGATCATGGACGGAGTCATCGTAGTCGATAAACCCGAGGGATGGACCTCTCACGACGTAGTCGCCAAGGCGCGGCGCATCGTCAAGACCAAGAGAATCGGGCACCTGGGAACTCTCGATCCGATCGCGACGGGCGTGCTGCCGCTGGTTGTCGGACGCGCGACGCGACTCGCGCAGTTCTATACGCGCAGCGATAAGGTTTATGAAGGCGTGGCGCGCTTCGGATGGTCCACGGATAGCTACGATCGCACCGGAGCGCCCACCAGCTCACAAACCGAGCCCAGCATCGATGCGTCCGGCCTGGAGGCGCAACTCGAGAGGTTTCGCGGCGAGTTTAACCAGACGCCACCGCCGGTTTCCGCCAAGAAGGTGAGCGGCAGGCGCGCCTACGAGCTCGCCAGGCAGTCCGTCGCAGTGGAGCTCGAGCCCGTGCCAGTACACGTTTACGAGCTGACGGTGCTCGAAATCGAAGGGCCCCGCGTGAGGCTGCGCGCGCATTGTTCGGGCGGCACTTACATCCGCTCGATCGTCCACGAACTGGGCCAGGCGATGGGCTGCGGCGCGCATGTCGAACAATTGCGGCGCCTCTCGAGCGGGGAGTTCGGAATCGAACAGGCGCGCACCATCGCGCAACTGGAGTCCCTGGCCGCCGACGAGCGCCTAGTGGACGCATTAGTGCCGGCGGGCCAGCTTCTGCCCGGCTTTCCCAGCGTTTATGTGGACGATTCAGTGGCTGCGCAAATCCGGCATGGGCGTAACTTTCCGGCCTCGCCGTTTCGTTCGTCCGGGGCCTCGCGCTATGTGAAGGCCGTGACTCGCCACGGCGAATTGGTCGCCATCGGCGAAGCCGTGCTGCCGAATCTCTATCACCCGGCCGTGGTTTTGTAAGGCTTTGTAAAGAACGCGTCGCAATACCGCCCCATCCGGCGTCGCCCGGCAGCGCGCCAGCCTGATAAAATAGAGTTGCCCGATGTTCAAGCGCTTCATCCTGTGGGATTTTCCCCGCGCCAGTTGGCAATATGACGTCATGGTGGGGATTATCGTCGCATTCATCTTCCTCACGCCGCGCGCCTGGTTTCGCGATCAGCCGAAGCCCAGCAATATCGCCATGCTGCCCTCCGGAAATGGCGGGTCGTCTTTTTTTATCGATAGCGCGCTGCTTTCCGGCGTGCCGCGGGAACGGCAGATTGCCCGGCTGACTGAGCTGCTCGAAAGGCGGTCCGGCGGCCACCATGTGACCATCGTTCGCGTAGAACCGATCCTGAACGCGGAAGGCGAACTGGAAGGATACATGGCTTTCGCGCGGCCGTGATCCAGTTTTTTTTGAACAATCATGTTTCGGTTTCCAACCATTCTGGTGCTTTGCGTCACGTTTTTCGCCGCGCTCACCGCCATTTCGGCAGTCGATTTGCTCCATTCCGCGTTTATGAAGATGGACGAGGCGGCCCGGACGTTTAAAGGGATGACCGCCGATGTAACCCAGGTCTCCCATACCGCCGTCATAAACAGCGACGACACCGAAACCGGCACCCTTGCGGTGCGGCGCGCCAAGCCGCACTCCATGGAATTGTTAGAACACTTCAAAACACCGGACCAAAAGTTGTTTCATTTTAAGGACCGCCAGGCGGAAATCTATATTCCGGCGTCGAATAGCGTGCAAATCTACGAATTAAGCAAGAAGAATCACCTGGTGCAGCAATTTCTTTTGATCGGCTTCGGAAGCAGCTCCGACGATGTACAGAGCGGATACGCGGTAAAGCTGGGTGGCGAGGAAACCGTGGGCAGCCAGAAAATCGTTCGCCTGGAGCTGACTCCGAAATCGCCGGACGTTGCCAAATTGTTCCAGCTTATCGAGATCTGGATAGCCGAGAACGGTCCGGATGCGGGACTCGCGGTGCAGCAAAAATTGCACGAACAGGGCGGCGATTACATCCTTGCCACGTATGCCAACCTCAGCCTCGATCCCAATTTGCCGGACTCGGCCGTGAAGCTGACTGTGCCTAGGGACGCAGCCAAGACCTACCCGACAGTGCCCTAGACTCCGCCATGAAACCTCGCACCAGCGCAATTCGCTTGCAGTATCTCGACTGGGTCCGTGGACTTGGCGCGATTATCATGCTGCAGGGCCATGCCTTCGATTCGTTTCTGAAACCGGAATTGCACCCTGGCGGCGCGTTCATCTTTTCGCAGTTTTTAGGCGGCATGCCTCCGGCCATTTTCCTGTTCCTTACGGGTGTGACGCTGGCGTTCTTGATGGATAGTTCCGCGCGCAAGGGGCTTTCGCCGGTGGAGCGCGTCTTCACCGCATTCCGCCGTTCGGGCTACCTGTTCGCTCTGGCATTCGCGTTTCGCCTGCAGATGTGGATTTTGGGGTTCCCCGCTCCGTGGACCGACCTATTCAAGGTCGACATTCTGAACGCCATGGGGTTTGCCATTGCCCTGTTTTCCGTGATGGCGTTGTTCCGCACCCAGGAGCGCGTACGGCTGTGCGCCGCCCTGGGCCTGGGAATCGCGCTGGCTGCGCCGCTGGTATCGCAGTGGGGAGCGTCCGGAATGCCGTGGCCGGTACGGAACTACATTGTGCCCGATCTGCAGCGCTTTGCTCTTTTTCCGTGGGGCGCGTACGTGGCCTTCGGCATGAGCGCCGGCAGCCTGATCCGCATCATCCCGCCCGATGCCACCGAACGCGTCATGCAGTGGGGCGCTCTCGCGGGAGGCACGTTGATCTTGGCCTGCCAGTACACCGCCGGCCTGCCGTATTCCGTCTATGCCAAGTCCGACTATTGGCTCAACAGCCCCGCTCAGATTCTGACCAAGCTCGGCGTTATGCTCATCCTCATCGCCGCCGCCTTTGTTTGGACCCGCTACGGCGCCAAAGACGGCTGGAGTTGGGTTCGTCAGTTCGGCACCACTTCGCTGTTGGTCTACTGGGTGCACATCGAGGTGGTATATGGCCGCTGGTTCTGGTTCCTCAAAGGCAGTCTCACGGTCAGCGAGACCGTGATTGCGGCGGTGTGCCTGATTCTGTTGATGCTGGCGCTATCTTTAATTCGCAGCAACTGGAGCAAGGTCGCGGCCGCGCTGAGCGAGATGGGGTGGGGATATGGCCCCAAGCCCGACAGCGCGGCAGGCGATTGAGTGAAAGCTGCCAGCGATCAGCGATGAGCCACGCCGGGCTGAGAGCTGAACGCTTTTCAGCGCCCGCCTATTTCCGCGGAAGGCGGTTTGCACGCTTCGAGTTTGACCGAAAACGAGGCGATGCGGGTCCACTTCTCCCCTTGGCGGCGTTCGATCTGGTAAGCGTGAGAGGCGCCCTCCACGCGGACGCGGAAATCTCCGGCCGGAGCCGCTTGCTTTAGGCGCAGTGGCTTGTTGCTTTCCTGTTTCGGTTGCCAGCTTTCTCCGCCATCGTGCGTTTCGAAAAGAGCGAAAGTGGCGTCTCCGCCGCTGCCTGTGCCCCGGTCGACGATCAGCTCGCCCTCGTTCTTGTCAGTAAAGTGGAATTGCTGCACACTGCCAAAGCGGTTCTCGGCCGCTTCGTTGAGGACTGGTTTCCGGTCCCAGCTCTTGCCGCCATCGGAGCTGGCCAGCAGAAACGGATTTTGTGGAATCGGGAACAGGTCCTGTCCCGAAATCCAAACCGTGGAAGCGTCGAGCCGCTCGATACGGTCCAGGCCCGCGCCGCGGATTCTTTCGTAAGCCTCGGTCCAGGTAATGCCGCCGTCGTCACTTCCGAGCAAAACCGAATAGAGAGTTTCCGCTTCCGCATGGATATTTCCGGTAACGATCAAGCGGGTTCCCACGGAGTCGGCGGACGAAAGCTCCAAGAATATGGGACAGGGATCCTCTTCCGAACAACTGAGTCCCGCCCAGCGAATATCTTCCGCGGTGCAGCGGAAGGCAAGCGTCATCGGTTGGCCCTTGTTCTCCATGGGTGGAGACGCTTCAGGAGTGGAAACGGCCTGGTTTTCGGCCGGCTTGGTTTCTTGAGCCGAGCCAAGAGAGAGGACTGCGCAGATCCCCAAAGCCGCATTCCACAACGCGGAACGAGACCTGTGGAACGACCGGGAGCGCAGGGGCATGCCTGTCACAATTGTAGCTCCGCCACTCGATAGCTCTAAGGAGCTAAGCCGGCATAGCTCTTTCGGAAATCGAGAAAAGCAGGTCTTCTTGTAACATCGGGCGTAGTAGGAGGCGTCTACTAATCAAATCCCCGTTACGACAGCGGGCGCGCTCACCCCTATCACCCAAAAACGCGCCCGCATCTAAGACCTCATTCGTCGAACATCCCCTCGAAGAGCACACTTGTGAGGTAGCGCTCGGCGGCGTCGGGAAGAATCGTAACGATGGTCTTGCCTTCAAACTCCGGCGTGCGCGCCAGGCGAACGGCCACGGCTGCCGCCGCGCCGCACGAGATGCCCGCCAGAATCCCTTCTTCTTTGCCCAGGCGCCGCGCCATCTCGATGGACTCCTCATTGCCGATCAGCTCCACGCGATCCACCTGCGAGAGGTCCAGCGTGTCGGGGATGAAACCGGCCCCCAACCCCTGAATCTTGTGCGGACCCGGCCGCAGCGGTTGTCCGGCAAGTTTCTGCGTAATGACCGGGCTATTGACGGGTTCGATGCCCACCGAGAGAATCGGCTTGCCCTTTACCTGCTTGATATAGCGCGAGACGCCGCTGATGGTGCCGCCGGTGCCGATGCCGGAGACCAGCACGTCCACCGCGCCGCCGGTATCTTCCCAAATCTCCGGGCCGGTAGTGCGGAAGTGGATCTCGGGATTGGCCGGGTTCTTGAACTGCTGCAACATCACGTAGCGTTCTGGATCGGTGGCCCGGATTTCTTCCGCTTTGGCGATAGCGCCGGCCATTCCCAGCGAGCCCTCCGTCAGCACCAGGTGGGCGCCCAGCACCTTTAGCACCTTGCGCCGTTCCATGGACATGGTGGCCGGCATGGTGAGAGTCACCCCATAGCCGCGCGCGGCGGCCACAAACGCCAGGGCGATCCCGGTATTTCCGCTGGTGGGCTCGATCAGTTCCTTGCCCGGTTTGAGGATGCCTCGCTTTTCGGCATCCCATACCATGGCCGCGCCGATGCGGCACTTCACCGAATAGGCCGGGTTGCGGCCCTCGATTTTGGCTAACACCGTGGCCTTGGCGCCGTCGGTGACGCGGTTCAGGCGAACCAGGGGCGTGTTGCCGATGCTCAGAGAATTGTCGTCATATACTCTCAACGTTAGATCTCCCAATTTTGCACATATTGGCGTTGCTTTTCGTTCCAGGCGCGTACCAGTTCGGCAAACGTGGTCTTTTCCAAGATCTCGGCCACGGCCCCGTCCACCCTCTTCCACATTTCCGAGAATGGCGTCTCCGCCCTCCGGCGGGCGCGTCCCTTGCCCTGCTGCGGGCCTTCCACGAAGCGCAGCACTTCGCCCACCGTAAGCTGCTCCGGCTGCCGGGACAGCAAGTACCCTCCCTCGGCTCCGCGCCGCGATTCGACAAATCCAGCCTGCTTCAGTCCTACTAAAATCAATTCTAAAAACTTCTGTGGGATTCTCTGGCGCTTGGCGATTTCGGCGATCTTCACCGGCTCGCCCGCTGGCTGCATCGCCAGATCCAGAATCGCTTGCAGTGCATACTCGGCTTTCACAGATATGGTCATTGGCGTTCGCCTTAATCACCTTTAGGCTACTAGGGATTGTATGATGACGCGCGAAGGTTGGCAATAGGCGGAGAGGTGTTTTCGCCCAATGGTCGGCGCGTCCTAAACAGGGCGGCGACTGTCGGCCAGAGGGTGGTTTCCCAACCGATTTCGCTCCGCGTGGCTCCCAGATGGAAAACAGGACCCGGGATGGCGTCCGCCGTACTCGCCGATTTTGTCCCGTTCTACACCAGCGCATATCAAAACTCTGTCGCGGCAATTGAGAACGGCGAACCGGGGCAGGAGGTTCAGGCACACATCGGGCTGGTAACCGACGGCTTCTTTTCCATGATGGGAATCCGGATCGTGGAAGGGAGGGATTTCCGCCGCGACGAGGCGCCGGGCTCCGAACCCTCCGCCATCGTGAGCCAGCCTCTTGCCGATCGGCTGGGCGGCGCGGCCGCAGCCCTGGGGCGGCACATCCGCGTGGGAACGTCACCGGAATATCAGCGGCTGCTGGTGGTTGGCATTGCCGCCAATGCGCAGTTGGATTTGTCCGACCCGGCCGAGGACCGCCCGCTGACGGTGCACATCGATTCATGGCAGCACCCCGAAGCGCAGGCGGGCTATCCAGTGCTGTTGCTGAAGACCGCCGGAGGACCTCTACCCGCGGCGGCGCTACGGCAAGCGGTGGACCGCGCCGGGCGGGAATACGTGGAGCGGGTACGATCGGTGGATTCTGAAAAAGACGGCGCGCTGGTGGAGAATCGCGTCATCGCGTATCTCTCGGGCGCCTTCGGCATGCTAGTGCTGGCGCTGGCGCTGGCCGCAACCGGCCTGTTCGGCCTGTTGAGCTATCAGGTCTCCAACCGTACGGCCGAAATCGGCATCCGCATGGCGCTCGGCGCGCAGAGCGGGCAAATCCAATGGCTCATCCTGCGCCAGATCGCGGGTTTGCTGGCTTTCGGCAGCGCCGCTGGGCTGGCGCTGGCGCTGGTTGAAGGCCGCGCCATCGCGGGCCTGCTATTCGGCGTGCGCCCCGGAGACCCGGCTCTGCTGTTGGTCTCCATCGTAGTCTTGACCGCCACGGCGCTGATCGCGGCGTGGATTCCGGCGCGCCGCGCGGCCTGGGTGGACCCGCTGGTCGCCTTGAGGCATGAGTGAAGCGCATCGTCACTTCCTCTCAAACGGAGTTTTCAGGCGCTCCTCCGCCCATTTCTTGTCGATCACCAGGCCGTATTGGTCGTGGCGAATACTGGGCGCTCCGGGCATCTTCAGCGCCTCGTGATAGGCGCCGACCGCCTCGGTGCGCTTGCCGAGCAGATCCAATAACTGGCCTTCCCAGACGAAGGCGGCGAACCGCCACTCCGGGTTCTTCTCGAGCGACTTGGCAATTTCGAGCGCTTCCTCATAATGGCGGCCGTCATAGAGCGTCAAGCAAAGCTTGAGGAGCGTTCCCGAGTCGTCGACGTTGAGCTCACGAGCCTGCTTATAAAATTCGAGAGCCGCCGGACCGGCGCCGGTCCATGGCAGGTCCCGAATTTTCGTCATGAGGGCTTTTTGGTTTGCCGACGGCGCTTGTGCCATGGTTACCGCGTGATCCGGTTCGATGACGGCTTCGCGTAGGAGCGCTTTGGCGCGAAAGTGCATCTCGTCCACGTCGGCCAGGCGTTCGGTGGGAGCGCGCTGTTCAGTGCCATCCTCGAAGCTGGCCGCGACCGTGACGGGCATGCGCATCGCCCCAACCCGCTCAATCCGTACAGTGCAATCGAACGCGCCCGCGCGGCAGCGGAGGCGCAGTCTTTTGCCGCCACGCGGTAGAACACCGCGCCGGAAGATCGCACCCAGGCTTCGAAGAACCAGCCGAGCTGTTGGCCGCTCTGGAGTTCGGCAATGCGCTCAAATTCGCGCCAGCCAAGGCCCTTTCCCGCGTATTCGCGCAGGCAGCGCCGGTATAGGGTGTTGAAGTCCTCATGGCCGATCACGGATTCGAGCGCGTTGAGCATGGCGATACTTTTCCCGTGCTCGACGATATTGTTGAAATCCCAATGGATAGCGTACTCCTGCTCCGCGGTAACGTCTATCGTGGTGTCGCGGCCTTCCTCGACTCCATTTGCGTAGTTTGTCTCCAGCGTGCCCGCTCCAACGATGCCGCGCGCGCGCCGATAGTCCTGGTCGGCGTGGAGACCCATTCCGATCATTAGCCACGAGAGCGAATCCGCCCCCTCGGCCATAACGTAGTTGCCCCAATACATGTGCCCGATCTCGTGGGCGATGATCCAGCGCCAGAAGTCCTCCGGGCGTTCGGCCATCCGTTGCTGGCCGTGGACCACCGCCAGAGCCGTTGCAGGCGGATAGCCTCCGGCCGGATAGTCCATGCCGGGCACGATGGAAAGCGACCGATGCGGATAGAGACCGAACCGCTCCCGGTAAAACCCGATGGCATCGACGGCTGTCTTCAGCAGCAGTTCGGCGCAAGGGCGGCCCTGGTGGGTGAATACCGCGCGCACCCGGACGGCGCCGGCATCCGCCTCGCCGCTCTCATAGCCCTTGCCGAGAAACGCTCCGAACGTGCGGGCCGCCTCATTGACGTAGGCGCGCGTAGCGGAGTCCAGACGGCCGCTGGTGGCCCAGACGTAGCCATCGGGAGCCGCCAGGCGCACCTGGTAGTCGTCCAACGTACCGAACCCCCACCAGAGCTGCGGTACTACCGAGGACGTGATGGCGCTTTCGGTCTTGGCATCCAACTTCCAGGAAGCGCTGAATGCGATCGAAAGCGTGATCTCGCGCTCCGGCTCAAGATCGCGCGGCAAGTCGAAGAGTGCAACGTTGGGGGTGCCGGAGATGCGCGCCAAGGCCAGTCGGTCGGCCTCGACCGAGAGCGAATCGCCAAACCACCGGAGCGCGATGCGGCCCATGGGCCGGCCGGTGGTGTTCCGAAAGCGGATGGTTTCGGTGCCCGCGAGGCGGGAAGCGGCGGGGTCGTATTTAACGTCGGCTATGTAGTGAACGCGGGGAGGCGTCAGCGGCGCCCAGAACTCCGTTCGGGGAAATGCGATCCCAGCGAACAGAAAAAGAGACCACAAGATCCGCATTCCATTTTTCTATCCCGCGGCTCACCCGGAAGCAAGCGGGGCCAAGTCGCTGGCAACCGCTCTCTGACCGACCGCGGCTCGGAGCCGCGCATTTTCCGAGCTGCGACCGTCAGTCAGGGAGCGGTTGCCAGCGAGATCAGCAGTTCCGAATCCGGGGCGCTGCGGCCAAAGAGTGGGCGCGCCACGTGCTGACTAGAAAGGAAGCCCCAATACGAAAGCAATCCCGACTTCGACTTCGCTGAGAAGTTCCGGGGCCAGTTCGCCGATCTGGTGGATCAGCTTGCGACGGTCAAGTGCGCGGATTTGATGGCAAAGGGCGACAGAGTCGCATTCCTGGCCGGCCTCCATGGCAGGGATCAGAACAGTGTTTGCAAAGCCCGCCCGCCTCGACTGACTGGTTAATGGAACGATCACTACGGTACTCAAGAGCGAGAGGTCGTCGGTTTGGAAAACGATGGCAGGCCGTCGACCCGCTTGCTCGTGGCCATCCCGAGGCTCGCCAAGGTCGACCAACCAAACGTCGCCACGCTTCGCCGCGTTCATAGCTGATCGTCTTGACTTAGCATCTCGGCGTAGCTGTCGAGACCGGCTTCCGCCAAGATCAGATCTTCCTCTTCGCTCGGGCCAACTGGCGCGTGGGGCGCCGTGCTTTTCAGGAGTCCGAGGGACTTGGTGAGGTGGTATGCTCGGACCGCGTAGCTTTTGGTCCAGTGTGCGAGGGTCGCAACGTTTTCCAACCTGACTGACTCTGCACGTCCCTCCTCGAGTGCCGTCAGAGACGCGAGTACCGAGGAGAACGCCATCGCGTACGCGACAATCGAATTCGTCCAAAGCTCCGCGCTGGGCCCGCTGGCCCGAAGCTCCGCTAGCTTATCCCGATCGAGGAATCGGGCAGCGGCTTTCGCGACGCGAACCATGGTCGCGAGGCCCTGCAAAGCATTCAGGGAAGCGCCCTGACCGATCCATTGAGGACCGCGTGCTCGGATCAGCTCCTCGGATTGTTGAAAGCTTCGGACGGTTAGCGCGGAGAACCGGCGCGGATCTCCCTGCAAAAATCCCCACATGATGAAAAGGGTGGAAACATAGTAGTCCCTGAACTTGGGAAACACGCGTTCAAAAGTCCTGGCTAGGTGCTCGGCCGAGGTGGCGGACAGCAGAAGGTCAAGAATCTCGACCTTGATCTGATCGCCGATTCTATCCAACGCTTCCACCAGGGTAGGCGGCAGGGCCTGACGCAGTTCTCCGCCCAGTGCGGCGGCGGTCGGAACCGGACCAACGCTCGCGGCCGCCATGCGGCCCTCGGGAAGCTCGGGTAAGATCAACGCTGCAGACACGAATCCACCTGTCCAATTCTATCAGGGGCACCTGAAGGCTGCGGTTTTGCGACAATCCGGGGGGCTCTGCCCTTCAATACCGCCACAGCCAGCGCGCCTTTTCCACCACTTTCGCGGTATTCGGCAGGAACGCCTCTTCCAGAGTAGGGCTGAAAGGCACGGGGGTATCCGGCGCCGTGACCCGCAAAATGGGGGCGTCCAGATATTCGAAAATGCTTTCGGTGATGCTGACGGCCAGTTCACCCGCGATGCCGCCGGTGCGCGTGTCTTCGTGCACCAGCAGCACCTTGGAAGTTTTCTTGACGCTCGCGAGCACGGTTTCGCGATCGAGCGGCAGCAGGGTCCGCAAATCCACCACCTCGATGGAAGCGCCTTCCCGCGCCAGCTCGTCCGCGGCTTCCAGAGCGGTCCACAACATGGCGCCGTAGGTCACGATGGTCAGGTGCCGGCCCTCGCGAACCACTTTGGCTTTGCCGATCGGCACGGTGTAATCCCCCGCCGGCAGATCTTCCTTGATGCGCCGGTAGAGGCCCTTGTGCTCGAAGAAAATCACCGGGTCGTTATCGCGCACGGCGGACTTGATCAACCCCTTGGCGTCGTACGCCGTCGCCGGGCATACCACTTTCAGGCCGGGCGTCTTCACGAACCACATTTCCGGGTTCTGGGAATGGAACGGCCCGCCGTGAATGCCGCCGCCCGAGGGCGCGCGCACCACCATCGGCACCGGCGCGTTCCAGCGGTAGCGGCACTTGGCGGCGAAGTTGACGATCTGGTCGAAACCGCAGGTGATGAAGTCGGCGAACTGCATTTCCGCCACCGGACGCAAGCCCATCAGCCCCGCTCCAATAGCCGCCCCCACGATGGCCGATTCCGAAATAGGTGTATCCACCACGCGCCGCGCGCCGAAATGTTCGATGAAGCCGTCCGTCACCTTGAATGCGCCGCCGTAAACACCCACGTCTTCGCCCAAAACGAACACGTTGGGGTCGCGCTCCATTTCTTCCCACAATCCTTCGCGAATGGCTTCCAGGTAAGTGGTGGGCATGGCGCTAGCGCTCGTACACGTCGTCGAGCAGCGTGGAGGGATCGGGGTAAGGGCTGCGCTCGGCCCAGGCTACGGCTTCGTCCACTTCCTCGCGGATGCGGGCATGCGCGGCATCGAGGGCGGCGCGGTCGGCCCATTCGTTTGCGAGCATCCGGGTTTCGAGCAGCCGGATCGGGTCGCGCTTCTCCCATTCCGTGAACAGCTCGGGGGGCACGTAGTGGGCGGCGTCATGGGCCGAATGGCCGGTCATGCGAAACGTCTTGCATTCCACCAAGTAGGGTCCGAGGCCGGCGCGCGCGTGCGATACGGCTCGGGCGGTGGCGTCGTAAACCGCCAGCACGTCGTTGCCATCCACAATCTCGGCGGGCATATTGTAAGCCGGGCCGCGGTCGGCCACGTTGGCGCAGGCCATCTGCTGCTCGATCGGCGTCGAGTAGGCGTACCGGTTGTTGTTGCAAAGAAAAACTAGCGGCAGCTTCTGCACGGTGGCCAGGTTCACGCCTTCGTGCCAGTCGCCGCGGCTGGTAGCGCCGTCGCCGAAGTAGCAGAACGCGACGCCATCCTTGCCCTGGTATTTCAGCGCCAGGGCCGTTCCCGCCGCCACCGGCACAGTGGCCGCCAACGCGCTGATAATCGCCACCACGCGGTATTCCAGGGCTCCCATGTGCATGTTGCCGTCGCGCCCGCGGGTCACCCCGTCCACCCGCCCCATGTACTGGGCCAAAATGCGGCCCAGCGGCATCCCGCGGATGAACCACACTGCCATGTCGCGATGCGACGGCAGGAGCACGTCGTCCGGCAGGGCATTGAGCGCCGAGCCCACCGGAATCGCTTCCTGGCCCCGGCCCACATACACCCCACCCACGATTTTTCCCTGGCGGTAGAGTTTGCGCTCGATGCGGTCTTCCACCTCGCGCATCAATGCCATGTAATAGTGACAGCGTCCTGCCAAAGCGGCCAGTTCCGCGTCGTTCTCTCGGGCTTGCCGCTCCGCTCCGGCGGTGAGCAGCGTGCTCATCGGGGGCTCCTCATAGGGCTACAAAATGCACTGGTAGTATAACGCGATTGTGTTCCAGCTTTCAGCGATCGGCTTTCAGCCGTCAGCCAAAGCTGTTTCTAGCCGATCGCTGTCCTCAAGCTTTCAGCGGTCAGCTTTCAGCCGTCAGCCAGACCTTTGCGGCGAAAATCGTGGCGCTCGGGATCTTTCTCGCCGATCACTGACCGCTGATTGCTATCTTCACCGGCTGGGCCCGACCACCGGCGGCAGGTCGGGATAGTAACCATCGCGGGCTCGGATCTTCACACCTGGAAGATTGGGAAGCTCGACTTTGATGTGTCGAAAAACCTTGGGCCTCGGGTCGTCGCCAAAATCGGGGACGTAACGAATCACGTACTGGGTGGCGACATCGCCCGCGATACCGGAAACCGCATTGGTAATGCCGCTCGAAATCTCGGCCGCATACCCTCCGGTACCGGCTTCGTACACGTAGTTGCCAGCGTCGGTCGGGTGCGATAAATACCCCGAAACGTTCTTGTAAAGCGCATTCAGCGGGTATTCCACATGGCCGCCTGTTTCGGTGGCCAGCCGCTCCAGGTCGTCCTCGGTCGGATTGTCGAAACCGAATGCCTGGGTGCTCAGGCCGAAAATCGTGATGAGGTTGCGCTTGGCCAGCTCAATCATCTGGTCAACGCTCTTCTGGCCGGTGCTGTTGTGTCCATCGCCGATCACGATGACCACGCGGCGCGGCTGGTACGGCTCGCCTTGAATCAAGGTGCGGTCCGTGCAAGCCATATAAAGCGCGTCATAGAACGCCGCCGACCCGCCGGCCTTCATACGCCGCACAGCCGAGACCAGCTTATCCGCGTCTCGGGTGGTATTCACCAGCATCTCGGCCTGATTGCCGTAGCCAATCAAGTAGCCGCTATAGCGCGGGTCGTCGCCGGGCAGCAGCGTGTCAATCAGTTCCGTGATCGCGACGGCGTAATTGTCCCAGTGAATCCGGCTATTGTTGCTCAGGTCCACCAGGAATCCCACCACGATGGGCTGCCTCAGGTCGTGGCTGAAAAAAGTGATCCGCTGCGGCTTGTTCTCGTCCAGAATGCGGAAATCCTTGGCTTCCAGGTTGGAAACGTAGCGCCCCTTTTCATCCACCACGGTGACCGGAACGATGACTTCTCTAGCCTCGGTGATGATCAAAGGCCGCTCGCCCTGCACGGGGGCCTGGGGCGGCGCGGCGGGCACTTGCGGAGGGTTGGACTTCGCCTCTTGTGGCACCGCCGGCTGGCCGGTTAGGAGACTACAGAACAACACGAAAGCGATCTGGCGAGACATGGGATTCACGGCTTGTTACCCATTCTACCGCGAGCCGACTTCCTTCACAGCTACCGCTTCCAGGGCAAATCCGGCATCCATCGAGGGCAGCCCCTCGAAAACCGCCAACGAACCGGCCGGCGGCGGATTCGAATCGAGGAAACCCCCACGTAACTGCCTCACCTGCTGCGCGATACGTCCCGAAAGGGGATAGTAATGGACGAATGCCACATCCCCGGCCGATCCGCCGGCCTCATGCAACTCCTTGAGCAGACGCTGGAACGCCAGCTTGGAATCGGCCTCCTGGTAGCCGAACGAGGCCTGCGTGCCGGTCAAGATCAGGTCGGCGGAGTTCACCAGCGCGATCTGCGATTGCCCATTTTCCCCCGCCACCCCTTCCGGGTTCAACAGGCGCAGCGCCCCGCCCGGGTCGGAGTGCAGTCGGGCAACCGCTTCGCAGGCGGCAACCGCCTCCACGGGCGTGCGTTGCGTCTCCACAATATCCGTGGCGGCGTGAGGATACTTGTCGGCGATCACGCCCCGCAGGTTGTCCGCGCCATCCAGCCGGCTCAGAAAACAGGTGACCCGCAAGACGTCCGCCGGCTCCGCTCCCGCCGCCGAGATCAGCTTATCCAAACGCGCCAGTGAGCGGTTGGCCATCGGCGCCGCCGGATCGAGCGGATTATCGGATTGCTCCATCTGCGCCGAAATCCATGCCAGACCAAACGGGTCCACCTCTTTGCGCGCCGCCGAAATCGCTTCCAGCACCACCTGCGCACCCTCGAGGGGCAACCCCCCGGCGCGAATCAGGCTCAGCGCCGGCAAGGGCTGTTTGCGGTCGGTGAAGACTTCGCTCACCAGGTCGCGCACGCGCCGCAGGTCGCCCGAGCCGGCCACGAACGCCCGAATCTTCAAAACCGTTTCGCCGCTCGATTGGCGCAGCAGAGCGTGCAATCCGTCGCGTATCTGGGCGGAGAGCAGACCCTTCGCCGAAAGCGGCGTCACGCGAAAAACCAGGCGATGGGTCGGCCCCGCCACCGAAGCCGGCAAGTCCTTGGGCAACTGCAAGATCTGGGTTTCGTCTTCTTTGTTCTTCTTTTTCTGCGCGCCGGACAACGCCAAAAGGCCGCCCGCTAACGCCAGTGTGACCACCCCGACGTACAGGCCCCGTACCCGCATAGACGTAGGCATTGTAGCAAACGAGGGTTACCGGAAGGCGACACAGCGCGGTTGACGCAGTGGAACCTCGAAGACGTAGCTGTAAGGGCACGCCTGCGTCCGAGCGTCCGGTTGGGTTAGGCCTTTTGGCTATTACCTTGTCGAAAAAGGATCTATTGCTGTTGCGGACTAGCCAGTGTAGCGTTTGCAAAGGGGCTCTAACTTACGTGTACCCGCTCATGTTCTTGCGAGGACTGGCAGGAGAAGACGACGGCCCCGCGACGGATTGGCAGGCTTCGGGCGGCCGTCCCATCTGCGCTTTTGGATTGGTGGACGACGCGGACGGGCCGGACGCCAATGGGAGTCTTATGAAATACGGGCCTTATAGCATGAGGTGGTTGGCAAAGCGGCTGTTGCCACTACTGGTGGTGGGCGCTTTTGCGTCGACAGCCGCCCTGGCCGGCGTGACCTTTTCGATTCAGGCGGACACGCCGAACCCCGCACCGGGCTCCACGGGCAACGCGTTCGATGTGCTTCTGACCAACACCGGCCCGTCCCCCATCAATATCGCTGCCTACGTTTTCGGGGTCGCCACCACCGACACCGACATCACCTTCACCGAAGCGGACGTCTCGACGGTCGTGAGCCCCTACATCTTCGCCGGAAACTCGTTTGTGGCAGATTTTCTTGGTGGGATTACCGATATCCCGGCGCCGGTGGGGTTGCCGCCGCTGCCGGCCCAGGTTCTCCTCGCCAGCGACGTGGGCAACAACCCGAGCTCTTTCACGACGGTGGCCGCGGGCCAAACGGTGGACCTTGGGAGGGTGCTGTTCAACGTCGCTCCCAATGCCGTCGTTCAGGGTTTCACGGTATCGTTCATAATGACATTGTTCCCAAACCCTCCGGGCGGCTACGCGGATAACAATCTCTCGGATGAGAACGGCAACGCGATCGACATCGACACTTTCCAGAGCGCCAGCTTCAACGTGGCCGCCGCCGTTGCCGGAATTGACGGGCCCTACCAAGTCCGCTATGCGGCCAACCTCACCGCCGGCGAGTCGTATATCGATATCATGAACGATGGGTTTAACGGCGATCCGCTGACGGGCCCCGGCGGCGGTTCTGCCGGCAACATCTGCGTGAATGTTTATGCGTTCGACGCCAACGATGAGCAACTGGTTTCATGCTGCTCCTGCCTGGTAACGCCCAACGCAGCGGTTAGCCTTGGAGTCAAAGCGGATCTCACCTCGAATACCCTGACAGGCACAAAGCCGGGCTCGGTCACGGTGAAACTGGTCGCCACCTTGGCGGGCGCGGGCGGCACTGGCACGGGTAGCGTTTGCAACGGCAGTGCGGCAGCCGTGACCACGGCCAACGCGGTGAGCGGCATGGTCGCCTGGGGTACAACGCTCCAACCGGCTCCGGGCTCGACAACCGCATTCGTGACCACGGAGACGCCCTTCGCGCCGGCGAGTCTCGGCACCGATGACGCCGCCAGCATTTTCCTTCAGGTGCGCCTTCATCCTCGGCAATGGCAGTAACTCCGGCATCTGTACTCCCTGCCAGGCCGGGGCGCTGGGAGCTTCGAAGATGTAGCTGCGAACGCCCTGGCCTAACCGGTTCCGGCGCCTTTCCCGCTTGCACAGCTCAAATGCCGTGAGTTCACCGCAAAACCGCCGCGTTGCGAGCAGCGGAACGATGTCTGTTACTCTAGTCTACTGGCGGTTTTTATGCACATCGTCGAGAACCGTTTCTTGGCCGTCGGCCCGAGGCATCCGCAATTCGGCCTGCCACGCGCGGTCAGGGCTTCGGGTATTGGCTGCGGCGCGCCGCGTGGCCGCTTTTCCTGCCGCTTCCGTTTCCCATTTCCGACATGAATATACTGATCGCTGAACCCATCGCCCCGGCCGCCGTGGAGTTGTTTCAGGCCCAACCGGGCTGGAACGTCGTCGTTTCGAATCCGAAGGAGTTCGGGCAGCACCTGGCCCAAGCGGAAGCGCTGGTGGTGCGGAGCGCGGTGCAGGTGAATGCCGCCGTGCTCGAAAAGGCGCCCAAGCTGCGCGTGGTCGGCCGCGCCGGCGTAGGGGTGGATAACGTGGATCTCGACGCCGCCACCGCCGCCGGCGTGCTGGTGATGAACACCCCCGGCGGCAACGCCATTTCCGTGGCCGAGCACACTCTGGCGCTCATGCTGGCCATGGCTCGCCACATTCCCCAGGCCAACGCCTCCACCCGCGCCGGCAAATGGGAAAAGAAAAAGTTCCTTGGCAATGAACTGCGCGGCAAAACCCTCGGCGTGGTGGGGCTCGGCAGCATCGGCCGCGAAGTGGTGAAGCGCGCCCGGGCGTTCGAGATGCGCGTGGTGGCGCACGATCCCTATGTGACCTCGAAGATCGCCGGCGACCTGGGCGCGGAGCTGGTGGATCTTGGCGCGCTCTACGCCGCCAGCGACTACATCAGCCTCCACGTCGCCGCCACTGCCGAAACCACCGGTATGCTCTCGCGCGAGGCGTTCGCCCGCATGAAGCCCGGGGTGCGGATCGTCAATTGCGCGCGCGGCGAGCTACTGGATGCCGCCGCCCTGGCCGAGGCCATCGCTTCCGGCAAAGTGGCGGACGCCGCCCTGGACGTGTTCGCCAGCGAGCCCGTGGGCGCCGGCTTCCCGCTCTTCGCCTCCGATGCCGTGCTGGCCACGCCGCACATCGGCGGATCCACCGAAGAAGCCCAGGAAATCGTCGGCGTTCGCATTGCCGAGCAGGTGGTGGAGTACCTTTCGAGCGGCGTCGCGATCAACGCCGTGAATATGCCGGCGCTGTCTCCCGAGCAGTACCGCGCCATCAGCGGTTATATCGGGTTGGCCGAGAGGCTGGGTAATTTCGCGGCGCATATTGCCAGCGGCAATCCGCGCACCGTGCGCCTGACTTATTTCGGCCGCATCGGCGATGGCAATACCAATCTGCTGCGCAATGCCGGGCTGGCCGGCGTGCTGGCGCGATCCACCTCCAAGCGCGCCAACCTGATCAACGCCATGCCCATCGCCGAACAGCGCGGCTGGAACGTGGAGGAAAGCCGCCAGAATCGCACCGGCCACACCGATACCATCCGCGTCGAGCTGATCACCGACGCCGGCACCACCTCGGTGGAAGGCGCCGTGTTGCTCGAAAAGCCGCGTCTGCTCCAGGTAGAGGGAATCTACTGCGAAGCCGCGCTTTCCGGTTTCCTGATCTTCATGAAGAACCACGATGTGCCCGGCGTCATCGGCCACGTCGGCACCGTGCTGGGCAGGAACCGGATCAACATCGCCAATTTCTCGCTCGGCCGCCGCGACCGTCCGACCGCTCCCGGCCGTCCGCTCGATGCCGTGGCTCTGGTCTCGACCGACGGCCTGGTGCCCGAGTCCGTTCTGGCCGAACTGCGCGATCACCCCGCGGTAAGATTCGCCCGCGCGGTCGAGTTTGAGTAAGCGCCGAATTTGAGTAAGTAGCTGAATCATGCGACTGAGTATTCAGTCTCGCAATTACTATCACATATCCGGCAACCGCTCCCTAACGGTCGCGCCTCGGAAAGTGCGCGAGCCCGAGTTCGGTCCATTGTCCTGGAGGCGGCGCGAAATTAACCGGGCCGCGACCGTTAGGGAGCGGTTGCCCGCGAATACGTTACAGAACTTTGAGGCAGTGTACTAAATCTATGAAGCCATCTCGAACTCCTAGCAATCCCTGCTTCTCCTCCGGGCCGTGCGCCAAAAGGCCCGGCTGGTCTCTGGACGCTCTCAAAGACGCTGCCGTCGGGCGGTCGCACCGGGGTAAGCTTGGCAAGAGTAAGCTCGCCGAAGTTATCGAGCGGAGTAAGAAGCTGCTGGGTATGCCGGAAGGGTACTTACTCGGCATCGTGCCCGCCTCCGACACCGGAGCGGTCGAGATGTGCCTGTGGTCGATGCTCGGCGAGCGCGGCGTCGACGTTTTCTCTTGGGAGAGTTTCGGCCTCGGTTGGGCGGCCGATTGTAAGAATCAACTCAAGCTGAAAGACCTGCGCCTCTTCCAGGCCGGCTATGGCAAGCTGCCCGATCTGAGCCAGGCGGATTGGAGCCGCGACGTGGTGTTCCCCTGGAACGGAACCACTTCGGGCGTGCGCGTGCCGGATGGGGATTGGATCGCGGCCGAGCGCGAGGGTTTGTCGATTTGCGATGCCACCTCGGCGGTCTACGCCATGGACGTCGCTTGGGACAAGCTCGACGCCGTCACCTGGTCCTGGCAGAAGGTGCTGGGCGGCGAGGGCGCTCACGGCATGCTCGCGCTCAGTCCCCGCGCGGTAAAGCGGCTCGAAGGATACAAGGCCGATCGCCCGCTGCCCAAAATCTTCCAAATGACCAAGGGCGGCAAGCTGATCGCCGGAATTTTCGAGGGCGAAACCATCAACACTCCCTCGATGCTGTCGGTGGAAGACGCCCTCGACGGCCTGAAATGGGCCGAATCGATCGGCGGTTTGCCCGCGCTGCTGGCGCGTTCGAACGCCAATCTCAAAGCTATCGAGGTTTGGGGCGCGCGCTCTTCGTGGGCCGCGTTTCTGGCCGAGGAAGAAGCTATCCGGTCCAACACCTCCATCTGTCTGAAGATCGTCGACCCCGCCTATCTCGCCCTACCCGCCGAGGAGCAGGCGAGGAGCGCCAAAGCCATCGTGTCTCTGCTCGAAAAAGAGCGGGCGGCGTACGACATTGGCGCGTACCGCGACGCCCCGCCCGGACTGCGAATCTGGGGCGGCGCGACTGTCGAGACCGCCGATATCGAAGCCCTGCTGCCATGGCTCGATTGGGCATACGGGGAGATTAAGGTGAAGTTTTAGCCGGGGAGCGACCGTGAGGGAACCGGTAAGTTGCGATTAGCTGCGGTCAAACCACCCGCAGTTGCTTGCTCGTAGGTGTCAGCACTTCGCAGCCGCTCGGGGTCACCACCACCGTATCTTCGATGCGGATGCCGCCCCAGCCTTCCAGGTACACGCCGGGCTCGATGGTGACGGCCATGCCCGCCTCGAGCCGCCTCTTATCGCGCTTGCCCAGCCGTGGCGGTTCGTGAATCTCCAGTCCCAAACCGTGGCCGGTGGAATGAACGAAGGCCCGCTCCAGCCCGTATCCGGCCAAAACGCGCCGCGCGGCCCGGTCTACCGCGGCTGTCGGCCGACCTGCCTTCACCGCGTCGATGGCCGCCAACTGTGCTTCCAATACCGCGCCATAGGCCCGCTTGACCTTGGCTCCCGGCTTGCCCACAAACAACATGCGCGTCATGTCGCTGGCGTAGCCTTGGTGGAACGCGCCCATGTCCACCACGACCAAGCCGCCTTCGCGCAGCCGCGCCGCGGTCGGTTGCGCGTGGGGCAAAGCCGAGCGCTCGCCGGCGGCCACGATGGTTTCAAAGCTCGGCTTTTCTGCGCCCAGGCGCCGCATGCGGTATTCCAGATCGGCAGCTACGTCGGATTCCTTCATTCCCGCGCGAACCTTCGACGCCACCTGCTCGAAAGCCCGAGAGCTGATCCCCACCGCGTGCCGAATCAGCGCCAGCTCGGCCGGCGACTTCACCATCCGCAGCCCTTCGATCCAGCCGTTAACCCCCTGCAATTCGGCCTTCATCGGCAGGCGGGGAACCAGCGCCCGATAAGCTTCGTAGGTCGTCCGCGCCGGCTCGAAGCCGATCCGCTTCACCGCGTGGCGCCGAATGGCATCGCCCACCTCGACCAGCAGCGGTCCCTTGGCGATCTTCACGGCACAGCTTACTTCCCGAGCCGCCTGGATTTCGAAGCGCGGATCGGTAATCAGCACCGCACCAGCGGCCGCGGTAACCAGTAGGCTCGCGTTGTCGCCCGTGAAACCGGTCAGATAGCGGAGGTTCGGTCCATTCGAAACCAACAGCGCATCGAGCTTCCGCTCCGCCAAGCCTTCACGCACAGCGGCACGACGCGCCTCGTACTCGGCGGGCGCAATCGGGCTCACTTCAGCACTGTTCATTTGGGCCCCGGCGCCGGCGGTCGCAAGAAAAGCCGGGAAGAACCTCGGCTCTGCAGGCTTGACAACCCGCGCCACGATGGGGGCTAACGGACATTCTGCAAATCCCGAGCCAGAACCAACGCTTTATATGCCAGGTCGCTGGCCGTGCGCATGTCGCCCTTCGCCTGGCTGTCGTCCGAGGATCTCAGAAGTTGCTCGATACTCTGCGCCGTATTCCTCTCTTGCGCGCTCAACGCGCGGCCGCGCGCCTGATCCAGCAATACCCGGGTCTCGCGCCTGCGCTGGTCCGCGGCATCCTGCAGCCGCTTCTGTTCATCGGCCGACATGACTTCCTGGATCGGCGGCCGCTCCGGCTCCGCGGGCGCTAGCACGGGTGAAGGCGTATCCGGCTTGGGAGCCGCGACGGCTCGCGGACCGGACACGCGGCGATTGCTGTGGGACGGCGCGGCCGGCAGTTCCACCTGTGCCGGCTCCGGATCCACCGCCGTCAACGCCGCCGCGTCCAGCGGTTGGGAACTGGGCAGTTCCACCCGTGTCTGCGGAACCGAAAGCGGCTGCGGAGGGAGTCCGGGCTCGGCCTTTGCCGCGGGCACCGGCGCAGGCGGAGGCGTCTGAGCCGTCTTGGTGTGACCCGGCAGAACGCACCCGGCAAGCGCCAAGGCCACGCAGGCCGCGAGCATTGCAGCATCGGCTCTCATGCGGCGGCTCTCATACGGCTGGTTCGTCAGGCGGCAACGGGCAAACGTAGAGTAAACGTCGTACCCTTTCCTGGCTCGCTTGAAAACTCGATTGTACCATCGTGCAATTGCACCATCCGAAATGTCATGGCGAGGCCGATGCCCGAGCCTTTTTGCTTGGTGGTGAAGTACAAACGAAATATCTTCTCGCGCAACTCCGGCGGAATTCCCGGACCGCTGTCGGAAATTCGAATCTCCGCGGTAGCGGCCGAGGAATTGCAAGCCAACCGCAATTCGCCGCCGTGGGGCATGGCTTCAATGGCATTCACCACCACATTCAATACCGCCTGTTTGAACAGATCGCGATCCACCCGCACCGATGCGCCGCCGGAATCGTCCTCCAGGGTCACGTGAATCCCCGCCGCCTCCGCCTGCGGCCGCGCCAGCGTCACCATCTCCTGCAGCAGCTCGCTCACCGGCACCGTCGTCATGCTCAGCTCCACCGGCCGGGTGAAATCGAGAAAAGTCTTCACCACCCGGTCCAGCCTCGTAATCTCGTTCGAGATGATTTCGATCTGCTGTTCGATCGCCGTGTCTCCGCGAGCCAGCTTCGCCCGCGCCACTTCCACGTGCAGCAGCATGGCGTTGAGCGGATTCTTCACTTCGTGCGCCACGCCGCCCGATACCCGGCTCAACGCCGCCAGCCGGTCGGCCGTCTGCAACTCCCGTCCCAATTGCCTTTGCGCCTCCGCGTCGCGCAGCCGCACCACCAGGCCCGAGCCCCGCGGCGCCGTTTCCAGCAAATCCACCGAAACGAGCACCGCCGGCATCGCGCTCGACGCGTCCCCCAGCGGCGCCGCCGCTACCCTCCGGTTGCGTATCGGCCGTCCGGTCGCCGCCGCCTGCCCGACGATCAATCCCAACGCCGTCGTCTCCGGAAACACCTGGCCGACTTCCAGCCCCACCAGTTCGGCGCGCCCGCGGCCGACGAATTTCTCCACCGTACCGGATGCGAAGATCAGGCGGTTCTCGCGGTTGAAGATGAATACAGCTTCTTCCAGGTCCGCCAGCAGCCGGTCCAGGTTGCCCCGCAGGTCCGATACGTCGTACTGCGCCCCGCGCAATCGCTGGCTCAAAATGTCCACGTTGGAAGCCATCATCGAGACTTCGTCGGTCGGCCGCCGCTCCCGCGCCGCCTCGCCCGGCTCGTATTGCCCGCTGGCCACCAGTTCCAACTGTCGCCGCAAGCGCCCTAAGGGGCGCAGCACCACCGCGGAAAACAACATGGTGATGAAAGCCGCCCCCGCCACCGATACCAGGCCGAATTTGAAATAGCGCTGTAAGCGCGGCAAGATATCGTTGCTGATCAACGCCGGGTGAATCACCACCCGCACATAGAGCAAAGGCGGGCTCAGCGTCTTCTCCAACATGTAATATTTCGCCTTGGCATTCAGCATCTCCAGCTTGCCGAACGTGTCCGTGTCCGTCACCACGGATTGGAAACTGGCGTACCGGGGCATGTACTTTCCCACGTTCTCGACAACGCTGTCCGCCAGAATCTTGTTATTGGCATCGACAACGGCGATCTCCAGGATGGCGCTCGCTTTCGCCATGTTGTCGCGCAGCATGTTGGCCAGGTCCGGATCTTGCAAGGCTTCTTCCAGAGGGGTCGAGAGCTGCCGGTTCAGCGAGCTCTTCACCATGTCGGTCGCGAAGGTGCACACGCTGGCAGCCCGGTCCAGCGTGGATTGAAACTGGACTTGCAGTTCGTTGGCCAGATCCACGGCCGAAAGAAAGGCCACCATCAGGACGTTCACGAACACAAACGCGAGGGTCAGCCTGAGGCGGAGATTCATGAGTTACGCAACCGTAAGCAGGAGCTTGCCGGCGGTGTGACGCCCTTCCAGGTCGCGATGCGCCTGGCCCGCTTCCCCCAGCGGATAGGAACGATCGATGCGCAGTTTGAGCTTGCCCGCGCCGATCCAGTTCAGCACGTCCGAAGCGCGCCACAGCAGCTCGTCGCGCGTGGCAGTGTAAAATCCCAAGCTGGGCCGCGTCACAAAGAGCGAACCCTTGGGGTTGAGGATGTTCAGGTCCACCGGCGGCACCGGTCCGCTGGATTGCCCGAATAACGCCAGCAGGCCGCGCGGGCGCAGCGAGCCCAGGCTCTTGTCGAAAGTGGTTTGCCCCACCGAATCGTACACCACGTCCACGCCGCGGCCGCCGGTAAGGCGCTTCACTTCCGCTTCGAAATCCTGTTCGGTATAAAGGATGATTTCGTCGGCGCCGCTTTCTTTGGCGATTTCCGCTTTCCGGGCAGTCGATACCGTGCCCAATACCTGCGCTCCCACCATCTTGGCCATCTGCACCAGCAGGCCGCCGGTCGCGCCCGCCGCCGCATGCACCAGGCAGGTATCGCCTCGCTTCAAGGGATAGGTGGAGTGCGTCAGGTAATGCGCCGTCATGCCCTGCAGCATGGCCGCAGCCGCGGTTGGGAAATCCACCGCCTCGGGCAGCTTCACCAGCAAGGCTGCCGGAACCGCCGCATATTCGGCGTACGACCCGCGCGCCATGGCATAGGCCACGCGATCCCCAACCGCTACTTCGGTCACGCCCGCGCCAATTGCTTCCACCGTACCGGCGGCTTCGTTGCCGAGCGCAATCGGCCGCTCGGCTTTATAGAGCCCGATGCGAAAGTAAACATCGATGAAGTTCACTCCGCTGACCGCAATCCGCACCAGCGCCTGTCCCGGCCCCGGTTCAGGCGTTGGCACATCCACCAACTGCATGCTTTCCGGGCCGCCCGGCTCGAATACTCGAATGGCTTTCACGTTTGTCCCCCGCGCAATGCGCGCCGCCCGTGTACCCAGGCGGCAAAGAGAATTAGGTACAGAAAAGTGAACGGAAACGAAATCAATTGCACCAGCATGCGCACCGCGCCGGCGTCGTCCAACCCGGCGCGCAGCAGCACGATCTGGCGGATCAAGCGTAAGTGCTTCCGGTCGAGCCAGAAATAGTCGCCGTTCTCGTTGATCACGAAAACTTTGGCTGGAATCCGCAGCGCCAGCGCCCACTTCCATTTGGTCATGAGCGGCTCGCCCGAACACACGATCCCGACCAGCGCATACCGATTCGCGCGCAACAGCCGATAGAGCCTGCCGCGCCCGTCCCGGCCGCGATAATCCGACACCCGGTAAATTCGTGTGCCTGCCCGGTCGAACCCGGCCGGCAACGCCGCGAAGCACGATACCAGGTCGATCGGGATATCCGCTCCCCAGGTTTCGCGCAACCCGCCGATAACCCGCTCGATAATCCCGCGCGACCCGCTCTCGACCAGCAGGATCGATGTAGCTTCCGGCAGCCGGCCCGTCAAAAAGTAACGCACCTCTCTCAATATAGCGTGGGGGGTCCGTAATCGCTGCGGGGAAGGCCGGCAGCCCGCTTCTCGAGGCTTGCGCCGAGCCTTCGAGCGCCGATCGACAATCGGCGGCGGAATGTCGTCTCGCCTCCCGCACCCAGCCTGTCCCACCAACACCAAGAAGCGGCCCGCAGATCAGCGGCCTGGACCGTTTTGGGGCCTTTGGGCGCGCCGGTTTTGTGCATTCTTGCGCGCCTTGTTCGCCTATAGCGGGGGATCCGAAGGATGGGAATCGTCCAGTTGACGTGACGGGGACCTCAAAGGACCGACTTCCCACATCGCCGTATTTGGACCGCAAGCGCACAAGTCCGAGATGGACGACACGGCCATGTGGATGCCCATCGCCAGCGGTAATCGTGTTTGACCTACCGGTAGAGGCGTTCTGGAGAACGGGTAGCGGCTTGGGCACCTGTTGATCCGTCACCACGGTGCTTCGATCTAGAACGGAAATTTTAATTTCGGCCACGAACAATACTCCTTTGTTCTGTCCCTGCGAAACGGGGCAGCTGCCTTTTTCAGCTCGAGTGAATTGGTATCCTAGTCATCTGTTGGTTGCGCAGCCGGTTTCGTAACTGGCTTCTTGCTTCGGGCAGCAGAGAGCTTCCCAAGCCCATCGGCGAGGCTGTCGACCACCTCTACAGCGACGGTGTTGACCTTGTCCAGGCGGGGTGACGGGGGCTGGGTGGCTGAAAACCCGGCTCGAAAGGAGTTGTTTCTGTGTTTGCCGGTCTCTCCTACGCTGTTCTTCGACGCATTCGTCGATGGCGTCGAAGGATTTTTGGTTCGCAGACACCCTTTTGGGCGAGCGATCTATACGGGCTCATCGATTATGTAAACTGGTTTCAGTTGTTCCCCATTCTTTTCACGCTCCTGGAGAGGCCGGAACATTTCTACAACCGGTTCGAACTGGCGCTGCGGAAGCGGGCTAGCGGACTGAGGTCGATCTATCCGACGCCAGTGAAATTCGCCAGCCAGATGACGGTCCTGCTGTTCTTGTTTCATCCCGCCGCTGACGCTGGGGCTGCAGCGACTACGGGACTCGGAGTTCCCCTTGCTCTCCGATAGCACGAACGATTTCCTCAAAGGACTGTTTGCTGCGCTCGCGGCCGGGGGCGGGTCCAAAGTATCCAGGCTGCTGTTTGCCGGCGCAGTCGTGGCCTCACTTCCTGTGGCGATCCCTTTTTTCAGCGCGATTCTCTTATTGTTTGCGTGTATTCCCTTCCTCCCCCTCGATAGGAAACGCATCATTCGCCAGCTACGGACGCCTTGGGATATCCACAACTACCAGCACGCAAGATGGCAAGCCCGCTTCTGGGGATTGTTTTACTATTACGGATACGCCGTCACTCTTCCTTTGCTGCTGATCCCGGTTGTGGCGGCGGGATTTGGCGCAGTCGCCATCGGCGCCTTGGTGGCGCGAGCCGCCGCTTATTTAGGGCATCAATCCATGGCGGATGGGATCGTGTCATATAGCAACAGGCTGATATTGGCCGGGGCGATCCTGGCAGCGGCGCGCATCGTGATACGGCCTTACTGCGCCCTTCTGCTGGGCACGCTGCAGCCGGCGGCCAAGGTGCTTACGATCCTGTCGGAGCAGAACTTGGTCCACGGAGTCAAGGACTTGTCCACTGACGTGAAGGTTCGACGCCGGTGGAAGGATCCAAGCCCGCTGCCGGCGTATGACATCGACAAGGTCGACTCCGCCATCCAACTCGTCGAGAGACGGATCGCATTGCTTTCCAAGTACGGTCAAACGGTGAGGAGCGATGCGATGGGTTTTGTGCGGCGCGCGCTGCCTGGGTACGAGATCCGGCAGATCGGCATCTATCGTCTGCTCAAGCCCCAGTCCGGGGAAGCGAATGCCAAACTGGACAGGCTCCTCGATTTCGCGGGAGTGGACGCCGCGTGCCAGGTAGCCGCGGCCACGGCAGCCCGCACGCTCTCGGCGAAGGCCTACCGCGGGATGTGGGAATCCATCCGCATGCTGTCAGGGTCTTCGGTTTGCCTGCAGCGAAGATGTTCCGCGGCTTGTTCCGACACTGACGATATGTTTACGGGAAGTACGACGGCCGTGCAGGCGATCGAGATCTCATGGGGCACGACCTGGCAATGGTTGCATGCTGAACAGACGAGAATACATGATGACGTGATGGTGGAGTTGGAGTCAGTCAGAAAGGCGCTCCATGAGATCGAGAGTCTCCCCGAACCGGAGATGAAGACTGTGGGACCTGAATCCGGCGTGAAGAATGCGATTTCAAACCTAAATCGGCTTCAGTCGGTTAACCTTGCGCAGGATGCCGTTGGCCAGATCCTGGAGCAGTGGCGACTCTCGGAGGCGAAGAACCGG